>Ga0187890_10000505_pt1 | contig 27441 bp, 26 predicted proteins | sample June2016WEW_21_1_FD_133005 | JGI IMG/M metagenome (GOLD analysis project Ga0187890, IMG submission 133005) | Peatland microbial communities from SPRUCE experiment site at the Marcell Experimental Forest, Minnesota, USA - June2016WEW_21_10 | ecosystem: Environmental > Terrestrial > Soil >... | reverse complement strand
GACGTCATCGTCGCCGGCGCCAGCCTCGTGCTGATGATCGGGATCTACCTGCCGTGGTTCGAGTTCGGCTCCAAGGCCACCGGATACTTCAGCTTCGACGCCACGGCAGTACGGTCGTGGATGGACGCCACGTTCATCATCGCCCTGTCAATCGTGGTGTATCTCTCGGTCAGGGTGACGGTGGGCGAGTTCTGGTCGCCGCTACCCCATTGGTTCATCCTGCTCGGGGCGTCCGGTGTGAACCTCGTGCTCACGGTGGCGTGCTTTGCCAAGAAGGCGAGCGGAGTGAGCTGGGACGTGGGGGCCTACCTCAGTGTCCTGGCCGCCATCACGGCCGTGGCGGGCGCGCTCGTGCGTCGAAGCGAAAGCGGCGCCGGCGCCGGGGGCGCCTCTTCCTCGCATCATGGGGGCCTCCGCCGTCCCCGTGATCCGGTGGTGCCCATGTCCCCGCGCCAGGTCAACGCGCCCGGGCATCCCAGCAGCGTCGGCTGCGCGACATGCGGTCGGTTGAGCCCGCGCACCACCAGCGTCTGCGCTTCGTGCGGTCGACCCCTGCACGGTTGACCACGTTGCCTCGCCGACAGCTTCGTTGCCTTGACCAAGCACCGATCGGGGCGCGCCGACGCGGCGTCTCGAGAGTTTTGGGGGGCGAAAAGCTACGGTTGCCGTTGCCATACCTCTGACCCGGTGTGGAGACCCGGGGTGCCTTGATCGCCTGCGTGGACAAGCCGGGGGCCATCGGGTTCCACGGCGTCGGATGGGGCTTCGGGGCCTTTGTGGGGCTCATCGCCGCCGTCGTGGCCGCAGCGCCGCTGGCGGCGCCCGCCATTCAGGCCCGCCGCTCCCCCCACTGAACCCCGGCGGTCAGAGCGTCAGCACCCCGCGGGCCAGCTTGCCGGCGTGCATGTCCTGCACGATGTCGCGGAAGCCTTCGAGGGGGCGGGTCTCGGTGACGAGCTCGTCGAGCATCAGCTTGCCGGTCAGGTAGAGCTCCACCATGAGGGGGATGTCGTGGTGGGGACGGGAGGCGCCGTAGCGACAGCCGATGAGTCCCCGGTCGACATAGGCCAGGTTGTTGATGTCCACGGTCACCTCCGATCCCCGGGGGGGGACGCCGATGGCGACGGCGGTGCCACCCCAGTCCAGGGCGTCGACGGCGTTGCGGAGGACGGCCGGGTGGCCCACGCAGTCGAAGGCCCAGGTGACGCCGCCGGGTCCGAGGGCCCGGGCCATCGACTTGGGCCCATGGGGGACGATCTTCTTGATCTCCTCCACGGCGTCGGCTTTCGAGGCGTCGACGAAGTGGGTGGCCCCGAATTGCATGGCGAGGCCCTCCTTCGAAGCCATGGTGTCGACGGCCACGATGCGGCTGGCGGCGGAGAGGCGCAGCGCCTGGATCACGTTCAGGCCCACGCCCCCGACGCCGAAGACGGCCGAGGTCTCGCCCGGGGCGACCCGGGCCCGGTTGAGGACCGATCCCACGCCGGTGAGGACGCCGCAGCCGATGAGGCAGGCCGAGGTGAAGGGGACGTCCTTGGAGATGGGGACGGCCTGGACCTCCTGGACGATGGTGTACTCGGCGAAGACCGAGGCGGCCGCGAAGTTCGAGGCCGGCACGCCGTTGTAGGTGAAGGGCGTGGAGACGTTGCCGAGGCTGCGGATGCACATGGTGGGGTGGCCGGTGTTGCAGGCCCGGCAGGTCCCGCAGCTGGCCAGGGTGGCGATGACGACGTGGTCGCCGGGCTTGACCGAGCGGACCGAGGAGCCCACCGCTTCGACGATGCCCGCACCCTCGTGGCCGAGCACCGAGGGGGCCTTCCAGGGGATGGTCCCGTCGAGCACCGAGAGGTCCGAGTGGCAGACCCCCGCGGCGACGATCTTCACCTTGACCTCGGTGGGACCCGGGTCGGCCACCTCGAGCTTGTCGGTGACCTCGGCGTCATCACCGGTGTAGACGATCCCTCGCATCAGGCTCCCTTTCCAGGTCTCTGCGCGAAGCGGTCGCGCAGCTCGGTCTTCAGTACCTTGCCACTGGCGTTGGTGGGGAGGAGATCGACCACCTCGACGTAGCGGGGCACTTTGTAATTGGCCATCTGGTCGCGGCTCCAGGCCAGGAGGTCCTCGGCCAGGGCTCCGGTGTCGGTCCCGGGACGGGGCACCACGAAGGCGCAGCCCACCTCGCCCATGCGGTCGTCGGGCACGCCGATCACCGCCGCCTGGGCCACCCCGGCGTGGCGGGCCAGGGCGCCTTCGATCTCGGCCGGGTAGGCGTTGAAGCCGCCCACGATGAACATGTCCTTCTTGCGGTCGGTGATCCGGAGGTTGCCGGCGTCGTCCATGACCCCCACGTCGCCGGTGTGGAGCCACCCCTCCGCGTCGATGGCCTCGGCGGTGGCCTCGGGGTCCTCGAAGTAACCGGCCACGACGGTATAGCCGCGCACCACGATCTCGCCGGGCTCGCCGGGGGCCAGCTCATCTCCCGTGGCGTCGACCACGCGGACCTCGAGGCCGGGGATGGCGCGCCCCGAGGTCTCGGCGATGGTCTCCGGCGCATCGCCCCGGCGACACATCGTCACGGTGCCGGTGGACTCGGTGAGCCCGTAGGCGGTGAGGACGGTGGAGAAGGTGAGGTCCGAACGCATGCGGTTCACGAGGTCCACCGGGACCACGGCCGCGCCGGTGACGGCCAGACGGAGACTGGAGAGGTCGTAGTCGCCCCGGCGGGGATGGTCGAGGATCGACTGGTAGAGGGTGGGGGGTCCGGGGAGCACGGTGATGTGCTCGGCGGCCACGGTGGCGAGGACCTTGTCCACGTCGAAGACGGGCTCGGGGACGATGGTGGCACCCTGCATGAGACAGGCGATGATGCCCGCCTTGTAGCCGAAGGTGTGGAAGAAGGGGTTGACGACGAGGTAGCGGTCCCCTTCGGCCAGCCCGACGATCGAGGCCCAGGTGGCGAAGGTGCGGAGGGTCTGGGCGTGGGTCGTCATCGCCCCCTTGGGCCGACCGGTGGTGCCCGAGGTGAAGATGACGTCGGAGAGGTCCCCGCCCGTGACGGCGTGCCAGCGGTCACGCTCGGCTCCCACGTCGACGGGCGCGCCCACCACGCCTTCCTCGCACTCCACCACACCGGCCGCGCCGGCCAGGAATTCGCGCCAGCCGAAGATGGGGACCTCGTCGGTCGCCGTCACCTCGCTCGTGGTGCCCTCGTCGTCGCGCAGGAGGACGATGCGCTCCAGATGGGGGACGTCCTCGCCCTCGAGCATGGCCGGGTAGTCGATGCCGAGGAAGCCGCGCACGGTGAAGAGGGCCCGGGCGCGCGAGCGGGTGAGGACGTAGGCGGCCTCGGGGCCCTTGAAGCGGGTGTTGAGGGGCACCAGGGCGGCCCCGGCGCCGACGAGACCCAGGGCGGCGACGATCCACTGCGCCATGTTGGGGGCCCACATGGCCACGCGGTCTCCGGGATGGATGCCCGCGGCCATGGCCGCGCCGGTGACCGCCAGGGCGTCGCGTTCGAGCTGGGCGAAGCTCAGGCGGATGTCGCCGTCGGCCACCGCCTCGGCCTCGCCGAAACGCGCCGCGGCGTCGGCCACCAGGCCGGGGATCGAGCCCCAGCGGAGGTCGCCCCGGGGGTCTTCGCCCTCGGGCCCGCCTCCTGGTCCCGCCTCCCGCTCCCCTGTTGGATCTGACACGCCGTCAGGCTACCGAAACCGGGACGCGGGCCCCCAAGCCGGGGTCGAGGGCCCGACGTCGCTGAACCGGGCTCCCGGTGCGATAATGACGGGGGGACGTTCTCGGGGGGGAGTGCTGAGTGCAGGGTCTGGGGCTGGTCCGGTGCGTGATGACACCCGTCCGATGAAGGCTGCAGCGCGCATGGTCGGGCGCTGATGCGACGACCCTCGTGGCGACTGGTGGCCGTGCTGGCGGCGGCGACCCTGCTCGCCGCCTCGTGCTCGGGGTCCACCCCGAAGAAGGCCAAGACCCATCCGCATCACCATTACCTCCAGGAGCTGGCGGCAGCCCAGGCCGCGGCGGCCAAGACGGCGGCGGCCAAAGCTGAGGCCGAGGCGAATGCCGCCCCCTCGACCACCGTGGCGGTCGGGAACACCGGGCCCGGGTCGACGACGACCGTCGTCGGCGGAGTCACGACGACCACGGCGCCGGCCACCGCTGGCGTGCCCACCACGACGACACCTGTCGTCATCACCAGGACGGGGAGGATCCGGCATCGGATCGTCGTTCCCGTGATCGACAGGTTGAAGCCGTTGCAGAGCTACACCGGCGCCACCGTGATGATCGTCGGCAAGCGCCTCCAGCACGCCACGACGGTGGCGTTCGACGGGATCGTCGCCAAGATCAGCTTCGATTCCTCCACCCGGATCAAGGCCATCGTCCCCGTCGGTGCCACGAGCGGGCCCATCAGCGTCATCACCCCCTACGGCACCGCCACGATCCAGGGGTTCAGCATCATCGCCTGAGACACCCGTCTCGAGGCGACCGCCGTCATGGCGACCTCGACCGGTGTTGCTATCAGGGGTGCTGGCTCGAGACCGAGACGATCTCGCCGCTCATGTAGGACGAGTAGTCGCTCGCCAGGAAGACCATGACGTTGGCGACCTCCCAGGTCTCGGCCGAGCGTCCGAAGAGCTCGGCCTGGCGCAGACGGTCGAGCTCGTCGTCGGGGAAGACCCGGTTGAGGAAGGGGTGCAGGGCCAGACTGGGGGCCACGGCGTTCACGCGCACGCCGTGGGGAGCCGCCTCCACCGCGGCGCAGCGGGTGAGGGCCATGACGCCGGCCTTGGCCGCCGCGTAGTGGGACTGGTCGGCCTGGGCGCGCCACCCGAGCACCGAGGCGTTGTTCACGATCACTCCCGATCCCTGGGCGTACATGTGGCGGAGCCCGGCGCGCATGCAACGGAAGGTGCCGGTGAGGGTGATGTCGAGGACCGTCGACCACTGGTCGTCGGTCATGTCGACGATGGGGGCGTTGCCCCCGAGACCGGCGTTGTTGACGGCCACGTCGATACGGCCGTGCTCGGCCATGGCGGTGTCGTAGAGGTGCTGGACCTGGGCCTCGACGGTCACGTTGCAGGGCACGGCCAAAGGTTTGGTCCCCGTCACCTCGGCCAGCGCCTCGGCGGCCTCACCCAGCCGGCGTTCGTGGGCGTCGGAGATCACCACCACCGCACCCTCCTCCGCGCAGCGCCTGGCGGCGGAGAATCCGATACCGGTGCCCGCCGCGGCGGTGACGACCACCACCTTGCCCTCGAGCAGGGCATGGGGGCCCGGTGCCACGGGTGCAGATGGTCGCGGTCCCGGTGACTGGCCTTCGGGAGGTTGGGGGTCGGCGGGTGTCACGGGGACGGGGCTCCCTTCGCGGTGGCGGGGACCTTGGGCTCGGGGGGGAGCCCGAGGACGCGCTCACCGATGATGTTGCGCTGGATCTCGTTCGAGCCGCCGTAGATGGTGTCGGCCCGACTGAAGAGGAAGATGCGTTGGAGGTCGTCGAGTTCGTAGGGGAGGGCGTCGGCCACCAGTGACGAGGCGCCCAGGACGTCCATGGCCAGGTCGCCGAGATCCCGGTGCCAGGTGGCCCAGAAGAGCTTGGAGATCGAGGCCTGGGGTGGGGCCACGGGGCCGTCCACGCCGGTGAGGGAGCGGAGGGTGTTGAGGCGGAGGATGAAGAGGCGGATCCACACCTCGGCCAGGCGCTGACGGAGCACCCTGTTGGTGGTGGCCCCGTTCTTCGCCGCGACCTCCAAGAGGTGGTCGAGCTCGCGGCGGAAACCCACGATGTCGCCGAGGAGGCCCACGCCGCGCTCGAAGGCCAGGGTGGCGAGGGCCACGCGCCACCCGTCGTTGACCTCACCCACGACCATGTCGGCATCGGTGTGGGCGCGGTCGAAGAAGACCTCGTTGAACTCCGAGGTCCCGGTCATCTGCCTGATGGGCCGGATCTCGACGCCGGGCTGGTCCATGGGGACGAGAAGGTAGGAGAGCCCTCGGTGGCGGGGGGCCTCGGGATCGGTGCGACAGACCACGAAGCACCAGTCCGACCACTGGGCGTAGGAGGTCCACACCTTCTGACCCGTGATGACCCACTCGCCGTGTTCGAGGACGGCCTTGGTCTGGACGTTGGCGAGGTCCGAACCGGCGTCGGGCTCGGAGTAGCCCTGGCACCACAACTCGGTGCCCCACCGGATGGGATTGAGGAAGCGCTTCTTCTGGGCTTCGGTCCCGTAGGCGATCAGGGTCGGGCCGAGGAGCCCCTCCCCCATGACGTTGACCCGGGCCGGGGCATCGGCGCGGACGTACTCCTCGTTCCAGATGACCTGTTGGGACATGGGCGCGCCCCGGCCGCCGTACTCGACGGGCCAGCCCACACAGGTCCACCCCTCGGCGCCGAGCTTGCGCTCCCAGGCCAGGCGGAGATCCCGGCCCTCGTGCTGGAGCCCGGCCCGGCCCAGCCCCCGGGCCTCGGCGAATTCTCCGGTCAGGTTGGCCTCGAGCCAGGTGCGGGCCTCAGCTCGGAAGGCGGCGTCCTCAGGGCTGTCGTGGAGGTCCATGGGGTGGGTTTGCCGTCATGCTCCCTGGCCAGGAGCGTTTCTGGGGCGACGATAGCAAAGGGGTCCCGACCGCCCCAGGGACACATGGCTATGTCTCGGGAGGGGCGATCCGACGGCGAGAAATCTTTGTGGAGGCGTGGAACAGTTACCCAGGGGACGGCGTTACCGAGGCATGGGATTACTCCAAAGAGTCATGGGCAGATCAGCGCGACCCCCGAGGAGGGCAACCGTGAGTTCAGAGACCGTGCAGCCAGAGATCGTGAAGACCGAGGACGAGTGGAAGGCTGAGCTCGACCCCGAGCGGTACCACGTCCTGCGGGAGAAGGGCACCGAGCCGGCGTGGACCGGGGCGCTCCTCGACGTGCACGACCCCGGCCTGTTCCGGTGCGCGGCGTGTGGGGCCGAGCTGTTCCGGTCCGACGACAAGTTCGACTCGGGATCGGGGTGGCCGAGCTTCACCAAGGCGGCGGCCGACGGCGTCATCACCGAGCACGACGACAGTTCGTTCGGCATGCGCCGGACCGAGGTGACCTGTGCAAAGTGTGGCGGGCACCTGGGCCACGTCTTCCCCGACGGGCCGGCTCCCACCGGTGACCGGTACTGCATCAACTCGCTGTCGCTCGAGTTCGAGCCCGGCGCAGAAACGTAAACGGGGGTTCCGTGCCGAGATTCAGCCGCCGGACGCCACGGACGCCCGGCGGCTGAGCTCAATCAGCAACGAGCCGCGCTTCGATCAGTTCGAAGAGGGCGGCGAGTCGACCGGCTTCGGCGGCTCGTCCGGTTCGCAAGAGTGCACGCTCGGCTTCGGCACATGCTTCGCAGGCATCGAACGCTTCGCGTTTGGTGAGAACAACGGCCGTCGAGAAACTCACTCGTGCTCCTTTGTGGGGTAGGAGAGAGGGATTCACCTTTTCCTCTCCACCAACTCATCGGGCGATTTGCGTCGGGGGCCGTCGCTGGCGCGCCACAGGACGAGCAGCGTCGACGCGCCAACAAGGACTCCGGCAACAGATGCGAGCACGAGACCCCATCCAAAACGCTCGAGCAATGGCCAAGCTGGGATCCAGGAACCGAGTCTTCTGATCGCCTGGTCGGCGGGCCGAGCGACAGACGGAACCGCTGCAAGGACAGGGAGGACGAACCAAAGAGGTACGGTGACAACGATCACCTGCTTCTCCTTCACGGTGACCCGGGACCGACTGACCGGACTCGCGACAGCAAGACCGTCGCGAGTCCGGATCACGCCGGTCAGGCGTCGATTCCAATGACCTCGGCTTCGCCGGCCGGGTCGGAGTTGCCGGCAAGGTCGCCCTGGTCGGGACCGCGACGCTCGGTCCGAGAGATCTCAGCAGTGGCGAAGCGGAGTGATGGACCCACCTCTTCGGCCGTAACTTCGACCCGACTCCGGCGGTCGCCATTGTCGGTCTCCCAACTATGTTGCTCGAGTCGCCCGGTCACGATAACGCGATGGCCCTTCACAAGACTCAGCGCAACATTCTCCGCGAGGTCCCTCCAACACACAACGTCGAAGAACGACGTGGCTTCTTCCCATTCGTCGGATCCCTTGGGTTGCCACCGGCGATTGACGGCCAAACCAAAGGTCGCGTTTGCCTGGCCATCCCGCGTGTAGCGGATCTCTGGATCTCGGGTCAGGTTTCCTGACAGAGTCGTCGTGTTGCTCATCGAGTCATTTCCTCCTCGTCTCTGGCTCACCCTCTGGTGGCAAGCTCCATCGTGGAGGACTGCCCTTGCGAAGAACCTCCCCGCTACCTTTCCGTGATCTTTGCCGAAGCGAGCCGACAAGCGTTTGGCCTGCCCGCAAAGAACGAGGAGCGCGGTTGGCGGCGATTCAGTGACTCCGCGCGGCGAATGATCGGCGCGAAAGGTGGCGGTAGAGCGCTAAGGTCTCCGGATGCACGGCGTCGAATGGCTCCACGTCATCGGCAACGAGATGAACGAGCTCAGCCATGACTGACTCGACTCCCGCAGGATTTCCGGCCACATCTGCGGCGTTCATGAGAACTCGATAGAGCCGCTCATCGTATGGGCTCACGCGCAGGCCTTGGCGGGCCGACCACTCTGCTCCCGGAGCATCGAAGGCTTTCAGGCAATGTCTTGCATAGCGGCACGCCAAGTCCACGATCCCGGCCTCGACGGTGGCGAGAATCCCCTCGAGGACTACCCAGTCGGGCGAACGAAGTCCGTCAAACGGCCGACCGGCGATCTGCATCAAGGCTTGGCGCCAGTCATCCGGCCGTGACGATTGCGACAGTTCGACAAACGCATCCCAATCGGTCCGGACACCGGGCCCCAAAGCCAGACGACCGCGGGATCGTGGTAGATGATCTTCACCAGAGGCAGACGTTCCTAACGATCGACGGGCCGCGGAGGCGGTGGAATGGAGGCTTGCTGGTGCCATCGCTTTGTCCGGCCACAACGCAGTCGCCCACTGCTCATTGCTCACACCACCGGGGTGCACAGCGAGATACACGATTAGCTCGATGGCCCAGGCGCGAGTGAACATTCTGGCTGCACCCGTGATCTCAACGGGCCCAAGAACGCGTACGAGAACGCTCGGCTGATCCAGACAGCTGGTGGCAGGAGGCTCGCCGGGGGCCTCGAGCTGAGGTGGTCGCTCATCGAAGGTGGATGCGCGTTCTGGTATTCGAAGAGACAAGCTCTCGTAGGGTCCCTCGTCTGGCGTGACTCCGGCAGTCTGGATTGCGACAGAGACGAGGCCAGCAACCCCCTCGGCAAGGTTCGATGGGACGGGCTGACTCGAGAGAGAGGGCCACCGAAGGTTCGCCCCATCCACCGATACGCGGCCCCCACCAGCTCGGACGCGCCAACGTGCCGAAAGGACGTCACAACCGCAGACCACGGCTACACCAAGAGATCCGTCGCCGGCCACCTCGATGAGATCGTCGAGCGCACCGAGCTCCTCCACGGAGGCGGTTGGAGAGCAGACCACAAGGCAGAGATCCCAGGCGTCACCCCCATCCTGCCACCGAGTCTCGCTGTTTGTAGCACGACCACCCAAAGCTAAAAGGGCAGCGCGTTCGCGTGCCCTGCGCTCCATCTTGGCACCTACGGCTTTGAGCGACCCTGCGTGGCTCACCCGCTCGAGACCCTCGCTTCCCTCTCCGAAACCGACCAGGACAAGGTCGATCTGGTCGGACCATTTGGCCGTGGCCAGCTCAACAGCGATTGCCTGGACGAGCGGGTCGGTCTCAGGTCCCGAGATCGCGACCGAACCGGCTCTTTCCATGTTGACCAAGACGATGCCAAGCTCATCTCGTCCCAGTGTGACGAGGGACGGGAGCGGTGCATCGATTCCCACAACCTCGAGGTCATTGCGAAGCGCGTCGATACGTTGTCCACTCTTCGTCAGGATCCAGCTGGTTCCGTCCGACCCGAATTCGAACGGTGGTGGTGGAGATGAAAGCGGACTCGAAGGGTCAAGCACGATCTCGACAGCGTTGGGACGCAGGAGAACGGCCGAGACAACGGGCGTCTCCAGATGTTCGCGACGCACCGTTACCGAGAGAAGGCGAAGGCTCAAGTCGATCCACTCGGCTGACCCTGGGTCGGATGCGATCCGCAGCCCTCGCTCCAGTTCGACCAGATCTCCTTCTGGAAGGGCAATCCGAAGTCCGGTAGGACGTAGCCGTTGCTGCGCCCGGCGCATGCGGTCGAGCAAGGCAACGATGCCGGCTCCCAACAGTCCGTATCCGATCGGCGCCACGGGAATATGGCGGCCAGGTGATCCACGGTCCCTCTCGGGTGCCCGGGATGTCATGAAGTCGCCTTGAGTCCGGATGTCGTTGGCACTCTCGAAATGGGGTTTATCGAGAGTCGTTAGCCCCGCTATGCCCATCGCGGGAGCGACCCAGACCGAGGCACCGTTGGTATGTAGATTCGGCACGCTCGTTTCCGAAGCAATGAGAGAAGAGGGCGATACCTGAGTCACCTCAGCATCACCACTCACGACTCCTGGAATCACGAGTAACCAACCGGGTCGAATCCAATGGTCGTCGGTGAGCTCTTCGCCGTCGGGTTGTCGACGCCCGTAGTTGGCTGCAGCGATCAGCCGCCAGTCCAACGGCGAACCAAGCTCCTCCTCAGCAATCGACCAAAGCGTGTCCCGAGGCTTCACTACGTAGATTCGTCCGGGTGCCTCCGACGCCGTCGATGTAATCGGGACGGTCTCTACGTCTATTCCTGCGGGAGGATTCGAGACGTAGATCGTGCTCGAACTCTCGAGCCGGGTAGAGCCTGGCCGTTCATATGGACCAGGGGCAGAGACGGCGGAGACTTGAATTCTCAGAGGTGCCATTTGGCGGCTTGGAAACCCGAATGCCAAAGACGCACCTACCAAGCCGGCCACCAGTGACTGAATGTGACGACTTCCCGGCACCCTCCCAGGGATGCGACCCCGGACTCGACTCACAACGTCGACAACGACACAGACGACGAACCATGCCCAAGCGAGCCATGCGATCGACCAGACGAGTTTTGTCGTCGCGCCGTCGCTGAAACGTCGAGCCAATGCATTTCCGACCTGTCCCGGGTGAACCAAGAGGTAACGCATTTCCCCGAGAGGTGGCGTGGCGTGTGCTGCCAACAGCAGCGACGGCACCCCTATGAGGAGCCCGAAGAACCCCAGCGTCGTTGCCACCCAGAACACCAACCCTCTGCGACCGGCAAGACGATTCGGACCACGGGCCACGACCATCAGTCCTCCCTGGTCACGCCGTGCACGTTCGTAGCACTGGCAGTCGCAGAGATCCCGATTTGCTCTAGCCCGATCATGCCCAGGATGACGGTCGGCTCCGATGACTTGACGTTCACACTCACGGTTTGGCCGACAACCGTGACGACACCTGGCCTACCTATCGCTCGCAAGTAGGCATCGGCGACCTTGACGGCAGCGGCAGGATCGATCGAAACAACCCCCGCCCGGATCGCGTCTACCGAGATCTGATCGGCACCAAGCCGCGCCGCTTGTTCGGCCTCGCCTGAAGCCGCGCCTTGTGCTGCAACCGCTCGGCCCCCGTCTATGACGAGGCCGAGCAGAACAAAGAGGGCGACGGCGAGCACTGCAAGAAAAACCGTAAACGATCCTTGTTCACGGTCGCGCTCAACGCCATCTGAATATTTCCTAAACGCGGTGCGGCCGCTCTCATCGGCGGTCCTCACGACGCGATCGTCCTATAAGGGTCGATTACTGCTACCTGGACCGCCTGCACAGTCGCAGAGCCGGGAAAGCCCGGGACCAGGAGGTCCGACAGGTCTACATGACATGTCACGGACACCCGCACTTCACCTCCGGGGACAACTGAGTTGGAATCGACGGTCACGATTGGAGCCACACACGAATGAAGTGAGGCAAGCACTGGCATCGCAGCAGCGACCGCGACCTGCTGAGAATCACCAGCGGACCCGGCGACGGCGACTGCATCCGCCGCTGCCCGCGCCCCTGCTACGACCTGCTCACTCGCCAGTGCATACCTTCCGAATGCCAGCGCCACGAGCAGGAATAGTGCGACGACGGGAGTCAGAACCACGAGCTCGAGCGTCAGGCTTCCGCATGCACCGTCACGCCCCATGCTCATTCTCGCGCTCTCCCTGTGGTCAGTTCCCACCACGGAATTCCTGCCTGGAGCCGACACGGACCGCAGAGACAGCAAGATGGACTCCTGGGATGATCGATTCGGCAACTCCTGTGACTCGCATCTGCACCTCATCGCCCGGCATCAGCGATGCTTGTACAGACGTATCTTCAACCACTTGATGTGCGGTGTCGGCCAATGCCAATCGCGCTTCTGCGATCCCTGATGTCAATGAGCCATTCTCGACACAGGCGGCCTGATCGCCCCGAGAGGCGGCCGCCTGCACCAGCGTCGACGCGTGAGCCCAGAGACACACTTGGACACAGAGAAGGATCACCAGCATCGCGGCCGGGATGGCGATAGCTGCTTCTACAACGGAGCCTTCCTCACTAACGACAGTCCTTGGCCGAAATGAGGGACCTCCCGGTGAGCCAAGACGGAGAACGCGTTTCAGTTGAGGTTGATCGAGTTCGTCTTGTCCATCACCTTGGCAACGATGATCGCACCAACAGCAATGGCGAGCGCGGCGAACACTGCCGTCAGGATTACTTTTTCGACCACACTGCCCTCCTCGCCACGATTCGCCCACGTCCATCTGGATGTCGCGAGCGTCCACAACACTCTGACCTGAACAATCATGATTGACCCTTCCTTTCATTTCAGCGTGCCCCACTCGATTCGAATCGGCATCACGGTGCCTCGATCAGAATCCCGAAGTAATCCGGGTGAACGCCGGGAAGCCGACGAAGATCAGGAACCCAACGAGGAGAAACGCACCGGGTATGAACAGCCTCTCGGTCAGTGCGTTTGCGTCCGCCTCTGCGTTCGCGAGCTCGTGTCGACGAATGGTCGCAGCCCGTGTCGCCAAGGTGGCTCGCACTTTGGCACCCTCTGTCCCTGCCAGGCCTGCCGTGGCAGCCAAGTCGCTCAGCTCGTCGATTCCTAACGTCTCTCCGAGTCGTGCGAGCGCCGTCCAAGGTGGCTCGCCTGTATCGCGACAAAGAGTCAGCATTGCCAAGAGGCGGCGCGATACGACGTTCTCGCCAAGCTGAGCAGCTGTGAAAAGAGCGCTTTCGATTCCCATCCCACCTGCTAGGCCCAGAACCACGAGATCGAGGAAAGAACAAACGACTCTCCGGGCGTGTCGCCGGCCTCTTTTGGCCTCGGCGTTCAATTCCGCGATCGGAAGCAGCGCCCCGCCAATTCCAAGAAGCAACCCCGCCCCGATAGGAACCAACTGGGAGCCCCGCAGACCTCCTGTGACCAGGACGACCCACGTCAGACTCGGAAGGGAGAAGCCTAAGACGGCGCACACGATACAGCGGGCAGAGAGTTCTTCGAGCGAGGAGTTGGCCAGGGCGAGACGGGTGCCCAGTTGGCGGTCGAAGAGCTCCTTCTCTCGAATCGCGTTGGCGACATGGATCGCCAATCGACGGTGGAAGTGCCACGTCTCTCGCTGCCAAGACAACGGCTCGGGGCGGCCTGTGGAACTCTCATCTGTCATCAGGCCCGTCAACACGCTTTGCAGCGACGTCCTCGGTCCACGGAGGCCATTGACGATTCCTACCAAACCGACACCAAACCCCAGTCCCGCAATCACGACAAGAGTCATCCGGCTAGCTCCACATCCAGGAGCCGTATTTCGGGCACCGGGCGAACCAGCCGGATCATGAGTGCCAGTCCCAGACCGTAAAAGATGCCGACTAACGCCAGAGCCAATTGCCCAACGGCGGTCCCGAAGGGGGCGAGGTACGAGTGACCGACCAGCGCCAGCGTACCGGCGAACACCACTGAGAAGAGCACGATGGTTCGTACACTGCTTTGTGCCGAAGCCCGGCTGGCATCCACGCGGAGATGCATCGAGACGTCTTCTCGGATCGATTCCGCCAACGCGCCTAGGACGTCCACGAGTCGATTTGCCCGTGATGTCGCTGCAAGCAGCAATGCGCAAACCAGGTACTCGGCAGCCGGGTCGTCGACGTCGGCAGCGAATGAGCGCAAAGCCGCTTCCAGAGACATACCGTTGGCCAGCCGCGTCGCCAAAGCGCCAACTTCCCCTCGGATCGGTGGCGGCGCCGACGACGCGGTGACCACGATGGCTTGAGCAAGTCCCGCTGAGGCTGCCAGGGAGTCTCGGATCAACTCAGTCCATGCAGCCACGGCCTCGGTCCTCTTGGATCCCGAACCGGGGCGGACCCTCCGAAGGCTCTTCGGCAAGGTCGCGACAGCCGCCGCGCCCAAGATGCCAGCGACAGGCCATCTGGTAACGACAGCACAGAGGAGACCGAAGCATGTCGGGATGGCGACCCGGCGAATCAGTCGCGGAGGTGTCGAGTCCTTGCTGACAGCCTGTGAAGCAGACGACGAATGTCTCCCCGTGCGGGAACGATGGTCCAACCAGTGTTGGGGGCGGAGTACCCAGGTGAGGCCTACGATCCCGACAGCACTCCCGAGCCCTAGCAACGCAGCTATCAATGTGGTCACCAAACCACCGCCTCGGTACTCCTCAGGGCAGGCTCAAAACCGCAAGTGGTCAACTCTTCGAGGGTGGAGGATCGCAGAGGGGAGGATTGCCCTACCCGGCCGTCTCGACCCGATCGGAACACCTCGTTCGAGATGACATGGAGTCCCTCGGATCCCACGACTTCTTGCACGGAGGAAACGAATCGACGCCGTTTCACCGACTCGAATCTGATGCCCTTCTGCTCTGGTCCTTCGGAGAACTGGTCACGCTGCCATCCGTTCAGGTAGCGCATGTCTGGCGAGGCATCGTCCACATCTGCGACTTCGACAAACACAGCGAAGTGCACTGCTCCAGCAATCAGCAGGTTGGTCGATTCCAACGGAAGGCGCTCGGGTGCCTGAACGGCGTATGACGCGAGTCGACGGAATACACCGAGCGACGAATCGGCGTGAATCGTGCACATCGATCCTGAACGGCCTTGGCTCATGGCGTTGAGCATCGGCAAGACCTCATCACCAAGGACCTCGCCAACGATGACCCGATCGGCATTCATCCGAAGGGCTCTTCGAACGAGCCGCGCCATGGAGATGGCGCCCTCCCCTTCGGCATTGGCAGGCCGGGCCTCCAAGGCCACCAGGTCGGGGTGCCGCTCGGGCATCGAGTCCAGGCCCAGTTCGAATGCTTGCTCGATCGTCACGACCCGCTCCCGTGGTGGGATGACTGAGGCCAGCGCTCTCACCAAGGTGGTCTTTCCGGAGTTCATCGCGCCCCCGACAACGATGTTCTTCCTCGCCCGGACAGCGGCCGACAGGAAGCTGGCCAGCGTCTCGTCGAGCCCCCCCATCTCGACGAGATCGTCGAGGGTCAAGTCGACATAGCGATGACGCCGGATCGAGACAACCGGGCGCTGGACAACAGACATCAGGGCCGAGAGGCGACTCCCGTCGGGGAGCCGTAGGTCCAGCTCGGGATGAGAGACGTCGAATCGTCGTTCCGAGAGACCGAATCGCGCTGCCGCCGACCGGAGCGTTTCGGCGAGTTCTTCGTCCGAGTCAGCTGCGGAATCGACTCTCTCCTTGGTCCCATCCGCATAGGTCACCCACACTCGATCGCAGCCGTTGACGTCGATGTTCTCGATTTCAGGATCGTCGATCAGTGACTGAAGCCGGCCCAGCCCAAATAGGGCAGCCAGGACGGCGCGGGCAACTCGCTGCTCCTCTGCAACCTCGAGAGGAGCCCTCCCACTTTCGACCGATTCGGCGGCATGGCCTTGGAGTCTTGACAAGATCAACTGTCGCGCGAGCTCCCGACGATCCTCTAAGGCCAGCTCGTATCCGGTGGCACCCGATAAGTCATCGGCCACGTCCGATCGGAGTCTGGAAACCAACGATGTCAGTTCCTCGGCGGACCTCATGAGAAACCCGGATCTTGTTCCCCAAGCGCCTCTACCTCGAGACTGAACGTTGAACTGAACGCTGTGCTCAATGCCGCCATGCGACTGTCATCGTCGGTCAGGGCGGGGCAGGCTTCGTGGTCATCATCGAGGTTGGACTGATCCAGTAGCCCGTCGACCAGGCGTCTTGCCGACACCACCAGATCGCTCCGAGCAAATCGTTTGGTCCTCCCAGGCGAGCCACACACCATCGCTGCCGACCCCTCATCAAAGGGGAGGACGGCAATCGACTTCGCCTGAAATGCCTGCTCGATTTCCCCAACCCGAAATCGACCGGACCCGACAATGACCACTGAACTTGTCCCTGTGGCCAGGTCTCGTACAACGTCGATGGTCCAAAGAGCGTGTGCGAGTCCGGCGGTATCGGGCCTTGCGACCACCACCACGTGATCGGCCGCCTTCAGAATCTCTTGTTGACCAGGCGCAGCGGTAAGAATTCGCCCGCAATCGACCAAGAGGTCGATTGCCTCGGGAAAGATGGCCAAACCTACCGCCCCCAGCTCCCGGTCCAGACTGCTGGCAGCGTCGGGATTCAACGGGCCTGCCAAGACTTCGAGTCCGCCAGGGAGACTCTGAACATGAGGATCGAATGTCGCTTCGGTGTGTTGGGACCGCCTGTGGGCAAGGACCAAGCTCGTCATACCAATACGCGGTGAAAGTCCGAACCGCGCCGCCAGATCGTTTCCCGAGGGATCGCATTCGGCGACAACGGTCCGCCTACTTGCCGGCCATACGGCTCCTGCGATACAGGCGGTCGTTGAGACCCCCGGTGACCCCTTGCCGCAGCAGAAGGCAACGAGAGTCATGAGCTCGGCCCCACGAGAGCCAAGGCCGCCTGGCCTCCGGCCGACGCGCTCGCCACAAGCGGTGCCATCGCGGCCGGGATCAGAACCGAGACAACGATCGTGTCCGGACTTGACGCCGTGGGGAAAGCCACGCCGGTCACCGTGGCGTTTCGCGCCAGGACTCCGCCGATCTGAAACGATCCGCCAGAGCCAGTCGTACCGGTAGGTGCGGCATTCTCGGACGGGTCGCCCGTCAGAGTGGATGGCGATCCGGTCAAGAGCACGTCGACAGTGTCACCGTCCGCGACGCCTCCGGCGGGAAGCTGTCCCACCTTGGTTGCCACCCCCACGATCGCTTCACCGGGTGCCGGACCGCCGCGAACGGTCAGCTCCGAGATCCTGAGTAGGGTCCCCCGAAGCAACGGGACGGCTGCCTTTCGCCCAATGATACCGCCGGCGTCTTCAGCAGGAATTGGAGAAAGTTCCGCCGAGAAGGAGATCTTCACAACGGTGAGGTCCCTTCGAGTGACCGGGTGCCCTTGTGGAACGTTGTGTGACAGTGCAAGTACAGCGACTCGGTTTCCCGCGTGTAGATAGAGGCTCGTGAAGATCGCGACGCAAAACGTGACCAAAACTAGAGATGCGATCGCGACAGCGGGCTTTCGACGATGGGCGTTTCCCAGGAAACGAGGTGGGTCGACGGGCAGGTGTCGGTCCGATCGGGCACGTGTCATCGTCGTGGACATGAGGACTAGGGCCTTGATCGGCCGTCAGCCGGCTGTTCCGACGGATTCAACCTGCTCCACGCGAACCGGAACTGAGGAACTCGTATGGAGGGGTGGCAGCGATCCACCACCACCGACAACTCCTGTCGCTGACCAGCTAACCGTCCACGTGACCGTCGCCGTGACATCGAACGCCCCGTCGTTCGGGTCCCCATCGACGCTGGGTTGCCCAGCAGAAGACTCGGGATATGTGTACGAACAGTCCGTGGTCTGCTCTGCGTTCGAGACAGTTGGCTGATAGGGACTCCCGGGTCCTCCGCACACGACCGTGTGCCCGTCGCCCATCGACCACGAAACGCTGTCCGGCACCGCGACCGCGGTGGCGGTGACACTCCCCGCCGTCGCGGTCGCACTGAAGCTGTGCCACATCTGGGGGTCGATCCAGAGCCACGAGTTCAGGTTGACGACGCTGAACGAGGAGGGGTTGAGGTTGACGACCGGGGACGGGAGCGTCAGCGAATCGGCAGCTTGAATCGCCAATGCACTCGGAGCCGGTCCGGGGGTTGCAGCCGGGGATGGCGTTTTCGAGGGAAACCACGAGAGGGCCCCGCTATAGATCGTCAGTTTGCTGCCGGGGCATTTCACGAAATACCAGCTGCCTGGAGTGGGGCCGCCCGGGCCAAAGGTCGCCGCCTCCTTGGCGGGGAGCGGAATGTAGGTGCATGCAGACCCGGAGCCTCCGCCCTTGCGGACAATCCGATGGACTGCTCGAGCGGGTTTCGAACTCTGGCTGGAAGCACCGACCTTGACCGTGTTTCCGCCGTCAGACGCCGAGCTCGAGCCAGAATTCGTGGCCGCCCAGGCAACGAAAGCCCCCTGGGTCACGACTAGTGCGGCGATCGCCACCGCCGCCCAGACCTTCATCGGACGGGTTGGGCGGCCTTCGTGATTCTCACGCATCGCGAAGAGGGGCCTTTCGGGCCGCACGGAGGGCGAGGGGCGTGGGCTCACTCCACCACCTGATCCAGCTCAGCGAGCGTTTCTGCGCGCTCGGCGCTTCGGTTTGACTACGGGGCGTGACTAGGCAAGGCGAAAACATCGAAACCCCCCCAAATCAGTGTTCTCTTGGAGGCCACGCCCCCACTGAACGTGGGGAGACTACGGGCAGTGATGATGCGAGGCAACTTGCCTGTTCACACGACAAAACGGGCACGCTGCGGCGTCCCGCCGACAAGAGGCCAACGCGACGTCGCGATGGCGGTGGCGGCACGGGGGCAGGGGATGAGGATGTCCTAAGAAAAACCACACTCAACAGTGACCAGCTCGGCTTGCCGCGTTCCTTGCTCAAAACCTTGCTGGTGATGTTCCGCCAACCGATAATCCGGGTGTCCCGTGAAGAAAAAGTGGGTGCGACACGCAGACCAGCCATGGCAATCAGAATCTGAATTTCGTCGCCATAAGCTGAACGAGCATGTGCGGCCGAGTCGACATTCATACTCCCCCCTCCCAGCTGGCCCGACTGCTCGAGGTCCAGCTGGCGGCGGGCGTCAATCCCGAGGGCCGGCCGAGCTGGAACGTGCCCCCGGCGCGTGGCATCCCGGCCATCACCGAGCGCCATCCCCTCACCGAGTCCGGTGAGAAGAGCGAGGACCACGAGAGGGTTCTCGATGTCCTCCGATGGGGCCTCGTCCCCCACTGGGCCAAGGACCCCCGCACCGGCTACAAGATGATCAACGCCCGGGCCGAGACGGTGACGAAGAAGCCCGCCTACCGCTCGGCCTTCGCCAACCACCGCTGCCTGGTCGTGGTGGACGGCTTCTTCGAGTGGCAGGTCCCCGACCCCGACTCCCCCAAGCGCAAGGTTCCCTTCTATTTTCGGCGGGCTGACGGCCAGCCAATTACCTTCGCGGGGCTTTATGAAACCTGGTGGGACAAGTCCCGCTCCGCTGATCCCGACCCCGAGACGATGCTCCGGACCTGCACCATCATCACCACCCAGGCCGGCGCCGACATGGTCGACGTCCACGACCGCATGCCCGTGATCATCGAGCGCCCCGACTTCGACCGTTGGCTCGACCCCGACCAGCACGACACCGAGGCCCTGGCCAAGCTGCTCCTCCCGGCCCCCAAGGGCACCCTCGTCCGCCATCCCGTCGACAAGGCCGTCAACAGCCCCCGCAACGACGGGCCCATGATCATCCAGAACGCCCCGCCCGACGACGAAGACGACGAGTAACACCCGGGCCCCCGTGACCACCCTCGCCCAGGCCCGCAAGCTCGCCCTGGCCCTCCCCGAGGTGACCGAAGAGGATCACCACGACATCACCTCGTTCCGGGTCCGGGGCAGGATCTTCGCCACTGCACCCGACGGCACCCATTTGCGAGTCATGGTCGACGAGATCGAAATCCGTGCCGCAGTGGCCGAAAACCCCAAGGCCTGCCAGGAATTTTACTGGGGAAAGCGGCTGGCCTGTGTTGTCGTGGACCTCAAAATGGCGAACCTCGCGCTGGTCAGGGACCTCCTGACCGACGCCTGGATCCGGAAGGCCCCGGCCAAGCTGGTGCGCGACCTCACCGACGGCTGACGTCCCAGGCGTCGCCCCTCCTGTGAAGCCTTCAGCCTTTCGCAAGCCCATCTGACCTGTTGACCGCACAGAAGATTTCACCGCTGACACCACACATGGATAACTCCAACTGGACGAGGTGGGTTGGGCAGCCTGGATCACCGTCCGGCAAGACAAGGGCACCACCGGGTGCGCCGCCGCCGTGGTGGTGGTGGTGGTCGTGGTCTTCATCGTCATGATCGACGTCATCAAGCTGTCCCTGGGTGGGATCGGTAGGCCGACAACCCTGGTGATCAGTCCGTCCCTGTCGGCGTCCCCACCGTGCCCGGTCGGCAAGGAGTCCCGGCAGGCCCCGGTGAGGCCGAGGTCAAGGCAGACGGAGCTTGATGCCGGATGCGTCGGCAAGGCCGGGATCGAGGTACGCGTCAAGCCGATGGAGAAGCTGATCGATGTCCTCGAACGTGGTCCAGTCGATCGCCGCAGTCCACTTCTGCGCGAACTGGAGGACGGCGACGAGCGTCTCGCCCCGGCCGTTGCCGTTGCTCACCCCGGAAAGACCTGCAAGGTAGTTGTTCCTGTATACGGTGGGGATGACGATCCTGACCTGCCCGGCAGCCGATAGCGCGCCGTTCGCCAGGATTCGAGCAATGCGGCCGTTGCCATCGTCGAATGGATGACACTCGGTGATCAGGAGCATCAGTGCGACTGCCCGCTGGAACGGGTCGGAGATGGCAGCGAACACATCAAACCCCCGGCGAAGCGTGCCGGGCACGAGATCAGGGTCGACGAACGCGTATCCACCGGCGAAGTTCGGTCTCTCTTTGAACATGCCGGGATGCCTTTCCGGGCGCGACGCCAACAGAACCCGGTGTTGGTCGAGAAGCAGCTCTACCAATTCGTCGGCGCTGGCCGGGGACAGGCTCCGCATGGCCGGATCGGACACGATCCGGTAGGTGGCCGCGACGTCGTGGGCGTCCGCGGGGCGTTCGGGTGGGATGTCGCCCTCGATCGCGATCCTGCGGGCCTCCTCCACACCGAACTCCGTACCTTCGATGAAGTTGCTGAAGTAGGCCTCGAAGAACGGCTCCCACGTCCACCGGCTGGTGTCACCAAGCGCGGGACGGGGCTCGGGCGCCGTGTCACCGAGCAGTCGGGCGAGGGCCCGGAACATCTCGAGCCGGTGCTCGTCGTAGGGCTCTCCCGCCAACCGAGCCGCGAGGCGCTCAGAGGTGGGCTTCGGTCCCGTGAACGTCCCGAGAACGGCAACGAGTCGTCCTCGGACAACCTTCACAGGCCCAGGAGGCAGGCTGCCGCTGATTACCTCCAGCTGGCCGAGCACGTTCTGGATGGCCCCGGCTCCGCCGCGTCGGGCGAGGTCGTCGATCTGGTCCTCCACCTCGGTCGTCCCGGCTTGCCTTGCGGGCCGGTCTTTCGGAGGACGGCCAGCAACGCTGATGTTCTCGACCAGCTTGCGCGCCAGACCGGACAGGTGGAGACCATGGGGCATGGGCGTATCGCCCGGCAGCGCGCCCGGGCCTGATCGTGGAGAGACAGTGACCCCCGGAAGGACGAGGTCTGATTGGCGGGGAGGATCGGGGTGCGCGACGAAGACCCATCCGTCGACGGGCTGGCCGCCGGCCAGGGCGGTGCGGTCACACAGCACGCCGGCCGGCCAGAAGACGGAGATGATCCCTGTGAGGTGGTGGCGGACGGCATGCTCTGGGGGAATGGAGGCACCGACGATGTACACGCCCGTCGCAACCCGGCGTGCGGCACCCGACTTGGCCTGACGGGACAACCCAGCCTTGTTCTGCGCCGTGGCGACCACGAGCCTTCCGGCTGGGTGTTCCGGCCTGCTCCGGGCAACGCCAGTGGAGTTATCTCCTGTCCCAGCGGCTTTCTGAGCAACGACAGAGGGGTTATCCACCACTAGAAGCAACTATAGACCATAAATAGGGTCCACAAGTAAGCGGGCGACAGGGTGGCACCAGACCCTTATCGCGTCTCCTCGGGAGCCGCCGACAACCTCAGGCCCATAATCCCCCGTCCGGGGCAACAGGTAACCGGAATTTCGCCTGGGGGGCGCTTCGGACACTGGTATCAGCGCACGAACCATTCGACCCCTGGACATTGAAGACCCCCGGGACATTGAAGACGCCTGCCAGTCAATGAGAAGTGACACCACCGTGGGTCATCTCCACCCCCTGCGAGAGGGGATGGAGATAGGTAGCCTGGCCCGGCTCGGCCCGGCGGAGGTCGACCTGGGGAAGCGGGGGACGTCATGGATGTGAAGGTCGTCGGCGCGGGCGTCGGCCGGACGGGCACCCTGTCACTGAAGACGGGACTCGAAGAACTGATCGGGCGTCCCTGCTACCACATGATCGAGGTCTTCGGTCATCCCGACCATGTGGCCCTGTGGCGCGCCGCGGCCGAAGGTGCTCCGGTGGACTGGGCGGCCCTGCTCGACAGCTACGGCGCCACGTCGGACTTCCCGGCCTGTCTCTTCTGGCCCGAGATCCTGGCGGCGAACCCCGGGGCGGTGGTCGTCCTCTCGACCCGCCGATCCAGCGAAGCCTGGTGGGAGAGCGCTAACCAGACCATCTTCGCCATCGCCGGCGCCGACCTTCCCCCCGAGATGGCGGACTGGTTCGAGATGTGGCGGGCGGTGGCCTCGGCCCGGTTCACCCCGGACTGGACCGACAAGGACGCAGCCATCGCCGCCTACGAGCGCAACAACGCCGAGGTCCGCGCCTCGGTGCCGGCCGACCGCCTCGTGGACTGGCAGGCGGCCGACGGGTGGGGGCCCCTGTGCGGCGCCCTCGGTATGGCGGTCCCGGCTACCCCCTTCCCCCATCTCAACACCCGTGAGGACTTCCCCCACGTCGATGCCAACACCTCCGTCGCCGACGCCCTCGAGAAAATGAATGAGACCATCGCCGACACGGTGAAGCCGAGCACCGTCTGACCGAGCACCGTCCGACCGAGCACCGTCTGACCGAGCACCTCCGACGACGGGGGCGTTCGATCTACGTCTGGCAGTTGCCCAGCCCCAGCTGGACCGCGGCGCAGATGGTGCCGTAGCTGACCCGCCAATTGCCGGCCACGACGACGGCCTGGCCGATCATGGGGAAGGTCAACCCGGCGTCGGAGTGGAACCGCAGGACGTAGGAGACGTCGGCCAGGGTGGGGCTCTCGAAGACCACCTGGTTCACATCGACGTAGGTCGACGATGCCAGGGCCTCATAGGGACCGGTGTCGAGTTCTTCGAGGGCGCCCGCCACCAGGCTGCCGTCCTGGATCTCCTCCACCCGTTGGATCGGGGCCGTGGCGCAGTCGAACACGGCTTCGAAGGCCTGGGTGATGGCCTGGGTGGCGGCCGCCGCATCACCGGGTGCGGCGCCCTGACCCGCGGCGGGAAGCGTCGTGGGCAGCGACGACGGGCCCGAGGGCGCGGCCGCGTCGACCTGCAGCGACACCGTTCCGAGGGCCCTGCCGGAGGCGTCGCTCACCTGGAGCTCGGACCCCGCGGCGTCCAGGGTGGTCGACGGGGCGCCGGCCAGGACGATGACCGCCTCGCCGTGCACCGGCGACTCCTGGACCGTCCCCGCGCTCCCGGTCACCGACACCGAGGTGACCGTGGCGCCGACCTCGACACCGACCACGGTGGCGGGTGACCCTTCGGCGCTCCCCACCGTCGACACGGCCGCGCCGATCAGGGGGGTGGCGTAGGTGGGGAACAACGCCGAGGTGAGCACATCGACGGCGTGGGGGGTCGTGATCTCCTCGACGACACCGCCCTCCGGGGTGCAGGCCGGCTCGCCGGCCCCGTACCCCGCGGAGGACTGGTCCGAGCCGGGGACCGCGCTGTAGACCGCCACGGCGGTGCCGCCCGGCCATTGCTTCACGAAGAGCGGCCCGCCGGGGGCGACGGTGACATTGCCCACCTGGTTCGCCGGCGTCACCTGGATCTCCGGAGCGACCGACGCCAGAGACAGCTGCCACCCGCTCCCCGTCAACGTGACCGCGGCGTAGAGCGGTCCGGTGGCCTCACCTTGCTGCCCCGCATTCAGTTGGTACTCCACGACGGCTGTGGTGGCGGAGGTGAAGACGACCTTGTCCACGTTCACCGTGGCGCTCCCCCCGAAGGTCGGCACCGTCTCGAGGACGTCACCTCCTGCGACGTACTGGAGGCGCTGCAGGGGGGAGGCCTTGCAGCCCAGCGCCCTGACAACGGCGCGGGTCACAGCGTCAGAGGCCGCGGCGGGATCCGCGGGTTGCACCGCCCCCGGTGCGGGCAAGGCGGTGGGTCCCTGTCCCCCGGCCGGCACCGAGCTCTCTGTCCCGAGCCCGTAGGCGGCGAGCACCGAGCCATCGGCGCCGAGGACGTTGATGGCGGCTTCGGGACCCGACCCCAAGGCGTCGGCGGCTGTCCCCTTGTGACCGAGGACGACGACCCCCGAGGAGGGGACCGCGGCGCGGTCGACGGTGCCGTCGGCGAATTGGACCTCCACGGTGGCTGCGCCCGATCCCGCCTGGGCCAGGACCCAGGTGGCGGGGGCGCCTTCGGCATCGCCGATCTCTCCGACTTCCACGTCCACCAGCGCGCCGGTCGCCCCCTGGAACAGCGGCTCGGTGGCCGTCCCGACCGCCGCGACGTCGGAGACCTCGAGGGTGAGCTGGGTCGTGGTGAGACACCCCTCCTCCATCGCCACCCCGGGACTGAAGGGCTCCACCACATCGCCGGTCGAGGGCGGACCCGACGCCACCGGGGGACTCGACGCGGCCGGAGAGCTCGACCCGGCGGTGGGCTGGTCGAACACGGTCGTCTGCACTCCGTCGGAGGAGGTGTGGGCGTAGAGCAGCTGCAGGGACGCCGAGGGGGAGGGCGCGACGTCGATGGGCTGGGTCGTGGCAGTGGCGGTATTGGGAACCGTCGCGGCGTTCCCGCTGGTACCGGGGGCGGGAGCAGCGCCTTGGAAGGCGGGGCCGACGACAGATCCCATGGCATCGCGTGACGCGGTGCCGCCGGGTGCGGACGCAGTGACGGTGCCCGACAGGGGCAGGATGAGGACGCCGTCACGCCGGGGCAGATGATGCCGACCCGGAGCACCGCCTCCGGAGGTGGGGCCCGAGGCGCGCTGTGCCGGTTGTCGGCCTCCTCCGCCCGAGGTGACCGCCGCACCGAGGCCGGCCCCGAGCATCACGACCAGGGCCAGTGAACCCGCCTCCCACCGCCGCCGGTTCTGCCGTCGGCGGGCGCCGGTCGCAACCGACGACACGGCGTCCCCGTCGACCGGTGCCGACACCGACGCGGCCCGTCGACTGAGCGCGGCCCGCAACCGTTCCTCGAAGCTGCCCTGTGACGGATCGGTCATGGCTCCCCCTCGGGCTCGATGTGAGACGGCGCGGCAGGCGCGGCAGGCTCGGCAGGCGCGGCGGGCGCGGCGGGCTCGGCCATGGCGGTGCGCAACCGGGCGCAGCCCCGGTGGACGAGCGAGGCGACGGTGCCGGGTCGGCAATGGAGAAGGGCGGCGATCTCGTTGTCGCTCATCTGCTCGTAGAAGCGCAAGACGATGGCGGCGCGTTGGCGCGGTGGCAGACGGGCCAGCACGTCGAACAGCTCGTCGGCCTCGAACGCCGCATCAGGGGCACGCTCGGTGGCGGTGGCGGTAGCGGTGGCCCGGGCCCGTTCGAGGTGGCGGCGTCGGTGCCAGGAGCGGCTGGCATTGACCACGCAGCGCCGGAGATACGGGAGGGGGTCGTCGAGGCCGTCGAAGCGCCCGTAGACCCGGACGAAGACGTCGTGGACGAGGTCACGGGCGACCTCCTCGGACGTGGTCAGGAGATAGCCGAGGCGCACCAATGACTCGTAGTGGGCGCGGTAAAAGGCGTCGAACCCACCCGGTCGGGGCCCGTCGATGGCGCCGGCCCCGCCTGGCGATGCCTCCGCAGCGGCCACCCGTCCCCCGATGTCGGTGCCGATCGGGGCCACCGCGGGTTCCCCGACCCACAGGCGAGCCACATCGGCGTGCATGTCTTTACCACGCACAGATCGCCCGATCCCTTGCACGGGATTGCACGGGGTGGCGGGCGGCCGAAATCCCGGTCCGGCTCCGAACCCGGTCACCGCCCTCCTCGAGCCCTCGGGGCGCGGGCGTCGAGGGGGGCTAGCCCCAGGAGAAGAGGCCCGGTAGCCGGATGTTCAGCGAGGTGGGGAGTCTTTAGGTTGGAGGGACAGGGGGAACCCGGCGCCACTTCGAGGTTCGCGTCCTCGACCAAGGAGTTCAAAGGCGTCCGAGGCAGTCCGAAGGAGTCCTCACATGATCGTCGCTCGAGGGTCGACCAAGCGGTCTCGACAGACACTGGCCGTCGACGTCACGCCACCGGCGCTATGGCTCTTCCGCTTGGTCGTTCCCGCCGCCGGCCGGACGCGGCTCGTGCGCCGTGACCGATCATTGACAACGCCACAGCATCATGGGACCCATCATGGACAGCACCAGGGGACGCACGATGGACAGGGCGATGGATAACACCATGAACGAGGCCATGGATCACGGCGGGGTGCGGATGCGGTTGGGCAAGGAGCTGGCCATCACCATCTCGAAGGAACGGGCCGACCAGGTTCACGAGGTCGGCCGCACCATCCTGCGGACGCCGTTCCTCAGGCGGACCTGGTCGGAGCTCTTGTTCCTCGTCATCGGGTGGCCGCTGGCGTCTGTCGGGTTCACCTTCGTCGCGCTCGCCCTCGTGGGGGGTGCGGCCCTGGCCGTCACGTTCATCGGCGTCGTCGTCATGGCGGCAGGCATCCGGGGGGCGAGAGGGTTCGGAGGATTCCACCGGGGGCTGGCGCGGGGGCTGCTCGATGAAGAGATCGAAGAGCCCGAGCCCTTCGCGCCGCGACCGGGGTTCCTCGGGTGGTTGCAGTCGGCGCTCCGGGACCGCACCGGGTGGCGGTCGATCGCCTACATCGTCCTCAAGCAACCCCTGGCGGTCTTCGGGTTCTACGCCGCGTTCAGCCTGTGGTGGGATGCGCTCGCGTGCCTGACCCACGGCCTGTGGAACTCGAGTGAGACGCCGCCGGTCTTCGGGCTGGTGCGGAACGTGTTCCCCCCGGGGTACCTGTCGGTGGGGACGTCGGGGTTCTTCCACGGCATCGCCATCTTCGTCACCGGGGTGATCTTCTTCTTCGCCGCTCCGTGGGCGGTGCGGGGCGTGGTGTACCTCGACCGGCAGCTCATGCAGGCCCTGCTCGGTCCCGACTCGATGACGATG
>Ga0187890_10000501_pt1 | contig 27553 bp, 19 predicted proteins | sample June2016WEW_21_1_FD_133005 | JGI IMG/M metagenome (GOLD analysis project Ga0187890, IMG submission 133005) | Peatland microbial communities from SPRUCE experiment site at the Marcell Experimental Forest, Minnesota, USA - June2016WEW_21_10 | ecosystem: Environmental > Terrestrial > Soil >... | reverse complement strand
CGGCGGGGGCCAGCGCCACGACCGACCGCGCGCGCCCGCGCGCGGCCAGCTGCAAGGCGACATATCCACCGAGCGAGTTGCCGACGATGTGCGCGGTCTCGAAGCCGGCGTCATCCATTGCCCGCTCGATCGCATCGGTGATCTGTGCCTCGCCGACCTTGCCCTCGATCGGCGGGCCGCCCGCGTGGCCGAGCAGCGTGGGCGCGAGCACATCGTGACGGCGCTCCAGCTCAGGCAGCACGAGCTCCCACGTTCGCCAGGTGTCGGTGAAGCCGTGCAGGCACACGAGTGGCGGCCCGGAGCCGCCGCGATGCGATGGGGTGAACGTCGAGCCGATTCGCCGAAGGCTAGCGGCGAGGACACGTCTCCCGCAGCGGCCGCCCGAGCTCAGGCGCTAAAGTAGGGAGTGCTGGCTATCTGGAGTTGACGCCCCAGCCAGGCTGGCAGGGGAGGCCGACCGCCCGCCCAAGGCCGGTAGGAGGGCGAGCGATGATCGGCACACGGCGGATGGAGGAGCTGCAGGCGGAAGCGCGCTATCACCGCGAGCGCTACGACCTCTACAAGGCAAAGGCCTACGGCCCGCGCCTGACGAGCGTGACTCGGCTCAAGGAACTCGAGCGCAGGCATCAGGGCGCCGACTCGCGTCTGCGCTCGGCAGTCAGGGAGAACGCGCTTCCACAAGGGGAGGACGAGCTCCAGTAGCGGCCGGCGATCACGGTGATCGCTCGTGAAGCGCGTGGTCAGGGCACCGTGACACTGCTCGGCGCGCTGGGCAGACCGGCGCTGTCTTCGGCGTCGACCGCCTGCACGGTGATCGACCACGTGCCGGGCGCGAGGGTCAGCTCATCGCCGAGCTGGCTCGCGGGTACGGCGTCGCGGATCACCGCGCCGCCGGATGCCGGCGTCGCCGTGATCGCATATGTCGCGGCTTGCGGGACGTCGTTCCAGCCAACCAGCACCTGCCCGGCGGCGGCTGCTGCTGCTTGCATGCCGGTGGGCGCTGCCGGCGCGCTGGGGTTGGCGACCTCGACGGAGTCGGGCCAGTACTGGATCGAGACCGGGATGCCGTTCTGGCTGACGATCGCGTACGGCCAGTAGCGCCCGCTGGCGAGGCCCGCGAGCTTCCACGTCGTCGACCCTGAGGGCGGCAGTTCGTCGGCGATCATCACGCCGCCGGCGCCGTGGGGGCCGGTGCCGGCCCACAGCTGGACGGTCGTGCCCGGCGCGGCGTGAGGGACGCTGTAGTGCAACGCGATGGTGCTGTTCGTCGAGACGGTGCCCCTCGGCAGGTCGCTCGCGCGCGGGGCCGCGTGCGGGTAGGAGGCAGCGTGCAGCTTGTGGCGCGGGACCGTCACCTTCACGGCGGTGATCGCAGGCCCGCCGACGCGGCTGACGCTCCAGCGCCCGCCCGCGGGCAGGAACACGAGGAAGCTCTCGGAGTGCCCTGACCTGGTGGTCCACGCGAGCGCGCCGGTGCGGTTGTGCAGCCGCTTGGAGGACGCGAGCGTGAGCACGCGGCGATGGGCGCCCGGCGGGCCGAGCAGCCGCACGTTCGGTGTGCCGCGTGCGCTGGAGATCGTGAACGTGGCGAGCTGCTTGCCGCCCGGGACGCGCACCGTGCGGCGGTTGCCATGGGCTCGTGCGCTGCTCGCACCCGCCTGTGGGACGGTCGCGTATTCGTTGATGCTGCCGCCGTTGACCCTGATGGTGAAGCCGGCGCTCGCGTAGTTGAAGGCGACGAGCACGCTCAGGCTCGGAGTGCAGCCGATGTAGTGGATGCAGATGCCCTGGACTTCCACCTCGCCGGCCGCCGCCTTGTCGGAGACCAACGCCTCCACGCCGCCGAAGCGATCGCCGCCGATGATCGGAACGTAGCCCGGCACGACCAGGCTCAGCGAGCCCTCGCCGGTGAAGTGCGGTGGGTCGATGCCGATCGAGATCTTGCCTTCCAGGAACTGCACCGGGAACGGCAGCGGCGGCAGGAAGACCTCGCCCGCCGCCTGCAGCAGGCTCGGCGGTGTGAAGCTCACCTGCGCGCCCGCGAGCTCCACACCGGCGTTCACGGATTTCAGGATCGTGTTGACGACGTTCTGCGCCGACTGGTTCTTTTCGAGCGCCGCGGGCACGGGGAACGTGCCGCTGTGCAACGGCGCCAGCCCGACGCTGCCTTCGGCCGAGAACGCGCCGTCGAGCAGAGCCGTGAAGTCGCCACCGACGACGATCTTGTTTTCGAGCGCGCCGGCGACCAGCTGACCCTCGATCTTCGGCGCCGGTGGTGGTGGCGGCTGTTGCGGGCAGGTGATTTTGAAGCGGGGTGAGCTGATGCAGATATGGGGCAGCTGTCCGGGGGTGAACGTGAACGGCGTGTAGGAGATCCCCTGCAGGTTGATCATCTCCAGCGAGGCGTCCTCGAGATCGAGCACCGCGCCGATGCTCGGGACCTTGGCGCCGTCGCCTTTCTGCAGTTCTGGCCCGCTGCACAGGGCCGCGCACGTGAAGTTGGCGTTGAGTTCGTCGAGTTTCCCCTGTCCGATCGTCGTGTTCACCACCAGGTTGGCGAGGTTCGGGAACCCGAGCGTCGCGGTTCCCGTCCACACGTCACCCGCGCGCTGGTAGGAGAGCTGACCCTTGGCGAGCTGCAGCGAGGAGAGGCCGAAATCCGTCGACTGATAGGTGATCCCGCCGTCGAGCACGCTGACCTGTCCGCTCGCTGCGACCTGCACGGCGAGCTGGCCCGACACGGCGCTGCCGAGCGGTCCGTACTCGATCGCCGCGCCGAGCCACGCCGGCAGCGTCAGCCGGCCGTCGACGACCACGCCGCCGCCCGCGCCGCTCGGCAGCAGGTAGACGCTCGGCGTGATGCCGATGTCTTCGAACGTCCAGCTCGACAGCGACAGCGCAAAGCTTTCGAGGCCCGTGATCTTCGCGGCGCCGGCGACGCCGGAGACGGGATCTTGCACGCCCTGGGTGTCGATCACCAGCTGGCCGCTGGCGACGTCCACGCCGCCTGCCTCCAGCTCGCCCGTCTGCGCCGCGCCGCCGCTCGCCGGCGCGATCGCGATCGTGTTCGTTGCCGGGTCGATGATCAGCGGCGCCGGGCTCTGCGTGCCGGCGAGGACGATCGTCGCGCCATCGGAGAAGCGCGTGTTCCCGGTCGCCAGGTAGGTGCCGTTGCCCAGTTGGGAGATGCAGTCGGCGAGCACCGTCACCGCCCCGAGGACCTTGCTCGATTCGCACGGTGGCGTCGGAGGCGGCGGCACCTCGGCCGTGGCGGTGGCGGTGGCGGTGTTGTTTTCCAGGTTGGGATCGGTCGTCACGCTGGAGACCGTCGCCGCGTTCGCGACCACGCCCGCCCGTGTCGGTTCGAGCGTGACTTTCACGGTCGCGTGGGCGCCGTCTGCGAGCGACCCCAGCGCACAGGACGCCGTCGTCTTGCCGCCCGCCGTCGTTTCTTTGCAGCTGCCTTGGCTCGCGCTCACCAACTTCAGTGTCACCCCGCCGGGCAGTTCGTCGGAGAACGCCACCGCTTCCGCTTCGTCGGGCCCCGCGTTGGTGATCGTGAACGTATCTTCGAGGTCCTGCCCGACGGTGACCGGATTCGGCGCAGCGCTCGCCGTCATGCTGAGTTCCGCCGATGGTGGCGCCGGCCCGAGTTCGAACACGTAGGCTGCGCCGACCTTGTCTTTTTGAGAGGGGGCGCCGACGGCGAGCGTGGAGCCCGACACGCTCAGCGAGTCGCCGAAGCGGGCTTCCGATTCGCGTTTCGCGGGGGTGAGCTCGGACTGCTCGGTCCACGAGCTTTCCGCGCCGCTGAACACGTACGCGGCGCCCGCTTCGGAGTCGGTCCCGGGGGCGCCCACTACCGCGGCGGACCCGGAGAGAGCCACCGCTTCGCCGAAGTCGCCTCCTTCCTCGCTGTCTTCGCCTGCGGTCAGCTCGGCCTTCTGTGCCCAGGACGCGCCTGAACCCGTGAACACGTAGCTCGCCCCTGCTCCTTTGGCGTGCCCGGGCGCGCCGACGAGCACCGTGGACCCTGAGACCGCCACCGCCTTGCCGAATGCGTCACCTTCAGCGCTGTCGGCTGCGCTCAGCTCGGTAGGCCCGGACCAAGAGGCACCGGAGCCGGTGAAGATGTAGGCCGCACCTGTCTCGACGTTCGCGCCGGGATCGCCCCTCAGTGTTTCGGCCCTCGGATCCCCCACCACCACCGCGGACCCGGAGATCGCCACCGAGGCACCGAAGTCCCTGTTCTCCGCAGGGCCAGCCAGTTCTGTCGGTCTTGACCAGGAGGCGCCCGACCCCGTGAACACGTAAGCCCTGCCTGCCGGGTCGCCATTCTCCCCCGGGGCGCCCACCACCACCGTGGACCCGGAGATCGCTACGGAGAAGCCGAAGTTGCTTTCGTGGCCGGTTTCGCCCGGGGCCAGTTCGACCGGTTCAGACCACGAGCTTTTCGCTTCGGAGTAGGTGAGCACGAATGCTTTGCCAGCCGGGCTGCCGTTGTCGCCCGGGGCGCCCACGACCATCGTCGTCCCCGAGATTGCCACCACAGCGCCGAAGAGCGAGCCCACCTCGTGGTCCGCCGCGGCAGTGAGCGCGGCCTGCTGGGACCACGAGCCCTCCGATGCCCCGAACATGTAGGCGATCCCTTCCGCATCATCTTCACGCGGCGCGCCTGCCACGACAGTAGATCCCGAGATCGCCACCGAGGAGCCGAGTTCACCTTCGCTGTCGGAGGCGCTCAGCTCGGCCAGTGGTGTGTCGTCCACGGGCACCGTGTCGGGGCTCACACCGAGCCGGCTGGTGAATCCGACGGGTCTCTGGGATGTCGTGAGCGTGAACGGCATTGTGGAGGCAGTGGCCGAGACCGCGCAGCACGTGCCGAGCACGCCGAGGAGAGACACGAGCGCCACGCTCGCTGAGCACAGTCGCGCGTGAGCGGCCGCGCGCGATCCTTGGCCGGCGTGGGCGCACAAGGACGACATTGACAGAACTATTCGTGCGGGCGCGACCCCGCGCATCGGGGAGAATCCCCCATATTTCAGTTGACCAGCGCCCAGCCACTGGGGATAGTTGGGCATCGCCTCCATGAACGTCACCGAGCTGTTGGGCCGGCAGGCCGAGCTGCACGTGCTGAACGCAGCGCTTCGGGCGCTTCCCGGCGCCCGGTCCTCCCACGCGCTGGCGGTGCTGGGCGAGCCCGGCGTGGGAAAGTCCGCACTGCTGGCCGAGGCGATCGATCGGTCCTGCGATCAGCGGACGCTGTTGTTGCAGGGCCGGGCCGCCGAGTTCGAGCGACAGTTGCCCTTCGGGATCCTCGTCGACGCGCTCGACGGTTGCGCAGGTTCGATCACGTCGAACGTCTTTGCGGCGACCGAACCGAGCCAGATCCACGATGGAGTGTGCGCGCTGCTGCGGTCGCTGGCACTCGAGCACCCGATCGTGCTGGTGCTCGACGACCTGCAGTGGGCGGATCAGGCGTCCCTCGAGCTGATCGTACGGCTGCTGAACCATCCGGTGGCGGCGCCCGTGCTGCTGCTCCTTGCTCTGCGCCCCGCTCAAGCGCCGGAGTGGTTGCGCCACGCGCTCGATGCGTCCTGCTCGAATGAGCGCTGCGAGCGCGTACAGCTCGGCTCGTTGAGTCGCAGTGATGCGGGTGGGCTGCTTGCTGGCATCGAGGGCGCCGACCGGCGCGAGGTCGTCTACCGCGAGTCGGGGGGCAACCCTTTCTATCTGAAGCAGCTCGCGAAGCAGCTCACGCGCGGCGCGGCGCTGGCCGCAGGGCCACAGGGCGCGGATGAGCCATTCGATGTACCGCTGGAGGTGGGACGTGCACTGGTCGCCGAGCTCTCCGAGCTCTCTGTCAGGGGGAGGCTGGTCGTCGATGCAGCGTCGGTGGCGGGCGATCCGTTCTCGTGCGATCTGGTCGCCGCGATCGCGGGCGTCGATCGCCCGACGGTGCTGCAAGGCCTGGACGAGGCGTTGGAGCGAGGTCTGTTGGCGAGCGCCGAAGACGTGCCCGGACGCTTCGCGTTTCGCCATCCGATCGTGCGGCGTGCGGTGTATGCCTCGAGCAAGCCGGCCTGGCGCATCGGCGCTCATGAGCGGGCGGCTCTGGCTCTCGCGGAGTGCGGCGCGCGAGCCTCGAGTCGTGCGCACCACGTCGAGCTCTCTGCGCGCGAGGGGGATGAGGCGGCCGTGGCGCTGCTCATCGACGCCGGGCGCGACACCGCACGCCTGGCTCCGGCCAGCGCCGCGCGCTGGTTTGAGGCGGCGCTGCGACTGCTTCCGGCGCGGGCCGAGCTTGAACGGCGCATCGCCCTGCTCGTTCCGCTCGCGATCGCGCTCACCGCATCCGGGCAGCTCGCGCGCGCGAGCGAGGTGCTCGGAGAGGTCCTCGACCTGCTCGCCGACGAGCACGCCGTCCTGCGCGTCAGGCCGGTCGTTGCGATGGCGGTCATCGAGCGCCTGCTCGGCGACAGCGGCAGGGCGCGGCACACGCTCGACGCCGCTCTGCAGGAACTCGACGGGGAGCGCTCGGTCGAGGCTGCCACGCTCGAGCTCGAGCTCGCGGCCGATCGCTACTTCGAGTGGGACTGGCACGCGATGGCGACGCGCGCCGCGAGCGCGCTGCAGAGTGCCCAGTGCCTGCGCGACGACAGTCTCACGGCGGCGGCGGCGGCAGTGCTGGGGTTGGCCGAGCTGAACATGGGAGAGCCAGCGCACGCCCACGCGCACATGCTCGAAGGCGCGCGGCTGCTCGACAGCCTCAGCGATCGCGAGCTGCGCCTGCACCTGGGGCGGTCCACTGGGTCGGCTGGTGTGAGCACCACCTGGAGCGCTACCAGGACGTGCTGCGTCACTACGAGCGCGGCCTCGCCCTCGGGCATCGCAGCGGCCAGCGCCATCTGCTGATCCCGATGCTCGTGGGCTCCGTGATCACACGTACCTGGCTGGGCGATCTGCGCCGCGCCGGTGAAGAGACCGACGAGGCGATCGAAACCGCCCACATCATCGGCGCCGAGCAACTGATCGCGCTCACCTCCGCGATGCGCTGCTGGCTGGCGGTACGAGTCGGTGGACTGCCCGAGGCTGTGACCGCCACGACGATCCACCTCGAGGCGTTGGCGGACGCGGCGCCGGCTCCGCAGGCGCTGCTGGCGAGGGCCTGGCTGGGCGAGGCTCAGATCGACAACGGCTCTCCCGGCGCCGGTCGAATGGCGATCCTCACGGCAGGCGGCGGGCCCGAGCTTCCGCGGACCGAGCCGTCGCAGCGCTCGTACTTCTACGAGGTCCTCACGAGGGCCGCACTGCGGCTGGGCGACGGCAATGAAGCCGAGCAGTGGGCTCGGCGGGCGTGGGCGTCAGCCGAGCACTTGCCGTTGTGCGGCCCCCTGACGTGGGCGTATCGCGCGCGCGCGGCGGTTGCGCTCGCGCACGAGGACACCGCGACCGCACTGCGCTCGGCGCGCGAGTCGGTGGCGTGCGCCGGGGAGGTGCACAGGTTGGAGCGCGAGCGCTCTCAGCTGGTGCTCGCCCGCGCGCTCGCGGCAGCCGACGAGACGAGTGCTGCGATCGACGTGCTCGAGCAGGCTCGAGCACGGTTGGGGGAGTTTGGGGCGCGACGGCTGGAGGCGCTCGCCGTCCGTGAGCTGCGCATGCTCGGCCGGCGTGTCACACGCACCGGACGCCGCGGTCGCGGCACGGTGGGCCTTGCCGCGCTCAGCGGCCGCGAGCTCGAGGTCGCTGGCCTGGTCGCCGATCACCTGACCAACCGTGAGATCGCCGATCGCCTGGTGCTCAGCCACAAGACTGTCGAGCGTCACATGACCCACATCTTCGGCAAGCTGCAAGTGAGCTCTCGAGGTGAGGTCGCACGCGTGGTCGCCGCGGACGGAGTGGCAGTCAACCGAGCCACCGCATCAGCACCGTGAGCTGCCACGCACGTGGGCATGTCTAAACCTCAGGTCGCGGTTGAGGCTTTATCACGACCGGCCCGGGCGCTGCTCCGAACGGCGTCCTCTCACAGCAGGTGCAGCAGGCGCCAGCCCAGCGACGGCCCACCCAGCGGGCGAACGGCTACCACGGTCATCGGCAAGACGACCCCGCCTCCCACGACGATCGTCGCCACCCGCTCGCCCGTCCGCCAGCTGGTCATGGCCGGGCGCACGGCCACCCGGACCGCGAGTTCGAGCCCGCTCCAGCCGATCTCCTGCAGCGCGCCCGCGGTCGCGGCCGTCGTGCGATGGCCGTCGGCGTTGCTCGCGCTCAGCACGCGAGTGCCGGCGGGCAGGACGGTCTCCACACGCAGAGCCGCCGCGACGGAGTCGCCCAGGCGCTGAGCGCTCGCGAGCGCGGCTTCGATCAGCGCGCCTTCCCGCTGGCCGAGCACCACGCCCAGCACCGTCAGTCGCCGTCCTGCGATGACGACGTGCTTGGCGAACATGAAGCAGCCGCCGGCGGCGCGGTCGGAGCCGGTCTTGATGCCCGTGTACCCGTCGCGTCCGAGCAGCGTGTCCAGGTTGGTGACGCTACCCACGACCGGCAGCTCGGCTGAGGGCTCCGCGACGATCGCCGCGAACGCCCGCTCGCGCATGGCTACGCGCGCGAGCTTCAACTGGTCGATGGCCGTGGACACGGTTTCGTCGTTGAAGCCGCTCGGGTCGGTGTACCTGGTGGAGACCATGTCGAGCGCGCGCGCGGTGGAGTTCATGCGGGCCACGAACGCTGCCAGCGTCCCCGCGTCGTGAACGGCCAGCAGCGCGGCTACGTTGTTGGCCGACGGCAGCAGCAGCGCCTGCAGCGCCTGGCGCTCGGTGATCCGCTCTCCCGCCTTCACCGGCAGCGTCGACTGCAGGAGCGCGGCTCGCCGTTCCTCTTCGGCGACGTCGGCAGGCGTGATCGTCATCGTGAACCCTTCCGCGCCGGGGGCCAGCGGGTGCTCGAGCAGGGTCAGGTAGGCGGTCATGACCTTGGCGACGCTTGCGATCGGCACCGGGGTGAGCTTCGCCGAGGTCGTGATCCCGCCGATTCCCTGCACCTCGACGGCCGCCTCGCCCGCGCGCGGCCACGCGAGCATGGGCGCGTCGCCGGGAAACCGGACGTAGGACGCGAGCGTCCGCTGGATGCTCAGCGCCGGCGCGGCCTCGGTCGCGACGCGCCAGGTGACCGCCACGACCACCAGAACGAGCCCGAGCGCGGCGACGGTCGCCAAACGCTGGAGAGATGCGATCATCCGGGGAGGTTAATGGCCCGTCTTGCCCCTCTCGACCCCGGCGACGTCAGGGCGCGAGCACTCTTCTGAACGTGGCGAGGAAGTGGGCGGCCGCGTTGGCGTCGAAGAGCGCGTGGCGGTAGCGGAGGGTGAGGAACAGGCGTCCGTCCAGCGTGGCAGCTCCGAGCGAGGCGCCGAGCGGCATGCGCCCGGGCGGTGAGAACCAGACTTCCTGGACTGCGCCTGCGTCGCCGAGATGTGGCGCGGGCGGGAGACGACCGAGGTTGGAGAGCACGGCGGTGTCGACGACGGCGTTGCCGGTCAGTGGGATCAGCTTCTGCATGTGCCGCTTGAGGCCCGTCGGAAGTGCGGACGCCAGGCTGAGGAAGTCGACGACGTACTTGGCGATCCCGTCGTTCTTGATCCGCCGCGTGCTCGCCGCGGTGGCCTGGATCGCCGCTGCGAGGGTCTTCTGGTCCTCGGCGGCGAGGCGCACGCTGACGTAAGCGGCGAAGTTGCCGAGGATGTCGAAGCGCCACTCGGGAGGGCGCAGGTTGACTGGCATCATCAGGTAAACGGGGCGGGTGGAGGCGCCGTGCTGCTCGTTCCACCGGTGCACGGCGACCGCGAGGCCTGCGAGCAGGACATCGTTGACGGTCGCCCCGCCGGTGCGCAGCGCGAGGAGCTGCTCGACTTCCTCGGGCTCGAAGCTCAGCAGCTCGAACCCATAGCCGGGACGGTCGCTGTATCCCTGCGGGGCGATCCGTGCGGGGGTCGTCACCCAGCGCGGGAGGTACTCCAGAGCCGTGCGCCCACGGGTGATGCGCTCCCTGACCGAACCTGTGCTCACATCCCTGACGTCGAGGGCGTCGAGGTCCGGGACCGGATCCTCCTCGCCGGAGTAGGCGCGGGCGATCGAGGCCATCAGCCGCACCGCCGAGAGCCCGTCGCCGGCCCCATGATGCAGGTTCATGACGACCACGTCGCCCCGCCGGTCGTGCGCCAGCAGCAAGGAGAACGGCCCAGGACGATCGAGGTCCGGTATCCGGCTCAGCAACCGCTCACGTCCGCGCGTCAGGTCGGCGGGCGAGTCGCACTCGATCTCTTCGAGGTCGACCGATGCGAGCTCGTCGGCGATCTCCCAGTGGTAACGGACGTCGGTGGCACGAGTGTGCGCCAGCCTGGCGCGGGCGATCGGATGGCGAAGCGCCGCCTCGCGGACTGCGGCGTGCAGGCGTGTCACGTCGATGTGTCCCTCGACGCGGATCTCGATGTGCACGCTGAACGGCTCCCCCTCGCGGTCGAGGTGCAGGTAGAGCTCGTCGAGGACGGTCAGCGGCGCTGTTTGCATCACGACGGCTCAGACGAAGGCAGGCGGAAGCGGGCGCCGGTTCATCCGCAAGGAGCGTCTGGCGACAGCGCCCGGATTCGGCTCGGGTCCTATTTCGCCTGGTCTGACGCGCCGAGCGACTTGCCGGCGCTGTGCGCAACCTCGCGAAGGAACTCGTACTGGGTGTGGACCAGTTGGTCGGCCATGTCCAGGGCAGCGTCGATGATCGCTTGCCGCGTGGACGGATGCTCGTCGCCGAGTGCCGGCAGTTTCTCGTCGACGGTGTCGACGAACTTGCGCACCGCCTCGATCGCGGCCCGCTGTCCCCTCTCGACCGACTCGAGCGTCTGCTCGGTTAGCTGTGTGGGCCTGTCGACGATCGCCATACGTATCTCCCTTCCTTTTGGTCTTATCCACCCGGACGCGGCATAAAGACAATATGTGGCCTAGCGCAACACCTTATACCACTTGTTGCTTTGTCCTTCAAAGCGGGAGACCGCCTCATGCCGATCTGTCGCCGACAGCTGCGATGCTGGCTTGGCATGACACCGGCACGGCAGCCACGCCGCGGCCGGCGGCCGGCCACGAAGCTTCAGCGCGAGCTCGCGCGTGGCGGGGAGCCGCCGCGGCCCACGGCTATGGACGCGTTCCGGCTCGCGCGGCGGAAGTTCTTGGCCGCGGAGCGCGTCGAGATGAGTGCGCTCGCCGATGAGCTCGGCGTCAACCGCGCCACGCTCTACCGCTGGGTCGGATCGCGCGACCAGCTCTTGGTCGAGATCATCTGGTCGCTGGGCGAGCGCACTCTCGAGAAGATCGACGACGACGTAGGGGCCAAAGGCGCGGAGCGCATCGTCGAGGTCATCAGGCGCTTTCTCGAAGCGGTCATCTCGAACGCGGGGATGCAGCGCTGGCTCGTCGAGGAGGGCGAGTATGCGATGCGACTGCTCACGCGTCATGACACCAACTTCCAGCCACGGCTGATCGGCGCGATCCAGGAGCTGCTGGGGCAGGAGACCGATGCTGGCCGCCTGGATCTACCGGTCGACCTGCACGAGGTCGCATACGTGATCGTGCGGCTGATCGAGTCCTACACCTATCTCGATCTGATTACCGGGGAGCGGCCCGATGCCCGACGCGCCGAGCCGATCCTGCGCATGCTGCTTCGCTAGCGAGCGTGATCTCGACTCAAGGCCCTCGGCTTGGTGAGGGACGCTTATCCCTGACCTCAGCCGAGTGGGCGCGGGCACGGACGACCTCGGCGACGGCGGCGGGATCATCAAAGAACGGCACGTGCCCGGCGCCGAGCGTCACGTGCGTCGCCCACGGCAGCATCGCGCGGGCGCGCGGGGCCTGACGCCGATAGGAGAGCAGGTGGTCGCGGGCGCCCCATGCGATCGTCACGGGCGTGCTGCGCAGCTGCTCGGGCGTGCCGAAGCGGTAGTGGCGAAAGGCGTCCAGGGCGCCGCGCACAGCGGGGGAGGCCCACGCGTCCCTGAGCATCGAGACGGCCTCGTCGGCCGGCAGCCGCGCCGGGTAGCCGAAGCTCTGGGAGAACAGCGCCACGCGCCCGGGGCGCGTGCGCGCGAGCGCCTCGATGGCGGGACGAGCCGCCACGGGCACCCCCGCAAGCGCCCTGAGCGAGAGCTGGCAGAAGCGCAGTTCGGCGGGGGTCCAGAAGCCCGCCGGGGAGAACGCGCTGACCGATCGGATCGCCCGGCCACGGGCCAGCTCGAGCGCGATCGCGCCGCCCATCGAGTTGCCCGCCACGTGCGGGCGCTCGAGGCCGAGCTCGGCGAAGAACCACTCGAACGCGTCCACGTAGGCGGCGATCGTGGGCTCGATGGAGGCCGGCAACGCGGCGGAGCGGCCGAAGCCCGGGGAGTCGCACGCGATCACGTCGAACTCATTGACGAGCAGATCGATCACGGGCTCCCACGCCTGCCAGTGGTGCCCGACCCCGTGCAGCAGCACCAGCGGCGGGCCTTCGCCCTCGCGGTGGTAGTTGATCGACAGGCTCATCTCAGGCTCCAGTCGAGGTTGAGGCTGGCGCTGATGCGGCGCTCTCGACGTGCTCCACGCTCGTCGCCGCGCCCCGGACGAGATCGGCGCCGCGCTCGGCGATCATGATCGTGGGGGCGTTGGTGTTGCCGCCGGTGATCGTGGGCATGATCGAGGCGTCGATCACGCGCAGGCCCTGCAGGCCGTGCACGCGCAGCTGCGAGTCGACGACCGCCTCGGGGTGGGTGTCGCTCATGCGGGCGGTGCCGACGGGGTGGTAGATCAGCATCAGCCGCCGGCGCAGGTCGGCCTCGAGGTCTGCGTCCTCGACGCTCGCCGCTCCGGGCTTGAGCTCCTTGACGACAAGCTCGCGCAGCGGCGCCTGGGCGGCGATCTCGCGCGCGAGGCGCACGCCGGCGACGAGCGAGCGCACGTCGTCGGGCTCTGAGAGCGCGTTGGTGATGATCCGCGGCTTGGCGACGGGGTCGGCGGAGCGCAGCCACACCTGGCCGCGCGCCTGCGGCGATACGAGCACGGGCGCGATCACCATGCAGTGCCCGTCGTAGGTCTCGGCGCCGTGGTCTTCGTAGTAGGCGGCGCCCATGTGGAACTGGATGTCCGCGGCGGGCAGGCCGCCGCGGGTGCGCGTGAAGGCGACGACCTCGGCGACGGTGGAGCTGAGCTTGCCCGATCTGCGCAGCAGCCACTCGGCCAGTGACTTGGGCGCCTCAGCGCCGTACAGGGTGTCGGTGCCGGTGACCTCCCATAGGACGGTCAGGAACGGGTGGTCCTGCAGGTTGCGACCGACGCCGGGGAGCTCGTGGCGGACCTCGACGCCGGCGCCGCGCAGCTCATCGCCCGCGCCGATGCCCGACAGCAGCAGGAGCTGCGGCGAGCCGATCGCGCCGGCGCTGAGCAGCACCTCGCGCTCGGCGCGCACGACCTCCACGCTGCCGCGGCCCTTGCGCAAGCGCACGCCGACGGCCCGCTCGCCCTCGAGCTCGACGCCGAGCACGGTGACGTTCGTGCGCACCTCGAGGTTGGGGCGGGTGAGCGCGGGACGCAGGTAGGCGTCGGCGGCGCTGAAGCGCCGTCCGTTTCGCTGCGTGACCTGGAACATCGAGGCGCCGTCCTGCTCGGGGCCGTTGTAGTCGGCGATGCGCGGGATGCCGGCGGCCTCGCTGGCGGCCAGCAGGCGCCCGCTCAGCGGCCGCGGCGAGCGCTGCTCGGCGACGTGCAGCGGGCCGCCGGCGCCGTGGTACTCGGACGCGCCGCGGACGTTGTCCTCGGACTTCTTGAAATAGGGAAGCACGTCGGCGTAGCTCCAACCGGGCGCGCCCTGGGCGGCCCAGCCGTCGTAGTCCAGCGGCCGCCCGCGGACGTAGAGCATCGCGTTCATCGAGCTCGAGCCGCCGAGCGCCTTGCCGCGCGGGATGTACAGCGAGCGCCCGTCCACGTGCGGCTCGGGCTCGGTCGCGAAGTCCCAGTCGAGCTTGGTGTGGAACTGTTCGGGGAACGCCGCCGGGATCTTGATCTTCAGCGAGCGGTCCTTGCCGCCGGCCTCCAGCAGCAGCACCCGCGCGGAGGGGTCCTCCGAGAGGCGGTTGGCGAGCACGCAGCCGGCGGAGCCGGCTCCGACGATTATGTAGTCGTACATGGCCTCGCGTCCCCTCCCAGCACCCTAAGCACTCATCACGGGAGCTGGCTTTGGCAATGGAGCGAAGCGGTACTCGCCGGCGTCCAGCTGGCTGGTCTGCTCGAGGTACTCGCGCATGTAGCCGGGCCAGTTGGTCACGATGCGGCCGTTCTCGTCGCGGTACCAGGAGTCGCAGTCCGTCCACGCGGTGCCGGCGAAGCGCGCCTGCAGCGCGCGATCGCTCGCGGCCTCGACCTCGGCGCGCACCTCGATCGCGCCGACGGCGCGGCTGCGCAGCTGCTGCAGGGCTTGGCGTATGTAGGCGGCCTGCGCCTCGAGGTAGACGATGATCGAGCCTCCCGAGGTGTTGGTGTTGGGCCCGTACATCACGAACATGTTGGGGAAGTGAGGCACGCACATGCCGAGGTGCGCGTGCGCGCCGCCGGACCAGTACTCGTGCAGGTCCAGACCGTCGCCGCCGGCGATGCGCATCGGGAACATGAAGTCGGTGGTCCTGAAGCCGGTCGCCCAGATCACGCAGTCCACCTCGTGCGCGGCGCCGCCGGCGGTGACGATGCCGGTGGGGGTGATGCGCGCGATCGCGTCGGTGACCAGCTCGACGTTGGGGCGCTGCAGCGCGGGCAGGTAGTGCGAGCTGAAGAGGATGCGCTTGCAGCCGAACGTGTAGTCAGGCCACGCCTTGGCGCGGATCTCCGGGTCCTTGAGCTGCGAGCGCATGAACGCGGCGGAGCGCGCGCGCACGAGGCGCCCGACCGTGTCGGGGTGGCGGATCGCCAGCGTGATCGCCTCCGTGTACTCGAACACGAGTTTCCGGCGCAGCGCCTGCAGTCCGGGGACGCTCGCGATCACCGTCCTGACCGCCTGGTTGTAGCGGCGGTTGTGGCGCGGCAGGAACCAGTTGCCGGTGCGCTGGAACACGCTCAGCTGCTTGACCGCGGGTGCGATCTCGGGCACGAGCTGCACGGCGCTCGCGCCGGTGCCGACGACCGCCACACGCTTGCCCGCGAGCGGATAGTCGTGATCCCATTCGGCCGAGTGGAAGCTGTGGCCGGCGAAGCTGTCCGCGCCCTCGATCCTCGGTCGCGACGGCTGATCGAGCTGGCCGGTCGCGAGGATCAGCGCGTCCACCTCGTGGACCGCGCCCTGCGCGGTCTCGACGCTCCAGCGGCAGCGCGCCGCGTCCCACGTGCAGGCGGTGACGGTCGTGTTCGTCTGCACCAGCCCGTCGACGTGATGGGCGCGCGCGACGTCGTGCAGGTAGGCGTGGATCTCCGCCTGCGGCGAGCACAGCCGCGACCAGTCGCGCCGCTGCGCAAAGGAGAACGAGTACAGGTGACTCGGCACGTCGCACGCGGCTCCCGGGTAGCTGTTGTAGAACCACGTCCCGCCCAGGTCGGGCGCCTTCTCGAGGATCGTGATGTCGGTGATCCCGTGCCTGCGCAGCTCGATCGCGGCGGCGATCCCGCCGAAGCCGGCGCCCACGATCAGGACCTCGAGGGTGCGGCTCGAGGACGGCTGTGGACGCAGCGCTGGGCCTGACATGCGACTCCTCCTTACCTGCTCGGCTGTCCCCGTCAACCTTATGCCCTTTGCTCCAGCGTGTCTCGCAGCCACGCGCCGGCCGCGGGGATCTCCCTCGGGTCGATGTGGTGCGCGGCGTCGGACTCGTGGTAGTCGACCGGCAGGCCGGCGTCGCGCAACTGCTCGGCGGCCGCTCGCGCGAAGCCGACGTCGATCACCTGGTCGCGCCGGCCGTGCGCTATGAACACGCGTACCCCGCTGCGGGTGGCGAGGTCGGGCTGCCAGCGCTCGACGGTGGGGATGAAGCCCGAGAAGGCGAGGATCCCGCCGGGCGCGGGGCGCCCGGCGCCGAGCCCAAGGGCGTAGCTCATCACCGCGCCCATCGAGAAGCCGCCGAGAACGGTCCGCTCCGGTGCGATCCCCGTCGCCTGCCACAGCTCGTCATGGAGCTCGCCGAGCGCCAGGCAGGCCGCGTCGAAGGTCTCGGGGTCGGGATAGCCGACGCGCGGCACCAGGTACCAGTGGTGGCCAGGGGAGCCGGGCAACGTCAGCGGCGCGCGCGGCGTCACCACGTGCAGCCGGTGAGCGGGGTCGAGGACGTCGCCGAGCGTGAGCAGGTCGTGCTCGTCGGCGCCGCGCCCGTGGTGCAGGACGAGCAGCCCCTCGGGCTCGCCCGCGGCCGGCCGCTCGCGGAAGCTCAGCGCGGTCATGGCGCGCGCTCGAGCAGCGTGGCCGCCAGTCCTTCGATCGTCTGCTCGCCGTAGCTCATCGACGGGTCGTCATCGGTGAAGACCGCGACCGTGAATGTCAGCCCTGGACGCTCCAGGCGGGCGGCCTCGTTGAACAGGCCCTCTTCGGGAAGCGCCCCTGTCTTGAAGAACACCTGCCACTGCGGTCGGGCGACGGGCGGGACGCCCCAGCTCTGAGACGGCTCGATGCCCGAGAGCAGCCCGCGCGCGTATCCGTAGAACTGCGGCGGGATCAGTTGTTGCAGCGCGAAGAAGAAGCGTGCCTGATCCGCCGCGGAGGTCTGCGTGTAGGCCCACCAGCCGAGTCCCGGGGCGTAGTCGGCCATGCCCGCTTCGCGCGCCACTCGCGCCACCGCCGCGCCGCCCACGATCTCGAGCACCGCCGAGGCGGCTTCGTTGTCGGAGATGTGGATCATCGGGTAGAGCAGCGCGCTGTCGTTCGCGTCGAGGCCGCGATGATGCGCACCCAGCATCTGCAGATAGGCAACGAGCATCATCACCTTGACCACGCTCGCCGTCTCGAAGTGCTCGTGCAGCCGCACGCCGCTCAGCTGTCCCACGCTGTTCACCACCGCAAACGACGTGCGCCCGGCGCGTGAGTCGAGGTAGCGTGTGGCGGCGGCGACCGCGCCCGGCGACGGATACGCGGCCACCGGCGTGCCGCTCGCCTCTCCCTGAAGCTCGAGCGCGCTCGCGTCGCGCTGCTCGGTGAGGTCGCGCTCCGGACACGGCCGGTGCGAGGCGGGCGGGCCCATCGCGCGTTCCCACGCCGGGCTCAGGCAGACGCGATAGAGGAAATGCCTGGACGGCGGGTCGACCGTGGCGCTCGCGTAGGTCAGACCATGTGTGAGCTCATGGCTCCACGTCGCGGTCGCGAGCCGGAAGTCGTGCGTCCCGCCGGCGGCCACGAACCAGCTGACGCTCACCGGCGCAGACCCTCCCAGCGAGGTGTGGCGGATGCGAACGCTGAGCCGCGTCTGGCCGGCGCCGAGAGGGCGCGCGTTGATCGCCACGCTCGGATCCACGGTCACGGACAGCTGTTCGCTGGCTGTGGCGGGCGCCTGTGCCCGCCCCGTCGTCGACGAGCTTTCGAGGATCACGCGCAGCCGGAGGTTGCGGTCCGGTCGTACGCCCGTGAACGAGAAGCTCCCGCCCGGCGCTGTCAGCTGGCGCGCGATGGTGACATAGCCGTGGAAGGGGTACGGGTCGGCCTGCAGCGCCACGGGCGCCGCCGGCACGGCGTTCCCCGCTTCGTCGAGGGTGCCCGTGACCGTCAGCGCCGCGCCGTAGGTCAGATCTGCGGGGGTGACGGTCGCGCTCAGCACGGGCGCCGATGGCACGACGCTCGCCGCTCCCAGCAGAGTCAGTGCGAGCGCGCCAATCACTTCTCCTCGCGCGGGATGTACGGCGCGAGCTCGCGCCGGGCGATCGAGAGCTTGTGGACCTCGTCGGGGCCGTCGGCCAGGCGCAGCGTGCGCAGGTGCGCGTAGGCGTGTGCGAGACCGTAGTCGTCCGAGACGCCGCCGCCGCCGAAGACCTGGATCGCACGGTCGAGGACCTTCAGCGCGACGTTGGGAGCGGCCACCTTGATCGCGGAGATCTCGGTGCGCGCGTGGCGGTTGCCAACGGTGTCCATCAGCCATGCGGCCTTGAGTGTCAGCAGGCGCGCCATCTCGATTTCGATGCGCGACTCGGCGATCCAGTCCTGGACGTTCCCGCGCGCCGCCAGCGGCTGCCCGAAGGTCACGCGCGAGACGGCGCGCGCGCACATCGCCTGCAGCGCTCGCTCGGCGGCGCCGATCGCGCGCATGCAGTGGTGGATGCGCCCGGGCCCGAGGCGCGCCTGGGCGATCATGAAGCCGTCGCCCTCGCCCGCGATCAGGTTCGAGGCGGGCACGCGAACGTCCTTGAAGTCGACTTCGGCGTGGCCCTCCTGGTCGTCGTAGCCGAACACCGAGAGGTTGCGCAGCACGTTGACGCCCGGCGTGTCCATCGGTACGAGGATCATGCTCTGCTGCTTGTGGATCGGCCCGTCCGTCTGGGTCTTGCCCATCACGATCATGATCCGGCAGTGCGGGTGCATCGCGTTGGAGGTCCACCACTTACGGCCGTTGAGCACGTAGTCCTCGCCGTCGCGCTCGATTCGCATGGCGATGTTCGTCGCGTCCGAGCTGGCCACGTCGGGCTCGGTCATCGCGAAGGCGGAGCGGATCTCGCCCTCGAGCAGCGGCGCCAGCCAGCGCTGCTTCTGCTCGGGCGTTGCGAACTGGTGGAGAACCTCCATGTTGCCGGTGTCGGGCGCCGAGCAGTTGCACGCCTCCGAGGCGATCGTCGAGCGCCCGAGGATCTCCGCCAGCGGCGCGTAGTCGGTGTTCGAGAGCCCCGCGCCGTGCTCCTCGTCGGGCAGGAACATGTTCCACAGGCCGGCCTCGCGCGCGCTGACCTTCAGCTCCTCCATGACCGCGGGCTGGTGGTGCGGGTTGCCCGACTCGATCACTTCCTCCTCGTAGACGGCCTCCGCCGGATAGACGTGCTCGTCCATGAATGCGGTGAGGCGCTCCTTGAATTCGGAACAGCGCTGGCTCGGCTCGAAGTCCATCGGGTTCTCCTCGGTGGCGGCAATGGGCTTAGGATCATCCCCGATGAGCCAAGAGGGCGCCAGCTACCGCGCTGCGGGCGTGGACTACGACGCGCTCGATGCGGGCAAGCGGCTGGCGATGGCCAAGGCCCTGTCGACCTCGCCGCTGCTGGAGGGCAGGGGCGGACGGGCGCTCGACGCTTCGCGCGGCGAGCCGGCGTTCGTGTTCGAGCTGGCGAGCCAGACGCTCGCGTTCGTGGTGGAGGGTCTGGGCACGAAGTCGATCATCGCGCGCCATGTGCTCGAAGCGCAGGGGATCGATCGTTTCGCGGACGTCGCCTACGACACGGTCGCGGCGATCCTCAACGACCTCTGCTGTGTCGGCGCGCTGCCGCTGGTGGTCAACGCGTACTTCGCGACCGGCGCCTCGGAGTGGTACCTGCAGCGCGAGCGCTCCGCGTCGCTGCTCGAGGGCTGGCGCCGGGCGTGCGCGGACGCGGGCTGCGTGTGGGGCGGGGGAGAGTCGCCGTCGCTGCCGGGGATGCTCGCCGAGCACGACATCGAGCTCGCGGGCGCCGCCGTGGGGGCTGTGCCCGCGGGGCGCTCGGCGATCCTGGGAGAGCGGCTCGGCCCGGGCGATGAGATCGTGCTGGTGGCTTCCAGCGGGCTGCACGCCAACGGCGCGTCGCTGGCGCGGCTGGTGGCCGGGCGACTGCCCGACGGCTATGCGACCGAGCTGCCGATGGAGGCGAGCCCGCCCGTCCATCCGCCCGCCGCCGCGAGCGTCACTCTGGGGGAGGCGCTGCTGGAGCCGTCGATCATGTACGTGCCGCTGGTCGCCGCCCTGCTGGAGGCCGACGTGGAGCTCACGTATCTGAGCCACGTGACCGGTCACGGCCTGCTCAAGCTGATGCGCCCCGCCAAGCAGCTCAGTTACCGCATCGAGCGCCTGCCCGCGGTACCGCCTGTGCTGAGCTTCCTAGTCGAGCAGGCGGACATGGACGCGCAGGCGGCGTACTCGACCTTCAACATGGGCACCGGCTATGCCCTCTACTGCAGCGCCGGCTGCGGCGGGCGGATCGTCGAGATCGCTCACGGGCTTGGCCTCACCGCGCTGGTCGGCGGGCGCGTTGAGGAGGGACCTAGGCAGGTCGTCCTGGAGCCGGTGGGCGTGTGCTTCGCCGGGGACCGGCTCGAGCTGTCCGTCGAGCAGGCGTAGTCTCAAGCATAAACCTCAAGCTCAGGATTACTGTTCGAGCCACACACGGAACAAGCGATTTGCGGGGGAGAAGATCCAGCCAGTCCACCCTGCGCCCCAATCGTCAGAACTTGAACGCGTCGAGCGAGACGGCTAAGGTTTGGGCCAGAAACTCGCCACTGTTCCCCTGCGAAGGCGCCGGGGATCTCGATGTCGCCGGACCGGCATGGCTCCGGAGCTACCCGGATCGAGGCGGACCTGTCATCAAAAAGAGGGAGAGAACCTGATGCGCAGAGCATCCACCTGTCTTGCCGTCCTCGGCTTGGCCCTGCTGGCCCTGCCGGGCGTGGCCTCGGCATCGCCGACGGTCAAATTCAAGGCGGAAGCCGTGCCGATCCCCGGCTTCCCGCACACCGGCAACATCCTCGGCGCCGGCGCGGCGCTGAAGACCGAATACCAGATCTCCGGGACTGAATACCTGGGCTCGCCGCCGCCGATCATCGGCGTCAACTTCTACCTGCCCACCGGCGCGAAACTGCACCCGACAGGCTTTCCGACGTGTACGCTGGCGACGCTCGAACAGTTCGGCCCGATCAAGTGCCCGAAAGGCTCGGCCGCCGGGCCTGTCGGCATGGCGCTCGGCTACGTGACCTTCGGCGGCGAACGCGTCGAAGAGACCACGGAAATCTCATCGTTCTACTCGCCCGGCGGCGGCTTCCTGTTCTTCACCGACGGCCACTCGCCGGTGTCGTTGGAAATTCTCTCGCCCGGTCACTTCAAGAACTTCGTCGGCGGTGGCGGCTACGGGCCGGAGCTGGAAGTCAAGGTGCCGCTCGTCGCGAGCGTGCCCGGAGCGCCGTATGCATCGGTCAAGACGATCCAGGTCAAGACCGGCTCGGCGTACAAGTCGCACGGCAAGACGACCTACTACGGTCGTCTCCCGACGAAGTGCCCGGCAGGCGGCTTCCCGCTGAAGACCGAAGTGATCTTCGCGGAAAATGGCGAAGAATCGAAACCGGAGAGCGTGACAGCGACCTACAAGGCGCCTTGCCCGCGCAAATAGGGGCAACAGGAGGGTTTGCGCCGCTGAGGGCGTAAGCTCGCAGAGGCAGGCTGGGGGGCGACCTCATCGAAGTGTGGTGGGGTCGCCCGCTCGCTGTAAACGCAAGGAAGGATCGGGTTGAGGAAGGAGATCGTGGGGTGGAGGAGATGGGCGGCCGGGATCGTCGGTGCCGCCTGCGCTGCCGCGCTCGTTCTCGTGGTGGCGCTCGCGACCGCCGCGGGCGGCTCCAACGGCGGCTACACGGTGCGTGGGATCTTCGATGAGGCCGGCAACCTGATCCCCGGCGAGAACGTCAAGATCGACGGTGTCAAGGTCGGGATCGTGACCTCGGTCACGCCCACGCCCGAAGCGAAGGCGGCGGTCGTGATGAACATCGAAAACCCCGGCTTCAAGGACTTTCGCGCCGACGCGAGCTGCACGATCCGCCCGCAGGCGCTGATCGGCGAGAAGTACGTGGACTGCCTGCCCACACAGCCGCGCGTGGAAGGCGCGCCGCTACCGCCGCCCTTGCAAAAGATCCCCAGCGGGCAGGAAGGCGCGGGGGAGTACCTGGTGCCCCTGCAGCACACCTCCAGCCCGGTCGACGTCGATCTGCTCGGGGACGTCCAGCGCCTGCCCGAACGTGAGCGCTTCACGCTGATCCTCAACGAACTCGGCGCCGGCCTGGCGGGGCGCGGCAGCGACCTCAGCGAAGTCGTCAAGCGTGCCAATCCCGCCTTGCAGGAACTCGACAAGGTGCTCAAGATCCTCGCGGGCGAGAACCACGTCCTCGCGAAGCTGGCGGTCGACTCCGACAAGGCGCTCGCCCCGCTCGCGAGGGTCAGCGGCCGGGTCGCGGACTTCATCGCGCAGAGCAACACGGTCGCGCAGGCGGGCGCCGCCACCCGCGGCTCGCTGGGGCGCAACCTGGCGCTGCTCCCGCCCTTCCTCGAACAGCTCGGACCGGCGCTGGAACGCGTCCAACGCTTCGCCGAACAGACGACGCCGACGTTCACCGCCCTCAAAGTCGCCGCGCCCGGGCTCGACAAGACGTTCACGAGCCTGCCAGCGTTCTCGAGCAGCACCGAAAAGTTCTTCGAGAGCCTCGGCAAGACCGCGAAGGTGTCGGGTCCCGCGCTGACGGGCTTCAGGCCGCTGCTCAAACAGCTGAGCTCCCTCGGCAACGCCGCGGTGCCGTTCACGAAGAACTTCTCCGAACTGTTCGAGAACCTGCGCGAAACGGGCGGCCTCGAGCGCATCATGGACTTCGTCTTCCTGGGCACGAGCTCCGCCAACGGCTACGACGCGCTGGGCCACTTCCTGCGGGCCGAGGGCGTCGGCAACGGCTGCCTGACGTACACGATTGCGCCCTCCTCGGACACGGGCTGCAAACGCAAGCTGTTCAGCAGCTCGGGAACCGCCGAAGCGAGCGCGGCGCGCGCGTCGGCTGCGTCCTCGTCGCTCGACACGAGCACGACGAGCGTCATTATGGCGCGTACGCTCGCGGTGCTCAAAGGCGCCACGTCCGCACAGGCGCTCGCCAAATACCCCGGTCCGACGACGACCGCCGGCGAAGTCTCCGCCACAGGGCTTGCGGGCGGCTCGGCGGCGACCACAGCGCCGGTCGGAGGCTCCACGTCGGGCACGACGTATTACTCGCCCGCGAGCGAAGGCTCGGAAGCCGGTGGGCTGCTGCTCAACTACCTGCTCGGAAGCGAATGACGCGATGATCCGACCGCCCGCGCTCTCACGGCTGCTGCTCCCCGGCCTCGCGCTGGGCGCGCTGGCGCTCGGCGCTCCCGCGGCGAGCCTCGCAGGCGAACCCGGCCCCAGCACGACGACCACCACGACGGCCAGTCCTCCGGCCGAAGCGACCTCCACATCGCCTGTGATGGAAACACCGACGACGCGGACGAGCACCGCGAGCGGGGAAGCGCCGGCGGTTGAAGGCGCTGTGACGCCCGAACCGGCTCCGCCGCAGGTACAGGCCCAGCACGTTCAAGGCGCAAGCCCCAGCGGCTCGCGCGCCGAGCGACGTGCGAGCACGAAATCGACGGGCGCGCCGGGCGGCGAAGGCACGACCGGCGAAGGCTCGGCGGCGAGCGGCGTGCGCGCCAAGCACGCCGCACCGTCGCCCACCACGCTGACCCCGTCGCTGCCGCTGTCGCTGCGATCGTCGTTTGCCAGCCTGCCGAGCTTCTTCATCGAAAGCTTCCAGATCCCGCCGTTCCTGCTGCCGATCTTCCAGGCGGCCGGCACCGCCTACGGGATCCCGTGGCAGGTGCTCGCTGCGATCAACGAGGTCGAGACCGACTACGGGCGCGACCTCAGCGTCTCCAGCGCGGGCGCCGAGGGCTGGATGCAGTTCCTGCCCTCCGAGTGGGCTCAGTACGGAGTGGACGCCAACGGCGACGGCTTCGAGGACCCCTACAACCCGGCTGATGCGATCTTCGCCGCAGCCAAGTACCTGCGCGCCGCCGGTGGCAACACGGATGTCAAGGCCGCGATCTTCTCCTACAACCACTCGCAGGCGTACGTGGAATCGGTGATGCTGCGCGCCCAGCTGCTGGGCGGCACTCCCTCGGAACTGCTCGGCGCGGTCACGGGCCTGACCGAGGCGCGCTTCCCCGTGCACGCCGCCTCGCACTACAGCGACGGCTTCCCGACCGTCTCCGCCGGCGGATCGGCTTCCGCGAAGACGCTCGTCGGCACGACGATCTACTCGCAGGCGGGCGCGCCCGTGATCGCCGTCGCGGACAGCGAAGTCGTGCAGATCGGCGACTCCCCGTCGCTCGGGCGCTTCGTCGCGCTGCGCGACGCCTACGGCAACACCTACGTCTACGCCGAGCTAGGCGTTGTGGCATCGGTCTATCCCGTGCTCGAGCCGCACGTCCACACCGCGCTCAGCCCGCGGATCGCGCGGCACGCCGGCAAGCTCGAACCGGCCCCCAGCGGCCCGGCGACGGCGGGCGCGCAGCCGCGCTCGCCGCTGAGCGAGGGCGCCGCCGTCTCGGGGCTCGCGCTCGGCGCCGCCGCCGGCCTGGAATCGACCCCGAGCGCTCCCGGGTCCGCGCCGTCGACCCCGACGCGCGTGCCCGCGCCGCCCAGGCTCAACGCACACGTCCAGGTCTTCACCGAAGGCGCCAACGACGTCTACCTGCATCCGCTGGCGCCGGGCGTGCAGGTGATCGCCGGGACGGTCCTCGGCCGCGTTGGCGCCGGCATAGGCGCCGGCGGCGTACCCTCTGGGGCATACCCTGAAGGGCACAGGCAGGCGAGCGAAGCGCCCCACATCCTCTTCCAGATCCGCCCCGCCGGGGTGGGCGCGCCGCTGATCGACCCCAAGCCGATCCTCGACGGCTGGGTTGCGCTCGAAGACACGTCGATCTTCAGGGCCAAGGGCGAGAATCCCTTCCTGGCGACCTCGCCCACAGTCGGTCAGGTGCTGCTCGAGTCAAAGCAGCAGCTCGAGCCGCAGGTGCTGCACGACGATGGCATCCACCTCGGCGCGTGCGCGCGCCAGGACGTGCAGGAGGGCAGGGTCGACAAGCGCGCGCTGGCGATGCTCGAGTACCTGTCCGTCTCGGGCCTGCGACCGACCGCCTCCGGCCTGCCGTGCGCCCCCGCGACGCCGGCGGCGCTCGCTGCCAACGCCCCCGCGAGCGCGAGCGGCGAGACCGTGGACATCACCGCCGTCAACGACATTCCGATCGCCGGCCACCAGGGCCCGGGCTCGATCGCCGATGAGACCGTGCGCAAGCTGCTGATGCTGCAGGGACTGTCCCGGCCGCAGCGGATCGTCAGCCTGATGAGCTACCCCGGCGCCGCCGGCGCGCTGCAGAACGCGAGCGCGAGCGATGCGATCCACGTCACGTTCGGCGCGCTCGGCGCGGCGGGCGCGCACGCCGCCGCGCTGTCCGCGTCGGGGCTCACGCCGAGCGAGTGGATCGAGCTGATCGACAGGCTCGGCGAGATCCCCGACCCGACGGTCGGCAGCGGGCACTCGAGCGCGGCGATCGCGGACGCCGCAGGCGCAGCGGCCGCGAGCGGGGAAGGGGAAACCCGTGGCAACGACTAGTCCCCCCAGCCCGCCACCGGCGGTGCCGCTGCCGCCGGGCGCCCCGGCCCCGACCCTAAGTGTGCGCGCCCCACGCACGGGCCCCGTCCGCGTGATCGCGGTGGGGGCGCTCGGGCTCGTGGTGCTGATCGTCGCCTACCTCGTGTTCGCCGGCGGCGGCAGCTCAACCTACAAGCTGGAACTCGCCGAAGGCGACCAGCTCGTCAGGGGCGACCAGGTGCAGGTCGGCGGCGTGCCGGTGGGCAGCGTCACGAACATCGAACTCACCCGCGACTTCAAAGCGCTGATCACGTTCAACATCAACTCCTCGCTCGTGCCCCTGCACCACGGCACGACCGCGCAGGTCCGCGATCCCTCGCTCACGAGTGTCGCCAATCGCTACATCGCGCTGACGCTCGGGCCGAACAACAACCCCACCTACTCCGCCGGCGCGACGCTGCCGGCGAGCGTCACGGGCGAAGTCACCGACCTCGACGAGCTGTTCAACACGCTCAACCCGAAGACGCGTAAGGGTCTGCAGGGATTCATCCAGGGGACCGCCGAACAGTATGTGGGGCAGGGCAAGAATCTCGGCACCTCGGTCGAATACTTCGCGCCCGCGCTCACCGCCACCAACCACTTCTTCTCCGAGCTCGTCCGCGACCAGCCGATCTTCACCAGCTTCCTCGTGGAAACGGCCAAGGCGGTGACGACGATCGGCGCGCGCCAGGAATCGCTCGCGGACCTGATCGAAAACCAGAACAAGACCTTCCAGGCGATCGGCAGCGAGCAGTCTCAGCTCGCGCACGGCTTGAAACAGCTGCCTGTGACCCTGCAGCAGGGCAACAAGACGTTCGCCGAACTGCCGGCGACGTTCGCCGCGCTGAGCGAGCTCGTCAAGGAATCCAGGCCGACGACCAAGTCGCTGACGACGCTGGTCGAACGCCTGCGCCCGCTGCTCACGAAGGCGACGCCGGTGGTCGCCAACTTCAGCCAGACGTTCAGCCGCCCCGGGCCCGACAACGACCTCACCGACCTCGTGCGGGCGCTGCCGGCCCTCGCCAAGCAGCTGACGACGGCCTCGCCGATCAGCGTGACGGCGCTGAAGGAATCGGTTCCGATCACAGCCGTCTTCGGCCCCTACACGCCGGACCTGGCGGGCACGCTGCGCACCTTCGGCGAGGGCGCCGGCTACTACGACGCCGACGGCCACTACGTCCACGTAGCCTCGGTGCTGCCCGACTTCAAGCTCGGCGAAAACAACACGCTCACCCCGGCGGCGACTGCTCAGCAGGCTCTCGAAGGCCTGCAGACCGGGCAGCTGCGGCGCTGCCCCGGCGCCGCAACCCAGCCCGCCGCCGACGGCTCCTCGCCGTTCGCCGACGGCGAACTGCTCAGCTGCGACTCGACGGAGACACCGTGAACCGGCGCCGCAACTCCCTGGCCGCGAGCCCGCTGCTGATCGGCGCGATCACGACGCTGATCGCCATCGTGGCCGTGTTCCTCTCCTACAACGCCAACAACGGCCTGCCGTTCGTGCCCACGTACAACGTCAAGGTCGAACTGCCGGAGGCCTCCGGACTGGAGCCGTCCAACCAGGTGCGGATCGCCGGCACGAGGGTTGGGATCGTCAGCTCGCTCTCGCCTCAGGAGAACCCGCGCACCGGACGCGTGACCGCGATCGCGAACCTCAAGCTCGAAAAGAAGGTCGAACCGCTGCCGGCCGACACCAAGGCGGTCGTACAGTCGGTCTCGGCGATCGGCCTGAAGTACCTCGAACTCGAAAAGGGCAGCGCGCGCCAGACGCTGAAGGCGGGCCAGACGATCCCGATCGCGCAGACGCGCGAACCGGTCAACATCGAAGACCTCTTCAACATGTTCGACAAGCCGACGCGGACGGCGATCAAGATCAACACGAACAACTTCGGCGACGGCCTGGCCGGCCGCGGGCTCGGCCTGAACAACACGATCCACGAACTGCGCCCGCTCGTGACCAACGCAGTCCCCGTGCTGCACAACCTCGCGCTCCCGGCCACGGGGCTGCACGAGCTGTTCGTCGCGCTCGACCGCGTGGCCGCGGAGACGGCTCCAGTCGCGGAACAGAACGCCGAACTGTTCAGCAACCTCGACATCTTCTTCAAGGCTTGGGCCAGCGTCGCCCCGTCGATCGAAGCGGCGAACCGGGGTGGGCCGGCATCGCTGCAGCAGG
>Ga0187890_10000497_pt1 | contig 27648 bp, 25 predicted proteins | sample June2016WEW_21_1_FD_133005 | JGI IMG/M metagenome (GOLD analysis project Ga0187890, IMG submission 133005) | Peatland microbial communities from SPRUCE experiment site at the Marcell Experimental Forest, Minnesota, USA - June2016WEW_21_10 | ecosystem: Environmental > Terrestrial > Soil >... | reverse complement strand
GAATGCGGCTCCTTCAAACTCTCTTTCAAGCTAAATGGAGAAGCGTGCAGGCGCAAGAAGAGAACGCGGGGCTCGGAGCCAGCCTGTGCCCGTGGTCGCCAGTCTTAAGTCTCTTGTGATGTGGTTCTGTTACTTCACTTCAGGTCGGCCAGGTCCTCCTGTAGCTGGGCCAGGTTGAAGCCGTTGGGCGCGACGGTCTGACCGGCCTTCTGATCGGAGAGTTTGCGGCTGTTACGAAAAACGAACAATGGCTACGGTGGAGGAATCTGGACGAAGGTCAAGAGCGTGGGTCCGGTCGCAGGGAAAGGGGAACCGGACACAGGGCTGAGCGCGCCGCTGGTGAAATCGACGCTGAAGGCCTGGATGCCCGTGAGTCCGGCGACGTAGAGATGTTGGCCGAAATAATCTGTGGCAAAGGAGAAGCCGGCAATGGCGAAAGGGGAGCCTGAAAGCGGAGTCAGCACGCCGTTGGTGGAATTGATGCTGTAGCCTGAGATGGTCCCGTCTGAAGAGTTGGTCGCATAGAGGAAGTTGCCGGCCATGACGACCGCGGTGGGAGCTGTTCCCGCAGAGAAAGGTGAACCCGGCACGGGAGTGAGCGCGCCGCTGCCGTTCACAATGGAGAATGCGGCGATCTGGTTCGCTTGGGAGAGAGCGGCGTAAACGTACGACCCGTTATCGGCAATGCCTATGGGCAGGCTGTCGGCAACCGTTTGCCCCGGAATAGTGAACGGAGAATTGGGCACTTGGGTCAGCGCTCCTGTGGAATCAGTCGTGAAGGCGAAGATGCCGCCCGGGGGATCATCGTCTGAAGCGTAAAGGAATCTGCCAGAAGGGTCGACCACGATAGAGAAGCCGATTTCCGGGAGGAAGGGAGATCCTGAAAGCGCTGTGGGCACTCCGGCTGCGCTTATGGTGAACGTGTCGACCGTGCCGGAGTCGGCCGCGTAAAGAAGACTACTCGCCGGGGAGCCCAGATCTCCCGGGGGCGCGGCCAGGGCGCCCGGAACACTGAGAGTTCCGGTAGAGAAGGGAGATCCAGCGAGGGCAGTGAGCGCACCGGTTGTCTGGTTGATGGAGAAGCCATCGATTTGAGAGTTATGGGTGTCGGAGGCGTACAGAAACTGATTGCTGACGACGGTGAGGCCGGGGCTTAGGGTGGTGGGACCGGGTACGGAGCCAATCGCGGTAAGGGCCCCGTTGTTGTTCTGATCAATGCTGAAGGCCAGGATCTGGCCCCCGATGCTGGTGGCGTAGAGGAATTCGGGACCGGGTTGCACCGGGCAGGCCGCGGTTCCCGAGCCGCAGGTGCAGGTGCTACCGCTGCTGCCGGGGGCGTCGCAAACGACATGGGAGTTTGTCCCGCACGAAGCCAGGCCTAGGGATAATGTAATCACCACTAAGAGTCTTGCGGGCGTTCCAAGCGTTTTGGTCGGCATAAGCTTCCCCATGAAGTGCATGCTACTCGCAGAGGGGGGCGTAAGATTGCCCAGTGGAACACTTTCTAGAGTGTCACAACCCAGGATACTTGGGAAAGTTTCGCGCGAGGATGACGGGGTCAGAGCCGGCGGCAATCCGGAGGTGAGCCGTTGGCGCTGGTCCGATTCGAGCCATTGGATATAGTGAGTCAAGCCAACGGAGCTAGCTGTGGAGGTTCTACGGGGGAGGTCAAGGACATGAGCCCTACGGCGACGGGAATTGGAATTACGCGGCTGGGCCAGATCGCCATGCATACAAAAGATGTGGAACGCGCGGCGGCCTTCTACGAGGAAAAGCTGGGATTGAAACTGCTTTTCAAGGCGCCGCCGGGGCTCGCATTTTTCGATTGTGGCGGGGTGCGGCTGATGCTGGAGCGGGCGGAGAAGCCGGAGTTCGATCATCCCAGTTCAGTCCTGTATTTTTCCGTGCCCGACATGCAATCGGCATATGGGAAGCTGAAAGAGAGCGGTGTGCGGTCCGAGGACGAGCCCCACCTGATCGCGAAAATGCCGACACATGACCTGTGGATGACGTTCTTTCGCGACTCCGAGGGAAATTTGCTGGCGCTGATGAGTGAAGTGACTCGGTAGCTCGGTGACCGCTGCGGCGTGGCCATCGGTGCGCTATCGATGGTCGATTTTAGATTGCTAATTGTGCGGTGAGTGATTGAGAATTCCTGTAACAGGCGGTTCCATGAGGCAAGCTCCCCCCGCGCTCTCAGCATCGGGCTTTGGCAGTGCGTGGTTTGCGCTATGCGTGGCGTTCGCGGTACACATCCTGGATGAAGCCTCCACTGGGTTTCTTGCGGTGTATAACCCAACCGTGACCGTTTTGCGCGAGCGTTGGAGCTGGTTTCCCATGCCCGCGCTCGAGTTCCGGGTGTGGCTGACCGGACACGTCGTGGTTTGCGTACTGCTGTTCTGCCTGACTCCGGTAGCGGCACGGGGGATGAGTGGATTGCGGCCGCTGGCTTGGGCTTATGCAGTCATCATGTTTCTGAACGGTGTGGGGCACACGATCGGGACAATCCTGGGACACACAGTGGCTTCGGTGACGTTTCCGCGTCCGGCGCCAGGTTTCTATTCTTCGCCGTTTCTATTTGCGGCCTCGGTTTGGTTGATGGTGCGGCTGCGGCGCACGGCGGGAGTGAATTTTCAATTGCCCACTGGCGACTGACCACCGGCAATCGACAAACCTGTGGATTCGAGCGCCCGACGACGTGGCGCAGACCCTGTTATCATCGTTGGCGGAGTTTGGCGAACCCCATGGAAGACATGGAAGACGACGAAGAACTAGAGGAAGAACTTCCTTATATTTCCGGTTCAGGAGAAGGACTCATGGAAGAAGGTCCAGGATCGCATGCGAGCGCGCGTCGCGATGAGGATATCGCTCTCGACTTGATGAAATTTGTCGCGATGACTACCGGCTATGGCCGAACCACTTCGTCCGGCGTGGGTTTTCAAGGCACAGGCTCGGCGTCGAAGCCCGAGGAGTACGCCACCCATCTGCTGGAGTTGTACGGCAAGTGCCGGGCAGCGGTGGGGGGGAAGAAGTAGCGAGTACGGGTGCCGAGCACTCGCCGTGCATACTTCACACAATCGAACTTAACGAGCAGGATTGGAACGAGGGCTATAGCCGACTCGAACAGGCCCGCGATTCGTTTCGGTTCCCGAGATAGTTCGCGGCAAGAAAAGACCGCAGCTTCGGAGCTGCGGTCTTAGTCACGGGTTCGCTACGCTTTAGCGGCGGCCCTTCTTGGCTTTCTTCTTCGCTGGCTTTTTTGCCGCTTTCTTTTTGGCGGGCTTCTTAGCTGCTTTCTTCTTTGCCGGTTTCTTGGCCGCTTTTTTCTTGGTCGCCTTCTTCTTCGCTGGTGCTTTCTTGGCGGGTGCTTTCTTCTTAGCGACAGGCTTCTTGGGGCCACCGCCTCCGCCAGCGGGAGCCGCGGGTTTGGGTTTGGGCGTGGGAGGTGGAGGAGCGGGCGCCACCGGCTCACTCAACACCGGTTCCGGCGTGCCAGCTTCTTCCTCCTCCTCTTCTTCCTCTTCGAAATCTTCTTCGAGCGACTCGCTGTAGGCGCCGCTGTCGCCGAATTCTTCTTCTTCATCGCGACCGTAGAGTGTGGGATCGTAGAACGTCATTGCTCCTCCTGATCTTGTTTGGCCTCCTGGCGCAAGAAAGGCCGCGCAAGGCTGCCGGGCACGAGAAATTAAAAGACCACCAGAAACTTTGTGCTGGAACGGCGCGCGATTATAGCACGACGTTTGGTGCCGACCGCAAGGGCCGTGATCACATCCAGCCCGACTATCCTGTTATCACAACGAGGCGGCGGAAGGGAAGAAGATTCGACAGTTTCCCGCACAAAAAAGGCGCTCCCCGTGGGGCGCGCCGGAAGTTGTCCTTTTGAAGCTGAGAGTTTACTTCAGGTTCTTGACGAACGCCGCCACCGCCTTGGCATCGTCGGCGGAAAGCGAAGAAATGGCTTTCTTGTGCGGTGCTTTCTTGGCGTCGTCGCCCTTGGTGAGCAGGTTGGCGATCTGATCGGCGGTGAGGCTGGTGCCCTTCAGAGCGGGACCGACCTTGCCCTGGCCTTCGGGGCCATGACAGCCGGCACACTTGGCTTTGAAGGTGGCACCTCCGTCCTGAGCGAAAGCTGGCAGGGCGAGAGATGCGGACAACGCGATGACGAGAAGCAGGATTAGCGATTTGGAAATTCTCACAGCGCCTCCTTGAAGGAATAGAAATGGTGTAACGGGTTGGTAGTACGGGGGCAATTGTAATCCCGAGTCTAGTGGAGTGTCGAACGGAACGGTCGTTTGTTCGCCGAGTCGGAGCATTCTGGGAATGCCAGGGTTGAGGAGTTGAATTGAGCAGGCCCTGGGAGCGGGGCCAATGCTTTAGCGGCTTTGCTGCACTACGAGGATCATTCCGGGGCGGAGGACGGCGACGTTGCCATTGTTGCGCTTGAGGGCGTCGACCGTAGTTTTGTAAGTGGTTGCAATGGAGTAGAGAGTTTCGCCGGACTTCACGGTGTGGTGGAGCACGCTGGGCTGCTGCGAGCTATCTGCTTCTTCCTGGGATTTGGCCGCCTTGCGAGCAGAAACCTTGGCGCTGGCGGTCGATGCCGTTTTGCCATGGTGGGCTGGTTTGGAGGAAGCGGTTGAGGCTGATTCGCTGCTGGGCGTAACCGGCAGGTGCAGGGCGAGGACGGTCCTTCCGCGCAGGCTGTCGCCGCGCAGGCCATTCCAGCGGCGAACCATCAGAGCGGGCACGCCGAAATTCTCGGCGACAGTCTGCACCGTATCCCCCTTGCGGACTTTGTAGCGCGTGATCCGGCGAGCGTAAGTGGCCGTATCGCTGAGCGGATGCTTGCCGGGTGCGACCGGGATGATCACCTTGGCGTCGGCCTGGAGTTCCATGCCATCGAGATGGTTGGCTTCGACGATGGACTTTGTGGTGGTGTGGTAGTTCCTTGCCAGCGAAGCCAGCGTGTCGCTGGAGTGAACGGTGGGGTAGCGCCACCACAGGCGCATAGCGGCCGGGATGGCAGCGATGGCAGTTTGATATTGCTCTTTGGTCCCGACCGGCAGATGGAGTTCGAACGTGCCTTCCTTTGGAGTGCTCAGGCGGAGCAGACTGGGATTCAATTGCTGCAACTGCGCGGGAGTCGCGTCCACGCAGTCGGCAACGAGGCGCAAATCCACGGGGTAATTGACGGTGACGGTATCAAAGGCGGTCGGTTCGTCCATCGAGACGTCATCAAACCCGTATTGCGACAGGTTCTTGGTCATGATGGTTACGGCCAGGATGATGGGAACGTAGTTGCGAGTTTCCTTGGGGAGCACGTTGCGGCGGTAAAGTTCCCAGAAGTCGGCGTAGCCAGTGCGCCGGACCGCGGCCTGCACCGTTCCGGGGCCGGAGTTATAGGCGGCCATGGCAAGATACCAGTCGCCGAACTGCTTATAAAGGTCTTTCAAGTGCCGGGCGGCGGCGCGAGTAGATTTCTCGGGGTCCTGGCGATCGTCCACCCACAAGCTGCGCTGCAGGCCGTAACCCCGACCGCGGCTGCCCATGAATTGCCAAATGCCGCGAGCTCCGGCGCGAGAGACGGCCAGCGGCTGGAACCCGGATTCGGCCTGGGCCAGGTAGATGAGATCCTGGGGAACACCCTCCTCCTTCAGGATCGAAACCATCATGTCGTGATAGCGGCCGGAGCGGGCGAAGGCGTGCTCGAAGCTGCCGCGTCCCCGACTGGAGAAGTAGCTGATATATCCTGCGACCTGATCGGTCATCATGAGCGGCAAGTCGGAGTGGGTTGACTTGATCTCGGCTTGCGCCTTGGCCTTCACGTTGGGGTCGGCGGCCGGCGTGATGCCGTTGGTTTCGTCGATGGGGGCGGGCTCGGACTTCTGCGCTTCGGAGTCGGAAGCTAAGTTGCCCAGATCTAGATGATTGACGCCCTCCACGATACGGTCGAACTCTTTTTCGAGACGGTTGTCGGAGCGGATGTCGAGGTTGCTTTCCAGTAAGGCGTTAAAGGCGCGGTCGAAATCCTGCTTGGCGGCGTCGGTCTGGCCAGCCTGGTAGGCGTCCAATCCTGCCTGAAAGTCTGTTTCCACCTTGGTGATTAGATCACCCACCGGGTCGGAAGCAGGCGCCGAGGATGGAGATTCCGGCTTCGCCTCTGCCGGGGCTTGAGCTTGGACCTGCGGGCTTGAACTGGCTGCCTGGGCCGTAGCCGGCAGGCTTTGGTGCGGCGCTGGAACTGGAGCACTAGCCGTGGTCAAAGCTGGGGCGGTTCTCGCTGGCAGCAAGGAGGCCGGCTTTTGGGCAGTCTGGCACGAAGAGCCAGCCAAGGCCAGGATGGCCAGCATCGCGATCCGCACTTGGAGTTTTGCAACTCGCATATTTCTCTATGAGATACGGATTGCTCCCGGATCTTAAAGCCTGCTGGATTCTATCAAAATCGTACCTCCCGGTCTGCCTGGGGTCAACGCCGAAAGGGAATCGTAGCGGTTACCTTCGGCATCGCACCCAACGGTTACCTACGGGCTGACTTCTCAGACGACAGAGGCAAGGCAAAAGGTTTGCGCCGGGGTTTTGCCTTCGAAAACGCGAAATCAGCCCGCACAGTTCGTGACCAAGGCGAGGGGCGTGGCACGAGCGCCAAGCACACCCCTCATCGCTCGCCCTGGTTCCTGTCCGACGGCTCAGTCAGACGCGCCAGTAGTCTGGCCGCCAGGTCTGGATCGCTTTCTTGATATCCGCCGGGGACAACTTTTCAGAAAGCGCCCGCTCGGCCAGTTTGGGCAGTTCCGCATCCGAGGCAAAGCGCAACGCCACAAGTTGTCCCTCGGTCAGTTCCGGAATACGAGAGCGCAAAGGCTCGGGCAAAAGGGAAGCCAGCCGCAGACGTTCTTCCAGGCGAATCACGCGGTCTTGCACTTTGAGTGAGTAAAGGCGAATCTTGAAGACGGCGACCAGGAAGGCCAACGCTAACACGATCAGCAAAACGGCGTGGAACTGATCCCTGAGTCCCCCTTCCGTGATGTGAGCTATGAAGTGAATAATGGACAGGATCAAAAGCAGCCCGAAGACAGGCAGCAGAAAGAAGTGAAACCAAGGATCAAAGCGGGTGTGGTTGGCGAAGGTCTGGGGCTTCTTTTCAGCCATGACGGGGGCTCCTGGCGCGGACGGGACAGTGTAACAGAAGAGTCCGCAGTTCCCAGTTTCCCGTTCTCAGAAACAGTGGAGGACTCTGCTCGGAACTGAGGACCCAGAATTGCCAGTCCGGAATCTTTTGTTCAGAGAGGAGAATCCAAGAAAAGCATGAAAGCCATTCAAGTCAGGCAAGTGGGCGGACCGGAAGCGATGGAAGTGGTGGAGTTGCCGGCACCGCAGCCGAAGGCAAATGAGGCGGTGGTAAAGCTGGCTGCTTCGGGCGTGAACTTTATCGATGTCTACTTTCGCGAGGGACGGTACAAATCGCCGCTGCCGTTTGTTCTCGGGCAAGAGGGCGCAGGCGTGGTGACGGCCGTAGGCGCGGAAGTAAAGTCAGTCAAGGTAGGAGATCGCGTAGCCTGGACCGGTTTGCAGGGCGCCTATGCGGAGTATGCCGCAGTGCCGGCAGACCGGCTGGTGCCGATTCCGCAAGGGGTGAGCGATCAGCAGGCCGCCGCGGCGATGTTGCAGGGCATGACGGCACATTACTTGTCCCACGATACGTATCCGCTGAAACGCGGCGAGACGGCGCTGGTTCATGCCGCAGCCGGCGGCGTGGGACTGCTGCTGGTGCAGATGGCGCACAACATCGGCGCGCGCGTGATTGCCACGGTTTCTACCGAGGAGAAGGCGAAGCTGGCGCGCGGGGCGGGAGCGGATGAGGTGATCCTCTACACGCACGCCGACTTTGAGGCGGAAACCAAGCGGATCACCGGCGGCAAAGGTGTGGATGTGGTCTATGACTCGGTGGGCAAGACCACCTTCGAGAAGGGACTGAACATCCTGCGGCCGCGCGGAATGATGGTGCTGTTCGGAGGGTCGAGCGGCGCAGTGCCTCCGTTTGATCCAATCATTCTGACGCAGAAGGGGTCGCTATTTCTGACCAGGCCCTCTCTGGGAAATTACATCTCGACGCGGGAAGAACTGGAGGCGCGGTCGGGCGCGGTGTTTGGCATGATCGCGGCGGGAAAACTCAAGCTGCGCATCGAGCACACTTACGAACTCGCGGAAGCGCAGCAGGCGCATCGCGATTTGGAAGGGCGGAAGACTACGGGAAAGCTATTGCTGATTCCGTAGCGGCGTCAGAGGAGTCGCAGGTTTGGAAAATCCAGGCTATAGCGCCTTGCATCGCGTGTCATTAGTCGGTCGGCCTTAAGCTGGGCATGCGCCGCGATGATGAAGTCAGCTGGAAAGCGCTTGGCCAAACCTCCGCCGGAACGGCGGCGGATGGCATAATCCGAGAAAGTGGTCGCCGCCAGTTGCCAGACTTCTTCCCCCATATCGAAATCAATCGAGATGGACAATTCTGCAAGCGCTTTGCGAACCATCTGCGCCGTGAGGCCAGGAACCGCGGATAGTTCGACGAAGACGGGAGCGCTTATTACAAGTGCGCCCTCACCCCGGAGCTTAGCCAGCACAGCGGCAATTTCGCCAGCGGCCGGTACTCCCAACCAAATTGGAGCGACAATGTTTGTGTCAAGCGCCGTTCTCACTCGTCATCGTCCCTGTCGCTGCGCATGTCGTCAATCCACGCCTTTATTCCCTCTTCGCCGCCTGGGAACGGACCAGCAATCCCGATTTGTTTTTCGAAGGGATTTGCTTCCGCACGGGCTGGCCGGATGACGGTTCGGCTTTCCTCCACGACAAACTCAACGCGGTCACCCGGTTCCAAGCCGAGGCGTTTACGAATCTCTTGCGGGACCGTGAGCTGTCCTTTGCTACTGATTGTGCTAAAGTGCCCCATCTTTACCATCGTTCCTTATTGTAAAGATATCAATCTTTACCAAAGGATGCAAGAGGAGCCTTTATCGCTTGCGCGAATACTGCCGCACATACGCTGGCACACCGATTTTCGCGTCAAGTCTCGTGTCGTCAATCGGCGCCCCTGCTTTAACTTCCAGCGGCACAACTCCCGCCCAGGTGGGGAACGAATAGTCTTCCTCATCGTCGACGACAGGCCCTTGACGCACCTTGGCCGAGAATTCTTCGATGGGCAGGCGCAGCACGGACGTCGCCTTGAGTTCGCGTTCGTTGGGCTGGCGGGAGTCGGCCCAGCGGCCGGGCAGGATGTGCTCGGAAAGCAGGCGCAAAGCTTCTAGCTTTTCTTTCGGATCATCCACCAGAGTGGCTTTTCCCAGGATCACCACCGAGCGGTAATTCATGGAGTGATTGAAGATGGAGCGGGCGAACACAAGTCCGTCGAGCAGCGTGACCGTGACGCAGACCGGGACGCCGTCCTTCATCTGGCGAAGCATGCGGCTGGCGGCAGAGCCGTGAATGTAGAGGCTCGCGTCTTTGCGTCCGTAAGAAGTGGGAATCACGAACGGCTGGCCCTCGGCGACGAAGCCAACGTGACAGAGAAAACCTTCGTCAAGAATGCGATAGGCAGCTTCGCGATCATAGACAGCGCGCTCGGCTTCGCGGACCACACGGGTCCGCGATGTGGGCGTATAGGGTTGGGACATGAAGGAGTGAACTCCGGGCAAGCGCCAAGGATGGGTGAAGGGAAAGTGTAACAGGAAGGAATTTAGTAATTTGGTAATTTCGTAATCGGGTAATTTAAGAAACCCCAGCCTGCTTCTGATTTCAAATTACTCAATTACAAAATTACCCAGTTACTCAATTGTCAAATACCGATTCCCTCGATACACACGGCTGAAAATGATGGCAACCAGCAGCAGCGTGAGCGGCGTGAAGATGCTGGCTTCGGGACCGACGCTGCCGCCGGTGAGCCAGCGCGGCCCGCTGAAGCTGGAGTTGAACAGGTTGCGATAAGGAGTGAGGCCGCTATCGGCTACTCCGTAGAAGAAGGTTTGTCCCCAATCCCATCCCGCGTGGAATCCGACGGCCCACCACAGGTTGCCGGTGCGGAGCAGGAAAAGGCAGAACAGCAGGCCGAAGCAAACCACCGATAGCAGCCCGAACTTGCTCTCGCCGGGGTTGCCCGCGTGGGCGAGACCGAACAACAGCGACAGCAGAATTGCGGATGGCCAGAAGCCAATGCCAGTTGCCAAGGTGAACTGAAGATACCCGCGGAATGCGAATTCTTCGGCTAAGCCTACCACCACAAAGGCCGCGCTCCACGCCGCGGTGGAGGTGACGATCGTCTTGCCGTGAATCGCCAGGCCGGCCAGACGAAATCCATGCAGCACGAAAATTCCAAGTAAGCTGGCGCTGATGGCGAGAAAGCCGACCAGCGTGCCGATCCAGAAGTCCTTGCGGAACGCGAATCTGGCTGGAAGGCCGTAGTTGCCGAACTTGCGGCGCTCGATCCTGGCCATGATCAAGGCGGGGACAGCCGTGAGGACGAAGATACTACCTTCAAGAACGCTCAGACCCGAAGGCGTAATCGAGGAGATGCCGGTCTGAAGCTGACCAATACGCAGGATTCGTACCACGAAGCCAAGGAGAACGGAAAATCCGGCCACGATCGCCAGAAAGATCAGCAGGCGCCAGCCGGCGCGAATGCCGTTTGGCCCACGAAAGACGGTGTTCGGGGCGGGTGGCGGAGTGCTTGTCTCCGGCGGAAGGACGATGCCTTGGTCGGACATGCTGTGAGTCTACGCGATGAGGAGCTTTGAGGTTCCAGGCCACAGGTCTGGACTCCGTGAGATCACGGAATCCAGACGATAATGGCTCAAGCTCAGAAACTTACCAGTAAAATTTGAGCGCAAACTGGAACTGGCGCGGATCGTATGCGGCGGTGGCCTGCCCGGCATTGGTGACGAGTTGGTTGACGGCGGCCACGTTGAACCGGTTCGCAATATTGAACGTATCGGCGATCAGTTCCATGTTGTAGCGCTCACCGAAATAGATGCGCTTGGCGACGCGCATATCGTTGAATACCGTCCAGGGTTGTGTTCCGGCATTGCGGCCCAAGTTGCCGTCCAGAGATTGGAGGGTGCCGTTGTAGTCTGCCGGACAAGGTTCCTGGAAGACTCCCGTCGGCGAATATTTTGAGTTATAGACGGGATATCCCAGCGCCGTACAGGCGGCGTTGACCGTGGTATTGGGACGGCCCGTATCGGGGGAAAACTGAAAATTGTCTGGGTTTCCGGTAAGAATGTTGAAAGGCCGGCCGGACGAGAACTCGATGATCGGGGCAAAGGTCCAGTCGCTGAAGAACTTGCTGGCGAAGCCATTCCCGCCCAGCTTGCCCGTCTGGTAGAGGCCACTGAACACGAAGCGGTGGCGCTGATCGAACAGGGAATTGGAGCGTTCGGCCGCAGGGATGTAGCTGTCCTGCGGAGCGAGCGGCGCCTGCAGATCGGTGGAGTCGTCGATGGCATGCGACCAGGTGTAGGACGCGAGGAATTCGTAGTGTTTATTGAAGCGCTTGCGCAGGTTGGCGCTGAAGGCGTGATACACCGAACTGCCGTTGGAGTAGTTGGCATCCATGTCGCTGAAAGGGACGCATCCGGCGAGCGTGGTGTAATTGCAGGTGTTGGTGAGTCCGTCTGCCGCCAACACGAGAGGCAGAATCGTGGTAACGCAGGGAGCAGACAGCGGGTTCGACAAATACGCCAATGCCAGGGCGGGGTTGACCGCCGAGGGCCGGAAGAAGTTGGTGAGTGCAGCGGAGACCCAGGGCTGCCCGGTCGGATTCACGCCGCAAGGCGCAGAGCCCGCGCCGACACCCAGCGGCCCGCCTTGTGTCGCAAACGATGTGGGATCGGTAAGCGCCGCATTGTAGTTGTTCATCACCAGGTCGCCCCGGGTCGTGTTGGCGTTAATCGGCCGGTTCAGGTGGCGGCCGCCGTTGAAGTTGTACGCAAGATTCAGATCGAAGCCGCCGCCGAGGTCGCGTTCGATGCTGAAGTTCGCCTGCTGCGCGTAGGCGTAGACAAAGTTTTTCGCCTGAGGGTAGCCAAAAGGCTGGAACGCCAACGGAAAGAAGGTGGAGGGCTGCAAATAGTTCTGATCGACAAACAGCCCGGGGTACTGCGGATTGCTGGCTTGTGCTGGAGTAAAGGGCACGGTGTTAAACCGCTGCTGGCCCGCTATGTATCCGGGAACCGTGGGCAAGCATGTGGGGGTGTTGAGGGTACCCTGAAAGGTGTTGATGGCGTTCAGACTGCCGGGGCCCGCGGTGCCGGGCACTGCCGAACACGGAGCTCCCTGACCAAGCAATAACTGCCCGCTCTGGGAGCCGTCGGAGGCATTGCCTAGAAAGTAGAGCGCAAGCAGCGGGTGGTCGTAGAAGATGCCGTATGAAGCGCGCAATACGGTCTTGCCGTCGCCCTTCGGATCCCATGCCACGCCCAAGCGTGGCTGAAAGTTGTTGGTATCGGTATTGATGCCTTTCTGCAAGCCGAGTTGGTTGTAGGCGGCCTGGGCAAATGAATTGAGCGGGCTCAGATGAGGCGGAAACTCCACGTCATACCGAAGGCCGTAGTTCAGAGTCACGGTCGGGGAGGCGCGCCATGAATCCTGCCAGAACAGTCCCAATGGCTTGTTCGAGAAAGTGTCATGAGCACCTCCATAACCCTGGACCAGTTCGTTGGGCCAGCCGAGTCCGTAGGACTGCACGGGGCTAAAGTCGGGAAAGGTGGGGCAAAGTGTGGCGGGAAGTGAGTTAGCCGTGCAAATGTTGCTGAAAAAGGTGGAGGAGGCAGTGGTACCGAAGTCGTAGAGTCCGCCGTAGTTCACCGTGAAAGTGGCGTCGAGCGGGATATAGTTGAAGTCTCCACCAAACTTGGTGTCGTGGCGTCCAATGGTCCAGGAGAAGTTGTCGGTAAACTGGTAACGTTTCTCCACGCGCTGCACGTAGGAATAAGGCTCGCGTCCGAAGTAGCCGACGCCAGGAATATTTTCCGCTACATCCGCACCCGCGGGAGTTGCCGTGTTGTAGGAATAGTTGTTGCCCCGGCGCGCAAACTGGAAGCGTAATTCATTCACCTTGTTGCTGCCGAGGGTCCAAGTCTCCTGCAACACGCCTGACAGGTCACGATTCGTTTGCTCCGACGTGCGGGAGTACGCGTTCTGCCCAAAGACCTGGTTCTCTCCGTTGACCTCGATGCCGGTGATGGTGCTAGGGCTTACGCTCATGTGGAGCGTCAACCGGTTATTGTTGTTGATGTTGTGGTCGATGCGCAGGGAGTACAAGCTGGTGCCTTCAAAGACGGGGAAGTTTCCCGTTTGCGAATTCAAACTGAGGAAGTTCGCCGGCAAAGAGTTGCACAGAAGATTGGGAGAAAGGTTACACGAAGTCGGAAACTGGGTGAGTGGACTGGTGCCATTGGGGGGGATGGGAATGGCCGTGCCTGCGAGGGCGCCGAAAATCTGCGGGTACGAGCCGTTCAACGCGGTTCCCGACGAACCGCCCACAAACGTCGCGTAGACCGCTGCTTCCTGCCCGTAACCTGCGGCCAGCGCCGGGCTGATGCCGGCAAGCGCGGCCTCCGCGGCGGGCAGAGTGCTCGAAAAGAAGGTTTGCTGGTCGCTGGTCGCATTTACGCCTTGCTGAATGGTTCCGGGGGGAAGACCGAAAGCGTTGGAAAGATCCACGTTGTTGAGCAGGCCGAAGCAGGTCTGGCCGCCCACGCAGTCCTGCCCGATGGAAGAAAATCCGGTCTCATGCCGCCGCGTAATTTCGTAGGAAAAATAGTAGAACGTTCTATCCTTTTTGATCGCGCCGCCGAAAGCGGCGCCCGCCTGTACGCGGGTGTAGGCTGGATCGGGAACGGTGCTGAAGGGGTTTACCGCCTGAAAATTCCGGTTACGCAGGTAGCCGAATACGTCGCCGTGAAAGGCGTTCGATCCCGAGCGCGTGATGATGTTCACCACGCCGCCGGCGGCGCGGCCATATTCTGCTGCGTAGTTGTTGGTGATGATCTGGAATTCCTGCACCGCTTCCTGCGAGACGGTGGAGCGCACACCGTTGGTGGAGTTGTCGGTGGCGTCGGCGCCATCCACATTCACCAGGTTGGAGCGGCCGCGCTGGCCGCCCATGTTCAGGCCAGAAGTGGGCGCAGCGCCGGTGTTGGGTGCGTTGTCGCGCACTACCTGCGAATCGGTCAGCGTGAAGTTAATGTAGTTGCGGCCATTAATGGGCAGATTGTCGATGCGGCGCTGTCCGATCGTGTCCGTGGTCGAAGTGCGCGAGGTCTCCACCAATTCCGCCTCGGAGCTGACCTCTACCACTTCCTTACCGGTAGCCAGCGCGAGGGCGACGGGAAGGTCCACCAGCCCGCCGACGGTGATGCTCACATCTTTAGCCTCGGCTTTGCCGAAGCCCGCCGATTCCACCGTGACGGTATAACTTCCCGGGGGCAACAGCCGTACGCTGTAGCCGCCCTGTCCGTCGCCGGTGGCGATGCGTTCGAGGCCTTTGGCAACATCGCTTACCTTCACCGTGGCATTCGTTACAAAACTGCCCTTGGGATCCTTCACGGTGACGTGCAGATCGCCAGTGGCAACGCCGCCCTGGCTAAAGGCGATGGAGGAAAGCAACAGACCGAACGCTAACCGGACGAGCGTGGAGACGCCAAATGCTTTCAGGCTGTGGATCGTGATCATGCGGTTCATAGAGTTTCCCCTGACTTCGACACTTCGAGGTGGCGGCAGAAACAACTCCAACGGCGGATGGCGGAAATGCGCACGAGATTCCTGGGCGATTAGGTCCCGCTGGTTTTTACACCAGAAAGGGTAGAGAAAACAAGGCAGGAATGAGCAGGGGTGGTGTTCAAGTTAACCCGTCGCAAGTTTAGCTTAGGCACGGCGACGCCGGCAGGGAGTGTGGCACAAACACCGCGGCAGCGTCTGTGACATACGTCACATATCTAGGAAAGAGAAGACAGGCGAACCGGGACGGCGGGATTCTGCAGTCGCCCCAGGAGCATAGCGGTGCTGCTCACATCCTGGTAACGGTCGACCACCCGCACGGCGGCGAACCCGGAGTTGGGCCAGGCCAATGCCAGGTAGATGCGCGCCAGCGCCACGGTGGTATTGCGGCGGAGCAGCAGTGCGTCGTTCACCAGTTGATGGGCGGCTTCGGCAATTCGCGGATCGCCATTGGCCATAGCCGCTTCGCCCACACGCACTAAGACGGCGGCGTTTCTCCCCGCTACGTGGACGTAGGCGGCCATGGCGCGCAAACGCTCACGGCGGACTGCGCGGAACTGCGCCGGCGGCAAACGGCGCCGCAGGTAGTCGTCCTCGGAAGGGCTAATCAAATTGCGGAAGGCTGCGAGGTCGATCGGACGGATCGTTCCCGCCAGGCTGGCGCTGCTCTTGCCCTGCAGTCTTTGGGTTACGGCCAAGCGCAAAATGATGCCCAGTGCAACTACGGCGGCGATGACGAGGATGATGGCTATATTCATTGTTGTAGTAGACGCTCCAGTTCCCGGTTCCAGATGTCGAGATTATTCTCGGGCAGCAGAACCGCAAACGTGGTGGCACTCTTCTGGGGTATGAGGAGGTAATAAAACCAAATCAGGACGCAGAGATGGTAGGTGGCCATGTTTAGGAAGTCGAGAAGCTGGCGTCGATCCAATAACCCGCCGTTCGCCATTACTGCCCAAGAGGCCAGATGCTCGCAAGACAGAATGCCGATACCCAGTGCAATCCCGAAGGCGCAATTATCCCAGGCTAGCTTGAAATAAGCAGCAAAGGAAAGCAAGAAGACCAATAATCCGCACTCGACGATGTAGAACGTTTGCTGCAGAATGTGCGATCCGGAAATAAACCAATGAGTATTGTCGGGAACGACGAGCGCCGCAGCTAGGGTGGCGAGCAACACCAGCGCGGTACCGGTGCCGGTAATCAGCCGGCTGCCTACCTTAGCGATCACAGGCCAAGGTTGGAGGAGATGGAAGAACAATTCCCCAATTACCCCGAGCTTGATGAATCCCTCAATTATCAAGCCGACGCAGAAGGCACGCCAGAACATCTCTGGGCTCACCGAGGGAATTACATCCAACCCATAGAGTGTGAATTCTTCGATAGCCTCGAAGACGAGATAGGCAAAAAAGATCGGGAAGAGTTTGTGGAGTCCACGACGCCAAACCATTGCGGCCAGCACGACCTGCAAAAGATGAGGCGCAAGCCACAGATAGTGCCAGAGAAATGAGTGCGCCTGCAGCATGGCTCGTAGCCGCATACTATACGCGACATGCCCCAGGCGCCAAACCCGTGATCACTTTTGTTCGTTTTTCGTAAGGCCGTGCCGCGCTAGGGCTTGCACAGGCTACTGCCGCCACCGCAACTTGTGCCGCCTACGCCGTCAGCATGGGCAACAGTGGGGATTACCAAAGTGTGGAGGAACATCAGGGCTGCTGCAACGACGAGTAGCACGTGTTTCACGGTTGTTTTCTCCTTGTTTTGGAAAAGCGAACCGTGATACTTTCATGAGGCCTGACTAGCTGAAAAGATCACTTCAGGCCCTCAGCCTGTTCGGAATTCGTAACAACAAATGACGCTAAAATCCGCCGTACAGGATCTGCGAGATACCACGCTGGCTGCCGTTTCCGGACTCCTGGCGAAACTGGCTTATCTCGGTTCCCTGCGCCGCCGTGAGGGCGGGTACGGACACTGGGGCATGCAATTGGTGCACGGGGAAGAGTCGTCGGACCGCGCCTTGAAGGCGGTTCACAGCGAAGTACTCTCCACGGTGCTGCGGACTCCGATAGCAGACTTAGTCGAGGACTTACGGGAATCGAGCCAGGGCAGCGAGAAAACTGCGGGAACCTACGTCGAAGGCATGCGCGAAGAACTTAACGAACTGCTGCCCTCACCGCAGGACGCCGTTTCCGCAAGCCACCTTAGTTCAGTGCTGGTTGCGCTTTCGAGCCTGGAGAAGAACCGAAAGGGTGCCACTCCGTCAGCTTCATAGCGACTCCCACAACCTGCCCAATAATCTCGGCTTCCTGGGGATGGCGCAGAACCCGGATCTGAACCGGCGACAACGGGTGGGGCTGCAGGATGATGTCATCGCGACGCATGCTGCACCAGCAGCAAGTGTATCCGTCGCGGGTTTCCACGAAGTAGATGGGACGTTCGTACTCCGACCGCCAAGATCCCTCCACAACTTTGTTCTTCTCTTCATCCACCTGGATGAAGCTTCCCGGCGGAAGAATCGGATACATGGTGAAATCCTGGTGGCCGATGTAGCCATAGGTAAAATCGCTGTGAGCGAATTGGGCTAGGTAGGACAAAGGCACCAAGCCCCACTGCTCCACCATGCGGCCGAGATTGCTGGTGCGTTGTTCATCGAAGCCAGGATCCATGCGGATGGGCATTTCTACCGAGGACAGCCCGGAGAGAGTTTCGGAGATATGCGAGCGCGGGGGGGCGATCATGCCGAGATCCGCTGCCATGTTGTTCATGTCCACGCCGTACCAAGCCAGCAGTTCCCGCAAGTCGCGACGGTAGATCACGGCAAGTGTATAGAGGCGGAAAATGCTGGGTAAAACACCCTTGGTCTCAATGTCCGACAAACGGCTGGGAGGGATCGAGAACTCCTCGTTGCGATACTTCTCAGCCATGCGCGCACTGGAAGTCTCGATGTCGCGCATGGTCAAGCCGAGCTTCTCGCGCAGGGTGCGAAGACTCTTACCGGCTGGGAGCATGGCAAGCCTCCGATGAAGTTGAGGACATCATAATGTGGCGGACATCATAACAGGGAGCGCGGTTTCGTGTCACAGGTTTGCACGAAATTTTGAGTGGGTGGGAGTTTGTTACGATTTGCGAACAAGCTTTCCGCCGCGTCCTGCCTAGGGAATCACTGATGCTGCCCGGCAGGGAGATCGGCTCCCTACAGGTCTGCAGCCGAGCCAATATCGGCTCTTTGTTCGGATTTCGTAACAGAAAAGGGCAAAAATCGCAGAAAACTGCTTTGAGGCGATTGGTTCCCTTGCGGGAATCCGCGCCCTTTGCCATCCAATTCCTGCCTTCCCCATGATGACATTTGTCACGCCGCCGGGATGATGAACGGCACTGGCGCGCGATCCGCCACTCCACCATGATGCAGTCACCGGGACAGATCGATGATTTGCCCGGCAAGCCAAACCAAGGCGGAGAAAACCAAGATGATCGCAACTCTGGAAGAAACGCCAAGCCTGCAGCGCGCAAGTTACGGTTCTGTGGTGGCAAGTCTGGAAGGCATTAGCAAGAACTACGGAGAAGTTCGCGCCCTGCGTAATGTGAATTTCACGGTGGGTGCGGGGCAAGTAGTGGCGCTGCTGGGACCGAACGGGGCAGGAAAGACTACAGCGGTGAAATTGCTACTAGGGCTGTTGCAGCCCAGTTCCGGCAAGGCCCGAGTGTTCGGCGGAGATCCCACCAATCCACACAATCGAATGCGTGCAGGCGCCATGCTGCAGGTAGGGCGCGTGCCGGAAACGTTGCGGGTGCGCGAGCACATTGACCTCTTTTCGAGCTATTACCCGCGGCCGTTACCCCTCGAGGAAGTGCTGGCTGCGGCGGGCCTGGAGAAATTGCGGGACCGCAAGTTCGGCGACCTTTCCGGCGGGCAGAGACAGCGAACCCTGTTCGCGCTGGCCATCTGCGGCGATCCTGACCTGCTGTTTCTCGACGAGCCTACCGTGGGGCTCGATGTGGAAGCCCGGCGTGCGCTCTGGGAAGAGATTCGCCGCCTGGTCGAGCGGGGAAAGACCGTCCTGCTAACCACGCACTATCTGCAAGAAGCCGACGCCCTCGCCGACCGAATCGCCGTAATCAACCAGGGCGCGATCATCGCGGAAGGCACCCCGGCGGAGATCAAGGCGCAGACCAGCGGCAAGCGCATCCGCTGCGTCACCACGCTCGGCCTGGCGAGCCTGCTGCAAATTCCGGGCGTTACCGACGCGAAGCAAGACCGGGAGGCAGTGGAGATCCGTACCAGCGAAGCCGAGTCGGTCGTGCGCGCATTGCTGGCGCGCGACGCTTCACTGTCCGGTCTGGAAATCACCAGCGCGGGTCTGGAAGACGCATTTCTGGCTCTCACGCAGGACAACGGCGAAAACGCCAATCGTCAGAACTGATCATCATCCTTTAGACGCGAACCGGCGGAGAAAACGAGGAAACCCACGATGAGTACTGCTGCAGCGGCACTGACCAATACGGAGATCGAGCGTTCAACCAGCCACAATGCCACCATCTTCCTGAAAGAAGCGAAGTACGAATTTCTTAAGAACCTTCGCTTGCGGGTTTATACGGCGTCGGTGATCAGCTTCCCCTTGATGTTCTATGTGTTGTTCGGGTTGGTGCTGAATGCCAAGGAAGTGATTGGCGGCACCGGTGTTCCCACTTACCTGATCGCAACCTATGGCACGTTCGGAGTGATGGGAGCGTCGCTGTTCGGGACCGCATCTGGGCTTGCCGCCGACCGCGGACTGGGATGGCTGCAGGTGAAGCGCGCGAGTCCTATGCCGCCGTTTGCCTACTTCACCGCCAAGGTTGTGTTGAGCATGATCTTCAGCGCGATTGTGGTTTCGCTGCTGCTGGTGCTGGGCATCAGCTTCGGGGGAGTGCGGATGCCGCTCGGAGAAATGGCAAGGCTGCTCGGAACGCTGGTGGCGGGATCACTCCCCTTCTCCGCCATGGGATTGGCGATCGGCTACTTTGCTGGGCCAAACTCGGCGCCCGCGGCGATCAACCTGATTTATTTGCCACTCTCGTTTTGCAGCGGGTTGTGGGTGCCGTACATGTTTCTGCCCAAGCTGGTACGACAGATCGCACTGGCACTGCCACCCTATCATCTGTCGCAGTTGGCGCTCGGGATTGTGGGTGCAGGACGCCACGAGTCAGCGGCGACACACTGGGAAGTGCTATTCGCCTTCACCCTGATTTGCCTGGGCGTAGCCCGTATCGGCTTTCAGCGCGACCAGGGAAAGCTTTACGGCTAGGGCCAGCTCACGCCGCTGAAAGGAAAGCGAGGACATCATGAGTGCGGACGCCAGAAAAGGATACGGATCGACCCTGATTTTGATGATCCTGGGAGTGCTCGCGCTGTATGGTGGAGCACGCTGGGTGGGGTTCCTGGTTCCGGCGGCAATCATCGTGTGGCTGGCTGCGAGTACCCGTTGGCACGCTCGCCGCGCCACCATTGACGCGCGGGTGGACAATGGAAGGGTGCGAAGATAGGGCGTGGAAAGGATAGGGACAAAGATTGAAGAGTAATGGCATGTCCCCTGACGACAACGGTGTGGGTGAACGCCCGCCGGTTTGCGCTGAAGAGCCTGTGTCCTGGGGGGAGAAGGTTAGCCTTTCGCCCCGCGACAAAGGCACCGGCTGGGCTCCTTTCATCTGGCTCGCTTACTTGTGCTTCTTTTTTCTTCAACCCATCTTCGACCACGCCGGCTGGAAGGAATGGTCCCTCACCGGCGTCGCCTCAGTCATTTTTCTGCTTCTCTACTTCGGTCTGTTCTGGCTGAAGAATCCGCGCTCGTTACTGCACATCGCCGGAATGGTAGTCCTGGGGCTTGTGTTCGCCCCCATCAATTCGGGAGCGTCTACCTTTTTTGTCTTTGCGGCAGCCTTCGTTCCTTTCGCCGTGCAAACGGAGCGGGCCGCGCTCGGGCTGATAGCGGTGATTGTGGCGCTTGCTGGGCTCGAAACGTGGGCCTTCCACTTGCCGGGCTGGTTCTTCTTTTACGGAGGCGGGCTGGCTTCGGCAGTCGGGGGCAGCAACATCTACTTCGCGCAGCGTAACCGTGGTATGGCCAAGTTGCGGAGGGCCAACGAGGAAATCGAACACCTCGCCAAGGTGGCCGAGCGCGAACGCATCGCGCGCGATCTGCACGACGTCCTCGGGCATACACTCTCGGTGATCATTCTGAAATCTGAACTCGCCGGAAAGTTGATGGAGCGCGATCCGCAGCGCGCCGGCAACGAGATCCGCGAGGTCGAGCAGATTTCCCGTCAGGCGCTGTCGGAAGTTCGCGACGCCATCCGCGGCTATCGCTCGCGAGGGTTGGAGGCCGAACTGGCGCAAGCCAAGTCCACGCTCGAGACCGCAGGGGTAAAAGCGGAGTGGCACGCGGCTAAGATCAGTTTGCCCGCGTTACAGGAGAGCGTCCTGTCGATGGCCGTCAAGGAAGCCGTGACCAACGTCGTGCGCCATGCCCAGGCCCGCAACTGTAGTTTGCGCCTGGAGCAGCAGAACGGTTCCTGCCACCTCGAGATCGAAGATGACGGCCGCGGCGGCTTTCAACACGAAGGCAACGGACTGCGTGGCATGCGCGAGCGCGTCGAAATGTTGGGCGGTACGCTTACCCGTGATTCTCAAGCGGGGACCAGACTCACCATCACCCTCCCACTCAAAGAAGTTATGCAGAAAACCGAGGGCAGCGACAATTGAATCCCGCTTCGAAGGAGGGCCGCAAGACGATTCGCGTCGTCCTCGCCGAGGATCAGGGGATGGTGCTGGGCGCGCTGGCCGCGCTGCTCGAGATTGAAGGCGACATCTCGGTCGTGGCCCAGGTGCGCAATGGTAAAGAGGCGCTGGAAGCTGTCCTCATGCACAAGCCGGACGTGCTTATCACAGACATTGAGATGCCGCTGATGACCGGACTCGACGCCGCCGCCGAGCTCAAACGCCGCCGCACCAGCACCCGCGTCATCATCCTCACGACTTTTGCGCGCGCGGGATACTTGCGCCGTGCCATGGAAGCCGGGGCCCTGGGATATCTTTTGAAAGACATGCGCGCCGAGGAACTCGCCGAAGCCGTGCGCCGCGTGCAGCAGGGATTGCGCGTCATCCATCCCGATCTCGCTACTGAAGCCTGGGCAGAAATGGACCCGCTCACCGATCGCGAACGCCAGGTTCTGCGCCTGGCGGGCGAAGGCATGCAGAGCGGCGACATTGCCGCGGAACTGGGCCTCTCCGAAGGCACCGTGCGCAACTACCTTTCGGAAGCCATCAGTAAGATGGGCGCCAGCAACCGCATCGAGGCCTCCCGCATCGCCCGCACCAAGGGGTGGCTGTAAGGGTATCCTCTTCTGTGTGTGAGGCCGCTGCTATTTGGTTTGGATCGAAGAGAAGGCATCAAACGGAACCACAATGTCATGGCCGGTGGTCAACATTTTAATCGTTAAGTACTTTGCGGCCGGTGGAGTCCAGTTCAGGTTTTCATACAGGATCAGGCTGCTGTTCAGGGGAAGCACCTCGTCCCCTCCAATTGGAAATCTGCCTAGCTCCTTGTACGAAGGTCCCTTCAAAACATCCCGCAACATTTTCTGCGACTCAAAGTCGAGAGGTACACGGTCTGAGACAACAATGAAACGCACGCCATCGTCATGAATCAGATCTACGATCTCCTGTGGGCTATGAACCAACTCTACGCCCCCGCCGCTTTTCTTGATGCGGTAGGCGTAGAGCGCCTTTCGCAGCACGAGGAATCGGCGGTCGGGGTCGTCTGCACGCATGAAGAAGATGAAATTGCCGGGCAGTGGCCCGTCAAATAGGATGATGGCTGACTTGCTCTCCTGCAAAATTCTCTTCGGAACCGCGGCATACCCGGTCACATAAGGACGGTGGAAGGTCCGCGCCGACGCCAGTGTTGCTCCCAGCACAACCACTGCGGCGGCGAACCCCGCTACTCTGAGCCACGGCTTGCGAAAGAAGCAAAACAATAATCCGCTTGCAAAATATAGAAACGGAGGGATCCAGTAGATTACGTATCGAGCTTCCATGTGTCCGATGAGCGTGAAGGTCACATAACAAGCCACAATCCAACTCGACATGATTGCAGGCAGCTTCGCCCGCGCCCACTGCCGGCTAGTCAGAATGCCGAGCAAAGCCAGCCCTAGAAGGCTCCAGCCCAATTGGCCGGGGAGGGCTTGAGAATAGAAGACCCAGCGGCTGCGGCCCCCGATGACGCTTTCAGTCAAATCCATCGCAATGGTCTTCCAATGGACGGCGTAGGCGAGCGCATAGAAGGGCGAAACCAGCAGCAAATAAATGGCTGCGGCACGCAGCGCTTCTTTGCGGAGGAACAACCTCCAACCACCACACAGGAGGCCCGACAGAACACAGAACGGGATCAGATAAATCCCGTTCTGTTTAGTTAGGGCCGCCGCACCGGCAAGCACCGCAAACCAATAGACATCGGATTTCTTACCGCGGAGGAGATACAAGATCCAAAAGAAACTCGCAGCAATGCACCATGAAAGTGATGGAATCTCAAGCATCACCGTTTTTTCAAATAGAAGCACACAGGGCAGCAGTGCGAGCATGGCGGCGGAAAATGCGGCCGCCCACTCATTCAAAAGCTCTCGTACGAGCAGGAACCAGAAGACTAACCCGAACAGCGCGAAGAACAGGATGGTCAGCCGCGCGGCAACCACGGTGGGGCCCAGCACCAGGAAAAACGCGCCTTCAAAGCAATAAAAAAGCGGAGGCCAGTGGATTACTCCGCTCAATGCGGGATACTGCGCGTAGTAGCGGTAAGTGTAGCCAACGGGATCCGTAAAAGGATGGTCTCGAACCAGATCCGCAAAGTAGAGTCCGGTGACAGCGTGCTGGGTTTCATCCGTTGTAGCTGAACTCGCCGACGCGAATACCGCGGAGGATCGCCACCATGGCAAGCGCGAGTACGCAAAGCAGCAGACCAGTGGAACGGTAATTCCACCTCCCGGTTTCCTGGGCCTGTGACGCTCGCACCGCTGGTTCTTCGGCGGGAGTGGGCTTATCCGGGTCCAAAATGGCTTCCTTCACAAAGCCCTCCAGGACCCTTATTTAATACTACAAATGCTGCTTAATACCAGTGAAATGCACTACCTACTATTTCTTCGCCATCGCCCGGAATTCCGCTCTGTGCGCCCGTTACGGCTTCAGAAGTCCGCTTATGGCGTCCCGCTCGGCGCCCCGGCCATCCGCCACGCATACATCAGAAACGACGCCGCTGTCAGATCGATCGCCGGTTCGTCGGTCGAATACGACTGGACATTGTCCTTGTAGACTGCGCCATTGCCGTTGAACTTCTTATACGTGTCGCCGCCGCCCGGCGGACACGTCAGCATATTCGTCACCAAGCCGGAAGATGCTGCGTTCGTCGGACCTTCCACCACCGCCCCGCTTAGCACGGGTGGCTGTCCGTTCAACGATCCCACCAGATTCGCCACCTGATGCTGCATGCAGTCCGGAAATGTGTCACCATCGCCCACCGTGAAAGTCACTCCCCAGGCGTTCGCGCCAGAAATGTTGCCCAGCCAGCGCTCCGAGTCCGTCGCGTAGGTCGCGTTGTTCGTCAGGTAGGAATATTCCTTCGCCATCACCGAGAGTCCGGCGCCATGTGAAATTGTGTCGTAGCTGCTCCAGGGCCAGCCGAAACCAAATGGATCGTCGGCCTGCGCGATCGACGTGGTCATCTGGTCCTTGATGTCGTTGAGCAGTTCCGTCTTCGACACCGCCAATCCCGCCGGATTCCCCGCCAGCGTAATCGCGCGGTAAAGCTCGAAGTGCGCCAGCCCGCTCACGTCGTAAAGATTCAACGTGTCGGTCAGGTTATTCGGTCCCGTGATGTAGGCGTGCGCCCAGTTCGCCGCCGCCGTCAGGTAGTACATCGGGTCCGTGTGCGGCAAACCCGGCGGTAGATTGCCGCGTTGCAATGCGAAGTAAAGCTCGGTTGCGCCGAGTTCCAGATCGTCACGCCATTCGATCTCCGAATAAAAATCGTAGGGCGCGGTTGTCAGCAAATTCCCACTGGGAGCGGTATTCGCGAGGTCGAAGATGTGCTCCGCTTCCAGAATGCATTGATTGGCGAGCGCCGCATTCGTCACATCGAACACCTGGAAACATTCCGCGAAGTCGGCAGAGAGACGCCCGGCCAGGTTGGGGCTGATCGTCGATCCTGCAGCTCCAGCCACGAATACCGGCCGGTGACGAATGTATTGATAGACCGGACTCGATCCGCCGTACGTGTCGTCGGCCTGCGGCAGTCTCCAGATATCGTGGTCGCTCAGGTAGTCGTAGCTCTTGAAATCGGTGCCGATCCCGACTTGGTAGTAAAGTGTTTCGGTCGAGTCGTTCCACATCTGCTGCAGCCAGTTCACGCCGAATTGCGCTTCATTCGTGAAGTTCGACGTGGTCGAGAGGCTACCCATCTGGTTGGGAAAGTCGCGCACGCCGATCAGCATGAGCGCCACTACATAGCTGTGCGTCTGCACGAATTTCAGATAGTCGCCCGCGTCCCACCATCCTCCTTCGGCATTGATGGTTGCGCCGGTCGGGCTCAAGCTGCCAAGGATGAGGTCATTACCGTTGAACATCGGGCTGCTATAGACCGTCGCGCTGGCATCGTTGAGGTGCCCGGCAGCCGTCCGGAGCGGAGTTGGGATGAAGTTCGGTCCGTCGCGCTCGTTTTCGTAGAAGTAAAGGTTGTTCGCAAGTGGAGTAGCGTAGAGATTCGCGGGAGTGTCCACGCGAAAACTGGGCGAGGTCGCGGAAACGGGGCCACTCACCAAAATCGTATAAGTATCGGCGGTTGAAAGATTGAAGTCGATCGGGTAAATGCTATAAGTCCCCCACGCCCCCAGCGTTGCCCCAGCCGTGCCCGAGGCGACGGTCGAGCCGGCGGAATTCTTAACCACATAACTTGCGCCGCTCACCGCGCTGGTCGTCATCAGGTAAGCTCGCATCGAGAGGCCAGCTTCATACCCGATCTGGTTTAGTCGGATGTAACCCGTGACCGCATGGATTGGCAAAGCCGTCAGGAACAGGCAGGTCAGAAGCAGAAAGTTAAGAATTGAATGAGGGCGGCGGCGAGAGCTTCGTGACATATCCATCCTCCTTGTGGCTTCTCTACGGGACTGAGTCGAACTCGGAGACAATGCCGCGAGAAAAGTTGAAACCTCCGGCCGGTACCCCAGGTGGAGCAGAAGAAAGCCAAACCCACAGAAACAGGTTACTGAAACGTGTGAATATTGCTATTTAGGCCTGTATGTGTCAAGTAAATTCCAGCATCGGCAAGAGGCCGCGCTATAACGCACCACTTGCAACTGGAAAGCAGAACCTTGAAACTGAATCTAATGCCCGACGCCTATATCCTCGGCATCGAAAGTTCCTGCGACGAGACCGCTGCTGCTGTGGTGCGCTCGGGAGAGCAGCTCATCTCTAACGTTGTCGCTTCGCAGATCGCGACGCATCAACCTTATGGGGGAGTTGTGCCGGAGCTTGCCTCGCGCGAGCACCTGCGGGCGATTGTTCCCGTTGTTAAGCAAGCACTGGCCGAGGCCGAACAGACGTACGCTTCGGTCGATGCGATCGCCGTCACCCAGGGTCCCGGCCTCGCCGGTGCCCTGCTGGTGGGAATCAGCTATGCCAAGGCTTTGGCCTTCGCGCTCGATAAGCCGCTGATCGCGGTCAACCATCTCGAAGGCCACATCCATGCGGTTCTGCTCGAAGAGCGGCAGAAGGGAAATCACGAGCTGCAATTTCCTGTGCTCGCTCTAGTGGTCTCAGGAGGACACACGCACCTGTATCTGGCCGCGCAGAAGAACCACGGTTGGACCTACGAAAACATCGGCCACACGCGCGACGACGCCGCCGGCGAGGCTTTCGATAAAGTCGCCAAGCTGCTCGGCCTGGGCTATCCCGGAGGCCCCGTCGTCGACCGCCTTGCCCCGCATGGCGACCCGAGTGCCGTGAAGTTCCTGCCAGCACAAATCAAGCATCGCGATCGACGGGACCATCGCGGACCCAAAGAAATCGAGACCGATCGCCCGCGCTTTGACTTCTCCTACAGCGGCATCAAGACTGCCGTTCTGCGTTACGTCGAGGTTCACGACATGTATCGTTCCATCGAGATCCGCCGTAAGGCTCTGGCGAACATCTCAAAGCCGAAGCTGGAAGACTACCTGGCGAATTGCGATAAGCAGACGCTCGACTTGGTCGCTTCGTTTCAGCGTGCGATCGTCGAAGACCTGGTTGGCAAGACTCTGGCTGCGGCCCGCGCCTACGACATCGCGACGCTTTTCGTTACAGGCGGAGTGGCGGCGAACAACGAATTGCGCAGCACATTCGAGCGGGAAGGCGCCCAGGAAGGTTTGCCCGTGTATTTTCCATCGCGGCCGCTCTCCACCGACAACGCCGCCATGATTGCCGCCGCCGCCTATCCAAAATTTCTGGCAAAAGATTTTGCTGCCATGGATTTTTCCGCCGAGGCCGGGTTAATCCTTCGTTAGACTTTTGGGATAGCTCTGCTGAAGACGACATCCAGCGCCTTCTCCAGCTGGCCTTCGATGTCAATATCTTTGTAGATGGCGAAGTTGGCGCGTTTCTCCGTCTCATCGAAGCCACTGGCGCGGCCCGCAACAATGATGATGGGAATCTTCGCGGTCTCGAGTTTCCCCTTGAGGGCGCTGATCAACTCGCTGCCCGTCATCTTGGGCATCTGCATGTCGGTAACGATCAGGTCAGGATGCACGCGCTCAAGAATCTGCAACGCCTCCACGCCGTTCGTGGCCGACTCCACCGCAAAGCCGCGCTCTTCGAGAAAGCGGCAGACGGTG
>Ga0187890_10000496_pt1 | contig 27670 bp, 22 predicted proteins | sample June2016WEW_21_1_FD_133005 | JGI IMG/M metagenome (GOLD analysis project Ga0187890, IMG submission 133005) | Peatland microbial communities from SPRUCE experiment site at the Marcell Experimental Forest, Minnesota, USA - June2016WEW_21_10 | ecosystem: Environmental > Terrestrial > Soil >... | reverse complement strand
GCCCGAGTACGCGCGCCCCGCGGCGTTCGTGATTTGGGGTCAACTGTACGGCGTGTACTACGGGCTCAAGAAGGGCCTCAATCCCGACTCGCCGAAAAACCTGACGCGTGTGGTTGAACTCGAGGAGCACTAAACCAGAAGTTAGCACTTAGCATTTAGTAGTTAGCGCCAAAAGGCCGCTCCATGTCCAAGCTCGATATCGCAATCGTTGGGGAGATCAATCTTGACCTGATCCTCTATGGCCTGCCCGAGCAACTGCCCACAGAACGCGAATTATTGGCCAGCGGTTTCGCCATCACGTTGGGCAGTTTCTCGACCATTTTAGGTCTCTGACCACGTGATGAGTTCCATTCTGGAGGGACGGGCGTCCCGCCGTCCGGCAGTATTGAGGCGGGGCGGGGACGCCCGGCTCTCCACCGGCAATCTCGGTAGTTTGGCTGAACCTTAGCCGTCCCGCCAATCAGCGAACCCTGCATTTCCCACTGTTGCTGCACGGTAGTGAGCTGCGGATTGTAGAACACCGAACCGGGGATATCGTCGAAGCCGACGACGGAGCAGCCGGCGATTGTGATCCTGGAGTTTGCGGATTATTTGAAAGCGTTGTTGCCTAGCGGGCGCAAGATAGCGCAAACAGCGGAACGATCGCGGCAATGAGAACCATTTCTTTGCATGCCAGCTACCTCCAACCTGCATGAACCAATACGAATGTTAGTGTTATTGACAATATTTGCGCTACCATAATACATTTATGCACGTTGTGTGTATGATTGTGTTCGTTCTAGTTCGAAACATCGGCCTTTTGGCGGCCGAGCCTCAGATAGGAGGTGACATTTGGCCAAGAAAGAAGCGGGCAGGAAGACACTTAACATCGCCGGTGCTCGGCCCACCCCGAGAAACCAGATTACCTCTTGTTGTTTTTGTTCTTTGCCGAGGCTCATGCTTCGAGTGCTCGCCGTTTTCTTGTTCGTGCGTTTAGCTTGTGCCGCCGACGCCACGCTCAAGAACGACAGCCTGCTGGTAACCGTCGCTGCTCGTGATGGTTCCTACTCGATAGGGATAAAAGCAAACTCGGCTCCGATCCTTCAGGCGAAAGTGGCCGCGCAGGTTAACCATCACTGGATCGAGTCAACCGACTATCCCCAGCATCAAGTTTCCGAGTCCACCTTCGAAGACGCGCTCGGTCGTGGTCACCAGATTACCGTGACCTCGAGCGGCCTTCCTGGTCGCCCGGCTCTGAGCTATACGATCCGCACGTATGACAACCGGCCGTTCGGTGACATTCAGGTTGCGGTCCAGAATTACACGGGGAAGACTTTGTCGGTTGAAGGCATCCGCTGTGCCGAGGCCACCGGCGAGCAGATCCTGAATCTCCAGGGCAAAGCGAGCTCCGATCGTGTGTTGTCCGACGGCTTTAGTGAAGATTGGCCGCCGATGCGCATTTACAACTTAGGTCAGGCGCCGGATGGCATGCATCGGGCTGTGGGCAGCCAACTCGTGTACAACCAACAGAGCAAAGAGAGTTTCTTCTTCGGGGCTCTTTCTTCGGATCGTTTCCTGACCATCATGCACTTGAAAACGCGAGCAGGATCCGACGGCCCGACGATCAGCGGCTTCACCGTTGACTCCACTGGTACGACCGAGATTCAGGCTACCGATGAGGAGTCGGGACTGCACGGAGCAGTTGCCGGAAATCTCATCGAACTAAGCCTGCCTCTCGTCAACGGCGAGAACATGACTTCCGAACGGTTGATGTTTGCAGCAGGAACCGACTACCTCGCGCAACTGGAAAACTATGGAGCCGCCATTCGCGAACTCCACCACAGCCGCATCGCTGAAGACAATATGCTCGGATGGTGGAGCTGGACTGCCTTCTACATGAAGATCACTGAGGGCAACACTCTCACCAATGCGCTCTGGCTCGCGCAGCACTTGAAACCGCTAGGTTATGACTATTTTCACTTCGACCTGGGGTACGGTTACGCCCGCAACGAATACACGACTCCCAACGCGACCCAGTTTCCTCACGGAATGTGGTCACTGACCCACCGCATTTCCAAGCTGGGACTGAACGTTGGGGTTTGGACCGCCCCTTTCGAGGTAGGTGGACGCAGTTGGGTCTATGAGCACCACAAAGACTGGCTCGTCGAAAACCAGGGTGGCAAGCCCATCCAGATCACGACCGCGGAAGAGATGCCGACAGAACCGGTATTTGTGTTGGACGCGACCAACCCTGGCGCACAGGAATATCTGCGTCAGACCTATCGCACCATGGCCAGAGATTGGGGGGCTAAGTACATCAAGCTCGACTTCATGGACAACACCGCCATTGAGGGCCATTATTTTCGGCCGAACACCACGGCGCTCGAGGCGCAGCGGATTGGACTGGAAGTTATCCGCAAAGCGGTTGGCGAGAACGTGTTATTAGACAAAGATGGCAGTCCGATGCTGAACCCGGTCGGCTTGGTCGACGAAGGTCGCGTGTCCCAGGACACAGGCCACTTGTTTACGCGCAGCAAGGAAGCCGCCCCTGGTATCGCCGCCCGTTTTTACATGCATCGAAATTTTTTCATCAACGACCCTGACGCCTTTACCGTTTCGCGTCAACTGATGGAAGAACGCGAGATTCAGGCTCCCCTGACGTTAAGCGAAGCCGAAGTTTCTATCGCGCTAGCCGCCGTCTCTGGAGGAATGTACGAAATCGGGGATGACCTGCCGACCGTGGGAGAAGACGCCGATCGGACAGCTTTACTAAAGAATCCTGATCTGCTGAAAATGGCGAAGCTGGGCCGCGCGTCGATCCCCATCGACCTGCTCACCTATCGCGCAGAAGATGAGCAGCCGAGCGTCTTTCTGCTACGGGAAGATCAGCGACAATCCATCATGGCGGTATTTAACTGGACGGATGAGATCCGATCTCATGTGTTTCCACTGGGCCAGCTGAATCTTCCCGCAGGGCATGGCTATGAATTGGATGATGTGTTCGAACCTAAGAATCGCTTGTCGGTCGACGGTGATTCCATTCGGCTGGAACAAGCCTCCCACTCAGTGAAGCTAATCAAGATCATTGATACCTCGATTCCTGCGGCGGCTCCTTCTGTGAGCTTACAGGCGCCAGATCGCGCCAAGGTCGGTGAAGAAATCGAATTCGTCAGTACGGCGGCTTCCGACGGAGTGCCGGCGCTCGCATATCACTGGGATTTCGGCGACGGCACCAGCGCTGAAGGCAGACACGCGACCCACGCCTACACCACCGCTGGAAAACATACGGTGCAACTGGTGGTTGACGGGGTCGACGCAATTCCTATGGAAAAAGTTGTAACCGTTGCGGTAAGTGGCGTAGTCGTGCTTTCGCCACCCACCCGCTACTCGGGGAACGACTAGAAATCGCCTTGCCCCGTCGCGACGAGCAGCGAAGTCCGCGCGTCGTGACCGACTTCTCTTTCCCGTCCGTACTGATTGCCCAAGGCCACGATCATCTGCCGATCCTTGCCGATGACGTGAAGGTTGCGTAGCCTATGACAGTCGAGAGTTGCTAACTTTCAACGGAGTTCCGGGCAAATCACGGGGGATGGGTTTCGGGTACCGGCTGGTTTACCTCCGCAGTCACAATTTGGGCATAGTCCGGTGAGTATCGCTTACCGCGTGCCTGGTCCTCCAGCCAAGGAAATGCGCCGTCTCTAGGAGTGATCACAACTGTATCGATAGGAGACCCGTGCAAGACTGAATCATCTCAGAAGCCTGTGCCGATGCATCCGACTCTCGCGGACGCTCTGATGCAGTAGAGGAAGCGTTGTACCTACATCAAGTCCGAGGACTGGGTTTTTGCAAGCAAGCGCTATCGGGGCCGAAAACCATACTGGGGCCAGGCTATCTTGCGCAAATACCTACGTCCTGCGGCGCAACGAGTCGGAATTCAGAAGCGATTCGGATGGCATACGTTCCGGCACACCTACTCGACCCTGCTGCGAAGCGTGGGGACTGAGTTCAAGGTGATGCAGGAGCTGCTGCGGCATTCATCGTTCCGTTCTACCCTGGACGTTTTACACGCAGGCAGTAACGCCCGCGAAGCATGCAGCGCAGGCGGCCGTGATGTCGCTGGTCTTTTCTTCCGATAATGGAGCGGCGCCACTCGTTGCAGGCTAGGAAACTGTGGGTCGCGGAAAAGGGGGCAAAAGGGCGCGAAACGTGCCCTTTTTGCGCCCTTGATGGTTTCAACGAAATCCGCCTAACTGCTTTGAAAAGAAATGGCGGGGACGACGAGACTCGAACTCGCGACCTCTGCCGTGACAGTGAGACTGCACTAGGATTTACAGGGACTTACAAACTTAGAAGACCGCCCAAGTCCCTGCAAAACGTGCCAAATTTCGAGAGTTGTGGATCGGGATGGTTTCTGTTTTTTTTTTTCCAGCCAAAGGAGGTAAGAAACTCCTCGTTTGGCTGGCCCACAGGCATTTACGCAGATTCCCGTTCCTCTATAGTCTTTCCCATCTTGCATGCCTCGTCCTGTACGGCTTGCGCTGCCGTGGGACAGGCTCCCCGTTTGCGAAGTAAGTCGCCAACTGTCGCAGCCGAGTGTGCTTGCGGCAGAAACCTTGTTCGGTCGTGCCGAGAAACTCAGCGCCAGCAGCGAGTGTTCCTGTTGCCGCAATCGCACCGATTACGGGGACCACGCCCAAATCTTCGCGCTTCACAAAGTCTACGAACTCGCCAATTAGGTGCCTGTCCTCGCGCTGTTTCTCTTGCCGCTCACACCTTTTCCTGAGATGCGCCGAGTGCGCATGGCAGAACTCATCTCCGACCTGATCGCGATCCGCTTCGTCCCAATGGGTGCTCAAGGATAAATTGCCGGGGCGACACAACGGATTTTTCAGCCGTTTCGAGTAGATCGTCCTAAATTTGTTTCCGAGGCACAGGTTGATGTAGTTGAAGAACCGGGCGCTGTTCGCGCCGAAATGCTTGTGCGGATCGAACATCTGCACAACGTCCTCCTTGCCAGTCTCCCGGTGCTTGGAGGTCGCGGGCAGGCACCGCAGGTGGATCAGCAGGTCTTGCGTCCAGTCCTCGACATCTTCCTTCGGTGTAGACCCGTTAACGTGCCAGTTGACCCAGTTGCGGACGTATTGGGGAAACCGCTCATGGAACTCGTCGAAGTTCTTCGGCACAACGAACCCGTCGTGCCCGACATATCGCCCGTCAGCGATGGTAAACGGATCGGCCTTGCGGTTTTCAACAGAAATATTTGTGAAATTGACGGGTTGATTTGCGACTGCTGCGGTATTGCTCTTCATGGAGACACTCCCTTTCGAAAGGAATTTGAACTACATGCGAGCAAGCCTAAGAGGTCGTGACGAGTTGACGGCGAGGCTTCAGCAGGCGTTGACGTTGCTCACCAAGAAGGAAGCCGAGTACATCGTGGACGCTGTGATCGGGAGCTTGGAAGCCACGCTGCTGAACAATCTCGCGACGAACGGCTTCACGCTAAAGCTGGGCAGCTTTGGCAAGTTCTCAGTCCGGCACAAGCCGGGGATTCTCAGGAAGATTCCGTTCACGGGCAAAACGATACTGACGCAGGACAGGCGGAAGGTCAGGTTCGTAAGTCTGGGCAGTCTGCGACAGCTAGAGAAAGTGCCGACCGCAGACTTGCGCTAGCAGTCGTCAGTCTCCGGAGTCAGCCAGTTTCATTCATGCCACTCGTTTCTTGTGAAGGAAGCGACTCAAAACAGCGGCAGGAATTCTCAGCACGCGATAGCGTCTTTTGTGGCGGCGTTCTGGTGATCCGAGATCAATCACACCGGGTTCGCTTCCGAAGAGACGACTTACGGTATCGGGACTGATCTTGAGCATCTTAGCCACTTCGGCTATCGTGAAGAACTCTTGTTCTTGCATTGTAGATTCTCACGGGAACTCCGAGCGGTTTTTATGCTGTCTTCTTCTGGCCAGCCTTCACCTTCGCCCACCGCGCTCGTTGAGCTGCGGCAATTTTCCTTCGAGCTGCGGCTGACATCGTTCTCTTTTTGGGCATGCTGACAACATTTTGTTTCTGCCCACTATTCCTCCGCACCTTTGCCCATCGTGCTCTCTGCCCAGCCGCGATGCGTGCTCGTCCTGCCGCCGAAATCGTGCGCCGAGTTGCTGTCCTCCTGTATGAACCACCATTGAGCGCGGCGAGTGCCGCGTCAAGACGCTCGACCACTCTTGCCGCCTGATCTCGTTCTTTTCGCAACTGCTGGACAACACCAGCCAAGTTAGACATGAGTTCCCCTCGCCGGGGATTGTATCAAGGTGCCATCAGGAAGCCGATTCTACGGCGATTCGGGTGCCGGGACGGGGTTCAGGTCTGCTCGGCGTTTCACAGGTCAAAAACAGCCTTTGTGACCACCCCAGCGACGGTATTACAACACGTCGCAGGCGTCACCACTTACTTTGCTGCCTTTACTGCCGTTCCAATGATCTCAGCCGTTTGCTTGAAAGTCTTTTGAGTGAATCCAGACTTCTTGTCGGTATCAAACACCTTGTCTGTTGGCGGGGTAAAGACATTGGTTACCGAGCCGATCACAAAGTCCGTATATTTGCTCTGGTCTACCTGACCATCCTTCTCCAAGATAGAATGCACCAGATCACGGTAAGGATTCAGCGAAACAGAGACACTCGATTTGAACGCGTACTCTTCTTCCAGTCGCCTCTCTCTTCCGTATTGAACTGTACAAAATGTGATCGCAAATCCAAGCGGCACTGTCAACGAGAGTTTCACCCAGAATGCAAAATTATTTACGCTGTAAAACTGAGCCTCGTGTGCAATCCAGATCGTCACACCCGCAGAGATAGCAACTAGTGCGGCGATTGCGTATACCCAGATATTCTTCGACTTTGCGATCTCGTTCTGGCGTGCCTGAAACGCGCCAAAAAGCTGGAACCCGGTCGCCTGTTGTATTTGTTCCCTGATTTGATCTTTAAGCTTCGCGAGGTCTGCGATGAGTTCCTCAGTCTTCTTGTGGTTGGCTTCGACGGTTTCCTCTGAACGAGTGGCGAGCTGCTGTTCTAGTTCACTCAGTTTCTTCTGAGAGTCAGTAATCAGGTCGGACGATGATGTGTTCAACTCCTTCAACGCCTCTCTTAACTCGCCGTCGGCGGCGGTTTGAGATGTCGTGATACTCGCCTTGGTTGTCGATGTGAGATTCGAAAAAGACTCCTCGTCCTGCTTTATTTTGGCGTCGATCTTCGCGGTCAAAGCGTCCACCGCAGTCCTCGAACTGGCATCTGAAGCCTCGACGGCTTCATCGACAGCGGCCTTGAGTTCTTCAATAGCTGTTTTAGAATCTGCTCGCAGGGTCGCAATTGTCTCTTCGGTCGTGGCGGCCGTGTCGTCGGTTAACCTCTTCACTGCGGCTTCTGAAGCCGTAATCAGTTTGCTAGCATCGTCGCTCGTCTGTGTGATTTTCCTTCGATATTCGTCTACCTCGCCGTAGAACTTTCTGACGCTTGCATCCAACGCGAGTAGCTCGTTATTCGCCGTTCTTATGGCTGCCGTGAATTCGCCACTCTGTTTCTCGTTCTGTTGGATCGTAGCGAAAAAAGCGCCCGCCTTCGTACTGGCATCTTTGACTTGCTCCAATAGCGAAGCAGAGGAAGCCGCGCTTTGCTTGACTTGATCTAGCAGTGCAACAGCAGTGTTTTTCTGTTGCTCTGTTTCGCCAGCGGCGGCATTTGCCTTTTCTATTGCTGAACTCGCCCCTTCGAGTAGAGTCACGACCTTGGAGATTTGCAGTTCTTGGTTCTTCAATTGGTTAAGCTTTTTCTGGTAGCCGAGAACTTGGTCGGAAAGATTGTGAAGCCCATACTTCCAAATCGCGGTATTGAGCGCCTCGATGGCAGTGGTCAAATTGACGACTTCATCGACACCGGAAGCTAAACCTTGAAGGGACTTCGCAATGGATTCGAGATTTACAAGTAGCTCTTTCTGAACCGTGATGGGAAGCTGAACAAGCTTTTGCTTCTCGATAGCATCTTCGATGATGGAGCGGGCGGACGAGAGATTTATAAAGCTCTCAGGTAAAGGCACGAGACCGCGATTTGGGTCGAATCCAAGCTCTTTAGCTTTGGCAGAAGCAACAGCCATTGCCTCCTCGGTGAGAGTTGTGCAGATAGACCATATTCGGCTCAGGAAATCGTCTTTTGCCCCGTCAGCAGCACTCATCGTAATCCTCCGAAAGCATCGCGATTAACTCTTATGGCCTCAAGCACCAGCCAACAATTGTTTCGTACCGTGTCTTCATGTTTGTTGGTCATCTGGAAAGCGCCTTCTTTAGCTCTTTGATCAGCTTTTCCGTTTCCTCCAACTTGCGAATGACTTGCTGATCCCCTTTCATTGCAGCTAGAGTTGTCCACGGGTAACGCTGGAGCGATTCTGAAAGCTGCTCGATGTCGCCGAGCAGCCCGTGAGCCTTTTTGGACGGGGCAGGACCCAAGGTTTTTAGGGCGCTCTCGATGCTGCCCTCGGCGGACAGGAAATTCTCCTTCCCTACGGGGTCTTTGAGTATCTGCCGGAGCTTTCGTAAGTCCTTGGAATTCGTGATCTCCTGCTCGTTGACCTTCTTGATGATCGTGTCCAAAACGGTGGGCGTTAGGATTTTTCTGTTCAGGTTCTTGATCTCTCGTGCCCAAGTGATCGAAGCGCCGGGTTCCGCAAGATTCGTCAACTTCTCCGAGAGGTCGTAGATTTCGACCAGCTTGTCCAGTTCTCTGACGGTGATCCCCAAGATGTTTGCGGCACTGGCACGACCGACCATGTTGACGAGGCTGTAAGCCACCATCTCCTTCTCTTTGGTGTCCCATTCGCGTCTCTGTCGGTGGATGTAAATCCAAACTCGTAGCCGCTCCTCGTCACTCAGGGTTTTGTCTGTGATCTCTGCTGGAAGGCGTTTGTACTGTTCCTTTTTCTGTACCTCGACCAGAATCTTGGAATTCGTCCAGCGCCGATCCCCGTCAATTATGCGAAATTTGTTGCGGTTCTCCGGATGAGGTTCCAGCAGTAGTGGTTCGAATATGCCCTCGTTCGCCTCGATCTGCCTTTGTAGCTCGGGGTCTTCCTTAGGACCCATCCGAGGTTGCTTCTCGTTCGGAAAGACATCGTAAAGATCGACGGTGTCCCTATAGGTACGCAGGAGCGTCCGCCCCAGCCGACGCTCCTGCCAGTGAAGTGTCAGTGCTTGCTCCATGCAGCGACCTCCCCGATTTTCGCCCCAGCGCCGTCACCCCCGGCGCTCTTTACCGGGAACGCTGGCGGCATTTCGTTTTCGTCGTTGCCCTCGATTACTGCCGCGACGTCCGTCTCTACTTCTCTCAAGACGTTGTTAATGCGTGTCGCCAGCGCCCCGCGCTTTTTCCAGACATTGTCGTGCGTTTTCTTCTCCTGAACGTCGAGTTCCAAGATGTCGCGGGCAAGTTGCCCGGCTTCCGAGAACTTGCCAGAATACGACTCGGACGTGACCAGCTTGTACAAACGGGTCATCTTGCTCGAACGCTCTTTCAAGCTGAGCCCCATCACGTGCATGGCAACCATTGCTTTGCGCAAGACCTGTACCATGTGAACCACACGTGCGGGAGCGATCACGATGACCGCCGACTCGATGCACATTTCTTTCTTTCCTGCGGGGAAAACATTGGAAGCCAAGATCGCATGCTCCGCGCCCGCTTCGACCTGATCTTGCCGTAGCTTGGTCACAAAACCATTCTGCCAACTCTGGCGATTTTTCGAGTCAATAATGATTCTTCCGCAAGATTCGCCCTTGTGGAGCACCTCATGCAGAATGTCCGCACCAGCTTGACCTTTCGGAATCCGATTAATCCTGTCGCCTGAGAAGGATTCCCGCAGAGCCTCGAATAAGTCGATCTCCGCGCCGTCGCCCAACTCATTCGCAGTTTTCTTTTGAAGCTGCTTCTCCATCAACTGCACCTTCTTCTGAACGGCCTCGCGCTCGCGATTGAACTTCGCTTCCTGCTTCAGCAGGGTTAGAGTCTTGTCCTTTTCGAGCGCTTGGCGCTGAGCTGCAAGTTCCTTCTGGCGCTGTTTCTCCGCTTCCTCTTGCGCCTGTTTCAAGATTTCTGCCTCACGATCTTGCGCGTCCTTCAGTTTCTTCGCGATCTGATCGCGCTCAGCAGCTACCTTCTTAATCTTGGCCTCAGCATCTTCGTTGGCCTTCTTCTCGGCGGCTTGTTTCTGTTTGGCGATCTCTTGTTCTGCCTGCCTGCGGATTCCAGCTTCTCGATCTTGGGCTTCCTTGAGCTTCTTGGCGGCCTGATCTCGTTCGGCGGCGACCTTGTTGAGTTCTTGCTCGGCTTCCTCACGCGCCTTTTTCTCAACCGCCTTCTTTTGCTTTTCGAAATCCAGCTTCAATTCCTTTTCGAGTCTCTGGCGGATTGCCACTTCTGCCTGCGCGATCTCCGCAGCCTTTCTTTGCTCCTCTTCTCGTAGCGTCAACTGGATTTCGCGAAATTTGGTTTTCGAAAGCTCCGTACCGCATAACGGACACTGCTCAACGCTGGTTTCCATTTTTCACTCCCTACGCATGACTGCTCAATCGCGACGTACAGGTGGCAGACCACGCTTTGCTGGGCGCTGCTTCCTCTCCCCAATGGCGAAGAAGGAGTAACTTGTCTCCTTGTTACTCCTTTTAATTCCTCGTGTCAATCGAAAAATCGTTGATCGGACATCCGGCAGGTTCGCGCCCCACCCATGAGTATTGAATAATGGCGAATAAAACGCGAAAGTGCTAGACTCCGGGGGTGGACGAGGGTCGCAAGCGCGTGCTGTTGATTGCCGCCAGCATCCTCGCGGCACGCAAGCTGGCGCAGTATGAGGGTGGGAAGCGCGTGCCTGCAACGGTCGCTGCCATCTCCGACGCCGTTCGTTGGGCCGAGGAGATCATGCGGGCGATTGATGAGCGCTGGCCCGTAAAGAAGTGAATCAGTACACCCGAGGGATAAAATAGTTGGATGGCTGACGACCTATGCACCTGCGGTAGTGGCAAGATTTACAAAGAGTGTCACGGTGTTTCGTCGCCGCCAGCCCCGCATCTGCCTCCGACATTTGCAGTCCAGAAAATCACGGAAACTCAGGTTCCACCCGAAGTACTGCGGGAATTCCATGAAATTCAGCTTCTTGAGCAAGAACGCGTCAAGAAGTTCGGTCAGGTTCGCCCAGAAATCTCGGGCGATTTCCACGGGTACAAGTTCGTCGCGGTGGGCAGTAAACTGATCTACTTGCCTAGCGACAAATGTAAGTTCTTCACAGACCTGCTCATCGCCTATGTGCCTCAAACGTTCGGACGTGATTGGTTCGCACACGAGATTACGAAGCCTGCCGATGAACGGCACCCCGTGATGCAATGGCGGGTAAAAGGCATGACATTTATGAACGCTCAGCCACCGTTGGCTGATGGAATATACGGTGCTAAGCCGACTGGTCCGCTTCTAGCTTATCTCACCTTTGCTTATGACCTGTACATTGTCGAGCACAACGGAAAGTTGGACCCGAGGCTCATGGAACGCCTCAAACGTGCTGATCAGTTCCAAGGGGCGAGGCATGAGCTATTTGCTGAAGCAACATGTCTGCGCGGTGGCTTCGACATTCAACACGAGGACGAGACTGACGGTTCGCGCCGTCACGTGGAATTCACCGCCACACACAAAATCACAGGACAGAAAATATCAGTAGAAGCAAAGAGCAAGCATAGACCCGGCGTACTTGGTCAAGCTGGCACACAAGAACCTCACGATGCGCTCGATCTGCCTTTCGGAAAATTGCTTAACAATGCGGTCGCCAAACACCCCGAATACCCGCTCGTGGTCTTTTTGGACATGAACATGCCCTTCCAATCTGCCGAACGGTTCTTGTCCCCACGTCCGCCGCATCCGTTCATTATGAAAACCCTCACGCGGATGCGAAAGGCACACAACGGGAAAGACCCGATTAACCTGCTGGTCATTACGAACCACCCGCAGCACTACACCAAGGACGAAGAAATCGCGCAGGGCGGTCATCTCTTAAGCATACTGAGCAGTCTCCCAATGATGGCTCCGCAGCGACAGGACTCGTTTTTCGAATTGCACAAGGCCGCCAATCTATACGGCAACATCCCTCAAGAACTGTCCACGGACTTTCGGGCTACTGGAACTGGTGCGCCAAGAATGATAGACCCCAAGGGAACCGTAGAATCATCCGCCGCAAGGCCAGAGGTCAAGTTCGGTTTCATCCCGCTAACTGATCCGCGCCTAACCCCTGAGATGAAGGCGAAGTTCCTGCAAGTCGGTCAACTTGCGAGTTGGGAGCTTAGAGACTCATCCGGCACCTACACAGGAATGATCGTAATCGGAGAGAAGGCTGTTCCGCAGGGATTTCAGTCAATGGCGGATATAACGATGGACATTCCCGCGAAGAAACCGCCAATGGCTAAAGTTCAGGAAATTTCTCAGATCGTTCAGCGGGCGTTCGTAGCGAGAACCATCGTCGGGATCAAGGAGCCGTAGTTTCGTTGTCCAACATTTTGCTGACAAGTACACCTGAACGATGCTGGACCCCTGCGTCATGGACTACGCGAGATGACCTTGAACGATTTCCTCCAATCACTCACCGCGACCGAGCCGCCAGCCGGACTCACGCACGCTCTCGCCGGATTGTGGTGGGATGCCAAGGGCGATTGGACGCGAGCACACGAATCCGCTCAGCAGGACGAAGGAATCGAGGTGGCGTGGGTTCACGCCTACCTGCACCGCAAAGATGGCGATCAGAGCAACGCCGCCTATTGGTACAGCCGGGCGGGAAAGCCTGTTTGCCGGGAGTCGCTCGATGCGGAATGGTTCGACATCGTGAAAGCGTTGCTGGAATAACGCGGGTTCGTCTTATCATCTCCAGCCTGTAGCCACGCTTAGGGATATCCAAGATAGCGTCAATAATGGTAAGTTTTTGAGTTTGCGGAACTTACCTTGCCAAGAATCTTCGACAATATCGACCTCCGTTTGCTCCCCGCTCTCACTGACACACTGAAGATTTCCCATCGAGCGGATTTCTGCGTCGGCTATTTCAACCTGCGGGGTTGGAAGCTGGTCGATGAGTTCATCGGGGCGTGGCAGGGAGGCGACGGGGCTTGCTGTCGGCTGATTGTCGGCATGTCGAGCATGCCGCAGGATGAATTGCGTAAAACATTCAGTCTCGCTAATACGCCCGACGAACTCGATGCTCAGGCGGCACAGCGGTTGAGAAAGCGTGTCGCGGAGGAATTCCGGTCTCAGTTGGTACTCGGTGCGCCCAACAATACCGATGAAGCCGGATTGAGACGACTCAGCGCCCAGCTCAAAGCCAAGAAGATTGTAGTCAAGCTTTTCCTCAGACACTGGCTTCACGCGAAGCTCTACCTGATCCATCGGACGGACCCGAACAATCCCTCCACAGGTTTCTTGGGCAGCAGCAACCTGACATTCCCCGGCTTGTCGAAGCAAGGTGAGTTGAATGTGGATGTCCTTGACCAAGACGCCTGCAAGAAACTGCAAAAATGGTTCGAAGACCGATGGAACGATCAGTGGTGCATCGACATAACCAACGAGCTGGTCGAGATTCTAGACACGAGCTGGGCGCGACCCGAAATTCTCCCTCCGTACCATATCTACCTGAAGATGGCGTACCACCTCTCGCAAGAAGCCAGAGCTGGTCTTTCGGAGTTCCACGTTCCCCGCGACTTCGGGAACAAATTGCTGGCGTTCCAAACAGCAGCCGTGAAAATCGCAGCTCAATACCTGAACAAGCGCGGCGGAGTCGTCATCGGCGACGTTGTCGGGTTGGGCAAGACTCTGATGTCAGTCGCGTTGGCTCGAATCTTTCAGGACGACCACGGAACCGAGACCCTGATCATCTGTCCAAAAAACCTCGTCCGAATGTGGGAGGACTACGTCCACCAATATCGGATGGCGGCGAAGATCGTTCCGTTGAGTACGGCGATGAGGGATTTGCCTGAGCTGCCGCGTTATCGTGTGGTCCTTATCGACGAGAGTCACAACCTGCGCAACCGCGAGGGGAAGAGATACAAAGTCATTAAGGAGTACATCGAGAAGAACTCCAGCAAATGCATCCTTCTGTCCGCCACACCGTACAACAAGTCTTACATCGATCTTTCCTCACAGTTGCAGTTGTTCATCGCTGGAGATCAAGACCTTGGCATACGACCAGAACGCTACATCAAGGAAATCGGCGAGACGGAGTTCATCCGACGGCATCAAGCCCCAGTCCGCTCCCTCGCGGCATTCGAGAAGAGCGACTACCCAGATGACTGGCGTGATTTGATGCGTCTGTACCTCGTCCGGCGAACGCGTGGGTTCATCAAGGACAACTATTCAAAGCTCGACGAGCAGACAGGTCGGAAGTACTTGACGTTCGATACTGGGGAAAGATTTTACTTCCCTGACCGACTCCCCAAGACCGTGAAATTCGACTTCAGGGAGGATGACCCTAATGATCCCTACGCTCGACTGTATTCCAGCGATGTAGTGAATGCCATCAATGGACTATCTCTTCCTCGCTACGGACTTGGGAACTACATCGCCGCTTCACCGCACCGTCCACCAACCGACGCTGAAGCCAAGGAACTAGTCAAGCTCTCACGCGCAGGAAAACGTTTAATGGGGTTCTGTCGGACCAACCTGTTCAAGCGACTTGAAAGCGGCGGTCCCGCCTTCATCCAGTCGCTGGAGCGTCACGCTCTGAGGAATTTCGTCTACCTCTATGCAATCGACGCCAAATTACCTGTCCCGATTGGGGCGCAGGGCGCAGAACTCCTCGACGCAAAGATCGGAGATCAAGACCTCGACAATCTGCTCACGGACGTTGATGAGGAGCAGGAGAGCAGCACAGACGCAACCGACGATGCTGCATTCTTGCGGGATGAGAGGGCATTTCGTAAGCGTGCGGAGGATGTATACAAACGTTATTCCACGGAACTGAAGAAGCGATTCAAGTGGCTCGGACCTACAGTTTTTGTGGACGCTCTGCGACAAGACCTACTCGACGATTCCCTTTCGGTCCTCAGAGTGATCAACAAGTGCGGAGTCTGGGATGCCGCAAAGGACGCTAAGCTCAATGCTCTGGTCAAGCTCCTGACCAAGAAGTACCGTGACGAGAAAGTTCTCGTTTTTACCCAGTTTGCTGACACCGCGAAATACCTGTCGGATCAACTGAAGCACCGTGGCATCAGTCATCTTGAATCAGTGACGGGCGAAGACGAGAACCCGACAAACATCGCGTGGTTATTCAGCCCAGAGAGCAACAAAAAGCGGGATGTTGTGAAGCCAGAGCACGAGTTGCGGGTTTTGATTGCAACTGACGTTCTTAGCGAAGGACAGAACTTGCAAGACTGCCATGTCATTGTGAACTACGATCTGCCTTGGGCGATCATCCGGCTGATCCAGCGTGCTGGGCGAGTAGACCGCATTGGACAGAAGTCCGATACCATTTACTGCTACTCCTTCATGCCCGCCGATGGTGTTGAGCAGATCATCAATCTACGTCGGCGAGTACGGCAGAGGCTGCGGGAAAACGCTGAAGTCGTCGGGAGTGATGAATCTTTCTTTGAGGGCGACACGAACGACCAGCCTGTAATCGATCTCTACAACGAGAACTCTGGAGTTCTTGAAGAGCACGACGCAGAAGTCGATCTTGCATCTTATGCCTATCAAATCTGGAAGAACGCGATAGACAGAAATCCGAAACTTCAAAAGACGATTGCTGATCTTCCGAGCGTTGTCTATTCAAGTAAGGCGCATCAGCCAACAACAGACCAGCCGACAGGCGTTCTCATGTACATGCGAACCGCTGACGGAAATGACGCTCTCGCATGGATCGATGGCGAAGGAAAGAGCGTTACTCAATCCCAGCTTTCGATTCTGAGGGCAGCAGAATGTTTTCCCGATACACCCGCCCTGCCCCGCCAAGAAAGGCACCATGAGCTAGTGGAGGCTGGAGTACGCCACTTGGTACAGGAAGAGAAGTCCATCGGCGGACAGTTGGGAAGACCCTCTGGAGCGAGGTTCCGCGTCTACGAGCGACTCAAGTCATACTCTGCCCATGTCCAAGGGACACTGTTTGCGACACAGGAGTTGGCAAAAGCCATCGACGAAGTCTACCGTTACCCGCTTCAACAGAGTGCAGCCGATACGCTAAACCGTCAATTGCGGTCGGTCATAACGGACCAGCAACTCGCAGACCTCGTCGTTTCTCTTCGAGCCGAAGCGCGACTTTGTCGAATCGAAGAAGAGGTCGAAACTCAAGAACCGCAAATCATTTGCTCACTCGGACTCTCATCTCGGGACGTAGCACGATGACCACTTCGCCTCCAAACACACTGAAGCGATTGCAAGCTTTCGACTTCAAGGGTTTGTTCACGCAGGAGTTGATGTGGAACCACTTCCAAGTACGCAATCTGGAAGTGAAGATGGACGGCGTCAACTACACATTGATACCAGTGGCGGAACGAGGCATGGCAGTTTTCGAATGCCTCCCGCCCACCGATGCTCAATTTCCGAAGTACGCCGCTCGCAGAAAGATAGATGCTCAGGTCTCCAAAACCGCCCGAGAGCACATCATCATTTTTCACGATCATGCCAAGACGGTTCAGGTCTGGCAATGGGTGAAACGAGAGTCGGGCAAGCCATCAGCCTGCCGAGAGCAACTGTTCTACACCGGACAATCCGGCGATGCCCTCATCCAGAAGATTCACTCAATAGCCTTCAGCTTGGATGATGAACCGAGTGTTGCCGAGACGGTCGCACGAGTCGGAGCAGCCTTCGACGTTGAAAGGGTCACAAAGAAGTTCTACGAACTATTCAAAAAGGAGCACGACGCATTTCTCAAGTTCACCAAGGGCATTCCCGACGAGAAGCTTCAACGCTGGTATGCCTCTGTCATGCTGAACCGTTTAATGTTCATCTATTTCATTCAGAGGAAAGGCTTCCTTGGGGACGACCAGCACTACCTAAGGAACAAACTGGTTGAGAGTCAGAAACGCGGCAAAGACAAGTTTTACCGTGACTCGCTATGTCGACTCTTCTTTGAGGGATTCGCCAAGCGGGGGGAACAGCGTAGCGCCGAAACGAATCGCTTGCTTGGACAGGTGCCGTATCTCAATGGCGGGTTATTTCTGAAGCACCAGATTGAGGAACTCCACGGGAAGCACATCGACATCTCCGACAAGGCGTTCGAGCAGATTTTTGGATTCTTTGATCAATACGATTGGCACCTCGATGACCGCCCCACCCGCACCGGACGAGAGATCAATCCCGATGTCCTCGGCTACGTCTTCGAGAAGTACATCAACCAGAAGGAAATGGGAGCGTATTACTCGAAGGAGGACATCACCGATTACATCAGCAAGAGCACAATTATCCCTACACTATTCGACATGGCACGAGCTTCGTGCAGAATCGCTTTTGAGGGAGAACACAGCGTTTGGAAACTGTTGCGAACCGACCCGGATCGCTACATTTATGCTTCGGTTCTTCGGGGCGTAGAGAAAGAGCTTCCCAAGTCAATCGCGGCGGGGCTAGATGATCCGTCGAGGCGTGGTGAGTGGAACAAGCCAGCCAATCCTCAATTCGCTCTCGAAAACGAGACATGGCGTGACGTTGTTGCTCGGCACACGCGTTGCAAAGACCTTCGCAGAAGGCTGGAGAGTGGTGAAATAAAATCCATCGACGATCTCGTCACACACAACCTCGACATCCGACGTTTCGCCGAAGAAGTCATCGCGAACAGTGAAGGTCCAGAACTCCTTCGAGCCTTCTACAAGGCTATTCGCGCTATTTCTGTCCTCGATCCGACGTGCGGCTCTGGTGCTTTCCTTTTCGCCGCTCTGAACATCTTGGAACGCCTCTATGACACATGTCTGGTTCGTATGCAGGCATTCGTGGATGATCTCGACCGATCCGGGGAGAAGCACAGCCCAGAGAAGTTCAAGGACTTTCGCTTTGCTCTCGAAGAGATGAATGACAAAGCGCAGCATCCAAGCCCTCGCTATTTCATTTTGAAGTCAATCATCCTGCGAAATCTCTACGGCGTTGACATCATGGAAGAGGCGACCGAAATCTGCAAACTCCGCCTCTTCCTGAAGCTAGTCTCCCAGATCGATGGGACCGAAAAGATCGAACCGCTCCCCGATATCGATTTCAACATTCGCGCCGGAAACACGTTGGTCGGGTTTGCGACTGAGGCACAACTCTCACGGGCGGTCGGCAGCCGACTGGACTTTGATAACACTGTCGATGGGATCAAAGAACGTGCGGAGTTGGCGGAAACCGCATACGAACGTTTCCGCGACATGCAGGTACATCACGGCTTCAGCAGTGAGGATTTCGTTGGGGCAAAGGCTGAAGTTCAGAAACGCCTGCTCGACCTCCACAAACAGCTCGATGTCTTTATGGCTGGCGACTACGGCGTTCGGTCAAGTGACAAGGCTGCGCTGCGCCATTGGGAGGAATCGCATCGACCGTTTCACTGGTTCGTTGAGTTCTTCGGTTTGATGAAGGACGGGGGCTTTCAAGTTGTGCTCGGGAATCCACCGTACAAGGAACTTCGGGATGTAACGGACTATCTCATTCTCGGTCTGACGACCACGGACACGAACAATCTGTACGCGCCAATGCTGGAACGATGGTTGCAGTTGTGCGCTCCCAATGGACGCACGGGCGCTATCGTCCCGGTTTCTTCGATCTCGACCGAAGGATATTCCTCTTTGCAGCGAATCGAGTTCGGACTGCCGATGCATGTGAGTTCTTTCGATGATCGACCATCCCGGCTCTTCGATGGGTTGGAACACATTCGACTCAGCATCCACATCATCCGCAACGCTCCGGGTACGCCGAGGATGTTCACGACCGAGTGTTTGCGCTGGAAATCAGAGGAACGTGGCAATTTGTTCTCCCGCATTCAGTATCAGCAGGTCGAACCGTCATATCTACCCGCCTCTGCGCCGAAAATCAGTACCAGCATAGAAGCGTCGATTTTGAAGAAGTTGTGGGCGGATACGCAGCAGTTGGCATTGCAGCAGTCCCGATACGGTGAACACGTCGTCTACTATTCACGAAAGATGGCTAGCTTTCTTCAAGTGCTCGATTTCGTCCCGAAAGTGTTCGACGGCAAGGGAAAGCTACGTCCGCCCTCGGAATTCAAAGAGACGACTTTTGTGGACAAGTCTGAGGCTATCGTCGCCTTCTGCGTCCTCAATTCGACGCTCTTTCGCTGGTTCATCAATGTGTTCTCGGATTTTCGGCATGTGAATAAGCGCGAGGTCGAGGGATTCCGTTGCGATTTGAAACGAGTCTTCAAGGAGAATCCGGAATTCTGGACCGACATTTCGTCCGAGCTTTCAGAGCGGCTCCAAGATACCTCTGAGATGCGGAAGATGAAGTTCAAACATGACACGCTGAGAGTGCAGTGCATCATTCCCAAGCATGCGAAAGACATTATCGACAAGATCGATAAGCAACTTGCGAAGCACTACGCGCTGACCGCGCAGGAACTCGATTTCGTGATCAACTACGATTTCAAGTATCGCGTCGGCGTAGATGAAGATGAAACTGAGCAAACCACAGTTACGGCGAATTGAAACCTCGGTCGGTCCAGCCGATGCGTTGGGAAATATAGACCTGCTTGGACGAAATAAACTGGCTTTAATCTGTTCCCGAAAATGCCCCGGTGACGTGATTCTCAGGACATACGATTTCGGGGGGCTGGTACGTAAGTCGGAACTTGCTATTGTTAGCGGCTTCCATTCGCCAGTCGAAAAGGATTGCCTGCGTATTCTACTGCGGGGGACAAATCCGATCATCATGGTTCAGGCACGTAGGATTACCGCGTTCCGTCCCTCGATCTCGCTGAGAGAAGCTCTTGACGTGGGAAGATTGCTGATTCTTTCGCCGTTTGAGGACAAGAAGAAACGTGTTACGGAAGAACTCGCAACAGTGCGCAATGCTTTCGTCGCCTCAATCGCCGAGGAGGTCTTGATTCCTTACGCTTCTCCGAATAGTAAGACGGAGGAGTTGGCGTTTGCTCTTCTCGCCTCGGGCAAGCGGGTCGTCACTTTCGATGACCATCCGGGTGCCTTACTCACCGCTGGCGCACAAGTTGTGTCGCCCGAGTATTCCGGTTCATTCTCGACGGTCGGTACTCACGCGGGAGGTGAAGTTTGAACCGGGACATGTTGTTCCTCAGTCATGCGAACCCAGAGGACAACGACTTTACCCGTTGGCTTGCACTTCAGTTGGCGAAGGACGGGTACGGAGTGTGGTGCGATCTCACGAAGCTCCTCGGCGGTGAGAATTTCTGGAAGGATGCAGAGGAGGCGATCCGCTCCAGAACAATCAAATTCATCTACGTCCTGTCGCGTACTTCGAACGAGAAGGAAGGTCCACGCAATGAGTTGCAGATTGCAAAGAACGTCTTTCGAAGAGACAAGTCTTTGCACGATTTCATTGTTCCCCTCCATGTAGATGACCTTCCGCACGCCGAGATCAACGTCCTCCTGACAAGTCTCAACGCAATCCCCTTCGAGAGAAGCTGGGCGAAAGGCTACTCGCAACTGCTTGAAGTCCTGGAACGGGAGAAAGTCCCGAAGCACCCGAGCTTCAACCCTGCCGCTGTCCAGTCATGGTGGCGAGAGCAGTTCAGTGCCGAAAAGGGAGTGAAAGCGGAGCCAGAAACGTATCTATCGAACTCCCTGCCAATCAAGACGCACCCGCAGTCCGTCTGGCTGCACACCTTGGTGAGATCAACCGTGGGAGAAATTAGACCTGAGAACCGAATGACTCATGCTGGGTTCATGGACGGCATCGATCTCGTGACCTTCGCTTCAGCAGAAGACATAAAACCCGCGCTTGGGGAAGGCGTAAGTGTCATCGAGTCAAACGCTTTTCCCGTTCAGGACTTGCTTGTTGGAAAGACTCAGATTGAGGCAAAGAAGGGTCGCTACTTTTTGTCTCGGCTCTTGAGGGAATGCTGGGAGCGATGGATCGGATCGTCAGCTCTTGGCACGTATGTACTCTCTAACCGTTCGAATTGCTATTTCTTCAAGAAGGAAGCACAGCCGAACGTCGATGTTCACTTCACGAACCCGGAAGGCAAAAAGACTTATCGCAGCGTCGTGGGCTACGCGACCCAAGCGGATGGCACTAAAAGGTACTGGCATTTCGCGGTACAAGCGCGTCCGGTGCTGGCTCCTTCTCTGGGATATCTGATTTCGTCCCACGTCATCTTCACCAGTGATGGTGTAACGCCGTGGTCTAGTCATACCAAGATGCACAGTGCCCGTCGTCGGCAGTGCAAGAGCTGGTTTAATCCCGAGTGGCGGGACCGATTGTTGGCAACGCTACACTGGTTGTCACAGGGCAGCTCAGCATTGTCCATTCCCGCAGGAAGTGATGTCCGCATTGAGGCGTCCGTCATCCCGCAAGAGTTCGAGAGCGAAGTCTCATACCTTGATCCGCCTACTCGGAAACAGCGACTGTTGTTATCGGAGAGCAAAACAGCGGAAGTCGAGGACGTTGTTGAAAACGACATCGAAGATGACGAGGAAGATGAGAGCGAGGAGGAATCGTGAGGCTCATTCACTTCCCGGAACCAACGTTGCTGTTTCGTCACGATCAATCGGTCGAAGACCCGCGAGATGGACTGAGTTTGTTTGGTCCTCTCGACAAAGGCTCTCCGTATGGCATTAGAGCAGGCGTCATCGGAACTAAGGACGGACTGCGTCGGTTCCGCGAATGGGCAGTGAAGATTCAGGGAGCCGTGATCCAGCCAGACCCGGACGAACTCTTCCAGCTATCGCATCCTCCATATCCGGGGTTCGAAGCAGCTTTCCGCATTCCGTGGAATCCCGTTCCGGTTCTCGAAATCGAGATTGAGCGGGAAGCTCTTAACAAGAGTCTGTATCTCGCGAACAAGCATCAGCGGGTCTACGGGACAGTCGATCTGTATGCGGACAAGATACTCAGGGCAATCAAGGACGAAGACGCTAAGGTCGATGTCTGGTTCGTCCTCGTTCACGACGATGTCTACAAGTACTGCCGACCGGAATCCCATGTCCCGGTTGCCCAGAGTATTCAGGTCGAGCAAACACTGACCGCGAGAGATGCTAGACGATTACAGACCGAGCCGAGCTTGTTCAACGAGATTAATGCCGCTGCGACCCCATATCTCTACGAGCCGAACTTTCACAATCAACTGAAGGCTCGCCTGCTCGGACACGATGCACCGTCCCAGATCATCCGCGAAAGCACAATTGCTCACCGCGACCCCGAGTTCTTGAATTCGAAAGGAAACCCGCTCAGGAAACTGGATTCGTTGCAGTCGCGGATGGCGTGGAATATCTCCAACGCGTCGTTCTACAAAGCGGGAGGACGCCCGTGGAAAATTGCTCAGATTCGCAAAGGCGTCTGCTATATCGGGCTAGCGTTCAAACAAGACGGCAGAAGTGGTGACCCGAGATCGGCTTGCTGTGCTGCTCAAATGTTTCTGGACTCGGGCGACGGTGTCGTGTTCAAGGGTGCGGTAGGACCGTGGTATTCCTCTCGGCGGGGCGAGTTTCACCTCGACAGGCAAGCTGCCCAGCGAGTCGTTAGCCTCGCTATAGAGACGTACCAGAACGATCCGAACAACAAAGAGAAGACCCCGCCATCAGAACTCTTCCTACACGGGCGCACCGTTTTTAACGATGACGAATGGGCTGGATTTCAGGATGGTGTCGATACCCAGAAAACGAACTTGGTCGGTGTGCGGATCAAGACCGAGAAGGTCTTGAAGCTCTATAGGCGAGGATCGCACCCGATCTTGCGAGGGCTAGCACATGTTCAGGACACTCGGACAGCATACCTCTGGACAAGCGGATTTGTGCCACGGATTCAGACCTACGACGGCAAGGAAGTTCCACGCCCATTGCTCATCGATGTCTGCCGGGGAGATGCAGCCATCGAAACGATTCTAGCGGACATCATGGCTCTTACCAAACTGAACTACAACGCATGCAGATTCGGCGGTGGCTCCCCTGTGACGTTGCGCTTTGCAGATGCAGTTGGCGAGATTTTAACGGCGGGTCCGCTGGACTCAGACGCCCCGTTGTCATTCAAGTACTACATCTGATCCGGTTGCCGCTCACCACCGCACGTTGTAATTCCTTTCCACAGACTGTTGAGCCGTGAGCTTCGCCTCTGTATTCATCTGGGTTCAGTGGACGCAGCAACGTCCTGTCAGTTCTACTCAGGATGCGCTCTCCTAAGGAAGTAATGTCTGCTATGACGCTTCCGTTGCACTCTTGAGCTTTTCAAGTAGGCTGACCATCGCCAGCGTGTCTTGACCGCAGTACGCCCGAAGCGCCTTTACGATCCTGTCTCGCTCGTCGCTGTCCAACCCTCCATGCACTAGCGACTCCCACGCCAGCCCCGCGTCCTGCCCGTTCGAGACTGTCATGCCATCGTAGGTCATCTCCGGGACGAGTGCGGGCAGCACTGTTTTCAGCGAGTACGATCCGGCGAACGCGGGATGATACACGTGGTTCCGAACGACCGGAAGCAAATCCCACAACCGGGCTTGTATGTTCGCGATGCGCTCCGCGAACTCTGGGAGGTATGCCGCCACTTCCGAAAGTCGCTGCGATTCGAACTGCTGGTTGTAAACGACGATGCTGCCGTTTTCCCCGAGAGAATTGCACAGGGAAGCAGCGAAGTCGTGCCGGGGATCGCTGCTATCGAGAGCCAAGAATTCGCAGTGCTCGGGCTTCGCGCCGGGCTCGTGCTGCGAATGTACTGAGAACTGAAAAGGAATCTGCTGGTACGGGCGCATACCCGCGAATCTAGGAACGCACGGGTTTATTGTCTCGAAGTCGATGTAGCAGATTGGATACTTCAGACTCGCCAACTCAGTCTTGAGTGGTTCGCTGTCGAACCACGGTTGCCGCGTCTGCACGCACGTAGCTGCACGGCGCTGAATCTCGGTCAATTCAAAATCGTCAGGTACGTCATGGATGGATTCGATGCCCATTTCCTCCAGTTCCTCTTCCGCGCTCGCGTGGAGTCTTGGCAGATACCCAATGTGGTCATCAGGCAGCGACGGATTGCAGCGGTCGAAGAACTCGCACGTCACCGGATCGGTGCAATGTTTCCCCGGTTTGATGTCCGGCACCGTGGGCATGTTGAGTACCGTGAACTGCGCCCGTAGCTGAAACGTCAGTTTCGGTTGCAGTCGTTGTACTCGCCGCGTCAGATTTCTGATCTTGAAAAGTCGTCGGACGTCGATAGAGCCGCCATCGAAAACGTAATTCCTGCTGATGTGTGCAAGACAAACCGACGCTATGTCCACGCCGCATCGAGAGACTACGCGATATTGAATGCCGACATCGTCTAGGTGTTCTTCCTTTACGGAAGTGCTGGACTTGACCTCAACGAGACGCCATCGACCATCCCTGCGACGATGAAGCACATCGACACGCACTGCAACTCCGTCGTGCTCGAAAGCAGCCTCAAAGATTGCCGGGACTTGAGGGTTGGCGATCAACTCCCGCGTGGCGCGGATCGCCTGATCGAGCCCGCCCTCGCTGCAAACTTCTACACCACCCGGAAACAACTGGCGGGCGAGCAGACCGACCTCGCGCCCTTGCTCCATGATCGCCTCGGTTGCAGCATCGGGCTCCGCTCCGAGTTCCGGCGCGTGAACCTGCCAGTAGAGACGCTTGAGGCACTGCACGCCACTCACAACTTTTGATTTGCTGATACGCATTGTTGTCAGTTTCTCACTGGATGACGGTGCCTTCACCGCAGTTCCGCATCCTGCTGCAACTCGTTGACCATGTCGCAGAATTCGCGCATCGCCACAACCAGCCCCGTGGTGGCGGCATGCTCCTGCCAGTTCGAGCAAATCTGGAAGGTCTCATACTCGTTTTCAACACCTTGTGCCTTATGCCGCTCGGCTTCGTGCAGACTGAAGGTCACACCCACGTTCCGGCTCACGATGTTTCCTTTGCTGTCGAAGAAAAGGGACGTGAGCACATAGACGTTGCTGAAGCCGGGGTTGTCCATCATCCCTCCTCTTGCCAGCAGTGCGCGTTCCTGCTGCGCAAGGTCCTCGCGTAGAGAGAAGCTGCACGCAAGTGGTCTTGCAGTTCGCGGTCGTTTGTCGCTTGGCTGATGAAGTCCTCCTGTTTCCTGCCTCGCATCCAGCGACTAAGCCAGAGCAGAATAACCGGGGCAAAGGTCGCGAACGGCAGAATCGTGAACCACAGCATATCCCTGTACGGGTTGCCGGGGTGAAAGCGGAAAACGACCACGAACGTGATCTCAAAGAAGAACGAGCCGAACAGCCCAAGCACCATGTAGACGAACGCTTTCAATACGGTGCAGACTATGCCGCCCTCGCTCTCGCGCCAAGTGGACAGACGATCCTCGCGCTGCGCCCTACGAACGGTCTGCCAGTGGCACGAGACCAGCATCCAGAATGCGCACGACAGCGGTCCGAGCCAAAAGTAAAGCTGCGCCAGCCCGGAGAAGTTATCTTGCGGATTCGCGACAATGCAGAGGAACGGGACCACGTAGAAAAGTGGACCTAGCACCATCAGTGGAATCAACACGATGTTGAGCACAAACATCCGAATAAGAAATCTCACGATTCCCTTCATTGCGTTCCTCCAGTGTGTTCTTTTCCGACCGACTACACGCCGGACGTTTCGCATGGCGAAGGCTGCTTGGCATTCTCGCAAAGCGCCTGCAAGCGTGATCTGTACTTCGTCGTCAGTGCCGAGGCGGCTTTTACCGCCTTATCCGCCTTCTTCAGTTCGTTGTCGATCTCGTCCAACTCCACGAGCGTGCGGCGGACTTCCTCCGCCAGCACGGAATTCTTCTGGAGAAAGTCCGCGCCCTCCGTTCGCATCCGCTGAAAAACGGGCTTGAGCACTTCCAAATCTCTCGGCAGCCAAGCCCGCGTCGTCCGCAGAATCCAGACACCGTCCACCTGTCCCCACCTCTGTTCGAGGTCAACTTGACGAAGCTGGCTTTCTTCCCTTGCGACGATGACCCCGACCGGACTCCTACGTTCCTTGACGTCGCGGATCAGCTTCCTGATGTCGCCTTCGCTAACCGTCGTTTTGTCCTTGTTGTCCACGAGAATGCGTGGCTCCAATGGAGTGCCGCTAGGATCGCGGAACGCCAAGATGAAGTCGCCGTTCTTGGCAAGCTTTTCGCTGACGGCAATGCCAGCCCAAGTCCGCGCCTCGTCTGCGAAATCCATCTCCTCGCGCTTGCCGACGCGGGCGACCTTCGCCATCTCCGCTTCTAATTCTTGGTTCCGTTCGAGAAGCTGAGCCACTTCTCTCAGACAATCTTCGACCCGACGCGTGAGGTCGTCCCGGTCGGATTGAGCCGAACGCAGTTCATCTTTGTGGCGCTCCACGAGTTCGGCGGTGCGTTTAGCGATCTGCGTCTCGAAGCGAGACCAAGCGCTCTGGTGCTCGTGATCGTGCCTGTTCTGGAGCAGGCGGAAAGCTTCTTCCGCAGACAGTTGCGCGACGCGGGCGAAGTCCTTCACCCCGAGGCGATCCAGTACCTCGGTTCGCTTGAGTGTGCCTTCCCCCAAACAGAGCGGGCATTCGATGGCGTCATTTATTTCGCCGCTTTGCCTCATGTCTAGGTATACGGGCACTTCGGATAATTCGTCTGGTTTTGGGCGCAAATCTTCGGTAACACGCACTTTGCTTTCTGGACGATTTTTCCAAAACGCCCGTATACCAAGACTAGAGGGACTGAACCTGACGATCCGCCAGCTAATTCGGCTGCAAAGGCAGCGGTTGTGCTCAACGAACCCGGTGGAGCGTTTCGCAGCCGCCTTACTGATTTCAGGTGAGCTGACAAAGCGACTTGACGAGCTGGATGACCACGAGATCGGTCAACTACTCGACGATGAGGTCGGGGCACGATTGAACGTTTTCACCCCGGAGTCAACCGTCTGCAATGCCGCTGCGACGCGGCTGCGCCGACGCAGTAGCGGCAAAAACGAACACAATCCAGCTCAATCCAAGAGCTAACGACAAAAGGGGGGACTCTGCGTAATGAAGACAGCCGCCATCTATGTGAGAGTGAGCAGCACCGACCAGCACGTCGAGTCGCAGCTTTACGATCTCCGCGAGCTTGCCGTGCAGCGTGGCTATGAGGTCGTCGGGGAGTATAGAGACAGTGGTGTCTCAGGGAAGAGAGCGAGACGCCCCGGTCTCGACGCGCTCATCGCGGATGCACGGCGGAAGAAATTCTCCGTCGTGCTCGTCGCCGCATTCGACCGAGTCGCACGGAGTGTGAAGCACTTTCTTCAAGTGATGGACGAGTTTGACAGTCTGGGAGTCGTCTTCATCTCCCGGCGAGAAAACGTGGATACCAGCGGACCAATCGGGCGTCTTTTCCTTACGCTCATTGGTTCGATCGCAGAACTCGAATCCGACCTGATCCGCGAGCGCGTTTTGGCTGGCATGCGGAGGGCGAAGCTAGACGGCGTGCGCATCGGACGCGCTCCTATGAACATTGATCGAGCAGCCATTGTCCGCGACAGATTGAGCGGCATGACTCTGACCGCCGTCTCAAAGAAATGGGGTATTTCGCGCAGTCT
>Ga0187890_10000493_pt1 | contig 27703 bp, 23 predicted proteins | sample June2016WEW_21_1_FD_133005 | JGI IMG/M metagenome (GOLD analysis project Ga0187890, IMG submission 133005) | Peatland microbial communities from SPRUCE experiment site at the Marcell Experimental Forest, Minnesota, USA - June2016WEW_21_10 | ecosystem: Environmental > Terrestrial > Soil >... | reverse complement strand
TCGGCGATGTCGAGCCCGGGACCACCGACGTAGACGAGGGCGCCGTCCGCCGTCACGCCGAGTCCCGAGCGCCAGACGTAGAGGCCACCACCGAGGGTGGCGCCCCACTGGGTCGGAGCCGAGCTGTAGACGGCCGGGACAACCTGCCCGTTGTCGACCAGCAGGTCGAGGTTCTGGCGCACCGACACGATGTCCGGCCCCATGGTGGCATCACGACCCCACTGCGCCACCGTGGCGGAGCCGTTCTTGTAGACCACGAACGACGCCGCCCCCGTGCGCAGAGGAATGACGGTCTTGTTGTCGGTGTAGTACCCGCCATTGGCGTCGGACATCAGGAAGCCGGCGTTGAACGCGGAGACCACCGTGGTGGCGTCGGTGGGCGAGATCGGCGCCGTGTGGGTGTAGGGGCCACCGCCGGGAATCTGACTCCCCGAGTAGAGGGTGGCCCTGAGGAGCTTCGTGTCCATCCAGGCGACGCCGACGACGTAACTCGTGTGAATCGCGCTCGGACGCAGCATGGTCTCGTAGACGGCCGGCAGCCCGTCGACCAACCGACCAGCCGGCGACCACTGCCCCTCGCCGGCGATCGGCGGGGTGGCGAGGGGCGTGATGGGGGCCGGTGCGGGGAGGTGCGGGACCGTTGCGGTCACCGGCGTCGTTCCGACCACCTTCGGCGTGTGGATGGTGCCGGGTGCGAGGGCGCCGCCGACCTTCGGCTGGTGGTGGGAGTACCACTCGTTCTCGGCCCAGACGACGACGGATGCCCCACCGTGCTCGCGGAACCACTCCGCGGCGCGCGCTCCGAGCGACGTTCCCAGAGCCGGGTTGGTCAGCGCGCCGCCGAGTGAGATGGCCAGCCAGAGCAGGAGTGCGCTGAGCGTGGCGGCGACGACGACCAGGACGCGCCGTCGGCGGCGGTGAATCCGCGCCTTCGACCATCGGGGCTTCCCCGGTGGTTCCGTCCGCTCCACGTCGGGCTCCACCGCGCGCTCGTCCACTGACGAGCTCAGCACGACCGCTCCACGAGGTGCAGCGCCTGCTTCGGGCAGGCGCGAACAGCGCGTTCGGCATGCTCAATCAGGGCGGGCGCGATGTTGTCCCCGTCCACGATCGGGTAGCCCCACCTGTCGAGCTCGATTCGTTCCGGCAGCATCTCGGCGCAGACACCGCGACCGTCACACGCGATGGGGTCGATCACCACTTCCAGGATCCAACGGCTCACGCCTTGGCCACCAGCCTTCTCCTCGCCGTCGCGTTGGCCACGGGGAGCACTCTGGCGGCATGCGACTTGGCGCAGGACCCTCGCCGTTGGTGCGATGCCACTTCGTCGGAGAAGACGTGCAACCCGGTTCGCACGAACCGGGCGACACCGTCGGGGTGGCGGCAGGCGCCGCGCCCTTCGACCAGGCCACAGATCTCGAGCAGGCGCTCGACGCGGGGTCCGCTCGCCCCGCCGTAGGCGAGGCGCTCCATGGCGTCGGCCAGGTCGGCCAGTCCGTGGACGCAGGGACCACACTGCCCGGCGCCCTGCCCCTCCATGTAGCGGACGACATCGGCCATCTCCGCCAGGGGGCAGATGTCGGGGGGGAGGAGGGCCACCACGCCGGCACCCAGGGTTGCACCCGCTCGCCGTGCCGTCTTCTCCGACACCGTGAGCTCGCTGAAGGCCGCCGGAGTGACCCATCCGCCTCCGTAGCCACCGAGGAGGACCCCTTGTGCCCGCGCCACGGCTTCGGGCCGGAGGCCCGTGGCCGTCAGGAGCGAGCTTCCCAGCACCGCCTCGGTGATGAGCGGTCCGTCGGGGCCGTTGATGGTCAACAACATGGTGCCGGGGGTGTCGGCCGTGCCGACGTGCCGGAACCATGTTGCCCCGAAGCGGGCGATCAGAGCGACATGGGCGAGGGTCTCGACGTTCTGGACGAGGGTCGGACGTCCCCCGACGCCGCGCTCGCGGATGGATGTCAGACCGACGAAGCCGGGGATCGCGCCCCGTCGCCCGCCGAGGGCGTTGACGACGGCGGATTCCTGCCCAGAGATGAACGTGTCGGCCGCCTCGGCGATCTCGATGGGGATCCGATCAAGGTGGTGGGCGCGCCGCTCGGCGACCGCGGCCTCCACGACCGGCATGTGCGTGGCCGGGACGTACACGATCGCCTGCTGCGCGCCGAGGGCGCTCCCGGCGAGCATGAGCCCGTCGAGGACCAGGTGGGGCGCGTGCGAGAGCAGCAGCGCGTCCTTCTTGCTCGCCGGCTCGCCCTCGGCGCCGTTCGCGACCACGACAGGCCGGCGACGGCCGGCCGATGCGACGGCCTTCCACTTGGTGGCCACGGGGAACCAGGCGCCGCCATGGCCCACGAGCCCGCTGGCCTCGAGCTCGTCGATGAGGTGACGCGGTGGCCGCACCTCGCCCCACCGCTCCATGTGCGTCCGGAGGCCGGGGTCAGGCGCGCCACCGCCGATGCCGTGCAGCAGCCGCCTTCCCGCCTGCGGAGCCGTCTTGGCGTCCTTGGACAGCGTGAGACTCATTGCACCGCACTCCCTGAGACCTGTCCGGTCAGCGTGCCCGCCGCCGGGTCGAGTGAGAGGTTCATGGTCAGGCTCAGTGAGCCGCTCGGGCCGTTGACCACCGCTCCGATGCTGGACCCGTCGAGCGCGGTCACCTGCCCGCTGAGGCCACCGAAGGTGACCTCACTCCGGCGCATGGCGACACCGCCGTTCTCGGATGGCCCGATGATCCGGACCGTGAGCGGCGCCGTGGAGTCGGCCAACTGCATGGTCAGGGTGACCTCGGAATCGCCGTTGCCGTTGGGAGGTGTGGTAGCGACCGTGCCCGAGACCGAGGTGTCGAACGGCGTGGTCGGGACACCCGCGGCCGGTGGGGGCGACGTGGACGGGGTCGACGAGGCGGCTGCGCCGGAGTAGGACGTGGTTGCCGCGCCGGACAGCTGGGCGAGCAGTGCGGAGGATGTACCGGACCGGTGGGACCAGCCCGGCCGCAGGGGACCCGCCATGGCGAAGGCCGCGATAACGACGAGCACCGCGGCCCCGGTCACCGCCCCGCCGAGCCGCCAGCTCATGGAGCGCGCCCGTCCCGCCGCCAGGCGCCAGGCCACCGCAGCGGCGACCGATCCGGTGCACAGGACGAACACCAGGGTCGCCCCGGGCAGTCGGGCGTCGGATCCGGAGCCGAGTCCGTGGATCACTGCGATCGGCCAGCACGCATAGGCCAGCCAATGGATGCCCCGCCAGGCGCCGGCGCCGATCCTGCGGCGCAGCCCGCTGGTGATCGCGACGGCGAGCAGCATGTCGAACGCCAGCGCCCCGAGGCCCACCCAGATCGGCCGGTAGGGGGAGCGGAAGGGGATCACCGCGTCGGCGAGGCCAATGGGCACGTAGCCGTCGCCGATGGTGGAGACGACGTGGACGCCGATCAAGGCGATGCAGAACAGCGACAGGTTCCGGTGTACCGATTGCGAGAGGAAGCGGGGCCAGCGGTCGGTGGTCCATCCCACCGACGCCACCGTTCCGAGGACCACGGTGGCGGAGAGCAGGATGAGCGAGACGAGACCGGTCGCACGCGTCAGGTACCACAGGGCGGTCGACCCGTGGCCGACGGTGGCCACCACGGTGGCGATCATCGGGTGCTCATCTCGGGCACCGGCTGTGTTGATTCGGGCGCCGGCCATCCCGATGTGTACGCGACCGACCCGTCGACGCGCACCAGCCGGGCCGGGAGCCCCATGCCCTCGAGCCAGGCGACGGCCCGGGCTCCCATGATCATCGCCGCGGTCGAGGCCGCGTTCGCCTGCACGCAGGTGGCGGCGGTCGCCGACACCGTGCGCCAGTACGGCGTGCTCGGCAGGCCGGTGGCAGGGTCCACAATGTGGTGGACCTGGTGCGTCCCGAGACGCCACTGGCGCACACCGATGCCCGAGGAGGCGAGCCCACCCGAGAGGATGCTCACGGCCTCGGACGCGTTGCGCGTCGTGCACGTGTCGGCGATGCCGATGGCGAACCCTCCGTCGGGTGCCGGCCCGGCGACGGCGGCGTCGCCACCGAGTGAGACGAGCACGCCACATCCGAGGCGATGGTGGATCGTTGTGGCCGCCCGATCTGCCGCCAGGGCCTTGGCCGTCGCACCCAGGTCGATGGATGCACCCGTCGGAATCCCGACGACGGATCGCTCGGGGTCGAGGGTGACGGAGCGCCATCCCGGCGCTGCCTGCGGCTCGGGGAGCTGGCGGTCGACGCCGGGCAGCACCTCGGAGAAGTCACGGTCGTAGCCCAGTCGGTCCATGGCGACACCGACCGTGGGATCCACCAGGCCCCCCGTGGCCTCAGCCATCGCGAGCGCCACCTGCAATGCCTCGAGGAGGTCGCCACTGACCTGGGTCTCGGTCCCTGCAGCCGCGTTGAGTCGGCTGAGCTCGGAGTCGTCCCGGAACCTGCTGGCGACGCGGTCGATGCGCTCGAGCTCCAGCTGCAGCAGCTCGGACGCGGCAACGAGCGCACCGCGTTCTGTGACCACGACTTCTGCGATGGTGCCGAGCGCACGGGTGCGGTAGACGCGCTGGGTGTCAGTGGGGTTGGACCGCTCCGGCATCAACTCGAGCCGCTGGTGACGGGTGCGGGAGCGGGTGCGGACTGCGTCGCCGTCGACGGCGGGTTGAGCGCACTCTGGGAGCTCGACGCGCTTGCGCCCTGGCCGCTGTTGCCCGAGGCCGCGGTCGTCCCGCTGGTGGTGGATCCTGCGTGATGTCCGGGGAGCGCCTTTCCGACGTAGACGCCCAGTGCCCCGACGGCGACGATGGTGGCGACGCCGACGGCCGCCGTGATGCTCGAGAGGCGGCTCAGTGCGCCGTCGCGCCGCATGGCGGCGGCGTGGCGGCGCTGCGCCGCGCTGGACTGCCTGACTCTTCCCATGGAGTGCAGGGTACGGACGCACCCTGACACCTACATGAAGAACCAGGTGCTCAGGCTAAGGAATTACTAAGAGTCTCGTCGAGAGGGCTGGGCTTCCCCCTGCGCTGGAGTGCCTTCCGCCATGAGATCTCCATCCGGGCGCCGCCCAGCTCGGCAACGCCGATGTTCCAGCTGCCCTGCGTGGATCGCACGACCGAATCGGCGATGGCGAGGCCGAGCCCGGTGCCGCCCACCGCATCGGTCGCTCGGTGGAACCGGTCGAAGACGGCGTCCCGCTCGTCCTCGGGGATCCCGGGTCCCGAGTCGTCGACGCGCAGGTCGACCCGGTTGCCCCAGTCGCGGACACTGACCTCCACCTGGCCGTCCTCGCCGGCGAACTTGCAGGCGTTGTCGATCAGGACGCCGGCCAAGCGGTCGATGAGTTGGGGCTGCGCCTGCACCGTGAAGGGGCCGCCGCCGACCCTCCCCACCGAGAGGTTCACCCGCTGCGTCGCGGCGAGGGCGCCGAACCGCTCCACGCAGCCCTCGACCACATCGGCGACGTCCGCGACCTGGTCGAGGTCACCGGGTGTGGGTTCACTGTCCGCCCGGGCCAGCCAGAGGAGGTCCTCGATGATCCGGCGCAATCGTGTGCTCTCCCGGCCGACCCGCTGGAGCACATCCCGGTAGGTGGCCGGGTCGCGGGGCCGAACGAGCGCGAGCTCGACCTCTGCCTCAATGACCGAGATCGGTGTCCGCAGCTCGTGCGACGCGTCCGCCGTGAACTCCGCCTGGCGACGGCGGACCAGTTCGGAGGGAGCCGAGGCGCGGAGGCCGACGACGGTGGCTCCGGCAAAGACTGCGATGGCCAGGATCACGCCGAAGACGAGCTCGGCCACCAGGAGAGCGGATTGGACGTTCGATGTGCCGGCGGTGCTCTGTCCGGCCACGAGGACGGTGCCGTGGCTGCGCAGCGCGTCGAAGCGGAAGGTCGACGTCCCGACGTTCAGGGTGACAGGGCCGGAGTCCCACCGGTGTGTGGGCAGCGAAGGCGCGGTCGGTGTCAGGGGTGTCACCACGCCGGAGGGGGCGATCGACCACAGGAAGAGCGGCACGTCGTCGAGGTCCGGCTTCGCCTCCGGCGTGCTCGAGTCGGGGAGGGTCAGCGTCTGTTGGCTGGTGTCCTGGAGCCGGTCGGCCAGGCGCGCGTCCGTGGTGCCGACCAGGTGGTTGGTGACGATCAGGTTGAGCACGATCGCCGCGATCACGTAGCCGACCATCACGATGAGGGTCGCCACCGCGGCGACCCGGACTGCGTGCCGCCGGTGCGCCCTCGTCAGCTTCACGACTCGACCATCCGGTACCCCGTCCCGCGTACCGTCTCGATGCGCGCCCGGCTGGAGGCCAGCTTGCTCCGGACCCGTCCGACGTGGACGTCGATGGTGTTGGATCCGACGGCGTCCGCCTCGTCGTCCCAGACCTGTGTGGCGATCATCCGCCGCGTCAGCACATTGGGTGAGCGGCGCAACATGAGCTCGACCAGCGAGGTCTCGATCGCCGTCAGTGTGACGGGAGCGCCTGCCACGGTCAGCTCTCGGGTGGCTGGGTCGAAGCGCAGGTCGGCAACTTCCAGCACGGGGTCCAAGGCGAGTGGGGGACGGCGCTGGAGCGCCTGGATCCGGGCGACGAGCTCCGAGAAGTCGAACGGCTTGACGAGGTAGTCGTCGGCACCGACGTTGAGGCCCGTGACCCTGTCCGATGGTGCGTCGCGGGCGGTCAGCATGAGAATGGGGGTGCGGTCGCCCTGCCTCCTGGCCTCGGCGACGACCTCGGTGCCGGTGCGCTCGGGCATCCGCCAGTCCAGGACGGCGACGTCGTAGTCGTACGAGCGGAGGTAGCGAAGGGCGGCGGCGCCGTCCGCGACTGCGTCTACGACGTAGCCCTGCTCCTTCAGCCCGCGCTCCAGCACGGACCTCAACGCCGCATCGTCCTCGGCCACCAGAACCCTCATCGGGTGCCCGAACTCGCGTGTGACATGGATTTCAGGCTAGGGGCTGCGCGTGCCAGCTTGCACTCGGCCCGCGTTCACCGGTTCTTCAGGTTGGGATCGTACGCTGGTCGACGTCGTGGACACCTCGAGAGGGCGCGCGCGGGCGCAGAAGTCGCCGGGACTCCGATCGTCGTGAGGCGCAGCCGGGATCAGTACTCACCGACCGCCCGCACGCGGGCGCAAGCCCGCATCAGTCGGCTCACCAGAACCGCCGTCCTCGTCGCCGGCGGCGCGGCAGCGTTCATCGGGGTGACCGTGGCCAAGGAGCACCCCGGCGGTTCGGCCGCCTCGACGGCGCCCAGTCCGACCACGGCCCCGACGACGGCCCCGACGACGTCGACCACCACGACCACGGTCCCTCCCACCACGACCACGACCTCTCCCGCGGCAGGGGGCGCCACGCCGGTCACGTCCACCCCCACCACGAGCACCCCGACGACCGTCCCACCAACCACCACGACCACGGTGCCGCCCACGACGACCACCACCCCTCCGGTCGTGACGTCCGGTGGGACCTCGCGCTAGACGGCCGCGGGCCGTCCGTGCGGAGCGAATGGCATCGAACCGTGCGGTGCGAATTGCATCGGGAGGTCGGCTCGCCAATGATGACCGCCGTGCCGATGGCCGAGGCAGGGTAGGACGTGGAGCACTTCCTGGCGTCAGTGGGCTACGGCGCGGTCTTCGTGCTCAGCTTCATCTCGGCCATGGGCCTCCCGGTGGGGGCCGAGCTCGCCCTCATCTTCGGCGGGGTGCTTGCGAGCTCTGCGGGCGCGGAGGCCAACCACGTCTCGCAACTCTCCCTGGCCGTCGTCATCGTCCTCGCGATCCTGGGCGAGCTCCTCGGCTCGCTGGCGGGCTACGCCATCGGCCGCTACGGCGGTCGGCCGCTCGTCGACAAGTTCGGCCGGTACCTGCTCCTCACCCACCGGGACCTGGACCGCGCCGACGCCTGGTTTGCCCGGAGGGGGGAGCCGGTCGTCCTCTTCGGCCGGTTCATTCCTTTGCTGCGATCCTTCGTGTCCTTCGCGGCCGGCCTCGGGGAGATGGCGATCGGCAAGTTCAGCGTCTTCACGGCGATCGGGTGTGCCGTCTGGTGCACCGCGCTCTGCTCTCTCGGATACAGCCTCGGCAGCAGCTACAACCACGTGATCAAGGCGTTCAGCTACGCCGGCTACCTCCTGGGCCTCCTCGCGGTCATCGCCGTCGTGGTGGTCTTCTGGCACCGGTTGAGGGAGTACCGCAAGCAGCGCGACAAGGGCCGTACCGGGACGGGCGGGTGACCACCGCAGTGTGAGGTCCGGGGTGCGACGGTCGTGCACCCATGGCGGCCCGAGGTCGTGCGCCCAAGGCACCGGACAGACGGGAACCACCACACCCGCGTCGGTCCTGCCGTCGCGCCACGCGGCAACCGCTTGGCAACCAAGGTCCCGTATTGGGGATCAAGAGGCACGCGCAACGGGTCGAAATTCGGGGAAAGCGTTGTCGAAATGCCCGTTGATCGGGGTTCGGCAGGATGTGACGTTCCACCTGGAAGAGGCCGAAATGGGGATCAGGGGCAGGATGGCGGACGCTCGCCGCCGCGCGCGGCCCCACGTTCGGAGGGGCGGAGCCGGGAAGTGGAACCTCCACGGACGTCGTCACATCCTCCGATGTGCATCGGCTCGGGTGGAACGGATCGGTCTGGACGTGACGACGGACGGAGCGGTGCCATGACGGGCGGGCGGACGGGTCCTCCGGGCCGCGCACGAGGCGTCGTCGCGGCGTGGGCTGCGACCGGTCTCGTGACCCTGGCTCTCGCCACGCACCGCCTGTGGGTCACGGGCTGGCCGACGGTCACCGACGTCGTGGTCGCTGGGGTGTTCGGCGCGCTGCTCGCCGCCAGCTGGGTCTGGCCCATATGGCTCTCCATCGACGACCGATCCGACACGTTCGATCTCGACGAGGGCTTCTTCGTCCTGTTGATCCTGCTCGTCCCCGCCGCCATGACGGTGCTCGTGTTCGCCGTCGCCGCGATCCTCGTGCAGGTCGTGAAGAACCGGAGCCTCTTCAAGTCCGTCTTCAACGCCGGCCGGGTCGTCACCTCGGCCGGCGTCGCCGCGCTGGTCTTCGTGCTGCTGCACGGGCCGGGCCACACGGTCGGGTATGCACAGGTCGGGGCGGCGTTGGTGGCGTCCCTGTGCTACCTGGTCCTGAACACCGCCGCCATCGCTTCCGTCCTGGCCACCCTTGGGACGCCGTGGCGGGAGGCCGTGTTCGGTGGCCTCTTGGGCAAGCTCCTGGTCGCCGCCGCCGCCGTCGGCCTCGCCATCCCGACGGCGCTGCTCCTCTCCACCCGGGCGGAGTTCCTGCCGCTCGCCGTCGTGCCCCTGCTCCTGGCCCGCTCTCTGGGGGAGGGCCACTTCTCGGCCCGACACGACAGGAGGCTGCGCGGCCTCTTCGAGGCGACCCTCGACGTGCACCGCTCCATCGGCAGTGACGAGACTCGGGCCGCCGTGCTCAGCTCCGCCGGCTCGCTCCTGCGGTCACCGGAGGTCACGCTGGGTTCCGAGCGGCCCCGGGGCGAGGACAGTTCCCTGGCCGCGCCGGTGGAGCTGACCGATCGGCGGCTCTGGCTGTCCGTCTCGGGCCGCAGCCGCACCGAGCCCTTCGACGACGCCGACCGCGCCCTGCTCGACGCGCTGGCCTCGGTCGGCGCCGTTGCCCTCGCCAACGCCGATCTCTACGCGGCGGTCGAGCGGCAGAAGGACGACCTCTCGGTCATCACCCGCAGCCTCGGCGAAGGAGTGTGCGCCATCAACCAGGGCGGGGCGATCACGTTCATGAATCCCGCCGGCGCCGGCATGCTCGGCTGGGCCGATGTCGTCGCCGCCGACGGGCGCCCGTCGGCGGCCGTCGAGACGCCGCGCTTCCTCCTGGACCCGGCGCTGCGTGCCATGACGCTGCGGCGCAACGTGATCAGCGACGACACCCGCTTCGAGCGCGCTGACGGCTCCCACTTCCCCGTCACCATGACGGCCTCACCTGTCGTGGGGGACGCCGAGCCGACGGCGGCCGTGATCGTGTTCCGCGACACGTCCGAGCGTAAGGCGTTCGAGGAGCAATTGGCCCGGCACGCGTTCCAGGACCCTCTCACCGGGTTGGCCAACCGCCGCCTCCTGCTCGACCATCTCGACCATGCCCTGCTGCAGGCCGACCGCACGGACGCCAGGGTCGCCGTGCTCTTCGGCGACGTCGACCGCTTCAAGGTCGTGAACGACAACCTCGGCCACCAGGTCGGCGACGAGCTCCTGCGCGTGGTGGCGGAGCGGCTTCGGCGTGCCGTCCGGCCCGGGGACACCCTCTCCCGCTTCGGTGGCGACGAGTTCGTGATCATCCTCGAGGGCGTGACCTCACCCGATGACGCGGGCCAGGTGGCCGACCGGGTGCTCGCCGCGCTCCATGAGCCGGTCATCCTCAGCGGGGGGCACGAGGTCACCGCCACCATGAGCATCGGCATGGCCCTGAGCGAGGATGGCACGTCACGCGACGATCTCCTGCACGATGCCGACGTCGCCATGTACCTGGCCAAGAGACGCGGCCGCAGCGGCCAGGTCACGCTGTTCGACGGCGAGCGGCACCGCTCGGACGGACGGTCGCCCGGACGGCTCGATCTCGATGCGGCCCTCCACCACGCCGTCGAACGCGACGAGGTCGAGGTCTACTTCCAACCCGTGGTCTCGCTGGACGACCAGCGGATCGTCGGCGCCGAGGCGCTCGTGCGCTGGGACCATCCCGAGCACGGGATCCTCTCCCCGGCGCAGTTCATGGAGCTGGCCGAGGACAACGGCACGATCCTGACGATCGGCAGGGTCGTGCTCGAGCAGGCGTGCCTGGGGGCGAAGGGGTGGTTCGACTCGTTCGGGCTGCGCCTGGACGTCAGCGTGAACCTCTCGGAGCGCCAGTTCCGGCAGGCGGCCCTCCACGAGCAGGTCGCGCAGGTGCTGCGCTCGACGGGCATCGACCCCTCCCAGCTCTGCCTCGAGATCAGCGAGAGCCTGGCCATGCACGACGTGGAGCTGACCTCGGCGGTGCTGACCAAGCTGCACGATCTCGGCGTCCGGCTGGCCATCGACGACTTCGGGACGGGTCACTCCTCCCTCGGCTACCTCGCCCGGTTCCCGATCGACGTCATCAAGGTCGACCAGAGCTTCGTGCGTGACATCAACCAGGACCCGGTGAAGTCCGCCATCGTCTCCGCCGTGGTCGCGCTCTCGCAGGCGATCGACTCGGTGACGGTCGTCGAGGGGGTCGAGACCCTGCCCGAGCTCGAGCAGATCCAGAGTCTGGGCTGCGACCTGGCCCAGGGCTTCTACTTCTCGCGACCGCTCCCGCCCGCCGCGTTCGACGACCTGCTGCGCAGCGCCCCGGACCCGGCAGCCGGCGGCGAGGTCGGCCGGCCGCACATGCTGCACCGCTAGGGCCGGCGCCGCTCAGCCGACGGCGGCCTCGTCGCGCTCGTGGCGCAGCGCCCGGTGGAGGAGCGGGACCACCTCGTGCCAGTCGCCGACGATGCCCAGGTCGCAGTGGGAGAAGACCGGGGCAGCCGGGTCGGCGTTGACGGCCAGGATCGTCCCGGCGGCACGGACACCCACCATGTGGTTGAACTTCCCGCTCAGGCCCAGCGCGACATACAGGCGGGGTGCGATGGACCGGCCGGTCAGGCCGATCTGGCGGGCGCGGGGCGCCCACCCGCGGTCCGTCACCTTCCGGGTCGCCGCGAGCTCCGCGCCCAGCAGGGCGGCCAACGGGCTGAGTTGCTCCAGCTCCCGGGGGCTGACCCCGGCGCCCACGCCGATCACCACCTCGGCCCGGGCCAGCGTCTCGACGTCGTCGTCGCGGCGCTCGCTCAGCACCCGGACGCGGCCCCGCGTCCCCACCGGCCGCACGGCGGTGGGTGCGTCGTGCCGTCGGGCCGGGGGTGCGGAGAGCACCCCGGGCCGCACGGTCACCATCTGGGTGGTGCTGCGGCTCGTGATGTCGGCCACCAGTGCGCCGGCGAACGCGGGCTTGGCCGCCACCAGCATCCCGTCACGCTCCGACAGGGCGACCGCGTCACCCACCAGCCCGCAGGCCGTGGCCGCCGCGGCGCGACCGGCCACCTCACGCCCGAAGGCCGTGCTGGGCGCGAGGAGCGCCCACGGCACCGTCTCGCGCACGTAGGCGACGACCGCGTCGGCGACATCCTCGGCGACGCGTGATCCGGCCAGCAGCACGGCGAGGTCCGCGCCGCAGTCGCCCAGGGAGCGCACGTCGTCGTCACCGGGGCACAGGGCGTGGACCACCGCACCGGTCTCCGGGCCGAGCCGGCCGGCGGCGCCGAGCAGCTCGCGCGCCACCTCGGGCCGTCCCGGCTCCACCAGGACGGCGATGACCCGGGGAGCCGCATCCGGGTGCGTCCCCGCGCCGTCCGCACCGGCGCCGGGGGAGGGGGCGGGCCGGGACGTGCCGGGGTCCAGCGCGCCGCGTTGGCGCAGCGCCCGCACCGCGGCGTCCACCTGCTCGGCGAGGGTCCCGTGCAGCATCCGGTTGGCGCGCGCGTGCCCCATCGGCCGTGCCGCGCCGACGACGGTGGGGCTTCCCGCGGTGCCCCAGGGGCCGGGGCCCAGCTCGTCGGCGGTGAGCCGCGTCAGGCGCGCCGCCGGGACGGCCGCCCTGCCGTCGGGGTCGACCTTGCAGGGGTCGCACAGGCGCTCGGCCACCGACAGGACGGCCGGCAGCGTGATCTCGACCTCCTGGGTCCCGTCGTCGTGCTCGAGCTCCAGGCGCAGCGAGGAGCCGAGGTCCCCCAGCCGCCGCACGCCGCCGCCGAAGGCGAGGTCGAGCAGCTCGGCCACCTCTGGGCCCACCTGTCCCGTCTCGCCGTCGATGGAGTTGCGGCCGAGCAGCACGAGGTCGAACGGGCCGGCGGCCCGGACCGCGGCCGCCAGGGCCCGCGCCGTCGCCAGCGTGTCGGAGCCCTCGAAGGCCGGGTCGCAGAGGTGCAGCCCGGCATCGGCCCCCCAGGCCACCGCCTCGCGCAGCACGTCTTCGGCGCTCGGCGGCCCGAGCGTGACGACGGTGCACGTGCCTCCCGTGGCCCGGGCCAGCGTGACGCCCTGGGCCACGGCGCGCCGGCAGTACGGGTTCATCTCGGCGCCCACGCCCCGGCGCACGAGCCTGCCGTCCTCGAGCCGCAGCGACTCCGCCAGGGGGACCTGCTTGACGAGCGAGACGATCCGGAGGGGCTCCCCGGCCGCCCGCGTCACGGGGCCGGGCTCACGAGGCCGGGCCGGCGCCGGTGAGGACGAGCTCGTCGGCCTCGGCACGCTCCTCGGTGGCCGGGGTGTACACGTAGCGCCCGCCGCGCATCCACGAGGCGGCGGCGGCGGCCAGGCTGGCGATGATGGCGAAGTCGAAGGCGGCGTGCAGGCCCGCCCGGAACGGGGTGGCGATGAGACCGGGGAAGAAGCTGCGCTGCTCCAGTGACGCCTGTTGCGCCGCGCTCAGGTGGGCGAACGTGCCGGCGCCGATGAGGTGGGCCACCGGGTCGTAGCCCAGGAAGGCCGCGAAGAGCGTCGAGATCGGCGGCAGGTGCGAGGCCCGGTCGGCGACCGGGGCCGGCACGCCGTGGCTCAGGAGTCCGGCCGAGACGTTGTGCGGCAGCGCCGAGGACAGGCCCACGATGATCAACGTGAAGAAGATGCCGATGGAGAAGACCTGGGCCGAGTTCTGGAACGTCGTGTTCATCCCCGCGCCGGCGCCGCGGTGCTCTGGCGGCAGGCTGTTCATGACGCCGGCGCGGTTGGGGGAGCCGAACGCCGCCATGCACAGGCCGGTGAAGAAGAGGATCACGCCGAAGACCCAGTAGGTGAAGTCGATCGGGAGCGCCTCGAGCAGCATGAAGCAGATGGCCGCCCCGATCATGCCGCCGGTGGCGAAGGGGCGGGCGCCGAATCGGTCGGAGAGGATCCCCGCCGTCGGGCCGGCGATGAGCATGCCGGCCGTCAGCGGGATCATGGCGATGCCGGCCCACAGCGGTGTGGTGGCGAACGAGTAGCCGTGCAGCGGCAGCCAGATCCCCTGCAGCCAGATGATGAGCATGAACATCAGCCCGCCGCGGCTGATGGCGGCCAGGAAGCTGGCGACCACGCCGCTCGTGAAGGCGCGGATCTTGAACAGCTCCAGGTGGAACATCGGCTCGCGCACGCGCACCTCTACGAAGCAGAAGGCCACGAGGAGCAGCGCGCCCCCGGCCAGCGCGGCGATCACCCTGGGGTTGGTCCAACCCATCGCGTGCTGCCCGTAGGGCTCAATTCCGTACGTGATGCCGATCATGAGCAGCACCAGCCCGAGGGCGAAGGTGGCGTTGCCCGGCCAGTCGATGTGGGCCGAGCGCCGCTGGCCCAGCTCCCGCAGCCGTAGGTAGCCCCAGATCGTGGCGAACAGACCGATCGGCACCGACACCAGGAAGACCAGGCGCCAGTTGATCGGGGCCAGGAGACCTCCCAGGATCAGGCCGATGAACGAGCCGCTGAACGCCGCCGCCTGGTTGATGCCCAGGGCCAGCCCGCGCTGGCCCTCCGGGAAGGCGTCGGTCAGGATGGCCGACGAGTTGGCCATCAGCATGGCGGCGCCGACCCCCTGGAAGATGCGCATCACGATGAGGTACATGCCGCCGGCCGGGCCGGTCAGCCAGGTCACGCTGAGGGCGAGCGAGAAGAAGGTGAAGACGGCGAACCCGAGGTTGTACATCCGCACCCGGCCGTACATGTCGCCCAGCCGCCCCAGCGTCACGACGAGCACGCTCGTCGTGACGAGGAAGCCCAGGATCATCCACAGCAGGTAGAAGCTGTTCCCCGGCAGGAGCGGGTTGAGGTCGATGCCCCGGAAGATGTCGGGCAGCGAAATGAGCACGATCGACCCGTCGATGGTCGCCATCAGCATGCCGAGGGTCGAGATGAACAGCGCCGTCCACTTGTAGCCGTCGGGGAGGGGCGCCGTTGCGTCCGGTCTCCGCAACCACCGCGGGATCACCGTGTTCGTGGGACCGGTGCGGTCGGCGGCGCCACGGGCGCCGACGTCGGCCGGCGTGGGGGCGTGCAGGGGCGGCGGGGTGAGGCGTTCGATGAGCCCACGCTACCGGCCGGGCGATCGGCGAGGGTCTCGTCCGGAGGGGGTTCAGCGGCCGATGGCGGCGCCCTCGGGGCTCCTCGGGTCCGAGGCGGCCACGAGGCGGCGGCCTCCCGCTCCGTCGCCCTGGACCGCGATGATCTGGGCGCAGCCCACCGCGACCGGGTCGAAGGCGCTGATCGCCCGGACCCGGTGGCCGCGTGCGACCAGCCCGCGCTCCCACGACCCGGGGGCGTCCGACTCGACCGCGACGGTGAGGTCCTCGCCCCACCAGAGGCGGAACGGGCCGGCGGACGGGGCGTCGAGGGTGAGCCGCGGCGCGGCGATGGCGGTCGCGGGGTCCTGGCCGGCGTGCAGGAGGCGCGCCAGGAGCTGCACGATGATCTGCGGCTGGGCGTCGCCGCCCATGGCGCCCACGAGATGCGTCAGGCCGCCGTCCCCGGCCGTGACGAGCATGGGGGAGAGGGTGTGGGGCGGGCGCCGCCCGGGACCGACCTCGGCGGGATGGCCGTCGACCAGCGAGAAGCCCACGCCGCGGTTGTGCAGGAAGACGCCGGTGGTGGGCTCAATCAGGTGGGAGCCGAAATCCAGCGCGTTGGACTGCGTCAAGGAGACGCCGAGGCCGTCCGCGTCCATGGCGCACAGGTGGGTCGTGTCCCCGTCGGCGAGCCGGCTGACCGCAGCGCCGGTCGTGCCGTGGCCCGGCGCGACGTCGGGTGGCGCGGCCCGCTCGTGGGCGACGCGTGCCGCCGCATCGGCGAGGCGGTCCCGGTCCACCAGCGCGTCCCCGTCGGCGCCGTCGAAGAGCACGGCGGGGCGGTCGTGCCCGACGGCCCGCCACGACTCGACGAGAAGATGGGCCCAGCGCGGGTCGTCGGGATCGGTGCCGAGCCCCGCCGCCTCGGCCACGAAGGCCCCGGCCAGCGTGAGGTAGCCCTGGGAGGGTGGGGGCACGGTCCACAGGTCGTGGCCCCACGCCGCGAGTTGCAGGGGCCGGCGCCACTCGGCGGCGCTGGTCGTCAGGTCCGACGCGGCGAAGTGGCCGTCCCCGAGGGCCAGCAGGCCGCGGCCGAATTCGCCGGCGTAGAAGCCGTCGCGCCCGTCGCGGGCGATGGCGCGCAGGGTGCGGCCGACACCCGGGACCCGCACGCGCTGGCCGATCTCGAGTGGCCCGCCGGGGCACAGCTCGCCGGCCCCCGGGAGCCCGTGGACGAGGTGGCTCGCCAGCGCCAGCATGACGGAGGCCGCGAAGCCGTCCTCGGCCAGCTCCGTCGCCGGCTCCAGCACCTCGTCGAGCGGGAGCCGGCCGTAGCGGGCATGGAGGGCGAGCCAGCCGTCGACGGCGCCGGGCACCTGCACGCTGCGGATGTCACCGCGCAGCGGCATGGCCGTCATGCCCTCGCCGCGCATGCGGGTCGCGTCGGACCCGGCCGCCGCACGTCCGATGGAGAGGAGCGCCTCGGGTGGCGACCCGGGTGGCGCGACCATGGCGAGCATGTCGCCGCCCAGGCCGCACAGATGGGGCCCGACGACCGCCATCACGGCCCCGGTGGCCACGGCCGCATCCGCCGCCGAGCCGCCGCGGGCGAGCAGGCCGACCCCGGCCGACGCCGCGAGCTGGTCGGCGGCGGCCACCATGCCGCGCAGGCCGCGCCGGGGGCCGAAGGGGGCGAGCGGGAGGGCCATTCAGATGACGACGACCGAGCGCAGCACCTCGCCGCGCTGTATGCGGGCGAAGGCGGCCTCCACCTGGTCGATGCCGATCGTCTCGCTGACGAAGCGGTCGAGGTCGAGCCGTCCGTCGAGGTAGAGGTCGACCAGCATGGGGAAGTCGCGGGAGGGGAGGCAGTCGCCGTACCAGCTCGGCTTCAGCGCGCCGCCCCGCCCGAAGAACTCGATCATCGGCAGGTCGATGCGCATGTCGGGCGTCGGGACGCCGACCTGGACCAGCGTCCCCGCCAGGTCGCGCGCCATGAACGCCTGCTCCATCACGGCCGGGTGGCCGACGGCCTCGATGCAGACGTCGGCGCCGTTGCCCCCGGTGAGGGCCCGGATCGCCTCCACCGGGTCGCCGGCGCTGGCGTCGACCGTGTGCGTGGCGCCGAAGGACGTGGCGAGCTCGAGCTTCCCGGGATCGAGATCGACGGCGATGATGGTCGCCGCCCCGGCCAGCTTCGACCCGGCGACGGCGGCGCACCCCACACCGCCGCAGCCGAAGACGGCCACCGAGTCGCCCAGGCCGACCTGGCCCGTGAACATGGCGGCGCCGAGCCCCGCCATCACGCCGCAGCCGAGCAGCCCCACCGCCTCGGGCCGCGCCGACGGGTCGACCTTCGTGCACTGGCCCGCCGCCACCAACGTCTTCTCGGCGAAGGCGCCGATGCCGAGCGCGGGGGAGAGGGGCGTGCCGTCGTCCAGCGTCATCTTCTGCGTGGCGTTGTGCGTGGCGAAGCAGTACCAGGGCCGACCCCTCCGGCAGGCGCGGCACTCGCCGCACACGGCCCGCCAATTGAGGACGACGAAGTCGCCGGCCGCCAGGTCCGTGACGTCCGGGCCGACCGACTCGACGACGCCCGCCGCCTCGTGGCCGAGCAGGAAGGGGAAGTCGTCGTTGATGCCCCCCTCGCGGTAGTGCAGGTCCGTGTGGCACACGCCGCAGGCCTGCACGGCGACGACCGCCTCGCCGGGCCCGGGGTCCGGCACGACGATCGTCTCGAGCGTCACCGGCGCCCCCTTCTCCCGCGCCACCACACCACGCACCTGCTGTCCCATGCGGGCACCTCCCCGTCGGCGAGTCCACATGATGCCCGATCGGCGGGCGCCGGCCCGCCACGCGGACGGCGCGGGCGCCTATCCCTGGGCCACGAAGATGCAGAAGGGATGCCCGTCCGGGTCGGCGTAGACGTAGAGGCGCTCCACCGGATCCGCCGACCGGTCCAGCAGCAGGCGAGCGCCCAGAGAGAGCGCTCGCCGGTGCTGCTCCGCCAGTGACCTTTCGTCGGGCACGGTCAGATCGAGGTGCAGCTGCTGGGGTGTCGCCGAATCCGGCCAGGTCGGGGGCGGGAGCTCGGCCACCTGCTGGAACGCGATGCGGGGTGACCCCGACGGGTGCACGAGGACCAGCCAGTCACGCCCCGCCGGATCGTCCTCCCCGCTGGGCGGCGGCTCGTCCCCGGCCCGGTACTCGTAGCCCAGGAGCTCGCGGTAGAACCCGGCCAGGGCCCGGGCGTCCGTCGTGTCCAGCACCACCTGCTGCAGCGAGGGGAAGGCGGCATCGGTCACGGTCGCGCCGCCGGCACCGGTCTCACGCCATCATTCAACCCGGAGGTGCCGCCCGACGGCAACGCGTCCTATCGTGACCCGCGATGCGAGGGGCCTACGTCGACCTTCCCGAGGGCTGGACCCGCCTGGGCGGTCGTGGCCTCGGCCCCTTCGTGACCCGTGAGGTGTTCCGCCGCCCGGACGGCACGCAGGTCGCCTGGGGGTCACGCTGGCACCGCAAGCACCCGGGGACGACGGCCGGCTCCACGTGGTGGGCGCCCCGCGCCATCGCGTGGTGGATCGGCGTGTTGTTCGCCATCGGGTCGATCTGCTTCGCGCTGGGCTCGTTCCCTCCCTACGCGACGGGCGTCGGCACCAACCCCGACGACCTCACCTACTTCATCGGGTCCATCTTCTTCACGACGGCCTCCTTCCTGGTGTACTACGAGACGGCCTCCACCCCGACCGCGCTCGGCGCGGCGCACCGCCTGGGACTGCGGTCGCTCTTCAGGGTCCAGCACCACCGAATCGACTGGTGGGCCGCGATCATCCAGTTCGCCGGGACGCTGTGGTTCAACCGCACCACCCTCAGCGCGCTCGTCGTCGGGCTGGGTGCCTCGCCCGGCCACCATCCGGTGTGGCGACCGGACGCCCTGGGGTCGGTGTGCTTCCTCGTCTCCAGCTGGCTGTCGTGGGCCGAGGAGTGCGACGGGCCGTTCGCCTGGCGCCCGTCGTCCATCTCGTGGCAGATCACCATGCTGAACCTGTTGGGCTCCGTCGCCTTCGGCGTCTCGGCCATCGCGTCCTACGTCAAGCCGAACGGCGACCTGGTGAGCCTGGCGTTGACCAACCTCGGCACGTTCGTCGGCGCCATCTGCTTCCTGATCGGGGCGGTCCTCCTCCTGCCCGAGCGGACCCTCGCGAACCCGTCGGCAGAGCCCCAGCCGGATCAGCGGGTCATCACGTCGACCTGAGGCTCACCCGTCGGCCCCGGCGACGTCGATCCGGTACGCCTCCAGGCGGTGCGCGAGCTCGGTGGGCCGCGCCAATGCCGGGAGATGCCCCCCGTCCATCTCGTCGGGCGTGATGCCCAGGCGCTGGCGGACCACGCGGCGCTGGAAGTCCGCCGGGAAGAAGCGGTCGTCGCGACAGAGGAGGAACCTGGTCGGGACGTCGGGCCACGCATCGAGCGGCCACGGCTTCTCGAACGGCGTGTCCGACTGGCGCCGGACATGGGTCGCGAGCTCCTCGGCCAGCTCCTCGGGCAGGTCGTGGGCGAAGACCTCCGCGGGGTCGAAGGGATCCGGGAACGTGTGACCCGTGTTCGTCCACCACTCGCCGGGCGACTCGCCGGCCCAGGGCACCATGGCCGCCACGAGGACGATGAGGGAGACGTCGAGCCGGTCGCAGACCAGCGGGGCGGTGAAGCCACCGAGCGACTGGGCGACCACGATGACCCCCCGGCCCGGCCCCGCGGCCTCGACGACGCAGTCGGCGTACTCGGCGAGCCCCGCCCCGTCGTCGTCGCAGGGAAGGTCGACGGCGACGACCTCGTGGCCCAGCGACGTCAGCCGCGGTGCCACGAGGTGCCAGTACCACGAGGCACCGCCGGCACCATGGATCAGGACATACGTGGCCACCCGCATCAACCTCGCCCGCCACGGTACCGGCATCGAGAAGGCCCCGCAGGCCCCGGACGCGCAATGGCCCCGCCTCGAAGGCGGGGCCATTGCCGGAGTCTGGTGCTCCCGTCGGAAGCGCCGCGAGCGGCTACGGGTTGACCAGGCTGAAGACCCCGCCGAAGGCGCTGACCCCGTTGCCGCTGCCGGCCGTGCCGTTCGTGATGAGGCTCGGTGGCGGCCCCGGGTCGACGAGGGGTTGCTCCTGGGCGTAGATGTACAGCGGCTGGCCGTGGTACGTGACCTGCTCGGTGCCGTCGGCCCTCCACACGACGCCCACCGCTCCCGGGGTGACGCCGGTGCCGAGGACGGGAGCCCCCACGGTCACGAGCGGGATGAACTCCCGGGCGCACGATCCGTAGCAGTGGCTGAAGTGCGAGTCACCGCTGAAGGTGTACACGGACACCGCCGCCCCTCCGGTGCCGGGCAGCATCTCGGTCGCCAGCTCGGTCGAGCTGTACGTGGTGCCGGCCTGGGGTGCCTCCGTCTCGATGGTGGCCGGTCCGGTGGCCGGCGTTCCCCACGGGGAGATCAGGAACCAGGCGGTGTTCCACGGCGGGAGCGGCTGGACCGTCTCGTAGAAGTTGGCGCCGAAGAACGAGGCCGGACCCGGGTCGAACAGGTACAAGGGGTGGCCGGCGTACGTCACCTGGAACGTGCCCAGGTCGGCGCGGTACACGGCGCCGAGCAGGAAGCGGTTGACCCCGGGACCGGCGATCGGATAGCTGGTCGTCGTGAAGGCGGGCCAGTCGGCGCTGGTGTCGGTCTCAGGTCCGGTGCAGGACAGCGGTCCCTCCGCTTCGCTGACGACCACCGTGGTGGTGCAGCCCGGCTGGTACGCGTGGAACCAGGAGGAGCCGTCGGTGGAGGGATCGACCGTCGCGTAGTAGAGCGACGACCCGGCGGGGTACTGGTAGCCGCTCCCCGGGACGTAGCCGGCACCCGCGCCGCCGACGGTGAGGACGGGACCGTACGGGCCCTGCTCCACCGAGACGACTGCGCCGCCGGGCTGACCGCCGCCGTGCCGCCCGGGGTGGTGCCAGAAGCCGGACGCAGATGCGGCGACCGCCGGGAACAACAGCAGGGCGGCGGTCATCGCGACCGCGCCCAGAATCCATTTGCTCCTCATCGTGTGATGCTCCTCTCGCCAAAGGCCTCGTGGGAAACGATCGAGGTCGTCCGATGTCACGGCGATCCCCCTCTCGCGCCGCCAGGGGTGCGGAACCACCGCCTCAACGGTGTCACGGCATCCATCCACGGGCCAGGGTGCCACCACCACCGCCGCGTGCTCGCGGCACCACCACCACGGACGGCGGCGAGCGGTGAGCGGTGAACGGTGAGCGGACGGCGGTGAGCGGACGGCGGTGAGCGGTGAGCTAGCGCCCCGGCGACCGGCGCCGGCCGCGCAGCGTGCTGACGAGGAGGAAGGCGGCCGCCAGCAGGGGGAGGAGGATCGCCCCGACCAGGCGCTCGCCGTCGATCAGGAAGGCCAGGGCCACGATGACCCCGGTGGCCAGGGCGAGCTCGGGTGTGTCGCCGACGAGGAAGTCCCACCAGAACTTCCCGAACGTCTTGACACCGCGCACGAGGAACGCCGTCATGCCGCCGCGCTCCCCTCGGGGGACGGTGCCGGGAGCTTGGTCCTCATGAACGCCGTGTACGCCAGGGTCACGACGATGAAGAAGCCGATCAGCACCGGGATGGCCAGGTCGCTCCCGGGCCAGTTGACGCCGGCACCCTCCCCGACCCAGAAGAGTCCGAAGCTCGTGAGCATGATGCCCACGGCGGTCTTGATGGTGTTCTCCGGCACCTCGCTGAGCTGGCGGGACACGAGGAGACCGACGGCGGCCACGACGACGAGCGCCGCTGCCGCGGCCAGCGCCGCCAGCCCCAGGCGGTGCTGTGCCGCCCCCAGGCTGATGACGATGAGGACCACCTCGGTGCCCTCGAGGAACACACCCTTGAAGGCGACCACGAACGCCACGCCGTCACGACCCGGGTGCACGCGACCCTGGCCGGGCGTCCCCGACTCGGCACCGGTCTCGCTGAGCTCGGCGACCGTCTCCGCATAGATCTTGTCCTCGTCGTGCAGGTCCTTGTGGCCGCTGGAGCGCAGGATCGCCTTGCGGAGCCAGGAGAGGCCGAGCACCAGCAGGAGCGCGCCCACGACGACACGCAGTGCGTCGAGCGGGATGTAGCGGACCAGCGGGACACCGACCACCACGACGAGCACCCCGAGCACCACGGCCGCCGCCGCCGCTCCCTCGAGGGCGGAGCGCCAGCCGCGGCTGACGCCGGCCGCCACCACGATGGTGAGCGCCTCGACCATCTCAACGGCGCTGGCACCGAAGACGGCCAGCACGAGGACGATGGTGGACGAGGTGGAATGCATCGGGCTCCCAGCAGAAATTACCGGACCGGTGCCCCACCCCCGGCATCAAGGTCCGGCGGTAGTGTGCGGGGCACTGGCCAGGGAGATCCTCCCTGGCGAAAGGGAGGGTTGTCATGGGTGAGGGCGCCGGGGGTCCCACTGACGGTGCGGAGCGCAATTACGTCGTCGTGTCGGCCGACACCCACGCCTCGCCGGACAGCCTCGACCACTTCCTCTCCTTCGTCGATCCGGCCCGGCGTGAGGAGGTGGCGGCCTTCGGCGACATGTCGTCGCTGGCCATCTCCATGTTCGGCGGCTTCGATCCGGGCGAGGTCGACGAGTCCGACCCGGTCCGGGCGACGGCGGCCAGGCGCCTGGCCGGCATGGGCGTCGACACGGACGCCGCCGCGGGGTGGCTGGCCCACTACGGGACGGACTGGGTGGTGCCGGGCGACGGCGGGGGGCGGCGCCTCGCCGTCCTCGAGGAGCAGGGGATCCACGCCGAGGTGACCCTCCCCGGGCCCATCCTCGCCGGCGGCCTGTCACCGGCGATGTACCTCGGTGCGGCCACCGACAAGGGCCTCGAGGTCGTGTGGCCCGCGCTGCACGGCTACATGCGGTGGTTGGCCGAGTTCTGCGCCGCCGCCCCGGGGCGCCGGGCGGGCTGCATGCCGATCGACTTCCACGACATGGCGCGCGCCGTCGAGGAGGTGGCGTGGGCGCGCGACAACGGGATCTTCGGCGGCGTCATGCTCCCGGCCATGTCGGTGACGTCCCGGCTGCCCGGGTACGCCGACGACTACTACGAGCCGTTCTGGAGCGCGTGCGAGGACCACGGCATGGTGGTCAACCTGCACACCGGCGCGTCCGGGTCGGCCACGGACACGAAGTTCCTCTACGACGCGGAGCACGGCGGCATGCTGGGCCTCTACGAGGTGTTCGTCTTCACCCGCCGCCCGCTGTGGTTCATGATCTTCGGCGGCGTGTTCGACCGCCACCCCGACCTCAGGGTGGTGGTGACGGAGAACGGGGTGCAGTGGCTGCCGTCGCTCATCCGCGACATGGAGTCGTTCTTCGACACGCACGGGGGCGCGCCGGTGCGCAGCTATCTGAAGATGCGCCCCCGGGACTACTTCGAGAAGCACATCTACATGGGCGGGTCGCTCATGAAGCGCTACGAGGCCGAGATGCGGCACGAGATCGGCATCGACAAGCTGATGTGGGGCGCCGACTACCCGCATCTCGAGGGCGCCGCCCCCGTCCACCGTGAGACGCTGCGCTACATCTTCGGCGGCCTGCCCGAGGAGGACATCCGGCGCATGCTGGGCACCAACGCCGTCGGGTTGTGGGGCTTCGACGGCGACCAGCTGCAGGCCGTGGCCGACCGGGTGGGCCCGACCGTCGAGGACCTGGCGACGCCGCTGGAGCTGTCCGACATCGAGGACACGTTCAGCTGGAGCCTCGCCCGGCCCGTCCCCCTCGCCGCCGCCCGCGCCTGATCGGGAGGGGCCGCCGCGGCGGTCTTGCCGGACCAGTTCCGGCGGCACCGGCAGCAGTGGTCTGCGCTCACTCGGCACTCACTCGGCGCCGCACGTGGGGGTCGCCAACCCGGTGCTCGACGGAAACCACGGCAGCTCCGCCCACTGCGCCACCGCAGCCTGCAACGGCCCGGTCCTCACGGTCGGGACCCCGCCTGGTCAGCTCGGCGCGGCCGGTTCGCCCCCGGCGGAAGCGGGCACTCCGGCCTTGAACGTGTTCGCCCAGATCCAGGGCATCACCATCGAGGACGCCGACAGCGCACTGCAGGGCAGCACCGGTGGCGAGTCCGGCGGCATGATGGTCTCGAAGGGCGCGAACATCACGGTGACGAACGCCCGGTTCCTGCACAACCACGCCAACGACGGAGGCGGCATCGACAACCCATTGGGCGGCACCGTCACCGTCTCACACTCCACGTTCGTCTCGAACTCCGTCACGTACGGAGGTGGCGCCATCGGGAACGGGATGCACGGAAGTGGCACGCTCGCCGTCTCGGGCTCCACGTTCTCGCTCAACAGCGCGTCCGCCGGTGGTGCGATCGCCACCGCCTTCGAAGGATCAGGCACCGTCACGGTGGCGGGATCCACCTTCTCGCACAACACGGTCAGTGGAAACGGCGGTGCGATCGACGGCAGCACCGAGGTCGGCACGCTGACCGTGTCCGGCTCGGCCTTCGTCGGCAACATCGTGAAGAACCGAGCACTGGGTGAGGGTGGTGGGGGTGCCATCGACGTCGCCGAGGGTGGCGCACTCGACACCACGTACTCGGTGTCAGGGTCCACCTTTGTCGCGAACAGCGCCCACTACGGTGGGGCCATCAACCAGGGCAAGGCGACCGGCACCGTGTCCGCCTCGACCTTCTCGGCCAACGGCGCTTCCTACGGCGGCGCCGTTGCCGACGGGATCACCACGGGCGGTCCCCTCGCCATCTCGACGTCGACGTTCTCGGGCAACCGCGCGGCCGGGAACGGCGGTGCCATCAACAACGCCGAAGGCACCGGACCCGGTACCGTGACGGTCTCCAACTCCACCTTCTGGGGCAACGCGGCCGTCGGCAACCTCCACGCTGCAGGTGTGGACTCGACCGTGACCAACGGCGACGGCGGCGCCATCGACAACGCCGACAACGGTGGGACGGGCACCGTGGCCGTGTCGGCCTCCACCTTCTCGGCCAACGTCGCCAAGCATTCCGGCGACACCGTGGCGAACGACGGCACCTTGTTCGTCGTCGCGGACATCTTCAACGGTACGTGCGACCAGTCGAGCAGCCAGACCAAATGGAGCGACGTGGGCTACAACGTCGGGACCAATGCGACCTGCCTCAGCGCCGGGGCGGCCGACGTGAACCACGGGGCGAACCGCCTGGCTCCCCTGGCGCGAGGAGGTGGACCGACGAGGACGATGCGGCCGCTCTCCTCCAACCCGGCGGTCGGGATCATCCCGCTCGACACGGCCGTCACGCTCAACGGCAACCCGGTGACCCTGTGCCCGACCACCGACCAGAGGGGCGTGCCCAGTGCGGCGGGCAAAGCCTGCAACGCCGGAGCGGTGCAGGCGGCCTCATAGGACACGATCACCCTCGACGTGGCCCAGAGGCCATCCTCGGGGATCCGACGGAAGGGGCGTCGAGGACACTGCGGCGACCATCGTCCCGAGGATCTGTCACACCCGCGTGCTTCCATGGTCCCGTGGAGCTGGACGACTTCGGCGAGGCGCTCGACGCGCTCGTCTCGGCGGGGGCGCAGAACTTCGGTGACTGCGCCTCCATCGAGTCGCTGCACCGTGAGCTCTCCCGCTTCGAGGCCTTCGTCACCGAGGCGACCGCCGCCTTCGAGGCGTCCGAGGAGTGGGCGGCCGAGGGGGCCAAGACCGCGGCGGCGTGGATCGCCACGCGCTGTCACCTCCCCCGAGCCGTGGCCCGGCGCCGGGTGCGCCTCGGCCGCACGCTGCGCCAGCTGCCGTGTTGCACCGAGGCCTGGCGGGAGGGCCAGATCGGGACCGAGCACGCCCGGGCCCTCGCCTCGGCCCGGCGCCACCGCACCGAGCACTCCATGGCCCGCGACGAGCCGATGCTCGTGGCCCAGGCCTGCGAGCTGGGCTTCGAGGACTTCGAGCGGGTGCTCGACTACTGGAAGCAGCTGGCCGACCCCGAGGGCGCCCACGACGCCGACGAGGCGCGCCGGGCCAGGCGCAACGTCTACCTCGAGTCGAGCTACTCGGGCCTGTGGCTCGGGCAGATGACCCTCGACCCGGTCTCGGGCTCCATCGTGTCGGCCGAGCTCAACCGCTTGGAGCGCCAGCTCTTCGACGCCGACTGCGCCGAGGCCGCCGAGCGCCTGGGCCGCCGGCCCCGCATCGACGAGCTGACCCGCACCTCGGGCCAGCGCCGGGCCGACGCCCTCGTCGAGATGGCCACCCGCAGCGCCGCCGCGCCGGCCGATGGCATCCGCCCCGCCCCGCTCTTCAGCGTCTTCGTCGGCTACGAGACGATCAAAGGGCGCATCTGCGAGCTCGAGAACGGGACCGTCCTCTCACCCTCGGCCCTCGTGCCCTGGATGGACTCGGCCTACTTCGAGCGGGCCATCTTCTCGCTCGGGGGCCGCGTCGACGTGAGCGTGCGGGCCCGCCTCTTCAGCGGGGGTACCCGCCGGGCCATCGAGTTGCGCGACCGCATCTGCACCCACCCGTACTGTTACGAGCCCGCCGAGAACTGCCAGGGCGACCACATCGAGCCCTACGCGCAGGGCGGCGCGACGACCCAGGAGAACGGACGCCTGCTCTGCGGGTTCCACAACCGCCTGCGCAACCAGCGCGGCGACCGGCGCGAGCGCCCGCCACCGTCCCCGGTGGCGGCGGCCTGAGGCGGGCCGGCCGCCGGTCCCGGTCGGCGCGGCGGAGCGCGGCCGGGCACCCCGGACCCCGGGGGAAATGCGGAGAGATCGAAGCCGGTCCGGTCAGGACTGGTCGGCGACGAGCAGGCGGTACCCCACGTCCACCGACTCGAGCTCCGACAGGTCCGCGTGCCGTCGCTGCCACGCGCCACTCGCCAGGTCCGCCTCCAGACGGCCGATGGCCCGGGACATGACGGCGGGGTCGGCCAGCGCCAGCCCGGACGCGTTCGCCCGCACGGCCGGGTCCAGGTAGGCCTCGGGCCGGCACCAGTAGGCGCCGAGCACGCCGTCGGCCATGTCGCGAGGCACCGGGAGCGGCACCGAGGTCGTGGCCCCGATCGCCGCCGCGATGTCGTCAGCCGCCGGCCCGCAGCGCCGGGTGTAGTCCCCGACCTCGGGCAGGTACTCGTCGAGCAGCCAGAAGTGGGAGTGGATCTCGAAGTCGATGGCCAGGACGACCCGCCTCGGCGCGACCCGGCACAGCTCGGCCAGGCCGGCCCGGGCGTCGCCCCAGTGGTGGACGGTCAGGATCGCCAGGGCGACGTCGGCGCATCCCGAGGGCAGCGGCAGCGCTGCGGCGTCGGCGCGCACGGCGGGAGCGGCCCCTGCGGCGCGCTGCCCGACCATGACGGCGGACGGCTCAACGGCGACGACGGCGCAGTGCGTCGGCTCGTAGGAGCCCGATCCGGCGCCGACGTTGACCACCACGCTGTCCGTTCCCGCCCCAAGGTGCTCGGCGACGACCGCTTCCCAGCGCGGGTCCGGACGTCGGTGGGTGATGTAGCCCCGCCCGATGGTGTCGTAGACGGGGGAAGCCACTGCCGCGGGCGCGGGCGTGGGTGTGGGCGGGCGCGGGCGATTA
>Ga0187890_10000491_pt1 | contig 27724 bp, 20 predicted proteins | sample June2016WEW_21_1_FD_133005 | JGI IMG/M metagenome (GOLD analysis project Ga0187890, IMG submission 133005) | Peatland microbial communities from SPRUCE experiment site at the Marcell Experimental Forest, Minnesota, USA - June2016WEW_21_10 | ecosystem: Environmental > Terrestrial > Soil >... | reverse complement strand
GAAGTTCAGGTGGCCCTGTTTCAGCAAAGCGGTGACTGAGGACGGGCTGGAACTCACAACGGGGGAAGTCATCCCCGCCGATACGATAATCATCTCGGTGGGCGACGTGCCCGAACTGGACTTCCTGCCGGAAAGCGTCGAGACAGAGCGGGGATTCATAAAGGTAAACGAGTATTATCAGACCAGCGACCCGAAGATTTTCGCGATAGGCGACACGGTAAGACTTGGGCTTCTAACGGACGCAATCGGTGCTGGAAGAAAGGCGGCGGAAAAAATAGGCGACATCCTCTCCGGCAAAGACGTGCAGGTTTGTCCTGTGCGCTCGATGATCGACTATACCCGCATAAAGCTCGAGTATTTCGATCCGCGTCTTTTAGGCTTTAACGGAGTCGAGGAGTGCGCCTCGCAGTGTTCCTCGTGCGGGACCTGCCGCGACTGCGGAATATGCGTCACTATCTGCCCGGAGTCGGCCATTTCCCGGCAAAGCCCCACAAACGGAGTTGAATATGAAATGGTCGTAGATCCGGAAAAGTGCATCGGCTGCGGATTCTGCGCAGGCGCATGCCCCTGCGGCGTATGGGACCTGGTGGAGAACGAGTCTATAGAATAGATAGTTGCGAAAACCGGTTGCTTGCGAAAATTGAGATTCATTTCCGCCCACCGGCGCCGCCGGTGGGCGGTTTTGTTGGTGCGCCAGGCATTTTGGGATTTTTCAGAGTGCACGACGATGGAGGGCCAAATTAATCTCAACTGTTGCGCCTTCAACCTCTCAATCCATTCTGTTAGGATCAAGTGTAATGAGCGTCCACCATCAGCATATGTTCAACGTCTACGCGCTCATACTCTGAAATTTTAGTATACGCTCGCTTGTCACAAAGGGTGGATCGGAGGTCTCTTGACTTTTCGTGAGGGAGTAATGAGGCAGGCTGCTCTGTTTAAGGAACCGATGAGAAAGAACCTCATCAGGCCGTTCAACTTGCAGCTCTTAAAATGGGTCGGCAATAAACAGCGCTTCGCCCATGAGATAGTTGCCTATTTCCCTAATCGCTTCGGGACCTACTTCGAGCCGTTCCTGGGCAGCGGCGGAGTACTGGGGTCCCTGGCCCCCCAAAACGCGGTTGCTTCCGACTCCTTTCAGCCATTGATGAAAATTTGGCAGACACTGCAAGAAGAACCAAACACCCTGAAACGCTGGTATGGGGAGAGGTGGGAACTTGTCAGAAAAGGGAACAAGCGTGAGGTTTACGAGAAGATAAAAACTTCCTACAATGGCAAGCCCAATGCAGCCGATCTGCTTTTCATCTGCCGTTCCTGTTACGGAGGAGTGGTTCGGTTCCGGCAGGCCGACGGTTACATATCGACTCCAGTGGGGATCCATGATCCGATTTCCCCCGAATCTTTCTCCCGGCGGGTAGACGAATGGCATTATCGGACCAAGGGGACGCAATTTATCAGGATGGAATATGAAGAAGCGATGAGCATGGCCGGGGCCGGCGATATGGTTTACTGCGATCCTCCCTACAGCCATAGTCAGGCTATTCTTTACGGCGCCCAATCCTTCAGCTTGGAAGGTTTGTTTGAGGTCATCGAAAAATGTAAGTCCCGAGGTGTGTTCGTAGCGCTGAGCATTGATGGCTCAAAGCGATCGGGTAACCACCTATGCAAACTGCCCGTACCGGAGGGACTCTTTGAAAGAGAGCTATTCATAAGCATCGGGAGATCGATGTTGAAGCGCTTCCAGATGAACGGTTCGTCACTGGAGCATGAGGAAGTAGCAGACAGACTTTTGTTGACCTATTAACCTGAATGGGCCATCCACTTCCCGCTTGAGAAGGAAACCGACATCAGGGGCCGTAAAGCATCCTTTTCCGCTAAAGGCTGGAAAATTCACTTCCGCCCACCGGCGCCGCCGGTGGGCGGTTTTGTTTCGTGCGTCCGGCAGGCGGGGATCACTTGGAGGTGCGAGTCCTCTACAGGCCCTGACAGCGGGAACTGTTAAAGTAATTATCTATCATGGTCGATCATTTGTCAGAATGTGAATGGGCGGCGTTTGCCTGCAGATTCAAAGCGAGTGTGCTTATGGATATTGAAATGTGAAAAGGGGTTTAGCCATGAAAAAGACCCTGGCCCTGACGATCCTGTTTGCAGCGGTCCTGCTAATCGTTCCAAGACCCGCCACTGCCGGCAGCACCGGCTTGAGTCTCGCCCTGGAAGAGGCAAACGGCCTGGCGGCGAACGGTAAGATATATTTCGGGGCGACAGTGCCGAACTTCGCGGACCTCGCAAAATTTGAATCCGACGCCAGGAAGAAGGTGTCGATCTTCCTCTGGTTTCAACAATGGGGGGGAACGAATAGCTCTTTTAATCCTGCGTTGATGAATCAGGTGAGAAATCACGGATCTATTCCTCTGCTCTCGTGGGAGCCCTGGAAAGGACAAGCTTATGGGAAAAACCAACCCAAGTACGCGCTTCAAAACATCATAGATGGCAAGTTCGATGCCTATATCACCGGATTTGCAAAGGCTGCCAAGGCATGGAAGCACCCATTTTTCTTAAGGTTCGCTCATGAGATGAACGGTGACTGGTATTCCTGGTCTGAGGTCACTAATGGTAATAGTCCGGGCCAGTATGTACAGGCATGGCAACATGTGCATGATATCTTCACCGAGGTTGGAGCGTCAAATGTCACCTGGGTCTGGTGCCCCGGCAGAGTCATGGGCCGCGGTGTTGCCCTGGACAATCTTCAGGAAATGTACCCCGGCGACAGCTACGTCGATTGGGCTGGAATGGATGGCTACAATGCGGGCAACGACAACCTGGGTTGGCAGACTTTTTCCGAGGTGTTCACTCCTCTCTACAATAAAATATTGAGCATAACCTCCCAACCGATCATGATTGCCGAGACCTCCTGTGGAGAACTTGGAGGAGGGCACAAAAGCTATTGGATCAGCGATGCTTTGTCGACCCAGCTTCCTGATAACTTTCCGGGTGTCAAGGCGCTCGTCTGGTGGAACATCAACAACGATAAAACAGCAAACTGGACAATAGAATCGTCTCCTTCGGCTCAGAAAGCCTTTGCAACGGCAATACAGTCATCTTATTTCTCATCAAACAACTACGGAAGCTTATCGCAATCGCCAATCCCTCCTCCCGACCTTTTAGACGAAACAGGCCCGTGAGACTCTACATCAGCAGCCGCACATCCAAAGCCACAGCTCCCATCCCCTCATCGTCGAGGCTCACCGGATTCAAGTCCATCTCGCGGATTTGAGGGAAGTGGTGCATGAGCAGGGAGACCTGCACAAGGATGTGGGCGGCGGCTTCGAGGTCTGCCTCGCGCATGCCCCGGAATCGACCCAGAATGCGTTTTCCCGATAGTTCTCCGAGCATTTCCATGGCCGCACCGGTATTGATCGGGGCAAGACGCATACTTACATCTTTCATGACCTCGACCATAATCCCTCCCAGGCCGGTGAGCACTACAGGGCCAAAGGACGGGTCCCTTTTACCCCCGACCACAAGTTCCCGCGAGGCTGGGGCCATCTTCTGCACCACGATCCCTACAATGTCATCGGAGACCTCGTGCAACCGGCGCCATTCATTCCGGAGGGATTCGGCATCGCGTACATCCAATGCCAAGCCGCCTCTGTCGCTTTTGTGCAGAAGCGAAGGCGAGACTGCTTTGAGCGCCACGGGAAAACCAAGGTCCTCAGATGCCTCGAGGGCCTTATCCAGGCTCTTTGCCATGCGCCAGGGCACGACCGGTATGCCTGTCAGGTCCAGCAGATCGAGCGCCTCGTGGAGAAGGGGCTGCCGATTCTGTCTCTCGATGTCTGCGAACCACTTTTCGATCTTTTTAACTGGTATGGTCAAGGAGTGGTGAGGAGGCGCGGCAGTCACATCGGATTCGGGCTTCAGGCGGTCTGAGGCATTGGTTTTGCTCCACTGCGACAGAACCGCAAGGGCATTCACAGCTTCCGCAGGTTCCAGAAAAAAGGGAGAATTTGAGTTTTTCTCCAGGCGCACCCGCTCTTCAAACGGGATTTCCATAACTGTTGCGACAGGTTTTCCCGATTGCGAGGAGAGCGCGGCCATGTTTTCCACCAAACGCCGTGTTACATCCCTCTCAATCACCATCTGGGACACATGAATGAACACAACGCCGTCGATATCATGCTGCCTCAGGACCTTTTCCACTACGCTGATATAGAAGGAGAGATCGAAGATATCGCCAAGGTCCAGCGGATTTCCCAGCCGGATTACGCCGGCGCGGCTACGGCTTTGAACTTCATTGAGAATGTCGGGCTCCAAAGGAGGAAGGCGAAAGCCGTAACTTGCGCAAACGTCGGCGGCTACGACGGCATGTCCACCGGACCGTGATAAAACGGCTAGATTTTTCCCCTTAAGCGGCGGGAGGCAAAAACCTTTCGCAGCGCTAACCGCTTCGGAGACGGAATGAACCCTCAGGATGCCGCTCTCGCGGCAGACGGCATCAACGACCTGGTCATCTGCAGCCAGAACACCCGTGTGAGATTGGGCTATTGTGAGACTCATAGCACCCGTGTTGGACTTGTGCAGGATGATAGGCTTGGAACATCGTCTCGCCAGGTCGGCAAAAGAGCGGCCCCTTTTGAAACCTTCCAGGTAGAAGTATATGACGGCGGTTTCCGGGTCATCCATGAGATAGGCCAGGTAGTCGGCTTCATCGAGGTCCAGTTTATTTCCCATGCTGACAAACTTGCTTATGCCTGCTCCGGAGGTGCAGAGCCTCTCGGCAAGGCTAAGACCAACTCCGCCGCTTTGAGCAAACACACCGATATTACCTCTCCTGAATCGTGTTTCAAAAGCGACAAATGGGGTGTAAAGCCCGTTGGCAGTATTCATCATACCTACGCAATTGGGGCCGACAAAGCGGATGCCAAACTTTCTGCCGGCTTTGAGGATTTCTTGTTCGAGCATTTCTCCCTGGGTCCCGAGTTCTCGAAAGCCGGCGGACTCGATAACAGCCCAACGTGTACCTTTCTCGCCACATTGAGCGAGCATATCGTGAACGAAGCGCGCAGGTGTGAGGATAACGGCCAGCTCGGGGTTTCCAGGCAATTCTGCGATTGAGCGATAAACCGGGTGTCCAAGAACCTCTCCACCTCGAGGACCAACAGCATAGATTTTTCCCTGATATCCGAGGTTAACAAGATTTGCCATAACGTTTTGTCCGAGATTGTCCGCTGATTCGGAAACTCCAACTACCACGACAGATTCGGCACAGAATAAGCCATTCACGATTTTACTCCTGCTTGTTCATTGAGCTTGATGTACGGAACATTCACCCCCGGTACGGCCCTCTAAAGAAAAATACAAGTAAAACTTTTTAAATACAAATACGATTTTGCGACGCTCAAATGCTTTTCAGGATATGAAGGCATCCCGCGAACGCCCAACGCTAACGATAGACACTTCAGGGGATGCCTTCCGGGCTATGCATCACTCGTCGCATAGGGATGCCCGTGAGAGCGTTTCACCAAATGATCGTTTAGTGTGGCTAACAAGTCTGTCATACGAGGGTCAAGGCAGGCAGAGCGATTTAAGGCTCATGGAACCGGGCGGCCAACGAGCGTCTGGAAGTTCATTGCGGCCATGGCCCACCCCGGATCAAGTCCGGGGCAGGAATGACATCACCCCGGACCCGCTCCGGAGCGGAATCCAGGGCTTTATTTTAACTTATCGATTTTAAAGCGAAAGGCACTGGACCCCGGCTTTCCGTCATGCCGGCGGAAGCCGGTACGGGGTGACGATTCTGTGGATTTTTCTCTACGTTACAGTGTACTAGAGCTGCGGTCGGGGAAGAAGGCCGGCCCTTTCAGTGATCTCTTTTACTCTTTCCTCCCACTCGATAGCCATAATGTGCACGCCGGCAATACCGGGGATTTCGCGCACTTGCTGGATCTGTTCGAGAAGGAGGTTGATTCCTTCTTCGGCCTGGTTTCCCTTGGGAACACCTTTGATGCGTTTAATGATCTCATCGGGAATGGTGATTCCAGACACACTCCTGTTCATGTAGGCGGCCATACCGGCAGACTTGAGCGGCGTAAGCCCGGCCAGGATGAAGCACTGCTTGTCCAACCCCATATCGCAGGCCATACTCATGAACTTCCGGAATCGGTCCATATCGTAGATACATTGGGTTTGAACGAAATCAGCGCCGGCCCGGATTTTTTTGGCGAGTCTGATCACCCTGAACTCGAAGGGGTCGGCAAAGGGGTTGGCCGCCGCTCCCAGAAACATCCTGGCGCTTCCTTGGACCGGATCGCCGCTGTTTACCTTGCCCTCGTCCCTGATTACGCGCACCACATCCAGAAGCTGAATGGAATCCAGGTCGAAGACGTTTTTCGCCATTGGATGATTGCCAAAGGTCTGATGATCGCCTGTAAGGCAGAGCATATTGCGAATCCCGAGAGCGTACGCCCCGAAAACGTCGCTCTGGGCGGCGATTCGGTTGCGGTCTCTGGTAACCATCTGCATGATCGGTTCCAGACCGTTTTGCAGCAGAACTGCGCTGGCTGCGATGCTCGACATGCGTACCACCGCTGTCTGATTGTCAGTGACGTTGGCCGCGTCAATGCAGCCCCTGATGAGGTCTATCTTTTTTTGAAGATGCTCCACGTCTGCGCCCTTGGGCGGGCCGCACTCACAGGTTACGGCGAAATGACCGGAGGAGAGCACCCTCTCAAGGTTACTTCCCGATTTGATAACGTTTTTATCGCTCATGGTCCTCATTCTCTGATGTGGATTGTGTTGGTTCCACCCGGCGGCGGAGGCCGCCTAAAGCCGAAGATATCGACGCTCCGCAGGGCGGCCTTTGTTGTGTTATTTCAGCCTGTAGAGATGTTCCCGAACGGTCCGGCGGACTCCACCATCTGAAGCAGTCCTCCAGTCTTTCGCGGGAAGCACATTCTGAAGTTCATCAACTCTTCCCAGCTTTTGCAGCCGGTCATATATGAGCTGCCATACACAATCGATATTTGCCGGGTCAACTTCGCATTTGCCTTTTTCAGATCCGCCGCACGGCCCGTTCAAAAGATGCTTCGAGCAACGGGCGACAGGGCATATTCCGCCGGTATGAGCCGTCATGCAGTCTCCACAACCGGCGCACATCTCCGCCCAAAGCCCCGGTTCCATCCCGGCGCCGTAAAAAGTAGTGTTCACTCCAGGAAAGATTGGCGTCTTTCCGAGCCGGTCGGCAAAAAAATTCACCCCAACACCGCAGGCAAGCGATACAACCGCATCGATTTGTTCATTTTCCACGCGGTTGAGGATGGGCAGAATAAATTCCTCGTCGCATTGCCTCTGGACACAGTCTTCCAGTATTGTTTTGCTCCGGCCTTCCCTGCCAAAAGCGATCCGCAAGCCCGATGCGAGAATCTGCACCTCGGCTTCTCCTCCAGACAGACAGACTGTGACGCATGTACCGCAGCCGACAATCAGAATTTTTTCGAAATTTTCGAGATATCCCTTAACCTGTCCGAACGGTTTAGGGTCCGCAACAATCATCGTGAAGCTCCTTCCGCAAGCAGCTCGCCAGGGGCAACAGTTTGTGCCGGAGTCGAGCGGAATTGTTCCCATATCCGAGGCCAGCTTTCCTCGGCGCTGCCATCTGTTTTGAAAAGCTGCACGTTGTGCTGTCCCACACCTATGTCATCTAGAAACTTTTGGACCCGTTTGACGCGCCTTGCAAGCAATTCTTCAGCCCCGGTGTAGAAGCAGCCGTTTTCAGTGCAGGCGATCACCGCGACCTTATCTGCGCCCAGTTCGATAGGGCTGACCAGATCGAGAGTACTAAGGCGGGCGACGCATGGAATCATCACGCGCAGGATGCCCGACTGCCGGATTTCCTCTTCGGTTTGTGCGCCCAGAAACTTCCTGCTGGTTGTCTCATTGAGGCAACAATAGGAAACCACCAGGGGTTTTGCGATCTTCGCCGTATCCGACTTGGACAGAATAGCTCTCAGAGTATCTCTCATACCATTTGTGGCAAATCGTGACAAGGCTATTCCTGCGGCAGGGCATTCCGCTGCGCACAGCCCACAAGTCTGGCACTCTTGCGCGGGCATGACTGCTGTTTTTTCCACCTTCGCCACTCCGAAAGGGCAGACCCGCACACAAGTAAGACAGCCCGCGCAGTGGGCCGGCGACTTGAGATATGCGCCGGTGGCGCAGGCAAGACAACGTCTCGATTCGGCGAGTGCTTCGGACTCGCTGTATCCCGGCTCGATAGGAGAAAAATTCGTGATTCGTTCGTCGGCGTCCATAAGGTTCACCTCGACGCGTTCGAACCGTTTGGCGAGAGCAGCGGTTGCCGACGGCAGCTCGCCTATGGTTGTGACCTTGCGTTCAGCGAGCTTCAGCGTTTCTCCCGTCTCCAGGAAATGAGATATGACCTTGGCGGCGTCATGGCCTGTGCCGATGGCCCCAATGGCGGAGCCGGGGCCGGTCATGACCTCGCCGCACACGAATACACCGCGTTCGGACGTGGTCATCGAGGTCCGGTCGCATTGAAGCCGGCCGCGGTCAACAGCAACGGGCGTTTGGGCCAAAAAATCCAGGTTGGCTTTCTGGCCGATTGCCAGAATGACGCTGTCAACTTCGACGCTCTTTGTCACGGATTCATCGTATTTGGGACTGAACCGATGCTGATCGTCAAAAACGCTGGTGCATCGCTTGAAGTCGATGCCTGTCACTGCGCCATTTTTTTCAAGAATTGCCTTAGGTCCCCAGGAATTGAAAATTTCTATACCCTCTTGCTCGGCCTCCTCTATTTCCCATTTCCATGCGGGCATTTCTTCCCGTGTCTCAAGGCAGGCCATGTAAACTTTGGACGGCCCAAGGCGTTTGGCGGCCCTGGCCATATCGATAGCCACATTCCCACCCCCGACCACAAGTGAGCGGTCTCCGAGCTCGGGGCGCATTCCATTCGCGACGTCCCACAGGAAGGGAATGCCCAGAAACACTCCCTTGCTGTCTGTCCCGGGAATGGGCAGTGAATGACTTTCGGCAAGACCCGCCGCGATTAGAATTGCATCATTTTCTTTTCGCAGATCGTCAAAGGAAATATCTTTGCCCACCTGGCAACCGGTTCGAACCTCAACCCCGGCAGCCAGTATGTCCCCGATATCCTGGGCAAGGGCCTCGACCGGAAGTCTGTAGCGAGGAATGGCATGTGCGAGCATGCCGCCGAGCTTGGTGTCTTTTTCATAAACCCTCACCCGGTATCCGCTGAGCGCAAGGTCCAGAGCAGCGGTCAGGCCTGAAGGACCCGAACCGATGATGGCCACGGTCCCCTCTTTCTTTTCCGCCGGTTTCTTTTGCCTGGCGATGCGGTACTCTTTTGTATTCTCGACTACGAAACGTTTAAGCATCCTGAGGCTTACCGCCGAATCGATCTCCTTTCGGCGGCACTCGGCTTCGCACGGATGATGACAGATGCGACCACAGACCGAAGGAAACGGATTAACCTCGAGCAAGATGTCAAGGGCGCCTTCATAGTCGCCCCTGCTCAAACGCTGCACATACTCGCGGGTGTCGGTGTGAACCGGGCAGGCAGCGGAGCATGTAGCCAGCATATCGCCTGCCAAGATTTGTGTGAATTCTTTCTCCATCATGCTGTTAAACCCTTTCGCGCCAGAGAATCAGGACGTTTGGAATACGGATTTTTACACCTGCAACACTATCCGGCCGACAATGGAAAGCAGCTCGCCTTCAGAGCCACGTGAAATATATCGCAATTTAGTCCGGGAGGCCAACTTTTTTTGAACTGCAAGCATCTTTTTTTAGCTCAACAAAAAACGGCCAAGGACCCTCTTCAAAGAATGTTTCCAACCCAATTATTTCTTATTCAGCGATTTCCTCATCGCTCAGATAGCACGCCGGGTCGCAGCCCCAGAGGTCGCCGGAAGCAGCTTCGGCGCGCACGCGGAAGTTGCCCCCGCAAATTGAGAGCCATTTGCATTCTGCGCAGCGTCCTTTCACATAGAGTTTTTTATTCTTCAACCGTTTCATCAGCGGGTTGGAAAGATCGGTCCATATTTCACTGAATTTGCGCTCTGTAACGTTTCCGAAAGAATAGTGCCTCCAAAACTGGTCGGCGTGGACGCTTCCGTCCCAACTGATGCACCCGATCCCCCGCCCGGAATTGTTGCCCTCGTTCATCTGGAGCAGTTCGAGGACTTCGGCCGCCCTGGAGGAATTCTCCCGCAGCATCCTGAGGTAGAGATAGGGGCCGTCGGCGTGATTGTCCACAGTGAGCACTTCCCTGGTCTTGCCACGCTGGTGCAGGTCAGCGGTCCTGTCGATTATGAGGTCAACCGCCTCACGCGTCTCCTGGTGGGATAGGTCTTCGTTGATCAACTCGCTTCCGCGCCCGGCATATACGAGGTGATAAAAACAGACGCGCGGGATGTCATATTTTTCGAGAAGGTCGAATATGCCGGGAATCTCCCGCACGTTGAGCCGGTTCATTGTAAAGCGCAGGCCGACCTTTATTCCAGCGTCCCGGCAGGCCATAATACCTTCCATGGCCTTGCGGAAGGCGCCTTTGACTCCTCTGAACCGGTCATTTACTTCATCGAGCCCATCCAGGCTTATCCCGACGTAGGAGAGGCCCACCTTTTTGAGATCGCCCGCTGTTCGCGAATTGATGAGGGTCCCGTTGGTTGAAATAACCGCACGCATGCCCTTGGCGACCGCGTATTCGGCAAGTTCGATGAGATCGGGCCGAACCAACGGTTCGCCGCCCGAAAAAAGGACCACCGGCGAGCCGAAAGCGGCAAGATCATCCAGGATCGCTTTACCTTCGCTGGTGGAAAGCTCCCCGGAGAACTCCTCGTCTTTTGCATGCGCGTAGCAATGGACGCACTTGAGATTGCACCGCCGGGTGACATTCCAGACAACGACGGGCGTCTTATCTGAAGAGAACTGGAGGAGATGGGAAGGCAGCTTGCCGCTGTGGCGCCCATAACGCAAGGCATCCGAGGGTTCGACGGTGCCGCAGTAAAGTTTTGATATGCCTATCATGCAGACTCCGGCCCATATCCGACCGATTCGTAATCGGAAGGCAAAAATATCGATATAAACCGCCATCAGAGCTGCCGATGTTTAACTCTTAACGGCGCCAAAGTCCAGCAAAGCCGAGTGGATTTCGACATTTTCGATGGATTTGGGGCGCAAGCGCGGGCATGGCAGAATAACGGGGAACCGTAGCGGCGGTATCGCGGCCTTCCACAGCCTATCGCTCTTTGGTAAATTCACCGGGTGTCAGGGGGTATTGCTTGTAGCTTTCACGGATTAGTTCATCAAGGTAACCCTGATGGTCAACTACGGCCTCTCTGGGCATAATGAACTGAGTCTTTCCGCTTCGATCGGCTATCAGTCTGAATCCGTAATCATAGTCGACCGAGATTCTATGACATACGGCAGTTGCACTTTCATCCCGATCGAGCGCCTGCTGGATGATCTCATTGATTGCCTGCTCGTTGAAATGAATCTTGAACCCGTGTTTTTGATAGAAATCGGATTCAAAGCTCCTCGCCTGGTTGTATAGCGACAGGAGTTCCTTAAAGACGGCTTCCGCCGGGATTCCGGTGTTGACGTGATGGTTTATCACCAAATTGGTCCTGTCCGGAGTGAAAACCAGCGGATAATTATCGGCGAAATTTTTTCTTATCCTGAGGACCTTGTCCCGGACAGCGGTTTTTTCTTCATCAATGAGCTTCTGATGAGTTTGGAAGTTCCCAGCCCTCTCGTGGTCTTTGAGCAGGAGATCCAGCTCCTCTTCGGAGTCCTTGACGATATTTGCGGTAACGGCAAGATGTCGGATCGCCGAGGAGGGGAGCTTTTTTTCAAAGGGCAAAATTACCTTTTCAAGCACGCTGACCAGACCACGCGCGCCGGTTTTCTCCAGGTAGGCCCTTTCGGCAAGGATGCCCAGTGCTTCATCCTCGAACCTGATATCAATTCCGTAGCTCCGGAAGTCTTCCTTTTTGCCGTTGATGATGGGATTATTGGGATTCTTCAGAATCTGGAGCAAGTCCTCCACTTCAAGCGGTTCGAGGACTGCAACCACAGGGAGCCGGCCCACGAATTCGCTCTCGAACCCGAATTGAATCAGGTCCTCTGCCTTGACGTACTTGAGATATCGAGTATCGTTTTCACGGCTGTGGAGCTGGGCGCCAAAGCCGATCTCCTGCTTCTGGAGCCGTTTTTTGACTATCTCGGCAAGACCGTTGAAAGCACCGCTCATGATAAAGAGTATATTTCTCGTATTAACAGTGCGCTTTTCGCGTTTTCCCGTTTTTCGGTACTGCTCGATTGCCTGCATCTGGGAGACCGGATCGTGAGGCACCTTGAGGTCCACTTCGGTTTCTTCCATAGGCTTGAGAAGCGCCCTCTGCACTCCTGTCCGGGAAACGTCCGGGCCAATGAGGTGCTGAGAGGATGCGATCTTGTCGATCTCATCGATGTAGATAATTCCATGCTCGGCGAGTTCAATGTCCTCATCGGCCTGAATCACCAACTCCCGGATGAGGTCCTCGACATCCCCGCCCACATAGCCGGTTTCACTGAACTTGGTGGCGTCACCCTTTACGAAGGGTACCCCGAGCTTCTGGGCGACCAGCTTGACCAGATAGGTCTTGCCTACACCGGTTGGACCGATCAGGAGGATATTGTTCTTTATCCTGCCCACCATCGGTTCGCTTCCGAACCTGGCGAGGCTCTGCAGGTATCTTATCCGGTTGTAATGGGTGCAAATTTTTGTGGCCAGGATGGCCTTGGGCTCGTCCTGCCGGATGACGTACTGATTCAGGTAAAACTCAAGTTCGTCCGGTTTCATGTCGAACCGTATGTTCTTCACCCCACCCGGTTTCTTTTCGCTCTCGATGGGTTCATGAGAAGGCTCGGAGGCCATCATCGGTGCAATAACCTTGATTCGATAACCATATTTTTTTGAAAGATAGTCACTAAGCTCTTTTTGGAGCGTTTCCTGATCGGGGAAATTTGGAGGTTCGTCATGCATCGAGATACCTTTCGCACCCAGGGCAAATCCGCAGTCTCTGTATAAGATACAAAATTAATTATAAATTCTATCTACCTTCCCGGCAATGATGCGATTCGCAAAAAGGTCCCTGAATCGCTGTGCCTGCAAACTCCAACTTATTAGGTCGGACTTTTATTATATCCTGCACGGCAGCCCAAAAAAACGGGAGGCTCGAGCCTCCCAGACAAAAATGAATTTGGGATCAGGACGGTAATTTTAGTCCCAGCCCAGAATTTCCTCGTCATAGAGCTTTTCGAGCTTGCGTTTGTGCTTTTCTTCTTCATTTGCAAGCACTTGGAAAAGTTTGGAAGCTTTTTCGCTCATACATTTGTTTTTCCAGCCGGAATAGAAGGCCAGGGCTTTTTCTTCTTTCTTCATTGCGAGAATGAGGGCGTCCTGGTAAGTGATCTTGTCGGAAAAAGTCACTTCCACCAGGTAGTCGCTGATCTTCAGGTTTTCAACCTCCCGGAGCTCTATCTTATCGAGGTTCAGCGAGTCCAGCTTCCTGAGCATATCCCTGTGGCTCTGTTCTTCGGTGACCATTTCGTTGAAGAACTCTTTTATTCCCGGATTCTTTGCGCGTTCGGCGCATTTCCGGTAAAATTCCATCGCTTTTTCTTCCTTTTCAATGGCAAAATCGACCACATCACTGACGGAGTGGCAGGTAAGGGTGCTCATTAGTGTCCTCCTGGTAATCTGGTTCATACTTAATTCGGTTTTAGACAAACTTACTCGAACAGAGGAACGTGAGAAAAGCTCGAGACCTCGACAATCCCCAGGTCGGTCAGTTTTAGCTCCGGTATGACCGGAAGCGACAGAAAAGAGAGGGCCATAAACGGATTGTCGAGTTTAGCCCCCCAATCTCTTACAAGCGCTTTGAGCATCCTGAGCCTGCCGGATACTTCAGAAGCAGGCAATTCGGACATAAGCCCGGCGATTGGAAGCGGCAGAATCTCGATCAGGCCGTCCGAGGCGGCTGCCAAACCTCCGCCTGTTTGCCTCAACGCGGAAACCGCAGCGGTAATATCAGCATCCGAGACGCCCGCGGCGATCAAGTTATGCGAATCGTGGGCAACGGAAGCGGCGATAGCTCCTTTTTTCAACCCCAAGCCGTGGACAAATCCGACCGATGGATCCCTGCCCGGCACGTATCGATTATAGACTGTCACTTTGAGCAAATCGCGTTCGAGGTCGCAAACAACGTAGCCGTTTTCGATTTTCGGGTCCATGAGAAGTTTGCGTGTAAAAAGCGTTGCCTCAAGTATGCCTATTACCCGCAATTTACCGGCCCTGGCTGGGACGAGCAATTGTTCCGGGCTTATCCTGTCGATACACATGGGGCTACCTGGCAGGGGTGGCATTGGCCGGCAGACAGGATCGGCGAGCAATTCGCCTTCGCGCGCAATTTCGATTCCACGCTTAAAGACCCGCACGGGATTCCAGGGATCAATGGTCGGACTGATGCTGAAATCGGCAAAGAATCCGGGCGCAAGCGCTCCGCGCCTTCGGAGGCGGAAATAGTTTGCGGGGGTCCATGAAGCCAGGGTGATGGCACGCACGGGGTCCATTCCCAGGGTCATTGCCGCATTGACTATGGCGTTCATGTGGCCTTTATCGATGAGGTCATCGGGGTGCAGGTCGTCGGATACGAACATGCAACGGGGCCAGGTGGAGTCATTTACGATTCCGATGAGCTTGTCCAGATCTTTGGACTGGCTTCCCTGGCGAATCATGACCGCCATTCCGCGTGCGAGCTTTTCGGCTGCTTCCTCGAAGGCCGCACATTCATGGTCGGAGCCAATTCCAGCAGCCATGTAAGCGTTCAGGTCGCGGCCTGAAAGCCTTGGACAATGACCGTCTATGACCAGGTCCTGAAAAAGCAGAAGCTTGTCGGTAACCTCGGGATCGGCGCCGATCACACCCGGAAAGTTCATCATTTCCGCCAGTCCGAGCAGGTTTTGGTCAGGGAGCAGAGACTGGAGATCCACCGCCCTCAAGGTGGCGCCGGAGGTCTCGAGAGGGGAAGCAGGAACGCAGCTCGGCAGATTGAGAAAGATATCCAGGGGGAGATTTCGCGCGCATTCAAGGAAATACCTGATCCCGTCCAGACCGAGCACATTGGCGATTTCGTGCGGGTCCGCCACCACAGCGCTCGTACCCCACGGGAGCACTGCGGCGCAAAAATTGGCCGGACTTAGAAGAGAGCTTTCAATGTGAACGTGTCCGTCTATGAAACCCGGGCTTAAATACATACCATCTGCCTGGAGGGTTTCCTTGCCTTCGTAGCGGCCCCAACCGGCAATGAAGCCATCATGAATCGCCAGGTCTGCGGTCTCGATTCCCCCGGAAAAAACATTTACCAGCCGGCTTCCCTTTATGCAAAGGTCGGCCGGCCTCTGCCCTCTTGCAACTTCGATCAAACCTTTCAAACGCGCCGTATCCATCTTCATGGCCGCTCCAAGATGAGAGCTCACCTGAAATTTATTTCCGCCACGACAGCATTATTTAGATCTTTACATGAACCGGTGAAAAGAGGTCCGAGCCGCCGGACTCTGCCAAATGGAGGCCGGTCGGGACTGATCGGAATATTACATTTTGTACTTGCTGAAATCGAGGGGATCAAGCTTTTCCAGCATTTCGGCCCACTGCTCTTTGTTTTTTTCATCAAAGGCGGGCTTGGCCTCATCGGACTTTAGATATTTGGTTATTACTTCATCCTTGACAAAGATGGGGGCATTTGTCCGCAGTGCGATTGCAATGGCGTCGCTTGGGCGCGAGTCGATCGAACTGAGCTGTTCGCCATTTCGGATGTGGATTAGGGCGTAGTATGTATTGTTCTTCAGCTCGCAGACCTCAATGCGTTCCACTTTGACTTTGAGGTGGTCGAAAAAAGTCCGGATCAGGTCATGAGTCATGGGCCGCGGGAACTGGATGTTTTCCAGTTCGGTGGCGATTGCCGTAGCCTCGAGCAGGCCTATCCAGATTGGAAGGGTTGTTTCGTCGGCAATGTCTTTGAGTACCAGGATCGGCGTGTTCGAGTGAGGGTCCATTACGAGCCCGGTTACTTTCATCTGCTTGAACATGCTTTCCTCCAACCATATGCCTCGGTGTCCTCCGGGCTCGATTCGGTAGAGTAGATAGGTTTAGAGATTTCCTTCAGGCCAGGCCTTCGGCCACACTATAACCCCAAACAATGCGCGAAGCAAGACGAAGCAAGCAAAAGAGAGATCATGTCCTCTTCGCGCATTATGTCGGGATGATATCTCCTTTCAGGGGATGATATCTCCTTTCAGGGAATGAGAATATGCAAAGGCAATTTTCACGCCAACAATTTGCCCTATCGACGATAAAGGCGCTTGGAAATTGACTATTCTGTTTTGAGTAGTGCGTCCGGTCATCTGTCCGTTGGATGCTCTGCTTGGCCCTTCAACCAGCACAAGCCGCATCGAGCCGACCTCGGCAAGGTTTTTGCCCAGAGTAATATCGGCCTGACAGCTCTGGAGTTCGAGCAACCGGCGCGCAGCAACCTCAGGGTCCACCTTGTCGGGAAATGTGGCCGCCCGGGTGTTCGGGCGGTCCGAATAGCGAAAAGAAAAAAGATTGTCGAACCGGACCTCGTCGAGCAGTTGCATTGTTTTTTTGAAGTCCTCTTCCGTCTCGCCGGGAAAGCCGACGATAACATCGGAGGTAAGCGCAATTTCAGGACAAATCCGGCGAAGCCGCCTGATTTTTTCCATGTAGCCTGCGACCGTGCAGCCTCTGTTCATACGGGCCAGAACTCGGTCCGAGCCGGCCTGCACGGGCAGGTGAAGGTGTTTGCAGAGCGAATCTACTTCGGCGAAACAGCGCATCAGTTCATCTGTGAGGTCCCTGGGGTGGGATGTCGTGAACCGGATGCGCGCAATTGCGGTCTCCGTTGCGATGCGCCGCAGAAGATCGACGAAGGTGACGTTTTCGCCGAGCCCCCTGCCGTATGAATTAACGTTCTGACCAAGCAGAAGGACCTCGCGGACGCCGGACTTATCCAGGAGCCTGATCTCTTCCAGGATTTCATCGGCCAGCCTGCTGCGTTCCGGACCCCGCACGTAGGGGACTATGCAGTACGCGCAATAATTGTTGCAGCCCTGCATTATTGTAACCGGGGCCGTTACGCCCGCCTGCGGCAGAATTTTGAGGCCATCGAGCTCAGGGAAGCCACTTTCTTCGTCGGGCAGGCAGGCAAGCCTGCCGCCGCTTTCCAGCACCCGTTGCAGCATCTGCCCAACGGAATTCACCGCCCTTGTGCCAATAACCATATCAAGGTGGTCGAACCTGTCGAGCAGCTTTTCGCCGAGTTGTTGGGCCACGCAGCCCCCGGCTATGATCTTGAGGTGCGGTTTTGTGTCTTTGAGACGGCGCAGGCTTCCCAGAAAAGAGTGGACCTTGTGTTCTGCCTTCCCGCGCACCGAACAGGTGTTGAGAAAGATAACATCAGCCTGACCTATATCATTGACAGGCAAGTACCCCAGGTTGGCGAGCAGCCGCTGGACTCGCAGCGAATCATATTCGTTCATTTGGCAGCCGAACGTGCGGACGTATAGGCCGCGCGGACCGGCGGAATGCAGAAGTGGTTCAGGCATTGCATTGATCTCAGACGAGATGGTGAAACGGCCCCGTATCACCCCCTGTCACAGCGGCTACGCATTAGCCGTCTCCGGTGACCCTGTGTCAAGTTCTTTGGCCCCGAGGCGTTCAATCAGCGTGTGCATGATCTGAAGAGCCGATTCCGGGTAATCTCTGATTATAATATCCAGGTCCTCGGCGCCGAATTTCTCTACGACGCTCTGGCCGATACTCCTTACGCAGGCGTGAGAGCGGGAAATGAGACGGCCAAAAAACTCACCGGGTTTGTAAATACGTGTGACTGCCTGCCCGCCCATGGTTACCTGCAGTCCGCCCTGGGTCGATATAAGGCGGTAAAGCTCAATCCCGCCTTTCATTTCCTCCAATATTACCTCGCCGTCTTCATAAAAACGGATGCGCTCATTGTCTTCCGGGAAAAGTTGGGAGGGATCCAGCAGATTTAACGTTGTTTCGGTGAGCTGACGCGCGGTGGAAACGAGCACATTCTGAATCATCCGGGGGCCTTCATAGACAAAGTGGTCAAGGGTTTCAAGCCCATACCTGGCTATCCTGCATGTTTGTACCGCGTGCGCCGAGTAATGGGACGGCTGCTTTGATAAGAGGCCCTCCAAGCCAAAGATATCCAGCTCGCCCAGCGTCCTGATCCTCTTTCCATTCTTGCTCAGCATCACCCGCCCGCTCAGGACTATAAAAAAGAAGGGGGTTTCCTGTCCCTGTAGCATTATCGTGCGGCCTTTTTGGAAAACCGCTACTTCTATGGCCTGCGCCGGGCTTTTTTTAATTTTTGTCTTCTGCACATTCAACTCATTTCTGCGTGGTTCACGGCAAAAGTTTCTCGCGCCGGGAGCGCATGAGCCCGCATGGCCGGTTGGAGAAAAAGCGACTGACGCCGCAATGTAACTTGCGGCGGGTGCTCACGCGAACTCATATCTTCAAATCATCCGGCCGGGCGGCGGGAAAAACTACTACCCATTAAACGGCGAATCATTGCACCGGCATAAAAACTTTTAACCAATATAGAACTTCATAGCAAGGAAATTGAGGCTGCGTATTAACTTGTCTCAGAGCGCCCCGCGAAGGCGCGGGATACTGTTCGCTTTACCCCGGCATCCGCATCCTCTTACCATAAACGGCCTGTAAAGAGGCAAGCCTGTCCAAGATCGCCAAAACCTGCACATGCAGCCCGCCGGGCATCGATGCCATAATCCGGCCATTCAATTTACCTGCTTCAGCCGGAATGATTCCTTCCCGATCGAGCGGATCACCGGTAACAAGTGAACACGGAACGTTGAATAAGGTATTAGTCGGGGTCATGACCACTTTCGCCGGCGCAATCGCTTCTTTCAAGGCCATGGGCTCTTTAGCCTTCAAGATGCCCATAGAGCTTTTCGCCAGCCCTCGTCGAGGTAAGACCACACACCGTGTGCGGGAGATCCGCCTGCACGGTTCGGAGGGAGGGGCGGTGCAATCCAATGTATCGTTCCTACCCCTATCCATTGGGAGATGAAAGAATCTTCTTAATGCGTTTGACCAGAGTTAACTGTAAGCCGGTGATTTAATTTCTGGATAGTGCCAGAAAAGGTTCTCCGTGTCTCCTGTAGTATTGCGTTTGCAAAAGTCTCCTCAACGGGTTGTAATTGAATCGTTATTGTGACGTGCCGCCTGGAAGGGTGCGCATGTTCCAAATCAACCTGCCAGAGGATGTATGATGAATACGGTAGAGACCTTCGAAGAAGTAATCGAATTTATTGCTGCCGGAACAAGCCCTGGAGGCGTTATTGCCTTTCGCCCTTCTGAGGCGGCAAGGAGGCGCTTTGCGGATCTGCTCCAAAGGGAAAGGACCTCTGGTCTTTCTCCGGATGAGAAATTGGAATTGGACCACTATATGCCATTGGAACACCTGATGAGGCTCGCCAAGGCACGCGCCTACCTTTATCTCAGCAATGAGTAACACTATCAGCGAATCCCTACGCCGGTTGGTCTCTGCTCGTTCCAGTCGATCTCGAAGAGTTCCCTGGGGCTTTTCGTTAGAACTTCATTACCCCCTTGCGCAATCAGGATCATGTCCTCGAGTTTGACCACTCCCAGGCCGGCCTCCATCATGTGAATATCCAGCGCGATGACACAGTTGCAGGGTATTTGGGTATGATCATACTCGGAAATGATCGGAGGCTCATTCAACTCCAACCCGATTCCATGACCGATGAGGCGGGACCTTTTACCTTGCCCGAAACTTAGAAAATGATCCATTCTCCCTACATCTGCGGACTTTTCGACGGCCATTCGGTAAACCTCGCTGCATTTCATGCCAGGTCTTACCTGACTGATCACATAGTCAGCGATCGCTCTGAGGTCGGCATGGAGCGACCGGATACCCTCGTGAGCCTCGCCAATGCAGTAGGTCCTCGTCTGATCGGCATGATATCCGTCGACCAGTGTCGGAATATCCACTATTATCGGATCGCCCCTCGAGATCTTTCTTCTGGAAGGCCCGGCTGGAACGGACGGACTCAACCCCACCCCGGTGATCGTGTAGACAACGCCACTGATCTTGAAGAGATTAGAACCGGATGAAAGCGGCCCTCGGCTCATGAAGAAATCCGGTTGCCTGATGAAGAAGATCCCCTCGTGTTCTGCCAGTCTGTGAGCGTTCTCGACGGCAGCAGCCAGTTCCAGCTCGGTCATGCCTTCTCTTAGTGTGGATAGTACAGCCTCGTGTCCTTTATGGATCACGTCGCAGGCCCTTTTGATTCTAACGATCTCCGAATGATCCTTGGTTTTTCTCTGGTTCTGGATAGTTGGCGAAATATTCACGAACTCATAACCGGAAAAAATCTTCTCGAAATTATGGAACTGCTCGACGGTAATGATGTCCAGCTCGGTTCCGATCCGGTTGTTCGTTCCACTGACTTTTGAGAAGAAATCCTTGCAAATCCTCTCCAGAGATCGTTCTTCTCTCACCTTCTCTTTGCCGATAAATACCTCATCGATGGCGAAGTCAAACCCGCTCCTTATAAATAAGAAGTAATCGTCGGGAAAGACTGCCAGGTATGACGGCTGTGCCGTACCGGTGTAGTAGAGGACATCCCTCGAATACACCAATAGGATACCGATCAATTCCAAATCATATAGCTTGGCCATCAATTCTTTTAGACGATTTTGAGGCTCCATCGCCGGTCTCCTTCGGATGTTTTTGTGTCCGTCAAGGACAATTGGGTCGTCTCCTATTCCAATATGATCCTGCCAGCTTATAACATGAAGAGGGACGTTGGTTTTTGGGGGTTGGAAATGGTTGGAAATGTTAACGGGTCTGAAGAGTTAGTCAAATCTGCTCGTTATTACCGGCCCCGGTTAACAAACTTCCGAGATGGGTGAGCTTTTCTCAAGAAACAGGTTTAACCTTTTTTTGCCAGAATCGTAAAATTTTAAGGGCCTTATCTTCGGGAATAGAATGCAGACCCCTCTCGTAGTTGGATAGAGTCTGGCGAGATATTCCCAAAGCCTTGGCCAATTCGGCCTGATGGACGGCATGATCTGTTCTGAATCGTTTAATCAAGGGTTGGTTTGCTCTCAAGTCCTTAACAGTCTCCGGAATTATCTCGGACCTTGTCTGTTCCGCAAATATTCCTTTAATGGCAGCCTTCTTTGCCAAGGATTTCAGTCTCCCTGCCCCGGTTGACGGTCTGATTTGCCATAGATCTTCTGAGAGCTTCACCATTAAAGGTGTCTCGAGCCAGTCGACGAAGTATCCCCTGGTGCGCGTCGGCGGTTCGAGAGCAGGCATATTTACCAGTACGCCAAGATCTTGAAGGCGTTGATGAGATGCTATGAAAGCATCAACCGTTTGTCCGGGATTTCGCCAGTTTACTTCCTCCCCACAAAAATCCATTATGGTCCTTGGTGTCGCTCGAGGCAGAAGGCCTTTTTTCCCGGCTACGGTACCGACCATGATCCAATACGTTCCGAGCTTTTTTGTAAAGGCGTCATGATAGGGACTCAGTCGGAGCAGATATCTGCTGTAATAACCAATCCAAAACAATCCTTCCGGGTCAAGGAAATGAGACAATGCCTGGCCACACCGGAATCGGAATGCTGTCCAGGTGTTCCCCCTGATTTTATATTCAATGTCCAGTATATCCAAAAGCCTGTCCGGACGCTCCCTGCCGAATATTACCTCGCCGCCGGTCTTATAATCCCTCCAACCCATAGTGAGCCGGAGATCAGCCAATCGCAAGACTTCGGCCTTGAAGTCTTCGTAAAGTTTCTGGGAACTGCCATGTCGGATGCGCACCCCGCGCAATTTGGCGATATCCTCCATGCTAATCCTGGCTATTTCTTTCCTCGGATCATCCAGCGCCACAATGCGTGACATCAAGATCAGGAAAATGTCCGCTGTTTCCACAGACAGGTTACGCACCAGGTATCTGAGGCTTCCAGAATGGATGAAGTGCAGACGGGGTGTATAATATATGGCAATAGAAGGATGGAAGCGGCTCGTAAAATCAGGCGGCGGTACGCAGAAAAAGGTTATATGTCCCGATCTGGTCTCATATTTGTATAAAGGACGACCATACGAATCCGACATCCATCGGCTCTTGGAGCCGCCTGCGTAGATGGCGCGAAGAGCAGCGTGGATCACGGGACTTACCGGTACGGGCAGTTTTTTCCTCTCATGGGCGGGAAATCTGCTCCTCATATCATCATTTTTCGCCCGAGGGAGGCAATGCGGGTGATCCTCAAGCTTACTGCTCATCATACGCACTTTTGATAGAGCGTTGCCAAGAGCATGCCGGACACAGCCTATTATCCCATGCCTGGATCGAAAACGCAAAACAGACCGAATGCCGTTGAAAGAATTGTAACGCGAGAAATGAAAGCCATGATGTTATTCGGGATTCGGCGCGGGCCGGGGCAGTGGCCCACCCATCAGAGTGTTCGTCTGGCGGATACTCGGAAATTCAGTAACCACGGGAAAGATACTCCATCATAGACCATCGGGCGCTGATGGATTTGCTGGGAATACCTTCCATCGCGGCCCTGCGGTGGTCGCATAAAGACTGGGTGGAGGAAGCTCTTGCCAGGGCCGCGCAGGTCCGGGAAGGCAAGTGGACAGAGACCGTTCAGCTCCTGCGGCAGACATGGTAGTTGGGGTAAGTGCCAGGCTCCTTGGCAAGAGGGATTTCACCAACGTAGTCGCAGGTAAAGTCGCCGATGCCTGCGGCGGCAAGAGCTGCAAAGGCTTGGCTGGCATATACCTGACCCGACGGTGTAATGGGTTCGATCCGTACGGTGCGAATGGCATGCAGGCCGGTGGCGGAGCTCTGCCCTGTGACATGGTCTGTCCGGGTGAAAACGGGACCGGCGTACAACGCGATGCGGAGGTTCGGTTCCACGTTTGATTCCTTGTCTGCCCATGGTGCGCCGCAAAGCCGATTCAGTAGATCGAGAGCAAATCCGCCTGCAATGTCCCGCTCCCGCGACCAGCAATAGACCGGGAGCCAGCTCATCGCAACCAGGGCCGTATTTACTCCTGCCTCGGTGAGGTCTCGGCCCAAAAAAGGCTTCCCAGCAGTATGGCCAGACTTGTGGACCGGAAAGCGGCGTCCAGCGAAAGAGGCAGGGGCTGTTCCGAAAGGCGCTGGAGCGTTCGGACCAGGGTCGCCATGGCAACAATTGCGAAACGATAGACTATCACCTGAGCGGCATGAACGCAGAATATGCGAAGCGGCGCGTGAATCAGAGCCCAGAAAGGCGGATAGACGAAATCGAGGCCCCCTTCGTAGATAAAAACACCTTCGGCGAATCTTCTGCCAAGCTCAAAGTGGAGTGGAAAATCACTCTCGGCTTTAGGATTATCTGGACACGGACCAATTCCACTCATAAAAACCTATGGCATGGAGATAACTCCCGTGTTCGCTGTTCCAGGGATTCTCGTGGCAATATTGCTTTGGTTCACCGCGCCTCGAATTTCAGCAATGGAAAAGACAGATTCTGGCCCTCTAATGCCTGTTTTGCATACGTCCTGGTTTGAACTTGTCAAAGTTATACTGATCGTGGCCTGCCGTTCACTAACTTATTTCGGGCTGATCGCATTTTTGCCGCTCTATTTGCAAACACAAAATATTTCCATTGCAGACAGCAATCACTTCCTTTTTATTATGCTCTTTGCGAGCTCACTGCGAAGCTTGGCGCTTTCAAAAATGAATGCTGATCGCGTTTTGGGTTTTGAAGGCTTAAGCAGGAAACCTGCAGCATGAAGCGAGGGTCAAGATACGGGATATGTTTTGTCGCCTGGGGCAGAGGACCGGCGCAGGATGACAGATTTCAGTCTTCTATCCTCGATCAGTTGTTTCGGTGCATTTCCGCTGTATCCATACGAGCTCTTCGTAGTGGTAAAATCATCCTCAGAGCCTGCCCCGGACCCCGGATCAGGTCCGGGACAGGCTCTGATCCGGGGGCTGAAAGAGCATAGCAGAGTCAGGAGACGGACCACCGCCCGGTATTGAGAAGTTTTCTGCCGCCATAGGCTGCTCAGCGCTCTCTGCATTGCCGGCATCCGTCAGGAACTTAAATCCACCTCGCTTAGCTTCAAGGTTTCCCGTTCAGCTTCCAGTATTTGGAGGATATCAGACTCGCATCCGGGGGCAAGTGCTATCGAGACCAGTCCCAGCTTTGAGTCAACAGTGGATACTACTGCCATGCCGGGATACGCTTCAATGATGAATCTGAGGTAGTGAATCTGGCAGGGGTCTATCAGGTAGTTGCGTACGGAGCATTCTTCCGGCAGAATTTGCAAAGTTTTTCTCCTTTTCCTTGAGCCACTTGTATGTTAGCAAATAAAGCTTTAAAAGGAAAACTTCGAGCCGAAAGGTTGGACTGACGCCCATCCGGAAATTCTTCGGTCCCACGCGGCGCGGCGTTGTTCTGTTGCCCTCTGCGGCGAAAGATGACCCAAAATGCCGGAGTAAACCTCTAATGCGAAGATACACCCTAATGTTTTCAGTCTATATTCTTTTTCTTCCGGTTTCAATTTTGACCATTTGGGGGGCTGACCCTGCTGTTGCCGCACAGTCGCGGCCGGCCACTTATTTCAGCAGCGGACAGGCCGTCTATGACCCGCAGGACCAGGCGAAGTGCCAGCAACAGGCGATCCAGGACCTTATGGTCCATGGGCTTACCCAGGCAATAGGCTCATTTCTCAGTCCGGCACAGATGGGAACACAATTTGCCGAGATCCAGAAAAAGGTCCTGGCAAAACCCGCAAAATACATCGACTCTTACCAGGTTTTTTCTGAAGAGCAGACGGGGGGAATGTTCCGCGTGGTCGGGCAGGTTACTGTTTCCATGGGCGCGCTAAAAGAGGACCTGGAGAACTCAGGAATTCTGGCTGCCCAGCAGAAGGCCCTGGCGCAACCGACGCCTTCGCCTGGGATTAGCGCTCCCACCGGAGCAACTGAGAGTGAAAACAAGCATGTTGAAGAGAATGTCGAATCTGCTGAAGAGTCGGATGAATCGCAGACCTCGGGCTCCCACCCTCCGGCTTCTCAGCCCCCGGTAATCGAAGAGGGCGCCGGCAGACCGTCTTACCGCGGAATCTCTGCCACAAAGAGGGAAATCCTGTGGGCAGTTGCGGAGAAATGGGATCAGGAATGGGATCTCCCGACAGAGAGCGACAATGTTAGTTCTCTTTTTGCGCGAAGTCTTGGCAAGGAGATGGACAACTTCTCGATCCTTTTTCCCCAGTCCGGTTCGGTGAAGATGGATCTCTCCGGCAATATCCCCCCCTCTCAGGTGATATCGCTCGCGGAGGGGCTTGGCATACAGGATGTGGTGGTCGGCAAGGTTTGCTACGCCCAGGACCGCAACAGCAAGCAGGTGTTGCTCGACGCCAGTCTGCGTGTGATCAGGATCGGTCAGGGCAAGTCGGAATTTGAACTTCACAAGGCTCAGAGCATGGAGGACCTGTCCAACCAGGAAGGGGCGCTTGAACTGGCCAGGCGAATCGCACCACAATTGAGCAGCCTGCTTGGGGGCGCTCAGGCCGGGCAGGGAGCAGGCGCTTCGACTCCTGGGGAGACATCCTCAGCCCAAGCGGCAAGTACCGGGCCGCTCTCGATCAACGTGCCGTCTGCCCAGTATCCGTACTGGATGGAATTGGAAAGCATTCTGCGCGAACAGTTCAAAAATATGCAGATAGCCGGTCTTCAGATAGGGGCGACGGAAAGCGCCGTGAAGCTCGATGGAGTCAATGGGGAGTATATATTGAAAATGAGTGGGACTCGACTTCCGAGCGGCGCGACGGTCCGGATAGATTCTTATTCAACAGAGGCGCAGACCATGAAAGTATCGTTTTCTCCTCCCGGGGGAGTCCAGGCCGAAACGAGATGACAATACCAAACCTGCTTACGCTCGCACGCATTTTCCTGACGCCTCTGCTTGCCTGGCTTCTGCTGAGAAAATGGATGACGGCGGCCTTTTTTGTTTTTTTTATCGCCGGTTTGACAGATGCTCTTGACGGACTGCTTGCAAGGGTGCTCGATCAAAAAAGCCGACTGGGCTCCTATATAGATCCGGTTGCCGACAAGTTGCTCCTCGTAACGGCGTTTGTTCTGCTGTGGAAGATCGGTGACATACCTTTTTGGCTGATGCTGCTCATTGCAGGCCGGGACCTTTTTATTCTGTGCGGATTTTTCGTCCTGTTCTTTTGTCGGGTGAAATTCGAGATAAAGCCGCTGGCCTCGAGCAAGCTGACTACCCTGTTTCAACTGGGGACGGTTTTCACACTGCTTGGGAGATCGATTCTGGAGCTTTCGGGGTGGATATATTCGGTCTTGTTCGTCACAACGGCCGGTTTTTCAATATTGAGTGGGGGACAGTACCTGTTAAAAGGTTTGTCCCTGCTCAAGCGGCATCGGTCGGGAAATACGGCCCAATGATGTTTTTCTTGACATAATTAGGCCGCGTCGTTATAGATCAAGAGTTTTGTAGGCACGTAGCTCAGTGGGAGAGCGCTACCTTGACGCGGTAGAAGCCGGCGGTTCGAAACCGCCCGTGCCTACCAGGCCTCCCGCGAACGCCCAACGCGCCAGATAGACGTGTCGCGCGGTCGGCCTGCCCGCTATGCGCTCGCACGACGCAGAGTGGTTATTTTTTCTCGGTAGGGTACCATATAAGTCTATCATACGAGCAACGCAGGGAAAATTGTTCTCGGGTTTGCGATTCCTCTAATAGCTCGGCTGGCTGCCTAATTGGATTCGGATCACAGCAGGAAGATAAAATTTCGGCATTGAAGGGTAGCATTTCCATTCGAGGCATCTTTCCAAAATGGTGGGGGTGCCTTTTTTTGTTGCGGGCCTTGGATCGGGAGGCCGGGTTTATACATCAGGAATGAAGTATGCCAAAACAAATTGAGATTACCCTCCCTGGTGGAGGCAAGCAAACAGTGCCCAAAGGGACCGCCGTTTCGGAGATTCTGGGCAAAATGGGGCAGTCCAGCGATGGTTGGATTGCCGCAAAGCTAAATGGTCAATTGGTGGACCTGACCCGCAAGGTTGAAGAGGACGCTGTGCTGGAAGGGGTGGGAACTGATTCGCCGACGGCGCTTGAAATCCTCAGACACAGCGCTGCGCACATAATGGCCCAGGCCGTGAGGTCGATTTTTCCGGAAGCGCTCGTTGCCATCGGCCCCGCAATCGAAAACGGTTTTTACTACGATTTCGATGTGGCGAGGCCGTTCACGCAGGAGGACCTGGAAAAGATCGAAGCCAAGATGAGGGAGATCACTTCGCAGAAGCTTCCCTTCTCTCGGCGGGATGTGCCGCGCGAAGAGGCGATAGGTTTGTTTTCCAGGGTTGGTGAAAAATACAAGGTTGAGCTTCTCGAAGGGTTCACCGATCCTGTGGTTTCCTTTTATCAGCAGGGTGATTTCATCGACCTTTGCCGTGGTCCTCATGTTCCCCATTCGGGTTTTCTCAAGGCTTTCAAGCTCACAAGCGTTGCGGGGGCCTACTGGCG
>Ga0187890_10000488_pt1 | contig 27732 bp, 26 predicted proteins | sample June2016WEW_21_1_FD_133005 | JGI IMG/M metagenome (GOLD analysis project Ga0187890, IMG submission 133005) | Peatland microbial communities from SPRUCE experiment site at the Marcell Experimental Forest, Minnesota, USA - June2016WEW_21_10 | ecosystem: Environmental > Terrestrial > Soil >... | reverse complement strand
GGCAGATAAGCCACCGGCACCGCGTTGGCAACTGCAAACCGCAAAAGCCCGCTTCAGCGAAGTCTTCCGCCGTGCCCGTTCCGAGGGCCCGCAGTGGATCACGCGCCAGGACCGAGAGGCGGTTGTCATGCTACCCGCGGAAGAATTCGAACGCCTCACTGGACGTGACAAACAGCCACGGAGCCTCGCCAAGTTCTTTGCCGAATCACCTCTGGCAAAGGTGCCAATCGATCTGGAGAGGACGCCGGACTACGGCCGCCTGGTTGACTTGTGAGTGGATTCCTGCTTGACACCAACGTTGTTTCCGAGCTCGTGAAGCCCAGGCCTGAGCCCGCAGTTACGAAGTGGATCGATGCCACTGATGAAAACCTCCTCTGCCTAAGCGTCCTCACCTTCGGCGAGATTCGCAAGGGCATTGCTTCCCTGCCTGATGTGTCTTCTCGCCGTGTCTCGCTCGAATCTTGGCTAGACCACGAGCTCGCTCTGCGCTTTGCCGGCCGCATTCTGGCTATTGATCAAGCGGTCGCCGATCGCTGGGGTGTAATCACCGCGAAGGCACTCGCCGCGAAGTCTCCCCTCCCCGTAATTGACGGCCTTCTTGCTGCTACCGCCCTGCAGCACAACCTTACTCTGGTCACCCGCAACATCCGGGACGTGGCGATTACGGGAGTCTCAGTATTCAACCCATGGGCCTCATGAAGGCAGCCCAGCGCTGCAACGATATCAAGGTTTTCTTGGTTCGAATGCACGAGAAAGGGCTACTTACGTCAATCGCGTCGGCTTGTTTCAAATCAGCGGACAGAATCCCCAGCAATGCTGGTGACGATCGGCAGGCGCCCTTAGGACCTTGACGCTACATAGAATCCGCCGACGACGAGCGCAACCAGAGTCAAGATCAGAACCAGAAGCGCCCCTGGGAGAAAAAAATGTGGTTTCAGGAAGCAGAGAGGCATAGGCACATCCTTCCCTGCGTGACGGTCGTCGCGCCGGGAGCACACCTGCATTGCTGACGGAGTGTGCAGGAACACCTATCCACTTTGAACTCTAGCCGGCTTAACCGATTCTGTCTGTGATTACACGCACACACCCGGGCACCATTTTCCGTGTTCAGGGCAGGTAGAATCGCCAAGAGCTCTGTTTATCCAAGAAGTTCCAGACGATAAGCCCGCAAGGCGGCTTTCTGCCGCCAAGCTGCAAACAACTGCACATTCGGATACTGCCCAGAGATCCCTCAAGCGTCTCCAAGTGACTGAACCGAAAGCTTAGGAGACCGCACTGGGAAAGGAGTTCGGTGTGGCAAAGGGATTGCAATCTCTTGTATATTTATTAAGTCTATGATGTCACTAGACTATGCGCAAATTCGCGAAATTCCCAAAAACGGAACGCAGCCGGAGCGACAGATGGCGCTGGCCCTCTGCTACAGCGGCGTTAGGGGCCTGCGACATTAGCGAGAACAAGGTGAAGTCTGGTGGTGCACAAACGACTGCGGGTCCTGGGATCCTCACATGGACACGTGCGTCTTCTGAGGAGAGCGAAACTGTGGGCAGCAATAGGCGCGATCCAGATCGGGGCCTGCTGCAACTGGATTCTTCTCATACGGTGACCTCGAAATCCAGAGGATCTTCCAACAAACCACACACGTTCCCCGACTATGGCTGGCGATTTCACGGCCGGCTGGTTCGAGTCCTGGAGGACCGTTCTTCGACGCTGCAGGCGACCGACCGACAGGCAGCAGCGGCGCTGCTGTCCCGTTACTGCGCCGATAGCGCTTCGCTTATGTCCTGCCTGCAATGCGGCGCGTGCACGGCGAGCTGCAATCTCACGGAGAAAGGGAGCCTGTTTCCGCGGCAGCAGATGACATTGCTTCAGCTCGGGCAGAAGGACTGTCTGGTGGCCGATCTGAACATTTGGCTTTGCTTCAATTGCGCGGACTGCTCGGCAGGTTGCCCGGCCAATGCACGGCCAGGCCGAATCATGGCAGCCATTCGTCAGATGGCGGTGGAGCACTATTCGGCGCCCCGCTTTCTGGGCGAATTCGTCAACCATCGCAAAGGCCTTGCCTGGGCGACATTGGTGGCAGTTCTCGTACTACTGGCCGCCATGGCCATCGGCGGATCGTTCACACCCCAAGTCAGCCCGGTGCGCTATGCAAGCATGCTTCCACACCTGACGTTGAACCTCTTGTTTTGCGCGGCTGCCGGTTTCTCGGTGATCAGCGCGGCCATCGGTGCGTCGCGTGCGTGGAAGGCATTTGCGGGTGAACCGCTTTGGAAGGCTGACCTTCCTCATCTCAGCAAGGCGGTGCGCGCAGCCACCCGGGAAATACTGACCCATCGGAACTTTTCCGAGTGCCAGCAATTCCCTCTGAGCCGATGGGCGCATGGATCCATGTTCTACGGCTTTCTGATTTTGTTTTTGCTCGCTGGGGTGGCGGCGACATCCATGCTGGCAGGTGCTCCCTATCCCTTTCGTGCCTTGCACCCGCTCAAGATCGCCGGCAACGTGGCGGCGGCGCTGATGATTTTCGGGAATGTGTACTTTCTCTGGCAGCGGCGGCGTGCCTCGCGGAATGGAGATGCAAGCTCCAGGTTCGATTGGGCGCTTCTCTTGGATCTGCTGCTGGTGACCGTCAGCGGAGTGCTAGTGGAAATTTTCCGCTATGCCAACATTGCCGCCCTGGCTTATCCCACATACTTCCTGCACCTGGTATTCGCATTCGCTCTTCTGGTTGGACTCGCACATTCCAAACTTGCTCACGTGGTTTACCGGACTCTTGCTCTCACGGCCCGGCAGTACGAAGCACTCACAGCGCGGGCGCGCGCACACGTGGAGACCCAGAGGATGGCGGCATGAACAAAGAGAATGCGGACACAGAACTAGATGCGACCTGTGAGTTACTGTCAAAGGATCACAAGGAACTCAGCCACATTCCAGACGAAGAGATTGTGACTGCCTATGAGCGCATCCGGGATCAGAGAGACTCGGCATGCGGGGGCCACACCTACCCGAATATCCGGCGTCTGTATGGAACTCCTTTGGAGCGGGAAAAGGACCGGCGGCAAGTCCGGTCCTGGGCAGCGAAGTTTCGGACAGAGATGCAGGAGTGGTATGAGATGGCGCGCTCCCAACCCTGCACCTGGTGGTTAAAGAACCACCTTGTCGCGCGGCACGCCTTCAACAGTTGCATCGCATGCGGAGTCTGCACGGCGCAGTGCCCGGCCGCCCAATACTACAAAGATTACAATCCGCGCATCATCGTGGATGTGGTGCTGTCCGGTGATGAGGAACAGTTGGTGGAACTCCTCAAGTCCGAGATCCTCTGGTACTGCGGCCAGTGCGGTTCCTGCAAGCCGAAGTGTTCGCGGGAAAACAACTTGATGGGCCTGATCTCGTCCTTGCGCTTTCTGGCCCAATTGAAGGGATACCACCTGTGCAGCATTCGCGGGCGCCAGCAATATGCCGCCCGGCACCTCTGGGGTGGCAACCTCTGGAATCGAGCTTGTAGCCTCTACTTTCGCAATGTCGATGCGGAAAACCACCCGGACTTTGGTCCCCGCTATGCGAAGTACCACTCGGAAATAGATCAGCAGATGACTCGCTTGGGTGCGAGTCCGGACGCCACGGGCCAATTCGGCGGCCGCAAAGTTCCTTCCGAAACACTCGATGAACTTCGTGCCTGCGTAGCCTGGGGCGGCACTCTGGCGCTTTGGAACCAACTGGAGGAAGACGCGTTTGAAGACGCGCAAAAGATGGGCGTCTCCATTGACGAGTATTACGACCGCGTCCGATCGGAAGGATAGGAGCGAGGCAAGGAGCATGGTAACGGCTGCACCCATATCGGAACCAACCACCAAGGAAATTCCGGAGAACGATTTCTTTCTTACTCCAAGCTGCATCCTAGGGGCCATCAATCCCGGCACCGAAGTGCTCATCAGCCGGATCTACCAACTCTTGGGGTTGCGATGGAAGGCGGCCGGAGACCGTCGCGAATCCGAATGCACTTGCTGCACCGGCATCCTGTCCCACGGCGACATCATGTCAATGGAGAGCACGTTGCTGGTGGTGGCGCGGCTGTGGTCGATTGCCGCGGAGTTGGGCCTGGAGAACATCACGACTGCGTGTGTGACATCGTTTGCCATCCACACGGAGTGCCTGCAAATGTATGAGCACGAGCCGGACCTGGCGCAACGTGTGGACCGGTGGCTTCAGGAGGCCTGCAGCCGCCGACTGCGGATTCCGCGGCATGTGGTCCATGCCAGTGACATTGTGTATCGCTATCGCTATGCCCTGGCGCGGAGCATGCGCCATCGACTCGTGGAAAAGAAGACGGGGCGGCCGTTGCGCATCGTCGATCATGTTGGGTGCCACTACGCCAAGGTCTTTCCGGAAAAAGCTGTGGGCGGATCAGACCGATGCGACGTCCTTACCGGAATGATTCGCTCTTGGGGCGGCGAGACTGTGGACTACCCCGAACGTCGCCATTGCTGCGGCATGGGCTTCCGGCAATGCATGATCCGTCCGAATCGCGGCTACACCATGGCATGTGTTCTGAAGAAACTGGAGAGCATGGAGCCATGGGAACCGGATGCGATCCTCACCAATTGCCCAGGGTGCAATGTGCTCCTCGACAAGGAACAATGGGCGGTCCGGCAGATGACCGGCACGAATTACAATATTCCCACTCTCTCCTACGCCGAACTGGCGGGTTTACTGCTGGGCTGGAATCCCTATGACGTCGTGGGGATTCAAGCGCACACGGTGCCAGTGGAACCTCTTCTGGACAAGATTGGAATTCCCTACGACAAGTCCGAGGAATGGCTGCCGGCGGGAAATATGGAGGTCACCTAACCACGCGATATGGCGAAACAGGTATGCATCATCGGCGGCGGCGTGGCGGGTATGCAGGTGGCGATTGTTTTGGGCACGCTTGGGGTGCCGTCTGTTTTAGTGGAAAAGTCTTCACTACTGGGCGGACGCGTGCCGATGCTTTCGCGGACCTTTCCCTTCTTCAATGATGATGGATTTAGCGATGGGAAAGAGTTCACCGACGCGCTGGAACGGGACCTCAGGTCGACACCGGTGGCCGACATTCGTCTCAACAGTGCGGTAACCGCCGTGACGGGAGAGTTCCCCGACTTCCATGTCCAGCTCAGCGACGGAAGTTCCTTCGGTGCTGGTGCCTTGGTAGTGAGCACGGGATTCGAGCCCTTCGATCCCTCCAGCCTCAAGGAATACGGATATGGAATCTATCCGAATGTAATCACGGCGTCGGAACTGGAATGGATGTTGAACCCGCGCGGGCCGAGTGGCGGGAAACTGGTGCGGCCCAGCGACGGCAAAAAGGCCTCGCGGCTCGCGATTGTGTTCTGCGTCGGGTCGCGTAACCGACGTATTGGAGCACCGTTCTGCTCCCGCATTTGCTGCTCTTACAGCACCAAGCAGGCCAGCACGGTCATGGAGCGGGATCCCGCAGCGTTCGTGGCTTGCTTCTACATGGACGTGCGCACCTATGACCGGGGCTTCGAGGAGATGTACTCGCTGGCACAGGAGCGTGGCGTTAGGTACATCCGCGGGCGCGTGTCGATGTGCACGCATCTTCCCGATGGCTCTATTTCGGTTCGGGCCGAAAACACGCTTATCAGCCGGCCTTTCTTTGGCGAGTTCGATCTAGTTTCCCTCTCCACTGGGATGAGGCCCTGCAAAGACGTGGACCATCTGGGTCAGGTCCTCGGAATCAGCCGCGGCCCGGACGGGTTCTTTCTTTGCCGGGAGTGGTTCCGCCACCCCCACGACGCAACTCGCGACGGTGTTTTTCTGGCCGGTTGCGCAACCGGAATGAAGCCGATTCGCAACTGCATGATCGACGGTGCCTCTGTGGCAGCACGTGTGACCGCTATTCTGCGGGAGGTTTCGTCAGGAGGAGCAGCCGCCTCGCATACCGTCAATCTTCCTTGAATCGATGACGAATCCGTATCTCATCTCAGAGGTACTCCCCCCGCTGCGTGTGTTGCCAGCATTCTATCGAGTAGAGCCAGCGCTATTTGAGTACGAAATTGATACCACATGGCCGTTCCCTGGTTTGAGTCGAAAATCTCAGCCGCGAGCGAGGGCAGCTTTGCGGACGACGAGGATGTAGCCTTTGGCCTTGGCATCGGCCTCGATCGCGACCAGGTGCGAGCGTCCCGCCGGGATTTGTCCCGCCTTCATTTCGATTTCAGTGAGCGCAAGACGAACCTCGAGTTCAGTGCCCTGATAACCTGATCGCGGTGAGATTCCTCCCCAAGATTGACCTGAGACGGCCCCTGGGGCGGACATGGATCCCTAAAGAACTGGACGGCGAAGTCGGCCGCTCCGGAATCACCCGTAGCAGGTCGTATCGCAGCAGCGTCTCCCCAGTGCCACGGCATTTGCAGTAGGTATTTCTCACGCACTCACGGACGGGATTTGGCACCCGACGCCTTGGGTGCGGGCGTCACCCCTATGCGGACACAAACAACCCCAGGATCGCGGCAGCTCTGCCGCCCCTTTTGAGTCGACATCGCTTGGATCTGCGAGTCATGCTGGCCGCAAATGCGGCCTCCTTGGCACGCGGTTCGTGCAAACCCAGATCTCGCGATAACATTATCTAGTGACAAAGTACGTTGTTGTCTAGAATAGCTAATTGCTAATGTAAAAGGACCTAACGGCCGCTTAGCAAGAATGGCGATTTTGCGAAACGAAGCCAACAAGTCATTTGTTATCAGCGGAACCTGCAAGACAAAATCTGATCCGTGAGATTCTTGCCGGGATTGACTTGGAACGGCCTCGGGTCAGACGTGGATCATCTAAGAACTGAAGGGCGAATGGCTGGACCAAACAGTCCAGCATCAACAAGGCGAGGCACAGCTCGGATCGAGCGGCGCGCACAAAGCACCGCGCTAGCTTCTCAACGAAGAGCGGAAGCTGATCCGCTGGGTCGCCCGGGATTCGTAAACTCAAACGAACCGGTTGTTGGCGTGAACGCCAGCTTTCCGACGCTGTGGCAGGCAAGAGATCTAAGGGTCAACGCCGACGGTCCACTTTCGCCAGATCCCTGACTTCCACCGGCGTCCATCGCCGCGCCTTCCCCTCCCGTATCCGCTTACTGGGCAGAATGTGCCTTCCTATCCCACCCCGTGGCTGCGCATCGGTCGGTCTTGACGACGCCATCGGAGGAGTGCGTTCGCCATTTCCGAACATGTGATCGTGATCACACGCGCTTGTGACGCCCGCCGCAGCGGGTCTCCAAACCTGCGCCCTACAATTCGCGGATTCGCGCGCCAACAAATCGAGTGAATGACCACATCTTCGGCCGTCCAAGGAGGCGATCAAATGAGTGCATGGCGTCGGGTGTCCTTCTTTTGTGCTTTCGTTGTCACAATCATGCTGCTGACGGGAAGCACTTACGCTATCCCGGCTTTCTCGCGCCAGTATGGCACTTCGTGCACTACCTGCCATATTGACTTTCCCAAGCTAAACGATTTTGGCAAGGCTTTCAAAGATGCCGGCTTCAAGTTTCCCAAAGATGACGAGACCTTTATTAAGGTTCCCCCGGTAATGCTGGGAGCGCCGGCGCAGAAGGACATGTGGCCTCATGTTATATTTCCGGGGACGATCCCGGGGATGCCGCAGATCGGCCTGCGGTTCAACCAGTTTTTCCAATACACCGGCAGCAGCGCCAACAAGTACTACAGCGGCCAGGTCCTTCCAGGAACGACGCCCGGGCAGTTGCTGACGCCGACGATTCCGAATACCGATTTTGAAGCGGGTTTCTTCAGCATTTTCATGGCGGGAAATTTTGGCAGCGATATCGCTTTTTGGGTGGATGACGATCTGAGTGTCGCCGGGCTTAATGCCAATGGCGAACTCGGCGACGGTTATCTGCGCTTCGTCAACGTTGGACGTTTTTTCAAGTTGCCGACCGACTCGTTGACGCTAAGGGTGGGCCAGTTCGAACTGGACTTGCCGTTTACGCAGGCGCGGTCGATCAATATCAGCCCCTACGATATCTATACCCAGGCGAACTTCGGCGCGAGTAATCAGAATGTGAACAACGTTATCCAGTTGGCCGATGCCGCGCATGGAGTCGAGTTCAGCGGAGGCCATCAGTACGGCGGCTACCACTATTCGGTGGCCGTCGTCGACCAGAGCACAAGCGGGACATCGGCTGGTAACCCGGCGAATGTCCCGACGCCCACGGGAGGACAAATCGGCGTCCCGGGTGTTGGCTTCGTCTCCGACACCAACTACAAGGACATCTATGCCCGTTTCTCTTACCGCTTCAACCTGGAAAAGGACCCAGCGAGCCGCCACGATGTTCAGGCGGCGGGCGCCACGGGCCCGCGCGACCATACCTACCTGAGCTTGGGCACTTTCTATTACGAAGGTCGCTCCAACCAGCATTTCACTGGTTACGCATCGGATGGCGTGACCCCCGCCGTGATCAGCGCGCGTGAACCTTTTTACCGCGTCGGCGGCGACTTCAGTTTCAACTATCGCAACTTCAATCTGTTCGGCCTCTACATGTACGGTCACGATCATGACCTGGTGTTGAACTCCGCCATCGTGCCCACCGGCTTTATTCCGGGAGCGGCCGTCACATTCAACGGTGGCTTCCTCGAGGCCGACTACCTCGTGCTGCCCTGGGTGATGACGATCATGCGCTGGGATCGCGTCCAGTCCACGGCGGATTTCCTTAGCGGAGCTGCCTCGGGGAATTATTTTTCGCCAGCGGGGAGCACGCGCGACCGGTTCACACCCGGCGTTCAGTTCTTGATTCACCCCAATATCAAGGCGTCGTTTGAGTACCAATACCGGCCCCAGCAGGCCCTCTACTACAGTTCGAGTGGGCAAACGGTGGAACCCTTCCGTACAAATGTGGCCACCGGTGCCTTAGAATTCGTCTACTGATCTGGGGAGGGACGCCTCCCACAACCATTTCTTGAAACTGAGGAGAAGAACAATGAAACGCAGTCTTGTCTTGGCAGTAATGTTGATGACAGCATTTGTGACTTCACAGGCAGGCACGATCAGCGGAAAAGTTTCAGGCGTCGCCGGTGAGTCGGTTGTTTATGTGGAAGCGCCCGCAGGCAAGACCTTCCCCGCTCCCACCCAGCAGCCCGTGATCGACCAGAAGGGCTTGATGTTTCAGCCGCATATCACAACTGTGCAGGCAGGCACAACCGTGCAATTCCTCAACAGCGACAGTGTTGCCCACAATGTGTTCTGGCCTTCCGTCGGCGGCAATAAGAAACTCACCCATAACCTGGGTACTTGGCCGAAGGGCGAAAAGCGTCCGTTCAAGTTTGAAAATCCTGGAGCAGTGCCGCTGTTGTGCAATGTGCATCCGGAAATGTCCGGCTATGTTGTAGTGTCGCCAACTCCATATTTCGCGGTGAGCGATAAGTCGGGCGAATACAAGATCGAAAACGTCCCCGACGGCAGCTACACCGTAACCGCGTGGCATGAAGGCGCAAAGAATCAATCCAAGCCGGTCGCTGTGGCGGGCGACACTAAAGCGGATTTCACACTGAGCAAATAGGGAAGCCAACTTAAGGAACAAAGGAGCGGGCGTTTGTGTCTGCTCCCTGGTTTTCTTCAAACGTGACGCGTGCCAACAGGGAAACCGCCATCGTGCTGAAACGGTTCAAAGAAAAAAAAGTCGACAGGGATTGGTTGAACACCAACTTCCCCTGCATGATGGCTTGTCCGGCGCACACCAACGCGGGCCGCTACGTCGCGCTTATTGCGGAAGGTCGATTTGAGGAAGCTTACAAGTTCGCCCGCGATCCCAACCCGCTGGCGAGTATCTGCGGCCGGGTTTGTGCGCATCCTTGCGAAACTGCCTGTCGCCGTGGCGACATCGATCGTCCCATCGCAATACGGGCTCTCAAACGCTTTCTGACGGAACGGCACGGCCCTGAATCCAAGCGCCCTGTCGACATCAATGCGGGACGAGGTCAGAACAAACTGCCGTTCAAGGTGGCCGTGGTTGGCGGCGGGCCGGTAGGACTATCCGCGGCGCATGACCTGGCTCTCATGGGCTACTCGGTCACGATCTTTGAAGCCGCTCCGGTCGCTGGCGGAATGCTCTATCTCGGTATTCCCGAATATCGCTTGCCTCGTGACGTAGTGGAAGCGCAAGTGCGAGAAATTCTCGCGACCGGCGACATTACGCTAAAGCTCAATCAAGCGGCCGGACGCGACTTCACGGTTTCCGACCTGCGCCATAAGGGCTTCGATGCGGTGCTGATCGCCGTGGGCGCGCATCGCAGCCGCGATCTCACCATCCCCGGCGTTGACCTGGACGGCGTTTACAAGGGCATCGATTTCCTGCTCAACGTGAATCTCGGCTACAAGTTCACCATCGGCAAAAAGGTGATTGTGATCGGCGGCGGCAACGTCGCCATGGACGTGGCGCGTTCGGCGGCTCGCGAAGTGGTGCGGCAGCATGTTGCTGGAGTAGAAGATCTCGAGCCTTCGCTGGAGAGTGTAAGTGCCGTGGCCACGAAAGAAATGGTGGACGTGTCACTCTCCGCACTTCGTTTGGGAGCGCAGGAAGTACATCTCGTCTGCCTGGAAAAACGGGAAGAAATGCCGGCGGCGCTGGAGGAGATCGAAGAGGCCGAAACCGAAGGCATCGTCATGCATCCAGGGCTGGGCCCCAAGCGCATGATCGGCAAGGACGGCAAAGTTGTCGCGTTGGAGACGCTGAAAACGAAATGGGTTTTCGATCAGAATAAGCGCTTCAATCCTGCGTTCTACGAGGGCAGTGAAACACAACTGGATTGCGACACCATCATCATGGCGGTCGGCCAGGCGCCGAATCTGGACTTTCTCAAATCCGAAGACGGCGTGGAGTTGTCTCCCCGTAGGCTGATCGCCGTGAACCCGCAAACGCTGATGACTTCGGCGGACGGAATCTTTGCCGGCGGCGACTGCGTTTTCGGTCCGCGTCTGATCATCGATAGCGTGGCCGATGGCAAGCGCGCAGCAGTCGGCATTGATGAATTTCTGCGTGGCCAGAAACATCCAGAGCCTATCGTCGAAGTCGAGGTCTTCAAACGCCACAGCATGCCGCTGGAACTGTTGGACCTGGTTCGCCCGCCCATACCCATGCTGCCGCTGGAGCGCCGTACCGGAGTGACGGAAGTCGAGGTCGGTTACGACGCTGAGTCCGCGATGGAAGAAGCCCAGCGCTGCCTGCATTGCTGGGTGAACACGGTTTTTGAGGGTGTCCCCGAAGACGGGAGCATGTGTATCCTGTGCGGCGGTTGCGTGGATGTATGCCCGGAAAACTGCCTGCAACTCGTATCACTGGATCGCATCCAGTTCGAGCCCGAAACCGTGCAGCAGATCCGGGAACATCAGGAATTGTTTGGCGTGGAACTCGACGAAGTGGCGGCCGACGAACTCGGCATCGTGACCGGGTCCGCCATGCTGAAAGACGAGACGCGCTGTATTCGCTGCGGGCTCTGCGCCGCGCGCTGTCCCGTCGGCACCATCACGATGGAGTCATACAACTTGGTTTCCGCCGAGCGCACCGGATTGATCTCGATTGAAGGCATTGATGGACCACTCCGACCAAAATCGCCAGTCACGGCTGGAGGCGCGAAGTAAACGTGCGAGGTAAATAATGTCCGAAGAGAAAAAAATCACGCCAGCGGAACCAGGCAACGACGTCAACCGCCGCGCCTTTTTCGTGAAGCTGGGTTTGGGATCGCTCGGTATCGCCGCTGCCGGCACGGCGGCATTTTCATACCAGTTTCTTTCGCCGAATGTTTTGTACGAGCCGTCTCCCATCGTCAACGCCGGCAAGCCGGAAAATTATGCGGTCGATTCCGTGACGCTCGACGCGAACACAGGCATTTATCTCATCCATGACCAAAAAGGTTTTTATGCGCTGAGTGCCGTCTGTACTCACCTCGGCTGCCTGACCGCATGGAAACCTGAGTTGGACATCATCGCTTGCCCTTGCCACGGCAGCAAGTTCAATCGCGACGGGGTCAAGATTGCCGGCCCCGCCCCCAGGCCACTGCCCTGGCTGCAAACTTCACTTAGCGATGAGGGAGATTTGATGGTGGACCGTTCCAAGCAAATTGATCCCATGAAGTTCTTGAGGGTGTGAGCGTGGCGAAAACAATCACGAACTACTTCGAGGAGTTACGCGGCACGCGAGTCTGGCGTTCGGTGTTCCGCAGCGGGACCGGTTCCAGCACTCTGCACCGGGCGCTCGCGGTGCAGCAGAACGTGTTCCTGCACCTTTTCTCCACCAAGGTGCGGACCCGCATGCTCAGCTTCAGCACAACCTGGTATCTGGGCACCCTGACCTTCGGAACGTTTCTCATCTTAGTGGCCACTGGCATTCCCCTGATGTTCTATTACCATCCCTCGGTGCCGCAGGCCTATGCCGACACTAAGGATCTGCAGTTTGTAGTTTCTTCCGGTTTATTTCTGCGCAACCTGCACCGCTGGTCCGCGCATGCCATGGTTTTCCTGGTGTTCGCGCACATGTTCAAGGTGTTTTATCGCGGCGCCTACCGTCCGCCACGCGAATTTAATTGGGTCATAGGAGTTATCCTGCTGCTGATTACTCTGCTGCTCAGTTACACGGGCTACTTACTGCCTTGGGACCAGTTGGCCTTTTGGGCGATCACGGTGGGTTCTAATATTGCTTCCGCTGTGCCGGTAATGGGCAATAAAGTTCACTTCCTGATGCTCGGCGGCAATGTGGTGAACGCCAACGCTCTGTTGCGCTTTTACGTCCTGCACTGCATGATTCTGCCGCTGGTTGCGATTCTTTTTGTCGCCGTACATTTTTGGCGCATTCGCAAAGATGGCGGCCTCTACGCCCACGAAAGTGAGCCGAGAACAGTCGCGGCAGAACCGGTGCCCGCCGCCGCGAAGGGGGTGCGATAACAAATGACCGATCCAAAAGATTTCATCGCCGGCATGGACTCGAATGCCCGCAAGTCGCCGACGCGGGTTGTCTTCGTCACCCGGCGAACCTCGGCGCAGGTCAAGGTTACCGACGAAGATCAGGTGCAGACATATCCGGAAGTCCTCTTTCGCGCCATCGTCGCCATCGAGGTGCTTACGATCACGTTAGTGGGCGTGGCTCTCCTGTTCAACGCACCCCTCGAGGGCATTGCCGATCCCTCGCACACGCCCAACCCCGCCAAGGCGCCCTGGTACTTCCTGGGATTGCAGGAAATGTTGCACTACTTTCCGCCGGTGGTCGCCGGTGTGCTGGTTCCGACTCTGGTCGTGATCGCGCTGATTGTGATTCCGTATTTCAACATCAACATCGAGGCCGAGGGGTTGTTCCTGAAGGACCGCAAGCGTCGTCTGCTGATTTTTTATCTGGCCGCAGTTGGGCTGTCATTGTTCCTATTGTTGTTTGATGTGTATGTGGCGCTGGTGCCGACCCTGATCGTCGCCGGGTTTATGGTGCTGGCGGCGCAAAGTTCTCCGCAGTCGGCTTCGGCCTTCCGCCGTGGTCTGGCTGCGAAACCGCTTTCCTTCTGGATCATGACCTGGTTTCTCTTCGAACTCACGGTGCTCACGGCGGTAGGTACTTTCTTTCGCGGCCCAGGCTGGTCCTGGGTGTTGCCCTGGGGGAACTGAATGCGATCATCATTATTGCAATCAATGAAGAGCGCGTTGTCTTCCCTGTGGCAGAAGTTATTCGGCCATCCGGTTCGCGCTTTTGGTGTGGTCAGCCTGCTGTTGTTGATTTTTCTCGCGATAGCTCCGGCTAAGAACCACTTCAGCGAATGGCGCCACTACCAGAAACAGTATCTTTCGCTGATTGCGAGCCGGGGAGACGCAGTCACACTGCAGCGCCACTTCCACGACCACGACGGAATCCAGCAGATCTGGCTTCCGCAACTCGGAGTCGTCGATCGCTGCACCACCTGTCACGTTGGACTGAAAGAAGCGAGTCTTGCCGATGTCAGCAGCCAGCCGTTTCGCCAGCATCCGGTTATTCCGCACACGCTCGACCAGTTCGGTTGCGTGATGTGTCACCGTGGGCAAGGCCCTGCGACTACCGTCGAGGAAGCCCACAGCAGCACGCTGGCCTGGGAGCAGCCGATCCTGCCCGCACGCTATGTCCAATCTTCCTGCGGGCAATGCCATCGCGCTCCTCTAACCGGTACACCGCAACTGAATTTGGGACGCAATCTGCTGGGGCGCTATGGATGCGTGCACTGTCACACCATCAAATTGCCCGATGGCAGCGCGATCAAGCCGACCGACGATCCGCCTTCGCTTGAGCACATCGCAGACAAGACCACACGGGAGTGGATTTATGCGTGGGTGAAGGACCCTCAGGCTTACGCCGTTACCGCGACCATGCCGAATTTCAAATTGAGCGATCCGGACGCGCGCGATGTTTCGGCTTTCCTGATCGCCAACAGCACACCACTCGCAGGAGACACGGCGCCCGCTAGCAATGACAGTGGCAAAGATCAGAAGACGCCTGATCCGGCCGCTGGCGCCAGCTTGTACGGAGAGTCATTCTGCGCCTCGTGCCATGCCGTGCAGAACGCGGCCGGAAATGTGGTGGGCGGCGATGTTGGTCCAGAACTGACCCGCGTGGGCAACAAAGTGAAGCCGGAATGGTTGCGGGCATGGTTGCGCAACCCGCGTGTCTACGATGCGGGAACAGCCATGCCGCATTACCGTCTCACCGATCCGCAAGTTTCCCTGCTTACCGCTTTCCTAGGAAACAAGACGGATTCCGATTTGCTCGCCAATGTGCATCTCGACGCCGCCACGCCGGAACAGATTGCGCACGGCAAGCTTCTGGTCACCGAGTACGGCTGCGCCTCGTGCCACGAGATCAACGGCATCAAGAAGCCGGATAACTTCGCTCCGGAGTTGACCCGCATCGGAAGCAAGCCGCTCACGCAGATTATTTTTCTGCCCGGGATGACGCACGCGATCCCGGATTACATTGCGGCCAAGATCCGGCAACCGCGTTCGTTTGGAGCAGCGTTGAAGATGCCGCAGTTCAGCCTGGCGCCCGCGCAGATTGACGCTTTGACGACCGCACTGCTCTCGCTCACGGATCGGGCACATGACTTGCCCCTGGCATTGACCGTGCCGGCGAAGCCGCCTTCGAATTACCAGCCCGCCGGCAAGGCCGGACAGCTCATGGCGGACATGGCCTGCTTCAGTTGCCACGCGATCAACGGTCGCGGCGGCGACATGGCTCCCGACCTGATCTGGGAAGGCAGTGCGGTGCAGCGGCCGTGGCTGCAGGCATTCTTGAAGAACCCCGGCACGCTGCGACCGGCGCTGATCCGACGCATGCCCAGGTTCAACCTTTCCGATGACGACGCGAAAGAACTCACCGACTACATCATGACCGTATATCAGACTCCGGCGTTCGATCGCGACTCGATGCCGGCCAGCGGATATCCGCCGGCTCAAGTGGAGCAGGGAAAGCAGCTTTTCTATTCCAAGTATGCCTGCCAGTCTTGCCACATCGTCGATACCAAGGTCGACAAAGGCTACGTCGGACCAACGCTCACGCAAGTTGGCTCGCGCCTGAATGCGGCGTGGATTTACCACTGGCTGAAGAACCCGCAGTCCATGCGCCCCGGCGCCATCGAACCGAACCGCAACATGAACGACGAAGATGCCCGCGCGCTGACCGCATTCCTGATGACGCAAAGGGGCTCCAGTAAGCAGGAGGCGAAGAAATAATGATGACCAGACGCTGGCGGACACTCTTCGTAGCCTCCATCATTCTCGTAAGTGCAGGTTGCACTCGCAAGCCGGGAACCGCCTCCGCCCTGAAGCCCACGGGGTTTGGCTCCGCATTAATAGAGTCGAGTGGAGGCAAGCAGATCGGCGCAACCGGCATGGTTCTCACTCAGCCCGTGGTCGTGCAGGTCAATGACGATCAAGGGACGGCCGTCGCCGGAGCGCTGGTCGAATTCAGCGGGCCCGCAGGCGTCAGCTTTGACCCTCCGAGCGGCCTGACCGATTCCAGCGGACAGTTCAGTACGAACGTCGCTCTCGGTAACATGGCTGGCCGCTATCAACTTATCGCGCGCATATTCACAAAAGCTCAGAAATCAGTCGAGCTGAAGATTGAAGAAATTGCGCTGGGATATCAGCAGGAGGTGGGATACCAGCTCGACAACAAGTATTGCGCTCGCTGCCACGACCCGGAATCCACGGCAGAGCGTGTTTCCAATTATGACAATCTTGAGGTCAAGCCGCACCCTTTCACCGAGGGCGACACACTCAATAGAATGAGCGACGCCGACCTGACGGCCATCATCAGCCACGGCGGACCCGCACTCAACAAGTCCGCATTGATGCCCCCGTACGGCTATACTCTCAGCAAGACAGAGATCGAGGCGCTGATTGCATACATCCGCCTGATCTCCGATCCTCCCTATCATGCTTCCGGAATGGTCTATGCACAAAGGTAGGGCCGGTTGGCTCGGCCTTGTCCTTTTTGTCACCAGCGCCTCGCTTGCTCAAGTGGTAACGCCGGTGGAAATCAAAGACCCCGCGTTGCGCGCTCTGCAGCAGCAATACATGGACGACTTGAGCCGGGCCGGGGAGGACATTCTGGCAACCCAGTTCGACTACCCCTTCTACCTCAGCCGCAAACTCGACCTCGACCAGGCACAGCAGCAACTCGCGGACCAGTCATCCATTCGCTTCGACACTTATAATGGAAAGACTGTGCTCGCGATCACGGGCAACTACTATGCTGCTTACTCCGCACAAAAGATCAGTGCCGGGCAGCGGGCGCGGCGTACCTTTCTTAATGTGGTGATGCCGATTCTGAAAGCCGCAGTGCCGCGCTTTCAGAACAACCAGCATGTGCAAGGGTTCGCGGTGGAGATTTCGCATCACATCATGGGAAAGGTGATGGGAGTCTCCATGGAGCGCCCGGAAAACCTGATGGTGTTTCTGCCGCGGAGCGGCGCTCTAAAGCTTCTTGCCGCCAAGGATGAGACCTCACAGCAGGCGGCGCTGCTGCAGGGAGAAGCATTTCTCAACGCGCAACCCATCTCAATCTGGCTCAACGATAAGGCGCTCCCGGTTGCAGCGAATGATCACCCGGATGACACTTCCGCCAGCGTGCAATCGGACTCATCTAAGACGGGGACTGAAGTCGCCGCGACTCCTCCGCCGTTGAAGCCGAAAGAACCACCGCCGCCGCGCGACACTTCGACACAGGCGTTGGCTGCAGTGCAGCTCTCAAACCAGCCTATAGTCGATCAGATCGTAAAAGAACTGGAGCCACAAGCACACTTCGTTGCCTACGCGCCGCCGAGGTTCGTGGCCTTCCGTCAGGGAATCTATCTCGAGCTGTCACTAAATTCCAATCTGCCGGCGTCTGCCGCGGGATCGCGGTACAAACTGGCAGCCACGGCGTTCGATGAACACATTGCTCACCTCATACGTCCGCTGCTGGGTTATTTCAAAGATGAGAAGGATTTTGACGGGATCGGCTTCAGCACAAACATCCGCCTCTCTGGCAAGTCAGCCGCCAGCGCATCTGAAGCCGTGGAATTCTTCTTTCCAGTTTCCTCTCTGCGCTGCTACGAGAGGTACGATTGCACTGGCCAGCAACTCTTGGACGCGGGAACGGTGCTAATCAACGGCGAACGCGTGGCCCTCGATCTGCAAATCGCCGAGGGAGGCTCCAACCACTGAACTGCTTTAGCTCAAATCGAAAGCGCCGACCTGTTATGCCTGTGCGTTGCCGAGCATGGATCCTCTTAGACCACCACGGCGTTTGAGACCGCCTGTGGACTCAACCATCCGCCCGTCAACAGTGTGTTTCCTCTGACGCTTACAAACGACTCCTTAGGTTAGCCACACGAAACCGAGGGACTGGAGGCCGCTAAAGTACTCGCGCGGTGGGCCAAGTCCAGCAAAAAAGCCCACCAGCGGAATCCGCAAGACAAACCCTGATCGCTGTGAGATTCCTCCCCAAGATTGACCTGAGACGGCCCCTGGGGCGGACATGGATCCCTAAAGAACTGGACGGCGAAGTCGGCCGTTCCGGAATCACCCGTTGCAGGTCGTATCGCAGCAGCATCTCCCCAGTGCCGGTTCAACTGCATTTGCAGTAGGGATTTCTCACCCACTCACGGACGAGATTTGGCACCCGACGCCGTGGGTGCGGGCGTCACCCACTCTTCGCGCAGAATTAGTTTATGGTTGAACGACGATCGACAACGTTGTCGAGAACCGGAATGGGGGGGCCAATGCCAGATGCACGGAAGAGCAGGAAGGCCGCGGTACCCGCAGCACCGGCAGGACCGCAAACGAGGAGCGCCGATCGTCTACGCCGGGAAACGAATGCATTCCTGAAACAACTCTTTGCCAGGGGGTACTACTTGGAAGAATTCTTCGGCAAGCTCTGCGATGGCGGATGTTCGCGGGAAGAGTTCGGAACGTTACTTTACTCTCTGTGCTTGGTTTCGTCTTTTCGGGCTGATTCGCGTTATTTTTCAGGAGGTCAGAAACGCCTTGTGAACAGTGGAAATATTTCAAAGTCTCAACTCAAGGCACTTCCAAGAAAGATGCGAGCCATGGCAGACACAATTGACTCGCTGAACGCAACGATTCTGGCCCCGGCAAACGACATAAAACTGGCGCCCCACGATGCCCAGCGACAAATCGCCCGCGAGTACGTGATTCGGCGATACGAAACGCTCCCCGCGGTTTTGCGCATTTATTCATGGCACTTGGAGAGGTTCTCAAAGTTTGCCGCTCGGACCGCGAAGAGGCTCATGCCGGGCCACGTCCACGCCATAGAATTAATTCGGTACGTGGAGGATCACACGGGATCCCCCCATTACGAGGCTATGGCGAATCTGATAGAGCAAGGCTGGCGCGTCGCAGGAAAGACGGAAAGTACGCCACGTTTCCTCAGCGCAGTGGGGCTGACAAAGTTGTACCAGCGCTGGGCGGAATCTGTGTGCGGACCGAGGCGTATCCCACGTTCATGAGCGATTGAGAAACACCCTCCAAAGGGAATCCATCAATCAACGCGAATCTCCCACGCATGCGCCGCTCGCAAAACTCATTCCCAACTGGTTAGCTGCTGGACAAATCCGTTCCCAAAAAGGAACTGTCTTGTCCTTCATGTTTGTGATGGTCTCTGAGATTCTGTTCTCAGGTGCACGCGGCGGCACGGAGACGAACGCGCCGGAACAGATCTTGCTCCGCAAGCGCGAGGCAGCACAAGCCCTTACGATTTTTGGTTCGCACGTTAGAGGCAACGGACACGAGGAGGAGAGGAGAACAGCTATGAAAGAGGAAAATGGAACGCCGCTACTCTGGCCGAAACCCAGGTAAATTCGATTTCCGAGCGCAAGCGCGAAGCAAACCGTAAGAACGCTCAGCGCTCCACCGGGCCCAAGACTGAAGCCGGGAAGAGCCGGTCTCGAGGTAACGCGATCAAACACGGCATCTTTGTATCGGAGATGTCCGTGCAGCGATGGCTTTTCGAGGAAGATTTCGGCATCGCGCGAAGATTATTCCAGGAACTGGTTGATCACTACCAACCCGTCGGGCCGATCGAGAAACTCCATGTCGAGATCATTGCGGAGTGCTGCTGGAAGATGCGGCGCCTTCAAATCGCGGAGGGCGCAGCGATAAAGGTAGCTATGCGATGCGAAGAAAGCTCTATAGAAGAAACGGAGGGGGAGAGCGAGGATCGTTCCCTATTGATCAACGGATTGTTCGACGATGCAGAGAAAAGTGCAGGAGTTTCGGGATACGTCGATGATGCGCTGTTGGAGACTATTCTGGCGGAATCCTCCGCAGAAGAGTGGTGGAAGAATGACTTTCTGCTCGCCAACCAGAAAGCAAAGGACCTCTCGACTCAGCGCACTGACGGTTGTGACTTGAGCCGACAAGAAGGCATGAAAAAAGCGCCGTCGGCCCTGCGTCGCAGGATGCGCGCATTTAGAGAGCGCTCTTTGAAGATGGAAGTTTATTTCGACCAGTGCGAAGACCTGCGTCGGCAGCCCCATTATGCGCAACACTTGCTTCCCAGTTCAGACGTCATGGACAACTTGCTACGCTATCAGACCGCGGTAGAGCGGCGTCTTTACCGCGCCATCGCCGAACTCGAACGCCTGCAGCGCCAGCGTCTTGGAGACGCTGTGCCGACACCTGCCACCCTGAATGTTAACCTCCTTTCTGCAGATGGGTAGACTCTTGTCCTTCGATCATCTGTCGCGATCAAGCTCCTAGACGAGTCGTTCAAAATCCAGGAGCTTCAACCCCAAGTGTGCTTTGACCGGGTCCGACCATGGTCGTTAACTGATAAGTTACTATGTTCATCTTATGATATTCCTTTTTAGTTAACTTCGTGACCAAGAATTCAGAGAAACGCGATTTTGCAAAAACGAAGCCAACAAGTGATTCGTTATCAATGGACATTGCATTTCATCGTACCGAAATGCTTCAGTTTGAGGCCCATGTTTCATGCAGCGCCTGGTCGCTAAGCAGAAGGCCAGGGTCAAGGACTCGTGACTCGCGCGACCGAACAAGCTGACCCCGGAACAGCGGCGAGAGATTGCCCAGAAAGCGATTCGCGCCCGTTGGGCGAAGGCAAAAAAGAAGAAGAAGCCTTCAAGTTAATTGAGTGTGTGAAGCTGGAAGAGCGCGCTGGTAAACGGCTGCATGGGGATCCGATTCTCGCCATTTTCCGCTAGGTGGGCCAAAGCCAGGGAAAAAGCCCAGCAGAAGAACCCGCAAGACAAGACCTGATCGCGGTGAGATTCCTTTCCAAGATTGACCTGACACTGCCCCTGGGGCGGACATGGATCCCTAAAGAACTGGACGGCGAAGTCGTTCCGGAATCACCCGTAGCAGGTCGTATCGCAGCAGCGTCTCCCCAGTGCCGGTTTAACTGCGTTGGCAGAGTTACTTGGCATGGCGGAAGGTGCGCTACGGCACCGAGGAGCGGTCGGAAGCTGGCCCCATGCTAGAATGCACGCGGCATGAATGAAACTGAAACTCAGGAGCCAGAAAGTCTTCTTGAGGTCTCGGTGGTTGTGCCGGTCTACCAGGGCGAGCACACGCTGGAAACGTTGGCCGGAGAAATCGCTCCTCTTACTCTCTCCCAGACAACGCCCGCAGGGCGCCGTTTCCGGGTGGTTGAGATGCTGCTGGTGCACGATGGAGCGGTGGACCGCTCAGCCGACGTCATGCGGGTGCTCGCCTCCCAGCATCCCTTCTTGCGGATCATCTGGCTCTCGCGCAACTACGGCCAGCACGCCGCCACGCTCGCGGGGATGGCGAGCACGGTCGCGGAATGGGTGGTTACGCTGGACGAGGATGGCCAGCAAGACCCGCGCGACATTGGCCGGATGCTCGACGAGGCGCTCGATCATCGAGTTAGGCTAGTTTACGCAAGCCCCACCAACCCCGCTCCCCACGGGCTCCTGCGCAATCGGCTGTCCGGCCTAGCCAAGTGGATCTCCACCCGAGTGCTCGGCAGCCGTCTCGGCGCCTTTAACAGCTTCCGGCTAATCGAGGGCGAGGTGGCCAGGGGAGTGGCCGCATACTGTGGTGCCAACGTCTACCTGGACGTAGCACTCTCTTGGGTCATTGGAACAGCAGGACACTGCCCGGTGGCGCTGCGGATGGAGCACGGCCGACGCTCCGGCTACACACTCCGGCTCCTCCTGCGACACTTCTGGCAACTCGTCCTGACCTCAGGTACGCTCCCCTTGCGCTTCATCGCGCTGCTCGGCTGTGCCTCCATCCTCTTCGCCGTCGTGATGAGTGCCTTCGAAACTTGGAGGCGACTGCATGACAAAATCCCGGTTCAGGGCTGGACCTCGATGTTCATCGTGACCTGCCTCTTTGGGGGGCTGATCCTGGTTTCCCTCGGCATCATCGCGGAATACCTCGGCGTCGCGGTGTCCATGGCCATGGGCAAGCCGGCTTACTTGATTGTGTCGCGACCCGCAGAGGATCTCGGACTGAAGCGATGAGGCCGCTCGGTTGGGTTGTAGGCCGAGGCGGCCTGCTCGGATCGTGCGTGGAGCGCGAGATCGGCTCGGACGCGTGGCACCCTGAACATCCTTTTGTCTGGAGCAACCCTAAGCAACTTCGCGAGTCGATCGCGAACGCAGTGCGCGGTTTCCGAAATCGTCTCCTGACAGAGTCGCGGGATAGCTGGTGTGTATATTGGTGCGCTGGCAAGGGCGTGGTGGGCACCCCGGTTGACGATCTCGGTGCCGAGACTGCGACGCTGCGCTTCTTCCTCGATCGGCTCGGCGCTGCACTCGGCGAGTTGCGCGTCGCCCGGACTGGCCGAGCAATGACTGGCCAAGTATTTTTCGCCAGCAGTGCAGGCGGCGTGTACGGTGGGAGCGCTGAGCATCCGTCGACCGAGGCGACACCCCCTCGGCCCATCTCGGACTACGGGCGAGCGAAACTCGACCAGGAGGACGAGCTCTTGAATTGGGCGGGCCCGTGCCCGACCGTGTCGACGCTGGTGGGTCGGCTTTCTAATCTTTACGGACCGGGCCAGCATGTCGACAAGCCGCAAGGACTCATTTCGCACATGTCCCGTTGTCTGATCTTCGGTGTTCCGGTGCGCATCTACGTTTCGCTCGACACCATCCGCGACTACCTGTTTGCGGAGGATGCAGGACGGCAGATTGCGGCCGGCGTAAAGCGACTTGGCCGCGAGGCACCTGGCGGTGGCCAACACGTGACCAAAGTCTACAGCTCGGGTAACGAGACCACGGTTGCCGGGCTCATCGGCGTCTTCCGCCAAATTGCGAAACGACGACTCCGCGTGGTGTTGGGGCTGAACCCTGTCAGGTCAATACAGCCCGCGCGACTCCAGTTCCGGTCTATCGTCTGGCGTGACGAGCCAGCCATACCCCCTACTGAACTGCTCGACGGGGTGAACCGTTTGCACCGTTACCAACTCGCGCTCTTCCAGGCAGGACGGCTACCCCCTCCTGCGATAGGGAATCCGCGATGAGCTTCCGCGGGCAAGCGCGATGACGTAAGACGAAATCGGCAAAGGAATGGCCGAAATCGCCCGTTTATCATTACCCGCAAATTGTGCTATAGAGCTGACTTTTAGAGTCCGCTCTGATTTAAAGAAGGAGCTTGAGACGATCGCGGCTCGCGAAGGGCAGAGCGTCGCCCGAATTTGTGAAGCCTTTCTCTTGGCTTTCTGCCGTTTTGAGAAAAATGGACTTTTTCTACAGCCACAGGCCACAGTCCATAACCTGAGGTGATTTCCGTCAGAACTGGCAGTTCTGCCAGTTGTCGGGGCGGCGCGATGCTCATATGCTCCTCCGCATGGAGGCGATCTGATGATGGTGCGTGACGGTCTGGCTTCGTGGAACGATGGCGCGGCGAAACGATCAATCCTTGATTTCGTTCAGCGGGTGACGACCGAGGGCGGGAAGGACTTCGTGCCTGTGCCGGAACGGATCGCGGTCTTCGATAACGATGGGACTCTCTGGTGCGAGCAGCCATTCCCGTCTCAAGGGCTTTTCGTTCTGGACCGTATCCGCGCGTTGGCACCCCAGCACCCGGAGTGGAAAGACAAACAACCCTTCAAAGCGGCGATCGAGAATGACATGAAGAGCCTGGCTGCCGGTGGCATGCCAGCTCTGGTCGAACTGGTGATGGCAACCCATGCAGGTATGACCGCGGAGGAGTTCGATGGCATTGCGAAGGAATGGCTGGCTACGGCCCGGCATCCGAAATTCAACCGGCCGTACACCGATCTTGTGTATCAGCCGATGGTGGAATTATTAGCTTTCTTGCGAGCGAATGACTTCGAGACCTTTATTGTCTCCGGTGGTGGTATCGAGTTCATGCGCACTTTCAGCGAAAAGACTTATGGTGTTCCTCCCCACCAAGTCGTCGGCAGCAGCATCGTGACAAAGTACGAGGTTCGGGACGGGAGGCCGGTCTTGGTGCGCGACGCTAAGCTGGACTTTTACGACGATCATGACGGCAAGCCGGTGGCGATCAATAAGTTCATCGGACGCCGCCCAATCGCCGCGTTTGGCAATTCCGATGGCGATTTTCAGATGCTCGAATGGGTCACAGGCGGCTCGGGACCACGTTTCGCACTTCTCGTTCACCACGAAGATGCCGTCCGCGAGTTCGCATACAACCGCTCAGCTGTAGGCAACCTTGAGCGGGGCCTGGAGGAAGCGCCCAAACGTGGCTGGATCGTCGTGAGTATGAAGGACGACTGGAATCAAATCTTCGCGTATGAAGATAAAGAGGCTCTCCAAAGACAACCGGAACTCTCCGCTTCCGTGCGCAGTTGATGTCTGCGCACGGAATGGGCGAACATATTTTTCACTCATTTACCCAGCTCGAACGAATGGAGCTTTGTCATCGCTGTTCCGTAGTTTCCCAGGTGGTAGACCGATGCTGCCACGGGCGAGAACGTGAACCGGTCGAACGGCTTGGCGAGCATCGCGTCCAGAAAGTCGATAGTCCCAATACCGATGGTGACGTGCGGGCTGTAACGGTCTCCGCTGTGCTCAGGAACAAATACTTTGACATATTGAATCACCGCTTCGAGGATGTCCGGGTCTTGGGGCGTGGTTACATAGGCGGCGGCTGTACCGCTGGGCGCGGTGAACGGCGCAACTGCATCGATCAACGCTTGCTGTAACCTCAGCAGGTCCGGGGTGGGCTGGATCACGATCCCACCAAGACCAATGGGCTTCTGAGGAATGTAGTAATACTTGAACGCCTGCAACTTCCAGCTGGTCGCCTTCTCTGTGGCAAACACGTTGCCGGCAGCTTTATACACGTTGTCCAGATCTGCTGTGTTGACATACCGCTGCAGTACCGTGACATGTGGCGCGTGTTCGCCGCCCAACGCGAAGCCTTTGGGAAAATTCTTCAGGAGCTGGGCGTTGGCGTCATGGGCGCGCTGGATCATCGTTGCGTCCGGTTCAAGTAGGATGTCTATTGCAGTAATGTTGCTTTGTGCGACCGCAGGTGCTTGTTCTGCAATCGTGGCTCCACTAGGTTTCATAGCTCTCCTTTCGCTTCCAGTCGTTCTTCGTATTGATCACCTGATCCATCGCTCTTAATCGCGAGGTCGTTGTACTTTGCAGGAAGATGCCCATTTCATGGTCTTGCTATGCGTTCGCGAAACACTCTCTAGTGAAAGCAACTTCCGGCGGCGGGACAACTGTCTTTTTTGACAGGGAATGAGAATTCCTCGCAGGAACCCGCGCACCGTTCGGCCATCTGGAATCCGCCATCCGCACTGTCTCTTTTGACAGTTGGCCGGGTCGGCGTCCATCGCGTAGCCTTACCTGTCGCCAGCAGAGAGGACACCAAAATGAAACTAAGTCTCAAAGACCTTAGGGTGGCAGCGTGTGTGGTTGGCATCACGTTCGCAACGTTGGCGGGAAGTGTTCAGGCACAGAAGGTATCAGCCCCTGCCGCATTCTCGTTTGACGTGTACGGCGACTCGCGGTCGATGATGTACCTCCCGCACAAAGCCGACCAGGAGGCGGAAGCTCGCAAGCTCATGGTTGACATGTTCGAACTGTCGCTTCCGGCAACGGTCGCGGGTGCTGTAGTGCAGAAGGACGTCAAGATGACGTATGACCCAACCAGCAAGGAGTTGGTCCAGATGGTCATGCCGTACATGACCGCCAGCGAAGTGACCACTCTAAAGTTCGACCGAGGCTGGGTCACTGAGGCTTCAGTGGAAGACGTAAAACTACTTCCCGGAGTGAGCCGCACTATGTATCGCGCCGCAGGCGGCGAGTGGGTTGCCCGCGAGGTGGTGAAGGACGTCCAGACCGGGCAGGCCGAATTCATTCTCAGTACCGGGGACCTGGTGTGGTGGGGCAAGCAGGCGGATAAACCATCCGACAGCCCGTATTGGAAGCTCGTGAACGAGGACGTGCTCCGGCAATTGCCGCATCCCGACAAACGCCTGAAGGAAGCAGGCTTGGATGGGCGAGTGTTTCCCGCTGTTGGGAACCACGAAGTGTGGGGCGACACCGACGTGGAAGGGCTGCTGACTCTAATCCCATATCTGAAGAAGATGGGAGTTTCTGACAAGAAATTCATCTACTCGTTCGATTACCAGGGCGTTCGCTTCATCTTCCTGTGGACCGGTTCATACGACGAAAAGGAGCCTTCGGCGTGGAACGCCACCCAACCCGTTTATGAAGAGCAGATGAAGCAGCTCCGGGCATGGTTGGACGAGGCCAAGGCGAAGAGCATCAAGAAGGTCTTCATCTCTTTCCACGCCCCTGCCTTTGCCAGCTGCGGTCTGGGCCCTATTCCAGAAGCACAGAATCCTCACAAAACGATTGCCGCGTACGCCAAAGATCTGGACATCGTGGTCTTCAATGGACATGTGCACACGACTGAACTCTACAAGGTCGACGGCGTGAAGTATCTGTTGCTGGGCGGCGGGGGTGCGGAACAGGACCCGATTCTTCCCGGCAGGACACACAACAAGCTCCCCGAGGGCTACCCCAAAGAGCTGTACTGGAACGGCGAAGACCCCAAGGAAGACTACAGCTACCTGCATGTAGACGTCATACCGGGACAGCCAACGAAGCTTACGCTCAATCGCTTCCGGCCATGGTCGGCTCAGCCGTTCGAAGCGCTGGAATTATTCAAATGAAGGTCCAAAGCGGCATGTCTCCCCGCACTGCCCTTCCTTTGCCGGCTTTCGTGTTGCACCCCTTTACGGCTGCGGGCATCGCTGTCGTGCACGTTTACCTTGCCGCTGGGCATCTCTTGAAACTGTTCGGCGGCGAGGTCAAGTGGACACACTCCTGGAAGGGCTTTGGCGCGCTTGCCGGTGCCTATGTGTTCGCGGCGCTTGCGTCACGCGGATGCGTGAAGCGAGGACGCCAGGATCAACGAATCCCTGACGCTGATGAACTAGCCTGATTGTCGACTTAGTCGGATCCCCAGTTAATCCCGTCCTGCTGGTTGGCGAAATATCCCGTGGGTGTTGAAACCTAGCCGCAGGGCATGCCACAGTCCACCTTGAAGTGGCCGGTCTCAGACCTGCCGCCGCTGAATCTCAGTTCATAGGAGCCCTCAGTTCCGTTTTCAAGATTGCCTTCAACATGGTCGAATATGACATTGCCGGACAAAGCCTGTTCGCATGATTCCTTTGGATTCGAGCATCTGAAGGCCCAGTTCTCGGTACCAATCCTGATGCTTTTGTGGATGGGCCACTCTCTGACGTCGACTTCCAAATAGGGATACGAAACTTTCCCTTCGCAGCGGCTGTATTGCTTCAAGAAGAGCTGGACCCCCGGCCCGTTATCCCCTTCCAGACAAGTCGTGGTTCCATGCGGATAAGCGTTCGCATTTTCAGAGCGTTTCGGTTCAGGTGCGGAGAAGGAGAAGGCAAGCGCGACGAAGCAGGATGCGACAGTCGTTACTGTCCGAAGTGCTCGCACTCGGCCTCCCGGAGTGACCTTCGCTGCTTATCTTAGGTGGGATTCCGCCGATACTCAAATCAATGGACTCGGCGGGCATTGTGAGGACTGTCGACGCTATCCGCGTTCTCGCAAGCCCTTTTGTCGGGTTAACGAGTGAAATTGATTCCATAACAATGTCGGCTCCCACGCCCGGATAGACTTTGGTGGTACCAACCAACCAAGGCCCGGGAGAAAGGAGCCGAACGATGATCATTATAGGATGCGATTATCACCCGGGTTT
>Ga0187890_10000485_pt1 | contig 27789 bp, 22 predicted proteins | sample June2016WEW_21_1_FD_133005 | JGI IMG/M metagenome (GOLD analysis project Ga0187890, IMG submission 133005) | Peatland microbial communities from SPRUCE experiment site at the Marcell Experimental Forest, Minnesota, USA - June2016WEW_21_10 | ecosystem: Environmental > Terrestrial > Soil >... | reverse complement strand
GTTATCCAGGGTTTCATTGAATCGTTCTTCTTCGCTCTGGATGACACGGGTTATGAAGCTGCGGCTTTCCAGCAATTGGGGATATGCGTCCTGCATGGATTCAATGACCGATACGGCGACCTCGGACATAAACGGCCTGTCGATCCCGAGAAATCGCCCATGCCTCAAAGCGCGCCGAATTACGCGCCTTAACACATAGCCGCGCCCTTCGTTGCTTGGCAAAGCACCGTCTCCGATCAGAAAGGCCGCTGCGCGGCCGTGATCGGCGATGACCTTGACTGAGACGTCCTTTTCCGTCGAGGACCCATATTTGTATCCGGTAAGTTGCTCGATCTTCGCCATCATTGGGGCAAACAGGTCCGTGTCGTAATTTGACGGGACCTTCTGGATTACGGCGGCTATTCTCTCAAGTCCCATACCGGTGTCAATGCTGGGTCTGGGGAGAGGTTCGAGGGCGCCGTCCTCAAAGCGGTTAAACTGCATGAACACAAGGTTCCACAATTCCAGGTACCGGTCGCAGTCACATCCCGGCTTGCAGTCCGCCCTCCCGCATCCTATGCCCGGCCCCTGGTCGATGATGATCTCCGAGCATGGCCCGCAGGGACCGGTATCGCCCATGGCCCAGAAATTATCCTTTGTCGGAAATGCGAGAATTCGTTCCTCTGGAAGATATCGCGCCCAGAACCTGCGGGCTTCTTCGTCCGCTCCGAGGTTCATTTCCAGGTCGCCTTCGTGGATCGTGGCATAGAGCTTATCCTTGGGCAGGCCCATATCCACGGTCAGAAACTCCCATGCGAATCTTACCGCATCCTCTTTGAAATAATCGCCGAAGGAAAAATTCCCGAGCATTTCGAAAAAGGTATGGTGCCGCGCCGTGCGGCCGACGTTTTCGAGGTCGTTGTGCTTGCCGCCCGCGCGCATGCATTTCTGGCTGGTAGTTGCACGAGAATATGGCCGCTTTTCCTCGCCCAGGAAAGTCCTCTTGAACTGCACCATGCCCGCGTTGGTAAAAAGAAGGCTTGGGTCGTCGTGAGGAATTACCGAAGAGCTTTTAACAATCGCATGTCCACGCTCATTGAAAAACTTGAGGAAGGCCTTTCGTATCTCGCTGGCTTTCATCAATGCAATCTCCTGACTTTCTAAGGTATCTTTAATTATACCAAAGGAGGGAAGGCCCTTACGGATGCCGGAAGACGGAAAACGGAAGACGGAAAACGGATGGCGGAAGACGGATGCCGGAAGACGGATGCCGGAAGACGGAAAACGGATGGCGGAAGACGGATGCCGGAAGTATAATTGACCAGTTTTTTCCGTCCTCTGTTCTCCGTCCTCCGTTCTCTGTCCTCTGTTCTCCGTCCTCCGTTCTCTGTCCTCTGCTCTCCGACTTCCGTCAGTCAGCCGCCACTAATGCAGCGCCGGCAACCGGTTTGAGATTGCAAGCCTGGCGAATTTTCCCCTCGATGTCGGAGATCAGTTCGGGATGATCTCTCAGAAAATTCTTCGCGTTTTCCCTTCCCTGTCCCAGTCTTTCTCCATTATACGAATACCATGTGCCGGACTTCTCTATAAGGTTTGACTCCACTCCCAGGTCCAGAATTTCGCCCTCCTTGGATATGCCGCGTCCGTAAATGATATCGAATTCGACCTCCTTGAACGGGGGCGCGATCTTGTTCTTTACTACTTTTACCTTGGTCCTGTTACCGACAACTTCCTGACCTTCCTTGATCGGGCCGACCCGGCGGATGTCGAGCCTCATGGTGGCGTAGAACTTGAGCGCGTTTCCTCCCGTCGTGGTCTCGGGCGAGCCGTACATAACCCCTATTTTCATTCGGATCTGGTTGGTGAAAATGACGCAGGTCTTCGACTTGCTGATAGCGGATACGAGTTTGCGGAGCGCCTGGCTCATGAGCCGCGCCTGGAGTCCCACGTGCGGGTCACCCATCTCGCCTTCGATTTCGGCTTTCGGGACGAGCGCCGCAACCGAATCGATCACTATGACGTCGATGGCGTTGCTTCGGACGAGCACTTCGGCGATCTCCAGGGCCTGTTCGCCGTAGTCGGGCTGACTGACCAGGAGGTCTTCCACTACGACCCCCAGTTTTCGGGCATATCCAATGTCCAGGGCGTGTTCTGCGTCTACAAAGGCTGCCAGGCCCCCGAGCTTCTGCGCCTCGGCGATAATGTGCAGCGCCAAAGTGGTCTTTCCGGTTGACTCGGGACCGAATATCTCGATAATGCGGCCGCGTGCGACGCCGCCAATCCCCAGCGCGATATCCAGCGACAAAGAGCCGCTCGATATGACGGCCACTTCCACGGTGGCGCCTTCCCCGAGACGCATGATAGCGCCCTTGCCGCACATCCTTTCTATCTGGGAAACCGCCGCGTCGATAGCTCTTTGCCGGTCGTCGTTAAGTCCCATGAACAGGGCCTCCTTATTTCTATTGGGAAAAAGTGATTACCACAGGCCGCAAGCCGATCCCCACACCCCGCGAAGCGTCGAGAACTTCCGGCCTCTGGCGCCCGGTTATTGAAAAAAGCCACAAAGGTTATTTCTGCCTAACCCCCATCGCTCTCTATAACATAGTAAATTCACATGGAATATGATTTATTCGTCCGCTGGGGCGGGGCCTCCGAAGAACGGCGCTTTAAATAATGGAGTATATCGCGCGCCGTCCGGCCTTAAATCGCTCTTATACAATACAACTTCAGCAGCGTCAAAGGGTTCGGCCTTAAAGTCACGACGCGCAAGAAGAATCTGCTGGAGCGCCTGAAGCCGCAGCCTGCCCCTGACGCGGCCAAGGGTTAGGTGCGGTTTGAACGGGCGGCCTTCCGGCTCGAACCCCAGGGGGACCAACGCTGTTTCTACACGCTGTACAAGTTCGGCAAGCGGGCCGATCTGCCCGAGCAGGCCGACCCAGATCACTCTAGGCGATTTGATCGTGGGAAAGGCGCCACATCCCGACGGTTCAATGCAAATCGGCGCGGTCTGGGAGGCTATCCGGGCAAGCGCGGGCTTTATCTCTTCGATCAACTCGGGCGCTACATTTCCCAGGAATTTGAGCGTGAGGTGAATCCCTTCGGTCCTCACCCATCCAACCTGGGCATCGCTTTTCCTTACCTCCTGGATGAACGCCTCGATCTGCCGGCGGGCCGGATCGGACAGGTCGATTGCAATAAAGCTGCGGATGGATGATTCCATGAATTTACCTAGAACTTTTTAACGACCGGCTCGATCCAGTCATTTGTCAATCGCATGCGAGTCCCCCATCATCCCCCGCCAACAGTTTCCACAGCATCTCCAGGGCGGCCTGGGTTGCGTTTTCCTGGATTTGCTCGCGCGTTCCGCCCAAGCAGTATTTCTCTACTATTTTTTTGGTAGGAGTAACGCAGGCGATAAAGACAGTCCCGACGGGTTTTTCGGAGGTGCCCCCGGTTGGGCCGGCAATACCGGTTATACCGACTGATACCTCCACTGCGGCGTTTTTGAGCGCTCCCTCGGCCATTGCCAGCGCCACCTGCCCGCTTACAGCGCCCTGGGCGCGCAGTAGCTCTTCAGATACGCCCAGAATCTCGGTTTTCGCACGATTGCTATAGGTGACAAACCCCCGGTCCAGGTAGTCCGAGGCGCCGGGAACCGCCGTTATTTTTTTCGACACGAGCCCGCCCGTGCAAGATTCGGCAATAGCCAGCCTCCAACCGCGCACGCGCAGGCAGCGTCCGATCACCTTTTCGAGGCAGTCGTCGTTATGGCCGCTTATGTGGTGGGCGCCGATCAAAGCTACGATCTTCTCCTCCGCGTTCTTCACAAGGGTGCGGCACCCTTCTTCATTTGGCGCGGCCGCGAATATGGACACCCAGTTTTCCCGCCCATGGGGATAATAGCCGATGTCCACGCCCTCACGGCGGGGGTCGAAGGACCGAAGCCTCCTGTTCACCTGGGCTTCCAGAAGGCCCTGAACCCGGAGGATGTGTTTGAGGTACGTGCATCTGTGGGAAAACCTGGTTTCGAGGTCTGGGATCACATTTTTTGCCAGCAGGTGCTTCATTTCATTGGGCACACCGGGGAGGAAGTAACACGGGATATCGTCCTGGAGCACAAAGAACCCGGCCATATCGAATCCGATCTTTAACGCCCCTTCGGGCAGTTCGGCCATCCTTTCCAACTCTCTCGACCACTCCGTCCCCCATTCGGAGAGGCGGCCCTTAAGCCAGGTTGCGTAGTCGCGATTGAAAACGAGGGGTCTTCTGAATGCCTTGGAAACGGCTGAGCATGTCCTGTCGTCGTCGGTTGGGCCGAGGCCCCCGGTTGCAATGATAAAATGAGACGTCTTAAGGCATTGGCCAAGATATTCGACAATGTCATCCTCGATGTCCCCGACTGTAATCACCCTGTCGAGGAGAAAACCACGGGCGCGCAGTTCGATGGCAATATAGTGGGCGTTGTCGTTGGGTATATCTCCGAGCAGAATTTCATCGCCGATTGTAAGCAGGGTCCCGGTCACATGAGAGGGCTTATCGGACATATTCTAATCTCCTTTCGTCCGCAAAACCCGCCTCCCCGGGCTGCAGCCGTGGTTGATCTTACCGTTTCACTCAACTTTGAATCTAATCATCGAAGAGGGCCGTGGGGAAAACGTGAAATCATTTTGCGCTTTCGAGTATTCGCCTGTAAACATCGGGAAGAGGGGGCCCCGTCTCCTCGGCAATCCGTCAGCATTCCTCGTACATAATTATAAAATTCCGGGTTCATATCATCAATGTTTGTCTCGATCACCAGGCCTCCCGCGAACGCCCAACACGCCAGACTTCCGCCTAAAGGCGGTAAGAGGAATGACCAGATTAGACGTGTCGCGCGGCCGGCCTGCCGGCTACGCGCTCGCACGACGCAGAGGGGTTATTTTTTTCGATAGGGTACTATATAAGTCTATCATACGAGGAGGTTGCGCTCCAGAAGGGCAGGCTTCTCTTGCCCCAGGAGGAGACACCATGGACCCGCCCTTCCGCGTCGGCAAGACGTTGGAAAATGGCAAGGCTCTTTGCACGGACCCTGGGATCGAGGCCGCTTTCGTTGAAAAGGACCTGAATGTCCGAGAAGCTGCGATGAGGCCGCCCGCCGGCGGAAATTACGACGCGCATTCCCTCGATTGCCCCCCGGCGTTCCCTCCGTGTCTCGATTGACCAGTCTTTGAGAGGCAGCTTTTTCATCTCTGCAGCGAGCGCCTCGGAGGGAACTCCGAGGTCTATAAGCGCCCCGATCGCCATATCCCCGCTCACGCCTGAGAAGCAGTCGAAGCAGGCGATATTCATGCCACTTAAACCCTTTGGATCTGGGAAGTTGGAGCAGGTCCTTCATTGAACTCATGGGGAATTCTAGTTTCCCGGCGGCTTTCAGGTCAATAGCGGAAATTGGAAATCGGGTTTAGAGATTTTTCACGCGAAGACGCGAAGACGCGAAGACGCGAAGACGCGAAGACGCGAAGACGCGAAGACAAGACGGCGCCGATTCAAAGCTGGACGGTAGCGCCGCCTTCCACGGCGGCGGATCAATTGGTAAAAGATGAAAAGGAGCCATGGCGATGGTGGTTCGTACATAAAGACCTTTTTGCATGATACGAAGAACGCCGCCGTGGAAGACGGCGCTACCGTATGATTTATTCTTGGGACTTCGCCGGGACAGATTCACCGTGAACCCACCCGATCTGTATCTTGACAGTTCGGGGAGGGGACGCTAAAGTAGCTAGTCTAACTGGGGATTTCTTTCCCTCTAGGAGGGATGGCCGAGTGGTCTAAGGCGGCGGTCTTGAAAACCGTTGTTCCGTTAGTAGCGGGACCGTGGGTTCGAATCCTACTCCCTCCGCCAGCGAAAATATTCAGGAGAGATGGCCGAGTCGGCTGAAGGCGCTCGCCTGCTAAGCGAGTGTAGGGTGTAAAGCTCTACCGAGGGTTCGAATCCCTCTCTCTCCGCCAGGAAACGATTTAGGGGCATTGCTGATATTTTGGCAACCCCCCTTATTTATTGCGTGAGACTAAGAATGATACCATTTTTTTCAACTGGATGGGACGGAAAGGACCTGGAGCCAGATCGTTCATTGAAGGCTAACAGGAACTGGATTCAGTCAGGACTACATGTGCGTACAGATTGGCTTTCAATCTCACTTTTCCATCTCGCCACTTCTCCGTAGTTTCCCCATCTTCCCTCAAAAAGGGTACGGAAGGGGTACGGTTTTCGGGATTATTCCGTGGGCAGAAGCAGGTCCTGTTCGATGGAGATTAATGTAAAGCCATAAGGTAGGGTTCAGTGAGGATGTCTGATGCCTTAGGCCACTCCCCGCTCCGTGAGGCAACTATTTGTTTGTTATGAGAGCAGGAACCCTACCCCGAGTTGGGCTACCAGGCTGAAAAGCAGGCACCATAATCAATTATGATCGAGCCGTGGATTTCGGGTTCAGCACGTGGGAAGTCTCCCCCGCTGACCTCTTGAACTTCAACTCATACTGTTCCTTAAATACCTGAAGTGCAGCTTCGTGAATCTGCTGCTGGTATTTCTGGGGACAAAAGACATGGCCTCTCCATTTGTAGTTCTTAAACTGTTCGCCCCAATAATGAATCGGAAAGAGATCGCTCACCTTTCTGAGGGATTTGTTTGCAGTACGAACGAAGGTCCTGTCTGCTTCTCCAAAAGATGGGTCTGAAGGCAGGTATACCCATACGTCGCGAACACCGATTGTGTCCTCAAGATGAGCGGCCCGCAAGATTGCTGATGCTAATTCCCGCTTCGCTTGGTAGGTTGAAGCGCCTCGCTGGTTAAGCTTGCGCACTTGCATAAACCCATCGTTACATCCAGGGGCAACAGTATCATGGCTAATAGTTAGAGCCCTGACAAGAAAGCGCCGATACCTGATGTCATGCAGGCTTCTGTGAAGAGAATCATTTTGTGGGCGCATCAGTGCCTTCGCAAAAAAAACTTCATCCGTCAACCACAGATAATCGGTAGCCCGATTGAGATCCAATTTGCGTCCCGAAATTGTGAAGTGGATGCTGTCGGGTTTTTCTTTAGCCTCCTCAATAATGGCCTGGAACATCTTTTCAGCAGCTCTAACCTTTGGGTGTTGGTAAACAATAGCAAACAGGTTGATTTTACTAAACAGAATCTGTTCCAGTGGAGTCACACTGGCCTGATGTAGTGTCAGTACCTTATCGCCATCAGTGGTCTTTCCTACTTTACAGGAGGACCAGAGTCTGTCTAGGTCCAACCCTACTGGAAGGCCGCTGTAGTGCGCATCACGAAAAATATAATCCAGCTTATCTGCATCGAAAGGTCCGTTTATTACCTGGGTTTCAAAATGTTTTTTCTTTCCCGAACTTTGAGCAGGCTTACCAATAATCCAATTGGAAGCCATCTCATTGTCAAGATCAATCTTGTAATGTGCCTCAATTTCTTCAATAAGTTCTTTAACCGGTTCGGACCTCAGAATAAGGGCGCTAAGAGCTTCATGGGGATGACATTTTGGAAAGACATCGCTCTTAAAGAATGCAGTCATATCAGCACAGGATTCATAGAGATCCTCGCTTATATGGCTGAAGCAAGAGTGACCGCAATCATGAAAAAGAGCGGCAAGGCGGAGGCTTCGTATAGTTGTTGGTTTAAATGGCTTATTTGACGGATACTGGCTGTTTACAGCGTCAATTAATCGTTGAGCTTGCTGGACGACACCAAGAGTATGCTCGAAGCGGTTATGATTGCAACCTGGGAAGACGTACGAAACAAGAGATGTCTGGTGAACCTGCCGAAGCCTCTGTAAAAGCGGAAGATCCAGTAAAGCAACCTCCCAAGGTTCGAGTTTAATTGTTCCCCAGAGAGGGTCGTGGATGATCTTAGGATCTTTGGGAAATGGTCTGCGATATTCCGTGTTTCCTGCAAATTCCTGAGCAAACCCTGCAATATCCTTGGAAAAATTTTCAAGGATGCTCACATCGGTAGCCGTCATTACCGCCTTCCACGTGCGAGTTGTTCAAACTCTCTTGCGGCAGCTTCTATTTCTTCTTCTTCGATTCCAGCATCAGCAAGAATACCTTTTGAAAACTTATCGTAGCTGCTTACGAGAGGGTTTTCAAATCTATAATATCTCGGCGCTAGGTTCTGGCGTGAGATAAGGCCGGCCGCATCCAAGTTGGAAAGCGCCTGGTCTAGTTGCGTACTCTCAGGAAAATGTTCTCTCTCCCTGAACGAAAATACATCCATCAACTTAGGGTGACCTTGCTTCATCTTATAAAAAACTCGATGCAAGGTCTCTCTGTCTGCGGTTATTTTTTTATCATGGCCCTTCTGGACCTTCTTGATATGGTAGAATATACCAACGATAATATCCTCTGCTGTCATGGGCATGCGCATGGCTTCCCCCAATCTTGTGCCTACGATGTCCTTCTCACATTTTGCACTTGCTCGCACATCAATTCACTTCTCTTATATTTCGAGTGGAATCGATTGCAAGTACCGCCATGATGCTAAATGAATTCTAAACAGGTGCTCTCAAAACGATGAAAACGAAATACATTCCGGTTCAACCCTGACACATCTAAGCGGCCAAAGAACCCTACGGTTGCAATGTTCACGTTAATCACGGTTATACAGAAAACAACTTGACAAAGGGTGAGTTTTGTGCTTGCCGCAAAAGATCTCCATGGCGCAGCCATAGCACGGCATTCCTGAGCTGTCAAGATTAAAAAATATTAAAAAATATTATTAAAAAATATTATGAGACATCATGCAGGATCAGGTCGTTTCATCAGCACCGCCTGCAAATTCAGTTAGCGTTTATTTATCTTTTTCTGATTGGATTTTGGCACACACGGAGATACCGTGCAAAACGGCAATCAGAAGTGGCAATAGAAGCGGCAATAGAAACGGAAACCAGAAGCGGCAATAGAAACGGAAACCAGAAGCGGCAAAAGACAGGCAACTAAGAAACTTTGGGTCCAAGGGACGACGAGATCCATTGAGACTGATGCCTGCTGAGGGGGTGTAGGGTATAAAGCGCTACCGAGGGTTCGAATCCCTCTCTCTCCGTCACCAGAAAAGCAAAAAGCCCGAGCCCGGCAAGCCGGATCTCGGGCTTTTTGCTTTTGCAAATCTGGGAGATTGTGCGTCTTCCGTATCCTCTTGAGAACATTTCAAATTAAAAACGGCAGGTGTTGAACCCCACCGTGGCGAAGTCGAGGACTATACAGATATGGAGTGCCCGAGAGGAGCCTGCAAGACCCTTGTATAAAAGGTGGCCGCAGTTTTTATATCCATTTCCTGTCTCCCTCAATAAAGTGCGAATGGATCCCGAATCTGTGTCTGAAGTGAATCTTGCATCTGGGATTTCGCGCCAGCAGTTTCCGGTTACTCCAGTATTTACTTAGGAAAAGGGATTTTGCGCTGCAAAGGACGTCGCAGACTTAGACGAACGACTCCGCGCACCGAAGACCGTATTCTACGTAGCTCAACCCCTAAAGTGAAGTTTTGTAGCCCGTGGATGTCCGTTGGCATCAAGAAATTCAGAGTTCCCTTGATCTCTCCGATTCTGTTTATTTCAGTCGCAAAGGCGAACAACTTTTCAATCTGCTCGTCTACCCGGCGAAGATCTGGACGGCGATACAAAGGCTTAGCAGGAAGCTCCGCTAGATCCGAGATGACAAGCTGTGAATAATGCCGACTTATCAGCTCAAGCGCGGGGTGATCAGGAGTTGGAGGTTGACTATGGATGGAATGCGGTGTGGCGGTTTCGATCAGCATCAAACCCTTTTCGAAACCACCTCGGCGTTTCTCTTTCTTTTCCCGTTCTGCCTCGATATCGCTGGTACTTACTCCTAGCTCTCGACACAATGCTCTCACCACCTCTTGAAGGTCGGCGAGTTCGCCGATGAGGTCCGGTCCTGATTTCGCGTCCAGCGCCTCAAATGCTTCTTCAACGAGTTTCTGTCGCAAAGCATCTACCAGAGCATCGCCAACCAAATGCAGGGTTTTAGTACGCTCTCCACGCGCTTCGATCAGAGCCGGGATCTTGTCGCGGACTATCTTATAATACGCATCGATGTCTTCGTCAGCACCGAATAGGTCGATGCATTCGACCTGAACTCCGCCTCTCTGAAGAACATAGTAGACATGCGAAAGTATTCCGCCAGATAACTCGACCACCAAATTGTTAGCTGACGCCAAGTCAGCCAGCTCTTCGGCAAATTTGAGATTCCTAATCAGTTCTTGATCTACCGGCTCGACAACGACGCGTTCAATGAGTCTCGCCGATTGAAGGTCCTGCTTAAGCCGATCCCAGTCACCGACTCTCTTTATGATAAAATCTTTGGCACTCGTGCGCTTCCGTCGGGGAGCCGCGTTGGGCTTGCCAGTCAACTCTGATTTGCTATGGAACCACGGCAGTACCTTGTGCTCAGTTGCTTGAGGGTGGTTATCAATGAACCACATGAGGGCAACAGCATGCTTCTGGTTTTCAGCCACTCGCCTAGTTGTATATGCGATTTCGAAAAGCCATTTACTGCTAGTTATGCTGCTTCGCCAGACATATCGATCTGCCGTTTGGTAACGTTTCCAGTGGCCATGCTCGTCCGGAGCAAAAAACGTTCCTTTGTAGCGCAGGCGTTTCCTAAACTCGTACTTTAACGGTGCGGTTATGCTACCAGTGGTGAGATCAGCCGTTTGAGTGTCAACTTCAAAAGTATCATGGGAATGCCAGTACAGACCCTCTGGGATACCCCAAAGCGACTCGACTCGGACGAGCCTCTTTCCTGGCTCCGCACGTGCCCATGCAGATGCAACCGAAGGGATGAAGTGGTGAGCCATCAAGCAAAGCTCAGCGCCCTCCAGTTCGCTCTGCTCGATTTTGGGCTTGAATTGCGTGCAGAGCCAGTCGGTCGCTTCAGATTGTGAGCATAGCTCATCACTACGCGGGAGCATCTCACGCTTGTCGCTGGGAATGCTCGCCCCATCCGTACGAATGATCAACGGACGTTTTGTGAGTTCGGCAAGGTCGTCCGCCAGCTTGGAGGGAATTCGCCCTGTGAGAACGCTTTGCACAATTTCAGGTTCATGGACTACGTAAAAAACCGGCATGTTGTAACCGAGTTCCCCGTACAGTTTCGCGTTCCTCAGCTTGCCGTATCTTTCATAGTCTACCTGACTCGCAACATGAAACACTTGCAAAGAAGCTGGTCCGACGGTTTGTATCCGAGTCGGGAAGTGTAAGCGCGGATCAACCCCTTCCGCCGGTTCCGCTAAGTCAGCCTGGACTATGTGGATTGCTTTGCCATCCCACACCCATTCAAAAAGAGCACGTGAAGAAAGTTGGGTCGCCCACATCGCCACACGTTTCAGGCGAATTGGGACAGCGGGTTCAGAACTGCAACGCAGGTCTGAGTCGATTAGGTCTGTGCCATCACGCCACCGTCGGACAGCTATGGGTACCGTATATCCAGGCCTGCCACCTTGGGGTTCAAATTCCGCGATCCAGTCTCGATTCTCCCGGCTTATCCGTCTTTCATTGGATACTTGCCCCTTTCGTTTCGGATTTACATACTCCTGAACTATCCAATGCACCTTGCCACCTGGCATATGTGGGAGTTGAGGAATCAATCTCCGTATTGTGGCCTCTATCTGGCGTGGTGAGCAGGGTACCGATTTAAGTCGTCCACGGCTTTGCATTGTTTCAGTCGTGCCGCTCGAACGGATGATGATCTGACGACCTGAACCGATACAGGAACGTGCAAGACACTCAGCGACCCAATCGTTGATAGTTTTGTCCGAGCAGAACTCCAAACATGAGTCGGTTATCACAAAAAACGGCGGAACCCACTCATGGTACAGTGCACTAAGACCGTAAGCCTTCCAGCCAACGCACTCCGCAGAGATCTGTTCGGCTGAAAAATCTCTTGGCCCTGCTTCGGTAATTGCGCTAATGGGCCGGAGTGGGGATAATGTATGCGTCCGAATATATCTTTCCTTTTTCATCAAATACCTTCTGGAATCCGCAATACTGGTGAAAAGAAAAGAACCTCATTTCCGGGCCTCAGAGATCTTGCCGTGTGGAGCAACTGGATTCTGCGAGAGGGGACACTTTTGTAGAGTTTCCTAATTTCGGAAACATCATCGTATGAGACGATCCAGGGGGACCTCAACCCCATGATAAATTCACTTAGGGCTGTATGATCGTCTGGTTTGTAAGCGTTGAAATACAAACACCTGCCGGCACGATAATATGGAGGATCGAGGTAAATCAAGCTTGGACTTGAGAACGTATGATTACGCAGGAATTCCATCGCATCCTCACACGAGAGATGAATACGATCCCTAAAACTGTGGATCCGCTCGATACGCCGTCGAAGCTCCAACCGATTAAACCGAGCATCTATTTTCCACAATCCGCTTTGTTTTCTACCTCCGATCATCCCACCATTCAAAATACCTGAATGGTTTGTCCGATTGAGAAAGAAGGTTGCGAAGCCAAGTGCAAGTGCGCCTGCCGCCAATCCGCTAGAGTACACCACTTTTTGCTTTGACCACTCTTCAGGGGTCACCGGGGTCTGGTCCATAAGCTGGATGAACTCCCGATTATACATCAACACAGAATGCCAGAAGGCGTGGATAGCGGGGTCTAGGTCGTTAAGGTGAATTTCTGAAACCTTCTCTTTAAAGAGCAGGCTTAGGGCGAGGCTGGCGCCACCAGCGTATGGCTCTATGTACTGGGTGCAACTCGATCCATTCAATCGAATGACACTCTCAAAAAGTGCCGCTATTCTCCATTTGCCACCAGGATATCGAAGTGGAGACGCGTCCCTCATAGGAGTCCAAATGTAGATGAACTGGTTTCAGCAAAACCGACTGGTCCTGGACATTCACGTACATTCATTGGCCAAACGTCTGGTTTTTCAAGATTCGCCGTTTCAGAGTTCTAAACTTCAGCTCTTGAAGGGGCGGACTCTCTCGCGTGACACGATCCTAAATCTTCGGCTACTCTTCTTTCTCCGTTGAGCCACTGACGTCCTGCATCAATTCCTCTTTATGCCTCTCTTTGCCCCGGCTCGCCCCGAAAAGGGTGTCAGCGATCTCTATCAGCTTCGCAACAGCGCTATCTGAACAGTAGCCCACCAGAAAGGCAACGCCAACAACCAGAGAGAGCGATTCAACCGCTTGGCGATCAAAAATTCTAAGCATCCCTGACGAAATGAGCGCAATAAAAGCGAACGCCAAGCCACCAGAAATATGCGGTGTGAATAATCGCCAAAGCCGCCGGTCCAGATGCCAAATCTGCCGCGCAACGGAATGATAGAGCCACTTCACGTCGAAGAGAGTTCCACCCAAGGAGCCGCTCAGCCAAGCTGTGCCATACCTAAGGATACCTTTGTACTTATGATCGGATACGCCCAACCAATGCTTAGGGTAGTCAAGCCAGAGAATCGCGATGGCGATCGGTACGCCTAACAAAATGACTGCCAGATAGCCAGCTTCAAACCAGATGCCCCGTTGGGCATCTGGGTCCGTGTACTTTGAGCGCCATTCCCCAAGCCTGCGACCGCCGTCTGAGGGGTCTTCTGGCGCGAACCCAGGGAGCTTTCCTGTGTTCCTCACGCTGCCGCTTTGGGTCGGCTCATCCATGCGAAGACGCCTCCGTTCCACTCTCGCACTTTGTCTATCGTTGCCGACACCTTTGGCAGCTGCGGATAGTCTCGCCAATTGAACTGATTTGGTACCCCAATCCGCTCTGCAATAGCGCGCCGGAAAAGCTGACCCTCAAACTCCTGGTGAGTGGCTATGCGGCCAGCGGCGATCGGTTGTTCAAGGTAAAGATAATCTTCGCCCCTACCGAAGGCCGCCCTGCACTCCTTCAGCCCAGCTTCGGACCAATGTAAGTTCTCCGGCAAGAATGAAGTCGCCACAGAAGCCAAGTCGAACGCCAAAGGCACAATGTGCAAGTGAGCGTGATCGACGCCGCATCCAACACTTAGGTTTGCTGCACTTGGGCCATGTTCAAACGCACAAATTTGTCCATAAGTTCGTTGGAGAATTGAGCTTATTATGTGCTTCATTTCCTGCATCTCGGAGGCAAGCGAGTCGGGTAACGCTCCCATGCATATGAAGTGTTTCTTGGGCACAAGTAACAGCCAGCCCTCGACAAGAGCCCCTAGTGATGGAAGCACGGCGAAGTTCGGAGACTCGAATACCGGCTTGTTCCAAGCCTCTACAGGACTTCGGAGCAAAACATCGTAACACAAACGACAACCGGTCATATTGTCAGCTCCTTTGCGGAAGGACAGTCATACGCATCTCTCAGACTAAGTTCTATTATACTTTACTAGCGCGATCTTTTATAGTCTAGCCTCACTTTCGCTGTTTGCCCAATTGGGAATACTTTTGCAAATCCGATCCGGTCGGCTTGAACTGCTTCTCTGATGCTTGCGGCGGTCTTTGCGCACCGAGCTCAAAGTCGGCTCTCAACCTTAATTCAAGGAGAGGGAACTAGATAGTTCCATCCGGAAAGCAGTACAGCGCTAATGCTGGCGGGTTTGAAGTCCCCTTAGCCAAAGGGGTTATTATCGTTCATGTTCTTCGCCAAGTCAGATAATGTCCCGCAGTTTGATTTCATTGGCCTTGAGCCGCAGATCGCGGGCAAGGTCGTGATATCCGGCTTCAGATGCCTTCTCAGCATAGGCTTCCAGCGGCGCAACCGCTAGCGGATCATGTGTCAAATCTATAACAAAATACTCGCACCCTTCGTGCATTTCGCCAGGTTTGTCGCGGCCATCATTTCTGATTACCGTGTATTTTGGATATAAACCTTTCCCAACGTCGCTTTTATCGTAGTTCACATCGCTCTCCTCGTTCCGGCTGGCTGGGATCACTCTTATTTTGGCGCATAACCATAGAGCTTGAGTTCATTCTGCAAATAGGTTCGGCTAAATTCGGCATCGCAGGTTTTCGCGGGAGCCCAATGGGCTGGGCCGCCTTGACCACATCTATATCCGCCATGCATTCTTCATCCCACCCCCTTTCTGCATCCCAGGCTTGGAGCCATACGCGCTTAAGGCAACGGGGAAGTCTTGGGCCATCATCTCTGTTTCACAGAGCCGGCATACTTGCCAGCCCTTTCTCGACGCGATTTAGGGGGTTTTTTAAGTAATTCAATTGCCTAATAACACAAAATCCCCCCTGCTCCCCTTTAGGAAAGGAGGGTTTTTCCGGATGGGCGCTATATAAGCTTGTGAAGCTTCTCCACGAGATCCGCGTACTGATCGCCGGTGAAGCAGAAGTGCAATTCACGGAATGGTTCACGCAGCGCTTTGACCTGTTCAACCAAATCAGCACCGTCAATTACTATTTCTTTCATCAAAAATGCGAGGGCGCGAAAATCCTGTTCCCCCATCCCGAAACGTGTCATTTCCGACACCCCCAGGCGGATGCCCCTTGCGGCGGTGAACCCCTCATCCTCGGGAGTAGCCTGGTAGTTGCAAATGATATTGTTGGCTTCCAGCCTGCGTGCAACCTCCGGGCCCCTGGCGTAGCCGACATTCACTATCACCTGATGGGTTTCGGTAAAACTGATGTCCGGGTCGCCGGCCACATCGAAGCCGCAGTCCCTGAGGGCCAGGGCGAACGCTTTGGCGTTGGCGATTACTTTGCGCTGATATTGGTCTTTGAAGCAGTTCATCTCATAGGCGGCCATGAGCAGGCCCAGCAGGGTTCCCAGATGATGGTTCGACACCGCCCCCGGGAAAGTGCGCCGGCGGATGGCCTCCCACAGCTCGTATCGCTCCTCATGCTCCTCGAAGCGGCTCGCTATTATGCCCCGTTGCATGCCGAAATACGTCTTGTGCGTGGATGCGGTAACCAGGTCGGCCCCTTCACCAAAAGGCTGCTGAAAATGAGGACCTATAAGCCCGAGTACGTGGGCCGTATCATACATCACTACCGCATCGATTTGCGCGGCATCCAGATACCGGCGGATTTCCGCTACCGGCTCCTTATGCAGGACCATGCTTTTTCCAAAAATGATCAGCTCCGGCCGGCAGTCGCCGATCAGTTCGAGAGCTGCGGAGACATCGATTTTATAAGGGTTTTCAGCAAGCACCGGGAAATTTACTACGGCCGGACGCTCCGTGTGCGGGTCCCGGGCAACGAAGTCCCGAAGCGCGCCCATGGGCTGTGCGCTGAGATGCCCTCCCTTGCCGATGTGGTTGTTCATTACCCGGCGAATACGGCGTGGTTCGCTCCGGCGGTCGGCACGGTTGATGTAGTCGAGCATGGCGCTGAACACGGTTGAATTGGCCATTTGCCCGCTTATAACGCGGGTATCGACTTCAGCGCAGCCGAGGAATTCCCGAAATTCTCTTTCAAGGAGCCATTCCACTTCGGCGATGAAATCAGTCCCCTGATAATAAAAGATCTCCGAATCGTAGAAAGCCTTCGACTCTTTATGCTCTGCGTACCGGAAGGCGGGGTCCATTACGGATAACAGGCGCGCCATCGGTGAGGCCGTCATCTCCGAGGGTATCAGGTTGATGCACTCCTGCTGGCGCCACCTGGTATTTTCAACGGTCTTTTCAAGCAATCGGCGCACATTTGCGCTCGCCGAAGCCTCATGCGGCGTTCTCGAGGGAAGCTCATGGCCGTAAATAATAGGATGGGCGTATGGGGGAGCTTCGGACCGGAGATGGTATTCCACGACGACGGCGTCTACGAGCTTCCCCCGGATGTCGATGCTGAGCCTGTCATCTTCTATGATGTCGCTGTCAATGTAGGCCAGGCAGATCGCGCGCAGCTTGTGCTCACCGGTTTGTCTGGAAAGAAGCGCTTTATCTTCGAACACCCAGTAAGGCGCCATCGTACCACTCGTTATATAGCCGACGTGCTTGTCTGCCTTGAAGACCTTGGCGCCGGCCCTGGCAATTCCCCGGCCTGCCACCGCCACGCATTTGAACATGCGAGGGAGGTCGGTAATGGAGGAGTAGTCGCGGGCGATAATTTTGGAGTAGGCGGCAAACTGTTTCTCCAAGGCCGCCCGCCCGATAAATTCGCCTTTAAGTGGTGAAAAGCTGACGGCCCATTTGCCTATTGGCATCGCAAAACAGGGGATTTCTTTGCCATCCGGGTCGTCTCCAAACTCATGGCCGTAGAGCGGAAGGGAGGGCTCCAGGCGCAGTGTGTCGCGCGCCGCGAGGCCGGCCAGCCCGGCCCCTTTCTCTAAAAGGAGGTCCCAAAGCATCAGCGCGTTCGCACGGTCAACAAAAAGTTCAAAACCGAGCGGTTCGCCTGTATAACCTGTACGGCTGACCATAACCCTGGCGCCCGCGATCTCGACAATGCCCACGGCATTACGGAACGGCTCCGGAAGGGCGCCTGCCTCAACGACTGCCTCGATGATCCCGCGGGATTTGGGCCCCTGTAATGCGAACATGGCGATATCATAAGTGCGGTCGATCAGTTCGACGCCATCGAAGGTTTCGAGATAGGGCTGGAGATGCTCCCAGTCTTTTTGACGGTTGGCGGCATTGACGACCAGCAGATACTCTCCTTCGACGAACCGATAGAGAAATGCGTCGTCCACAGCCGCTCCCGTTTCACTGGCAATGAGCGTGTACTGCGCTCCTGTCGGCGCCAGGTCGAGCGCTTCAGCGTTATTGGTCAGGACATGTTGGACGAACCTGAGCGCGTTGGCGCCGCGGATGATAAATCGACCCATGTGGGAGACGTCAAAAATCCCTGCGCCTTTACGTGTGCTCAAATGTTCCTCCACAACCCCCGAGGGGTATTGAAGCGGCATATCCCAACCGCCGAATTCCACCATCTGGGCGCCCAGCGCCTTATGCCTGTCATATAGGACGGTTCTTTTGGGCTGGTCCATCTCCGCAATCCCTTTCGATTATGCGCTTGTTTTCAAAAAGTGTAAGGGTTCATTTTGTTGGCGCGAACGCCTTTCATGCCGAGGTATCGAAGCATGGACGGATCTCTCGCACGGCCCATTTGCGTTATCCTCCTCGCGGATTTAGGTTTCGTGACAAGCACCGAAGAGGTCCTTGGCGTGATACGAACTTCGCACAAGCGGACCGCTCGCTACCCGCGAAAAGCCCATTGAGAGGGCAATCTCTTTCCAGTTGTCAAACTCTGCGGGAGTAACAAACCGTTCCACCGGAATGTGATCCGCCGAGGGCTGGAGGTATTGGCCCAGCGTGAGCAGGGCGCAACCCGCGTCCAGGAGGTCCCGAAGAGTCTGGTGCATCTCTTCGGGTGACTCTCCCAGGCCAAGCATCAGACCGGACTTGATTGGAAGAGAAGCATCGCAGCCTTTCGCCCGGCGCAGGAGTTGCATCGAACGCTTATATGCGGCTCCCGGCCGGACCGACGGGTACAGGCGCTCGATGGTTTCGATATTGTGGTTCAATACATCCGGGTGGGCCTCGATCACTGTAAGAAGTGGCTCCGGGCGCCCCTGAAAATCGGGGATCAACACTTCAACCTGCACATCCGGAATTTTTTTGCGTATTGCTCTTATGGTTGCTGCAAAGATGGCGGCGCCGCCATCCGGAAGATCGTCACGGGTGACAGAAGTGACTACGACATAGCCCAATCCCAGGCTCTGAGCGGCTTCGGCCACTCTGAAAGGCTCCTCGAGATCAGGCGGTCCCAAAGGCCCGTGTTGCACTGCACAAAAGCGGCAGTTCCGTGTACATCGTGGCCCCATAATCAGGAAAGTTGCCGTCTGTCTCGCAAAACATTCCCACTGGTTGGGGCACCTGGCTTCCTGACACACCGTATGAAGTGCGCTGTTGCTGATCAGCGACCTGACCAGTTCGTAATCCGGCCCTGCCGGAAGCTTTAGCTTCAACCATTCCGGCTTGCGGATACGCGATTTTTTCTCTTCGTGCGGCACAATACCTTCCACCATTTTGCAAGAGGTCCTTTGTTTTCTTTACATGCGGATTGGTTTCTTATACCAAGCAAATGCCTTTCTCCTTATTTTTTCATTCGCGCCTTGATATCGAATTTCAATTGTTGTATCGCTCGATCTGCCTCCCCATAATCGGGGCGCAATTTCAACGCCATATTAAAATGATCGACCGCCTCCCTGAGCATGGAGTCGTTATTTTCTTTTTTCCCCCAGTCGGTGAGGTTTACGGCGCGGTTAAACCATAAGGTGGCTTCTTTGGAATGACCTTTGATGATCTTTCGATAAATCTCATCCGCTGCATCATGGCGGCCCTGCTTTCTTAAACCGATTGCCACATCGTTGCAGAACACAAAATTGTCGAGTTCGTCGTCCACCATCTGCAGCCTCACGTTGGAGGCATCCTCAACAAATCCGGCCCTTTCGAGCAGGAATGCAACTTTCGACCTGATTTCCGCAATTATGCGCCTCTCCAGTTCCAATGAATCCAAGACAGCCTTGGCCTCACCGGGACGGTTATCCTCTATGAAAAGCTCGGTCAGTCTCAATCTGCGTTCCACATTGGAGGGGCTTTTAAGGGTGAGCTTGCTAAGGCTGTCAATAGTCTTTCTGATATCGCCCGCAGCCTCGTGTATTTCGACCAGGTGTTTCAGGGCAATTATAGAGGAGATGTGAGCGCCCATCTCCGCCTGTTCGAAATCGCTCTTCGCGAGTTGAGTTTCATTCAGCCCGAGGTGCGCTCTTCCCCGCAAAATGATCCAGTTCAGGTTCGTGTATTTCGATTCCGCACTCTTCATTAGATTGAGGGCTTCTTCATATTCCCCCAACTCCAGAAGCCGTTCGACTTCTTTATAACATCTGTGTTCATCACTGCTGATCCGCGTCACCAGCTCTCGAATCGTATGGGAAAAACTGTGCAGGGTCAGAGGCTTGACAAGGACATGCATTGCGCCCAGTTCGCCCAGTTCACTTACAAGCCCGAGGTTGGGCTTCTCAGTCATCATAACGAAGCCCATATCCCTGAGTATTTCATCCTTCATACTTATTTGTAACAGCTCGCGGCCTCCCATCGGCTCCATTTCAACATCGCAGATAACTATGGCTTTGTCCTGCCTCCCCGGCATCGGTGTAATGGGTTCATGCCTGTAAGTCACCCTCGCTTCGGCATCCGTTTTGAACATAAGTTCGAATAAATTGAGCGCTTCTTTGCCGCTCGAAGAATCATAAATCTCCACCCCTTCTGAAATCTCATCGCTACGGACCATTTCACGTATGAAATCCGCGATTATCCTTCGCATCAACTTGTCATCTTCTACGATAAAAAATAAGAGCCCCTCGTTCATGCACCTCTCCCGCCCTGGAAAAAAGTGGGGGTCCTCCGCTTCGCCATAGAGTATATTCCACCGCTTAAACAATATTTTATCCGATGGAGAAGAATACAGCGAACAATTATGGGTGCGAACAATCCTTGCGCAGTCCGGCAAAAATCAAACATAGACTGTCTCGTTCTGTGTAAGAAGTTGCCAAGTCTAATTTTGGAATGGTGAATATCTCTTTAGCTGCAAAGGTTGCAAGGCATCCCGCGACCGCACGACGCGCACGATAGACCCTTCCGGGGATGCCTTGCGGGCTATGCGGCGGACCTTCCGCCTAGCGGTAAATTGAATGACCAGATTACCGCACAGAGTTGTTTATAAGTCTATCATACGAGGAAAGGAGGAGTTCCGGCGGGCAACAATCGCCCTATTCAGTGCTGAGGCCCGTCTTGCCGGTTCTTGCCTCAGGAGGTCATTTGCCGGTGAGCAAATTCCCTGAATCGAAACATGTCTTCCCCCAAACCGCAGGTATCGATGTAGCTTACCATGCGGCTGGGGTTCATCCGGTACATGCCCACCAACTGACGCCAGAACTGATATCTGCTCGGGGACCTCACTCCCTGGCGCCAAAGAAACTTCGCAATACCCCAGGGTCCTGTCATCTTTTGCGATGAAGCAATGCGTTCAACCGGCGCCAGGGAAGGCACATTTTCCCCTTTTTGACAGGCCAGCGCAAGCCGGGTAGGCCTCATGGCCAGAAAGTACCGGTAGGCGCGGTCGAGATAAGCCGAAGGCTCATAGAGCCGGTTCACGGCTTGCAGATATTCGCCGATTATTTGCGATTCCGGGCGGGTCGGGACATAGTTGAGCTTGCCGGACATAAAAGTGCCGTCATTTGCATCCAGCAGGAGCCTTCCTTCCCGTTTGAGGCGGTCCCACAGGCATGTATTAGGAAGAACGCTCAAGATGTTCAGCGTCACCATGGGAACGCCGAGTTCCTCCACGAACTCGCAGATCCTGTTTCCGGCCCCTTCACTCTCCTGATCGAAACCGATGATGAAACTGGCAATAACGGACAGCCCATTGCGATTCATATTGCTCAATGATTGGGCCAGCGGATGGCGGATATTCTGGTGCTTACGTGTAAGGGCCAGCACGTTCTCGTCGGGAGATTCAACCCCCACTACGATGTGACTGATATTAGCCTCTGTCATAAGATTGATCAGATCGTTATCCTGCCCCAGATTCACCGAGGCCTGGGTCGTGAAGGAGAACGGTTCCCCATGATTCTTCATCCAGGGGATCAACTTATGAAGGACGGCGAGAGCGTGTTTTTTGACGCCGATAAAATTATCGTCGCATATAAACACTTCATCGCGCCATCCCAAGCTATAGAGGGTTTCCAGTTCCTTTAGAACCTGTTCGGGGGTCTTATGACGGGTTTTGCGACCATACAGGTTTACGACGTCACAAAACTCACACTCAAAAGGGCATCCGCGTGAAGTCTGAATTGCAAGTGTCAGGTAGTCGTCGAAGCGAAGGAGATCAAAACGCGGGACCGGGGATTTCGTCAAATCCGGCTTGACAGGTTCTTCGAATACTGCGCTTTTAGCCCCGTTGTGCAATGCAGAAAGAAACAAGGGCAGCGAGTCTTCAGCCTCACCCCGGACAAGGAAATCGACTCCGGCTTCGAGAATTTCCTCCGGAACCGAAGTCGGATACGGTCCGCCGGCCACGGTGGTTTTGCCCCTTTTTCCGGCCTCGCGGATCAGGGCCAACAGGCTCTCCTTCTGCACGAGCATGGCGGAAAACATGATCAGGTCGGCCCACTCCCAGTCCTGTTCGGTTAATTTTCGAGTATTCAAATCGACCAGCCGCAGTTCCCATTCAGCAGGAAGCAACGCTGCAACGGTAATAAGTCCGAGTGGCGGCGCCATTGCCTTGGCGCCGTTAAATTCACATGCCTGTTTGAACGTCCAGAAACAAACGGGAAGTTCAGGGTTCACCAATAAGGCTCTCATTATTGCCCCCATGCCGTGATGAGAAACGGCTTTAGATTAACCATGTATGGCACGAGAACCGTGGATGTCTGTCCGGGAGTGGTTATGCAACACATTGTCGAACAGATTCCCCGGCTTATCAGTGCCCCTTTTGAGTTTCCGGAAGGGCCTGATGTGTACTGGACAAGTGCTTCGGCCCTCCAGCGCAGTATGGCCGGCAGAGTTAACTGGTTTGGCTACTTACCCGATGCGCTGTGATCTAAGGGCTTGCGCAGCAATGTTCCTCATAGAATGATTATCTCAACAACAATGATAATGACGGTCACTTAAGATCTTTTTACTAACAAATCTTATAATGTATGTAAACGAATAACTTATGCTATCAAACATGAATAATTTGTGCGTAATTTAAAGGTCGGAAGGGAGATAAAATAATCATGATCGGTCCTCCCTGGTCCGGCAAGACCATGCTCGCCCAGCGCCTCTCAGTCATCTTTGCCTATACCGATCGAGCAGGCCCATGCAAGACATACCGCAAGAAGGTGGAATTGCCAGGTTCAGGTCCACGTCGAAGACCTCTTTGATGTTGCGTTTCATCTGCTCGCGAACCTCTTGCATTGACGCCTTGCGGGCGATCTGCTGTTCCATGGAGGTCATTTTGACCCCGTGCAGGCCGCACGGGTTGATCCAGCCAAACGGTTCCAACGACACATTCACATTCAGAGCAAAACCATGGAAAGTGATTCCGCGCCGGATAGCGATTCCCAGGCTGCCCAACTTGCGGCCTCCTGCCCAGATTCCATGGTTGAGCCGGTTGCGCGTGGCATGCACCCCCCAGTGGGCCACCGTTCGGATCATGATTTCTTCGAGTCTTTCCACGTAACCGGTGACGGTGAGTTTGGCGGCGCGCAGGTCCAGGATCGGATAGCCGACCAGTTGACCGGGACCATGAAATGTTATATCCCCGCCACGTTCCACATGCACTACCGGGATTCGAGCTTCCTTGAGGAAAAGTTCGGAAACCCTGAGGTTTTGCCGTCCGCCCCTGCGGCCCAGAGTGAAAACCGGCTCATGTTCCATGAGCAGGAGAATATCCTGGACGATGATCCCGCACTCTCTGGCGGTGACAAGACGAAGTTGGAGGTCACGGACCTCTTCGTAATCCAGCACGGTTAAGTCTGCGCAAAGCCAGCTTTTGGTTGTTCGCCTGGAAGCCGAACCGGCGGTATGCGTCTGCACTGGAGACCCCGCTTTCTTTTTTACTTCACCAAGCGCCGGCTCAGTACGTCAACCGGGGGTTTCGTGCAGCGCTGGTTTCATCGAGGCGCCGCACCTTTGGACGCCAGGGCGCGTTATAGAGCCGCTCTGGATCTTCACCCGCCTCTCTCACGACTTCCTTGAAGGCTTCCACGAACAGGTCCAGATCTTCTTTGCACTCTGTCTCCGTGGGTTCGATCATAATGGCCCCATGAACGACCAGCGGGAAATATATGGTTGGTGGATGAAAGCCATAGTCGATCAATCTTTTGACCATATCCAGGGTGGTTATTTTCAAAGGCGCCTGGAGTTTGTCGGAGAAGACGCATTCGTGCATGCAGGGCCTGTCGTAGGCAAGGTGCAGGGTGTCTTTGAGCTTTTCCTTTATGTAATTGGCATTGAGCACGGCCAGTTGACTCACCTTTTTCAGTCCCGGTCCAAGACTCAGGATATAGCTGTAAGCCCTTACGATGATCCCCGAATTGCCGTAGAAAGCATGGAGCTTGCCTATAGATGACGGAAAATCGTAGGAGAGATAATACTCTCCATTATCCTCGAGAATACGGGGCACCGGGAGGAAAGGCTCGAGATGTTTCCTGACGCATATCGGGCCGGCGCCTGGTCCGCCGCCCCCATGGGGTGTTGAGAAGGTCTTGTGGAGGTTCAGATGAAGTACGTCTATTCCTACCTCACCCATGCTTACGATCCCCAGCATGGCGTTCATATTGGCGCCATCGGCATACACCAGTCCACCTTTGGCGTGCACGATTTCTGCAATTTCTTTGATATTGTCTTCGAAAAATCCGAGAGTATTGGGGTTGGTGACCATGATTCCAGCCGTTTCATCATCCATGACCCCCGCAATGGTATCGGCGGAAAGCACCCCTCTCTCATTGGATTTCACATTGACGGGGCTATAGCCGCACAAAGCCGCGCTGGCCGGGTTCGTGCCATGTGCGGTGTCCGGGACAATTATTTTGGAACGGCGTGAACCTTTGCTCTTATGATAAGCATGGAAGACGAGCATGCCCGCGAATTCGCCGTGAGCCCCGGCTGCCGGCTGAAGAGAAACCGCGTCCATACCGGTAATTTCGGCCAGAAGACGTTCGAGTTCAAACATCACTTTCAACGCCCCCTGAGACAATCCGGCGGGGAGCAGGGGATGTGCCCCGGCAAACCCCGGCAGGGCGGCCTGCTTCTCATTGGTCTTTGGATTATACTTCATGGTGCATGAACCCAGGGGATACATGCCCGTATCTACGCCAAAGTTCCACGTGGACAGGCGAGTGTAGTGCCGCACTACTTCGACTTCGCTCAGGTCGGGGAAATTCGGGCCGCTTCCTGTCAGCGTTTCATCCAGTTCAGAGAATTCCACATCCCTGCGGGGCAGGGAAATCGCCGATCTTCCCTTTTTCCCTTTTTCGAAGAGCAGGGGTTCATTGAGCACCAACCCGGTAGAGCCTGCGAATTCTTTCATGATTCAACCTCGTTTCACGAACTAGCCCTTCAATTGGCTCACAAGTGCATCAATATCTTTCTTCGTTTTGGTTTCCGTAACGCACAGCAGGTAATGGTTGGGAATCCGGGGGTAGTAAGGCGCCAAAGGAAGGCCCGCCACCACCTTGCGGTCGATTAAACGCTGATAAACCGCCTCAAAGCCGGGCGGGAATTCAACGACGAATTCATTAAACGTAGCAGCGGCAAAGGGTATTTTGAATCCGGCTTTTCTGAGTTCCCGCTTGAGGTACTCGCTTTTGTCATAATTAAGCCGGGCCAGTTCACGGGTCCCGCTCCCTCCAAGCGAGGCCATGTACATGGCGGCGGTTACGGCACAAAGACCGCTGTTGGTGCAGATATTGGACGTGGCTTTTTCCCGCCTTATGTGCTGTTCCCGAGTGGCGAGCGTCAGGACAAATCCTCGTTTTCCTTCCTTGTCCTCAGTCATGCCTACCAGGCGGCCCGGCATGCTCCGCACGTACCGCTTGAGACAGGCAAGCATTCCCAGCGTGGGTCCGCCGTAACTCTGGGGAATACCGAAGCTTTGACCTTCGCCGCAGGAAATATCGGCCCCCTGGGACCCTGGGCTCTTAAAGAGACCGTAAGCGAGAGGTTCCGTGAAAGAAGTAATGAACAGGGTCTGTGTGTCGCGGGTCAGGTTGCCCACAGCACCCAGATTTTCTATGCAGCCAAAAAAATTGGGCGACTGAATGGCAACGGCCCCCAATCCTTCGGTGCTTTCCAGTTTGCTCAGATCCGTTCTGCCGTCTGCCGAAAAAGGCAGCTCGACGATTTCGAACCCCGCCGGCTCGAGATAGGTGCGTACCACACGCCGATAGAGGGGATGAATAAGGTTCGATACCGCCACCTTTTTCAGCCGGCTCACGCGTGCCGCCATAAGCAGGGCTTCGGCCAATGCTGAAGCCCCATCATAGAGGGAGGCGTTGGCTACATCCATGCCCAAAAGAAAAGCCGCGAAAGTCTGGTATTCAAAAAGCGCCTGCAGGGTCCCCTGACTTATTTCCGGCTGATATGGAGTATAGGATGTGGAGAATTCCGACCGGCCAAGAAGATAGGACACGGTTGCCGGGATGTGATGTTCGTAACTGCCCGCTCCCAGAAATACTTTATATTGGGGAGCCACAGCCATCGATTGCGCCAGGGCCGCCATGATGTCGTTCAATTCCCACTCCGTCACGGGCCCGGGCAGCCCGAGGTCCGTCTTGCGGCGGCAATCTTCGGGAATCGATGAGAAAAGATCGTCCAGACTTGAGGCCCCCGTCACCTGGAGCATCTCGGCGATGTCTTCTTCGGTGTGAGGCAGATATCTCATTCTTTCATCCCCTTAAGCATCTCGAGATAAGCATCGTGGGCCATAAGGCCTTCCATCTCAGAGAGGTTGGAAGGCTTCACGTCTGCTATCCATCCATCCGTGTACGGCGCCGTATTGACTAAACCGGGCGATTCTTCCAGCGCGGTATTTACGCCGGTTATTTCCCCGCTGACGGGCATGTAGACTTCAGCCACCGCTTTTACGGACTCCAGTGTGCCGCATTCCTCGCCTTTCTTTAATATCTTACCCGGTTCCGGCGCCTCCACAAAGACAATGTCCCCGAGCTGATCCTGAGCATAATCGGTAACGCCTATGCGAATTATCTCCCCATCAAGTCTTGCCCATTCATGGTCCCTGGTGTAGCCGATGTCGTGCGGAGTCAGCAGTTCACTGATTTCTTTCATGTCTAAGCCCCTTTGCTCGTAAACGTTCACCGCTTGCGCAGCACCGTAATTCTCCACATCTGTGGAGAGTAGAAATTTTTTTTACGCGAAGGCCGACCGCGGGATGGTCTATCATGCGCATTGGGCTGGCGCGGAAGGCCTTGCTCAAATCATTTCCTGAAGCGGCGGGGCTTGGGAACCGGGACCGCCAGCCAAAATCTCGACGCTCCGCGAGGCGGGCGTACAGGCACGGTTCCGGCACCCCACCGCCCGCCCCTTCGGAAAGCTCAGGGCAAACTCGGGCGGGCGCCTTTGTCAATAGTCGTAGTAATAATCACGAGGCGGCGGGCTTGCCAGCAGGTGTTTGGCGCGCAGGCCCGGCGGGGAAATGATATGAAATGATATGAAATGATACGGTTTTAGGATTTTTTCCGTTTTTGGCAGAGCAAATACGCCGCCGTATTTAATGTCAAAGGCCATTATAATGAATACACAAGTAATCAGTTACATGTCAAAGTGTCAAGAGAGACGGCCATGTTCACTCACCAGGTCAACTTAAAATCTTTGTTCTTCACTTTGGCCCGTACAAGATCGGCGTCCAGTCCAAACAGGTCGCAGATCCACAAAAAACTGCCGACATCTTCGCAAGACGATCCAAACCATGTCGCAGCGCTGCGCTTATTGCGGCGCATCTCAGTACTGTTTGTCCGCCACCGTACCTTGATCCCGCTCATTACGATTTCGGAGCTCCGTCCCTTGAGGTGAAAATCTTCTATCGCCTGCAGTAAAACCGCCCCCCAAAGTTCGAACGCACCACGGTTCCCGTCCAGGGCCTCCATTAATTCGAAATCTTTAACGCAATGCCGGCACTCCATTAAAAACCCCAATTTAGGAATTCGAGAAATGATTAATTTAGGAATTTAGGAATTCAGGAATTGGGTCCTAATCCCGGAATCCCGGAATCCCCGAATCCCTTAATTTTTCAATTCGTTTCGATCCGGCAAAAGACTATCACCCGGGATTTGGCCGTGCAAAACGGCAACGAGAAACGGCAATAGAAGCGGCAACCAG
>Ga0187890_10000484_pt1 | contig 27798 bp, 19 predicted proteins | sample June2016WEW_21_1_FD_133005 | JGI IMG/M metagenome (GOLD analysis project Ga0187890, IMG submission 133005) | Peatland microbial communities from SPRUCE experiment site at the Marcell Experimental Forest, Minnesota, USA - June2016WEW_21_10 | ecosystem: Environmental > Terrestrial > Soil >... | reverse complement strand
CGACAGCGCCGGGTTCGACAGCGCCGGGTTCGACAGCGCCGGGTTCGACAGCGCCGGGTTCGACAGCGCCGGGTTCGACGATGAGCCTCCCGCGCCGCCCGGGGGCATCCTGGCCGCCAAGTTACTCATCGGTAGGATGCCGGCGGGGCGCGTGTCCCGCCCCTTGTCGCCGGGCCGCTGCGCAGTGATCATTGGGGCCAGGCGGCACGGCGTACGCTGGCATCCGGCGCAGCCCCGGGTCCTGCCTGCCCGGCGCCGCATGAGGAGGTTCTTCGTGGTCGTGCGGATCGTGGTCGGCCTGGTGTTGACAGTGGTGGCGTTCGCGCTGGCGGGGCGGCGGTTGTGGTGGCTGGCGCGGGTGGGCCGGGCGGGGCAGCCGGCCCCGGAGCGGATCGCGGCGGTGCGCGAGCATCCGGCCCGGGACGCCGGCGTAGAGGCCACCGAGGTGATCGGGCAGCGCAAGCTGCTGAAGTGGACGGTGCCCGGGGCCGCGCACGCGGCGACGTTCTGGGGGTTCATCGTCTTGCTGCTGACGATCATCGAGGCCTACGGGGACCTGTTCAGCAAGACGTTCGCAATCCCGGGGATCGGTCATTGGGCCTTCATCGGGTTCATCGAGGACCTGTTCGCGGTCGGGGTGCTGGCCGGCATCATCACGTTCGCGGCGATCCGGCTGCGCAGCAACCCAGAGCGGGAGGGCCGGGCGTCCCGGTTTTCGGGCAGCCACACCGGCGCGGCGTGGCTGGTGCTGCTGGCTATCTTCGCCGTCATCGCGACCCTGCTGATCTACCGGGGCGCGCAGATCAACACCGGCGACTTCCCGTACCCGCACGGGGCGTTCGCGTCGCAGATCGTGGGGCACTGGCTGGCGCCGCTGGGCACCGGGGCGAACAAGGTCATCGAGACCACCTTCCTGCTGGCCCAGGTCGCGGTGGTGCTGGGGTTCCTGGTGTTCGTGGCTTACTCCAAGCACCTGCACATCATCACCGCGCCGGTCAACGTGCTGTTCTCCCGCCGCCCGGACGCGCTGCGCGGTCTGGAGCCGATGCGCAGCAACGGCACGGTGCTGGACTTCGAGGAAGCTGACCCCGACACCGACGTGTTCGGTCTGGGGAAGATCGAGGACTTCACCTGGAAGGGCCTGCTGGACATGGCCACCTGCACCGAGTGCGGGCGGTGCCAGTCCCAGTGCCCGGCCTGGGCCACCGGCAAGCCGTTGTCGCCCAAGCAGGTCATCCTGGACCTGCGTGACCACGCGCTGGCCAAGGCCCCCTACCTCCTGGCCGCTGACGATGCGCAGCGGGAGGCGCTCCCCGACGCGGTGAAGTTCGAGGCCGGGCGCCCGCTGGTCGGCACCGAGGCGGAGCACGGGGTGATCGACCCGGACGTGCTGTGGTCGTGCACCAACTGCGGGGCGTGCGTCGAGGAATGCCCGGTCGACATCGAGCACATCGATCACATCGACGGGATGCGCCGCCACCAGGTGCTGATCGAGTCCGCGTTCCCGCAGGAAGCCTCGGGGATGCTGAAGAACCTGGAGAACAAGGGTGACCCGTGGGGCATGGGCAGCAACCGCCGCCTGGCCTGGGCGGAGGAACTGGACTTCGAGGTCCCGGTCGCCGACGGGAAACTCGGGGAGGACACCGAGTACCTGTTCTGGGTGGGCTGCGCCGGGGCGCTGGAAGACCGGGCGAAGAAAACCACCAAGGCCATCGCCACCCTGCTGCACCAGGCCGGGGTCAATTTCGCCGTCCTCGGCCCAGCCGAGACCTGCACCGGCGATCCGGCGCGGCGGATGGGCAACGAGTTCGTCTACTCGATGCTGGCCCAGCAGAACATCGAGACCCTGAACGAGGCCGCGCCGCGCACGATCGTGGCGTCCTGCCCGCACTGTTTCAACACCCTCGCCAACGAGTACCCGCAGCTCGGCGGGAACTACGAGGTGGTCCACCACACCCAGCTGCTCGCGAAGCTGGTCGAGCAGGGCAAGATCACCCCGGTCAGCGCGGTGGAGGAGAAGATCACCTACCACGACCCGTGCTTCCTCGGCCGGCACAACAAGGTGTTCACCCCGCCCCGGGAAATCATGGAGAAGGTCCCCGGCGTCCAGGCCCAGGAAATGCACCGGTGCAAGAACCGCGGCTTCTGCTGCGGCGCGGGCGGGGCCCGGATGTGGATGGAGGAGCGGATCGGCAAGCGCATCAACACCGAGCGGATCGACGAGGCCCTCGGCACCGACCCCGACACCATCTCCACCGCCTGCCCCTACTGCCTGGTCATGCTCGGCGACGCCGTGGCCGCCAAGAAAGCCAGCGGCGAAGCCAAAGACACCCTCGAAGTCATCGACGTCGCCCAGGTCCTCGCCCGCTCCATGCGGCCGCCCGCGCCGCCCGCCGGCGCCGCACCGCCCGCCGCCCCTGCCGCCCCCGCCCCGGCCGACCAGCCCACGGGCTGACCAGGCCGGGACGGGCGGCCCGGGGGCCATGGACAGCAGGCGCGCCGAGGCGTTCAGCGACGGGGTGTTCGCGATCGCGATCACCTTGCTCGTCCTGAGCCTGCGGCTCCCCGGACCCAGCGTGGCTCACCCCACGCTCGCCGATCAGCTGCTCGCCGCCTGGCCGCAGTACTTCGCCTACGTGGTCAGCTTCCTCACCATCGGGATCATGTGGATGAACCACCACACGATGCTGGCCCACGTCAGCCGGGTGGACCGGCCGCTGCTCGTCATCAACCTGCTGCTGCTGATGGCCATCGTGGTCATCCCGTTCCCGACCTCGCTGGTCGCCGATCACCTGCAGCACCCCGGCGCCGGCGCGGCGACGGTTGCCTACGGGCTGGTGCTGATCGCGGCCTCATTCGGCTTCGCGGGCTTGTGGATCTACGTGGTGACGCACGCGGAGCGGCTGGGCGGCCAGGCTCAGCCGGAGGCGCTGCGGCGCTCGATACCGGGATTCACCGGCGGCCTGCTCGTGTACGCGGCGGGCACGGTGGTGGCGGCGCTGGGGGCTCCACTGGTCGCGCTGATCATCTTCGGCCTGCTCGCGGTCTATTACCTGTTCGAGCACCTGCCCAGCCCGGCCGGCGCGCCGGCCGCCCCCGGCGGCCATGATCCCGGCCGCCCGTGATCCGGCCGGAAAGACCGTTAGAGGGGAAGATTCAGGATCAGGGTGCGGGCGACTCGGTAGGGAGCCAGATCCTGACCCGGGTCCCGTAGCCCGGCCGCGACTCCAGCACCGCCTGGCCGCCGTGAGCGGCCGCGATGGCCTGCACGATGGACAACCCCAGCCCGCTGCCGCCCGGCGGCGCGGCGGCGTCATCGTCCTGGCCATCCCCGCCGTCCCGGCTGCCCCCGCTGCCCGGGCGGTCCGGGCGGTCCGGGCGGTCCGCCCCGCGGTGGAAGCGGTCGAAGGCCCGGGCCGCGTCCTCCCCGGACATCCCCGGTCCCCCGTCGGCGACCTCGAGCACGGCGCGGCCGCGGACCGGGGCCAGCCGCACCGCGACCGGCGTCCCGGGGGGTGTGTGCTCGCGGACGTTGCCGAGCAGGTTGGCCAGCACCTGCCTGATCCGTGCCTCGTCCACTACGGCGATGAGCCGGTCCGGTGCCTCCGCCTTGACCGGGCGCCCCGGCTCTACCGCCGAGGCGTCCGCGGCCGCGTCCCGGACCAGCACCGACAGGTCCGTTTCGGTCAGGTCCAGGGAGGAGGTGCGGTCGAGCCGGGCGAGTTCGAGGAGCTCGGCGACCAGGGTGCTCATCCGCTGTGATTCCTGCTCGATCCGGCGCATCGCGTTCGGCAGCTGATCCGGGCCGAGCGCGCCCTGCCGGTACAGCTCGGCGTAGCCGCGGATGGTGGTCAGCGGGGTGCGCAGCTCGTGCGAGGCGTCGGCAGCGAACTGGCGGACCTTCTGCTCCGAGCGCCAGCGGGCGCCGAACGCCTGCTGGATCCGGTCCAGCATGGCGTTGATGGCCCCGCCGAGCTGGCCCACCTCGGTGCTGTCGTCCGCCTCGGGCATCCGGGCGGTCAGGTCACCGCGTGAGGTGATCTGGTGCGCGGTCCTCGCCATCTGCTTCAGGGGGGCCAGGCCCCGGCCGATGAGCCAGCGCCCGCTGACCGCCAGCAGCAGGATCAGCGCGCCTCCCGTGATCAGCTCCGTGATGACGATCCCGCCGACCTGCCCGGTGACGTCGCTGACCGGCCGGGCGACCACCAGTACGCCGCGCACCCCGTCGTTGGCCCGGGCCGGGATCAGCCGGGCCACGGCGCGCAGCCGGGGCCCGCTCGTCCCGGGCCCCGTGGCTGGGGGCACCGTGAACGGCTGGTCGTCGACGTAGCGGCGGGCCACGTGCCTGGACAGCAGGTTCTGCACCGCGGCGGTCAGTTCCTGGGTTGCGGCGGAATTGCTGGTCAGCGGCCGGACCTGCAACGGGAGGGTAGTGATCTCGACCGCCACGTAGCCGCCGGGGTTGCTGGCGATCTGCTGCGGGCTGTGCTGCGCCGCCGCCACGAGCTGCGCATTGAACTCGCCGCCCAGCCGGCTGTTCAGCACGGCCGTGCTGACCACCCCCATGATCAGCAGGAAGGCCGCGGTCACGCAGATCAGCAGGACGAGCAGGCGGGCGCGCAGGGACAGCATCCCGCTGGCCCGCCGCGCCGGGGCGGCCAGGTCCGTGGGCCCGGGGGCGGTCATTCCTCTGGCCGGGCGCCCGGGCGCAGGCTGTACCCCACCCCGCGCTGCGTGTGGATCAGCGCCGGGCCCAGCGGATCGAGCTTGCGCCGCAGGTAGCTGACGTAGGTCTCGACGATCTGGGACTGCCCGGCGTAGTCCCAGCCCCACACGTTCTCCAGCAGCTGGGCCCGGGTCAGCACCCGGCCCTGGTGCCGCATCAGGTACGCGAGCAGCCGGAACTCCGTCGGTGACAGTTCCACGGGCGTGCCCGCGCGGTGCACCGTCCAGCGTGACTCGTCGAGCTCGAGGTCCCCGGCGCGGAGGATGCCCTGGTCTGCCGGGGCATCGCCGGTGGTCCGCGCCGCGCGCCTGAGCACGGCCCGGACCCGGGCTACCAGCGCCTCCACGGAGAACGGCTTGGTGACGTAGTCATCGCCGCCGAGGGCCAGGCCGGTCACGGTGTCGGACGAGGTGTCCCGCGCGGTCAGGAAGATCACCGGGACGTCGTTACCCGCGGCCCTGAGCCTGCGGCACACCTCGAATCCGTCCAGGTCGGGCAGCATCACGTCGAGCACGATCAGGTCCGGGCGGACCTCTTCCGCCTGCCGCAGCGCGTCCTTCCCGCTGGATGCGGTCGCGACCGCGCAGCCGTGGAACTTCAGCGCGACCCGCACCAGCTCACGGATATTAGGCTCGTCGTCCACGACGAGCACCTGGGGGATCCGGTCGTTGTCTGTCATCACCTGGGAGGGACGGTACGGCCAGCCAGCGAGAGGGCCGGCGGGGCCACCGGGCTGGCCACATCAGGGGCGGTCCAGCGCGGGCCGCGCCGGGTGTGGCCCGCAAAGATTACCGGCTCCCCGCCAGTTGGAAGTGGATTTGCCGGAGCTGGATTCGCCGGATGGTCAGCTGCCGGATGCGGAGCTGCCGGACGCCGAGGGTACCGGGGACGGGCTGAACGAAGGGGAGGAAGCTGACGGCGGCCGGATCACCACGAGCCGGGCATCCTTGGCTCCGGAGACCACCGGCCCGCCGACCCAGACCGGCTCGCCCGAGGTCAGCGCGCTCGTCGTGGTCTTCTTCCCGCTCTCCCGGACGACGGTGCTGCTCACGAGATCCCATATCCAGGTGGTGCCGTCGGTGGCCCGCACGACGATGCTGCTGCCGCTGACGGACTGGACGACACCCCGCTCGAACGCCAGCGTGCGGATGGCGCCGCCCTGGCCGCGGAACGTGAACTCCCCGTCGATGCCCCGCCGCAGGGCCGCCCGGACGAGCCGGCGCCGCAGGTCCCAGCAGCGGCGGCCTGCCGCACGCAGGGCCGCCCGGGCCGCGGCCGGGTGCCCGGTCCTCCGGGCGGCGCGGGCCGCCTTCAGCGCGTCGAGGCACGGATGGGCCACCGCGGCGGTCCCGGCGCTGCCGCCGGACCCGCTGCCGCCGGACCCGCCCGCGCCGGACCCGCCCGCGCCGGACGACGAGGTCGTCAGCGCCAGGGCGCCCGAGGTGCCCGCCGAGTTGAGCACTGTGTTCAGGGCGGCCGCCTGGGAGCCCGGCCCGGCGGCGCTGCCCGCGGCGGCTGAGGTGCCGGCCGACGACGAATGCCCCGCCAGGGAGACGCCGGCGACGATTCCGCCGGCGGCCAGCGCCGCGGCGGCCACCAGCCCGACCGTCCAGTGCAGCGGGTTGCGCCGCCGGGCGCCGGGGCCCGGGCCGCCCGGCGGGCGCTGGTTGCGGGGGTCCTGGTCGCCCGGACCGTGGTTCCCGCCGGCGCCCTGGCTCATCGGCCAGAACTGCTCAGTCGGGCGGGACTCTTCCGCAGGGTTGCCGCCCGGGGGCTCATACATGTTGTCCATGACCTTGAGACTGCCCGGCCTGGCTGTGACATCAGGCGGTGAAGTCTGGGATTTCGCTGGGAGCACGCTCCGGAATTACCGGAACCTCCCACGCCGGTCCTGCCCCAGTGCTCCCTAACGGTCTTTTCGTTCCAGGCGTCACCCCGGGAACCCGTCACATCCGCTCGGGAACCGGGATCCCCAGCAGGTCCAGCCCGGTCAGCAGGACACGCAGGGTGAGCGCGGACAGCGCGAGCCGGCTGTCCCGGATGGACGGCTCCGCCTGGAGCACCGGGCACTGCTCGTAGAACGTGGTGAACGCGCTCGCCACGTCGAACAGGAAGCCTGCCAGCAGGTGCGGCTGCGTGGTTTCCCCGGCCTGCCAGACTGCGGCTCCAAACCCGAGCAGGCGCAGCGCGAGGGCCCGCTCGGCTGGCTCGGCCAGCGTGATCGGGGCGCGGGCGCCGTCCGGGTCGAGGCCGGCCCGGCGGAAGATGGACCGGATCCGCGTGGTCGCATACTGGAGGTAGGGCCCGGTGTTCCCCTTGAACGAGATCATGCGGTCCCAGTCGAATACGTACTCGCTGTCCCGTGCGGTGGACAGGTCGGCGTATTTGATCGCGCCGATCCCGACCGCGTCCGCGATGGCGGCGCGCTCGCTCTCGTCGAACTCTGGGCTGGTGTTGAGCTCGTCGAACACCGTGCGCGCGCGCTCGACGCCTTCCCGCAGCAGCTCGCGCAGCTTGATCGAGTCGCCGGCCCGGGTGCGCAGCAGCTTCCCGTCGGTCCCCAGCACGTTGCCGATCTGCGCATGCTCGAACCGGGCCGCGGCGGGAATCCACCCCGCCTGCCTGGCCACTGCGAAGACCATCTGGAAGTGCAGTGCCTGGGACGAGCCGACGACGTAGATCGCCCGGTCTACATGCAGGTCCCGGATCCGGTACCGGATGGTGGCCAGGTCACTCGTGGAGTAGTTGTAGCCCCCGTCCCGCTTGCGGATGATCACTGGCAGCGGCTCACCGTCCCGCCCGGTGAACCCGGGCGGGAACGCGCACAGCGCACCGTCGCTGATGACCGCGACCCCGGTTGCCTCCAGTTCGGCGCACACCTCGGCCAGCAGGTCGTTGTAGAAGCTCTCCCCGCGGATGTCCGCGTCGGTCAGCGTGACCCCGAGCTGGCGATATATCCGGTGCAGGTAGTCCAGCGACATGTCGACCAGGTGCTGCCATAGTCGGAGGGTGCCTCCGTCGCCGCCCTGCAGCAACACCACCCGCTGCCGTGCGCGCTCGGCGAACTGCGGGTCGGAGTCGAACTTGCGCCGCGCCGCCTGATAGAAGGCGTTCGGGTTGCTTCGTAGCTGGTCAGCGTCGGCGGAGTCCTCGCCTACGTCGAGTAGATGCTCGATCAGCATCCCGAATGGGGTGCCCCAGTCGCCCAGGTGGTTATCCCGGATCACCTCCTGACCGGCGAACTCAAGGATCCGGGCCAGCGCGTCGCCGACGATGGTCGTGCGCAAGTGACCGACGTGCATCTCTTTGGCCACGTTCGGTGATGAGTACTCCACCACCACCCGCGGGGCCGGATCGGCCTGCGCCACACCCAGCCGTGGGTCAGCGAGCTGCCCGCTGGCCTGCCCGGCGATCCATCCCGGCAGGAGCCTGAGGTTGATGAAGCCCGGGCCGCTCACTTCGGGCGGCTCCGCCACGCCGGTCAGGTCGAGATGTCGGATGATGTCCGCAGCGATGTCCCGCGGCGGCCGCCCTAGCTGCCTGGCCAGCGGCAGCGCCGCGTTGGACTGGTAATCCGCGAACGAGGACGGCCGGATCACCGGGTCGGCGGCCTCGTACTCGGGGCCGAAGGCCGCACCGAGCGCAGCCGACACCCGCTGCGCGAGAACATCCCGTGGATCCGCCATGCTCCAAGCCTAGCGACCACGCCGGGCAGGCCTGCGCGAATAAATCCGCGATCAGGCCTCGTGGGGCCGCATCGGCTGATGACAGCGCCCCGTGGGCCGCATCGGCTGGTGACCGCGCCCCGTGGGCCGCATCGGCTGGTGACCGCGCCCCGGTAGGGCCGCAGCGCCAGCCTATGGTCACGCCCTGGGCCCAACCGCTAGCCTTGCGCCGCGGTTCATGGGGACTGAGGGACTGGTGTTACTGCTGTGCCCTGGACGGGCCCTTATGCGAGCGTGATCAGACGATTGGTGTTGCTGAGGCGACACCGATCGTCTGATCATCACCGAACGGTGGTGGCTTTGGGGCGGGTAGTGTCTCTGGCACCCGTGGGGATCCGGGACGGGCGACCCGGGCTGGCTGTGGCAGGTGTGAGATGCGGGAGGTCAGTTCCGGCGGAGGAAGTGGGCGCCGCGGCCGTGACCAAGCCGTTCCCGGATCCTCTCCGTGATCTGGCCCTTGACCAGATCCGCGGCGAGCAGGCAGGCCGACGTGATGCCGCGGGGACTGGACGCGCCGTGGGCGATGACGATGGTCCCCTCCAGGCCCAGCAGGGCGGCGCCACCGTAGGTCTCGGAGTCCAGCCGGCCGCGCAGCTCGCGCAGTCCGCGGCGCTGCAGCACCGCGCCGACCCGCGCCGACCGGGTCCCGCGCAGCACGTCCCGCAACTGCCCGGCGGCGAATCCCATCGCCCCCTCGAGCGTCTTGAGCGCGACGTTGCCGGTGAAGCCGTCGGTCACGATGACGTCCACCGTGCCGGCAAGCAGGTCGGTGCCCTCGACATTGCCGGTGAAGCGGATCGGCAGGGCGCCGTGCGGCGGTGGGGCGGTAAGCAGCTCGTGCGCCCGCCGGGCCAGCTTGTTGCCCTTGCCCGGCTCGGCCCCGATGGTGAGCAGCCCCACCTTGGGATCGGGGATGTTGTGCGCGATCTGCGCGTAGGCCACCCCCAGCTGGGCGAACTGGAGCAGCATCTCCGGCTTGGGGTCGGCGATGGCGCCCGCGTCGAGCAGGAACGTGGGACGGGGCTGGGTGGGCAGCACCACCACCAGGGCCGGTCGGAGCAGGCCGGGCACGGAGCGTAGCCGGAGCCGGGCGGTGGCCACCACGCCGCCCGTTGAGCCGGCCGAGACCACGGCCGCGGCTTGGCCCCGGCGTACCAGCTGGCAGGCCACGGCGACGCTGGAGCGTGGCCGCCGCCAGCTGGCCAGCGCCCCCTCGTCCATGCCGATGGTGTCCTCGGCGGGTGCGACCTGCAGCAGGTCGGCCACTTCCGGGTGCTCGGCCGCCAGTCCGCGCAGCTCAGCGGCCCGTCCGGCCAGGATTACCGGGGCTTGCAGTGCGGCCGCGGCGGCCGCGGCACCGGCCACCACCACAGCCGGGCCGTTGTCTCCGCCCATGGCGTCGACCACGATGGCCTGCTCCCCGGGGCCGGCCGGCGTGGGTTCCTCGAGCACGGGCCCAAGCCTCTCACCCCCGGGGCAGTGCCAGGGACCAGGGCCGTCAGGCGGGGTGGCCGGCGGGTGCCAGATGACGGGCGTCCGCCGCGCCGCGGCACAGGATTGATCATCCGCCCACTGGGTAACCATCAGTCACGATCTGGGCCCGGCACTACCAGTGCAGGGCAAAGTGGCAAAACGGTGATGAAGGGGTGATCAGACCGTCCTGGTGGGGGCCGCGATGAGGCGGGGACCAGCGATGAGTCGTGGGGCCTGGCGGCAAGCCATGGCTGGCGGCAGGGCCGGACCAGCGGGTGACCAAAGGGACGCAGGCGGGCGGAGCCGGCTGGGCCGGGCTAACCGTGAACGCCGCTTCAGCGTTTCCTCAGTGTGACCCGTTTGCATGGGTCCGGCGCGCGGGATTGTACCGACGCCGCTGGCCTGCCGATGCCGCCGTTGTGCGTACATGGCCTCGGCGCCGCTGAGCGCAGCTGACACCTAAGCAGCTGGGGAGAGCGCGGTGGAAGATCGTCAGCCGCGGGCCACAGGGACCTCGCATCCCGGCAGAGCCGCCGGGACCGCGACCGACCGGAGGGAAACCCGTGAGTGGCATCCGGCAGATAGTGCCAGTACCTGATGGGGGTCGACGTTTCCGCGCCTACACCGCAAAGCACCTGGACGGTCTGACCGCGCGGGCCGGCCTCGGCGAGGCCGAGCGGCTGGCCGTCCGGGCGGTCGGGACCGTGCTGCCCTTCCGGACCAATGCCTACGTCGTCGAGGAACTGATCGACTGGAACGCGGCCCCCGATGACCCCCTCTACCGCCTGGTGTTCCCGCAGGCTGACATGCTTCCCGCCGCGGACGTCGCCCGGATCGCGGGCCTGCTGGCCCGCGGCGCGCCCGAGCCGGAGGTCACGGCCGCGGTGCACGAGGTGAGGATGCGGCTGAATCCCCACCCGGCCGGCCAGTTGGCGCTGAACATCCCTGCCCTCGACGACCAGCCACTGCCCGGCGTGCAGCACAAGTACCCGGAGACCGTCCTGGTCTTCCCCAAGCAGGGCCAGACCTGCCACGCGTACTGCGCGTACTGCTTCCGGTGGGCGCAGTTCGTGGATGAGCCCGGCCTCAAGATGGCCACCGCCGACCTGGACCGGGTCATCGGCTATCTCCGGCAGCACCGCGAGGTGACGAGCGTGCTGATCACCGGCGGTGACCCGATGATCATGGGTGCGACCGTGCTGCGCCGGTACATCGAGCCGCTGCTCGAACCGGGGCTGGAGCACATCGAGTCGATCCGGATCGGCAGCAAGGCGCTGGCCTACTGGCCGCAGCGGTTCGTGTCCGACCCGGACGCCGACGACACGCTGCGCCTGTTCGAGCAGGTCGTGGCCTCGGGCCGGTCGCTCGCGTTCATGGCGCACTTCTCCCACCCTCGGGAGCTGGGGTCCGCGCTGGCCGCCGAGGCCAGCCGCCGGATCCGGGCCACCGGGGCCGTGATCCGCACCCAGGCCCCGCTGATCAGGACGATCAACGACGACCCCGCGGCCTGGGCCGCGATGTGGCGGACCCAGGTACAGATGGGGATGGTGCCGTACTACATGTTCGTGGAGCGGGACACGGGCCCGCAGGACTACTTCGCAGTGCCGCTTGGGACCGCGCACGGCATCTTCAGCGACGCCTACCGGCAGGTGGCCGGCCTGTGCCGCACCGTCCGCGGGCCCTCGATGTCGGCGACCCCCGGCAAGGTGTGCGTGGACGGGATCGCGGACGTCGCCGGCCAGCGGGTCTTCGTCCTGCACATGATCCAGGCCCGCGATCCCGACCTGGTCGGCAAGCCGTTCTTCGCCCGCTACGACCCCGGCGCTACCTGGCTCACCGACCTGCGGCCCGCGTTCGCCACCCGCTTCCCGTTCGAGGCGGCCGATCCCGAGGACCTGCCGGGTCTCTGGTCGCCCGAGGTCTTCGAGCCGGCCAGCTGAAACCGATGGCCCGGCGGCCTAGGCCGGCAGGCCCCCGGACCGGGTCGTAGCCGGCTGGCACCTGGAGCGCGTCCTAGGGCAGCCAGTTCCCGTCCCCGGACGGCGGGTCACCGCGGGATCAGGCCGCCTGGGCGGCCTGCTCGGCGGGGATGTCCGGGACAGCCGGCTCGGGCGCCCGCCGGCCCTCCTTGAGCATGAGGCAGCTGACGGCGCCCACGGCCAGCAAGATGATCGGCAGCAGCATGGTCGAGCGCATGGCGTTGACGTAGCCGAAGGTGAACACGTCGTGGCCGATCCGAAGCAGTTCGGCCATGAGGCGGGCGGGCAGTCCGGCGGGCAGTTTGATCCCGGAGCCGTTCTGGCCGGCCCCGACCTGGATCCCGTTACTGGCCGCATGCTTGATCCCGGCCACGAACTGCCCGCGCAACTGCGGGGGCAGTGCTCCCGCGCGGGCCGCGGCCTGGCTGTTCATGGACGAGACCAGCCGGTTCTGCAGCAGCGCGCCAACTGCGGCGGTGCCGATCACGAGGCCGACCTGCCGGACGGTGTTCAGCACGCCGGACGCTGCGCCAGCCATCCTCGGGTCGATGTTCCGCATGGCCACGGTGACCATGGGCGCGAACGTGCAGCCCATCCCGATGCCGGCCACGATCAGCGCGGGCAGGAAGTCGTACCACGTGGACGTGGTGCTCGCCTCCAGCGCGACCCAGCCCATCCCGACCGCGAACAGGGTGAGGCCCAGCATCAGGATGTACTTGCCGCCGATCTTGTCGGTGAGCCGCCCGGCGGCCGGCGCCACGAACATCGACAGTACCGAGGCCGGGGCCATGGTCAGCCCAGCCCGCAGCGCGGAGAACCCGAGCACCGACTGGAGATAGATGGTGAACGGCAGGAAGATCCCCATCATGCCGACCGCCAGTGTGCCGGACACCCAGTTCACCACCGCGTAATTCCGGTCCCGGAACAACGCGAAGGGCACCAGTGGCTCCCGGTCCTGGGTCCTCCACTGGAGTACCAGGAAGGCGATCAGCAGTAGCACGCCGATCCCGAGGACCAGCGGGATGCTGACGAAGGACGTGATCGTGCCCCAGTCGTACTTCTGCCCCTCGACCAGGCCGTAGCAGATGGCCAGCAGCCCGGCGCTGGCCAGCAGGACGCCGGGGATGTCGATCCGGTGCCGGCGCCCCGGCCGCATATCCGGGATGATGACGAACGTCAGCACCAGCGCGATCACGCCGAACGGCACGTTGACGAAGAAGATCCAGCGCCAGTCGAACGCGGTCACCAGCAGGCCCCCCAGGGTGGGCCCGGCGATGGTGGCCACTCCGGCCACCGCGCCCCACACGCCGAACGCGGCGCCGCGGCGCTCGGGCGGGAAGGTGTTGGTGATGATGGTCAGGGTCTGCGGCATGAGCATGGCCGCACCCAGCCCCTGGACCGCGCGGAACCCGATCAGCCAGCCCGGGCTGGGGGCCAAGCCACACGCGGCGGACGCCACCGTAAAGACGGCGATGCCCATCGCGAACATGATCCGCGGGCCAATCAGGTCACCGAGCCGCCCCGCGGTGATCACCAGGACGGCCAGCACCAGGGCGTAGGCGTTGATCACCCAGAGCACGTCGTCGAGCGAGGCATGCAGCCTGGTGATGATGTCCGGGATCGCGATGTTCACGATGGTCAGGTCGAGCAGGGTCATGAAGAACCCGAGCGAGACGACCAGCAGCACCGCCCACGGATTCGCGTGGAACTTCCTCACCGCATGCTCCCTGTTCCCCTGTTACCGATGTCCCTGACCCAGGCGGATCGGCCGGAAATAGCCTGGCTCGCCGTTTTCACCGATCGTAGACTGGGGGACCGACAAACCGATGCCGCGCCAGCGCGGCCGGCGAACCCGAACCCCGTTCGGTTGACGGCCGGAAGCGGGAAGTATGCTCCCGGCCATGAAACTGAACGGAACCGCAGCGATCATCTCCGGCGGGGCCAGCGGCCTGGGTGCGGCGGTGGCACGCAGGCTCGCCGCCGCGGGCGCCAAGGCTGTCGTGGCCGACCTCAACGAAGAAAATGGCAAGGCAGTCGCCGCGGAGACCGGCGGACTGTTCGTGCAGACGGACGTGGCGGACGAGAACTCGGTCACCGCGGCCGTGGAGGCTGCCGTTGGCATCGGGGTCCCCCTGCGGACCGTGGTCAGCTGCGCTGGAATCGGCTGGGCCGCGCGGACCGTCGGCCGCGACGGCACCCCGCACGATCTCGCTGCCTACCGCAAGGTCATCGACATCAACCTGATCGGCACGTTCAACCTGTTGCGCATCGGCGCGGCGGCCATCTCCCATACCGAGCCGGCCGACGCGGACGGTCAGCGCGGCGTGGTTATCAACACGTCCTCGATAGCCGGCCTGGAAGGGCAGACCGGCCAGATCGCCTACTCCGCCTCCAAGGGCGGCATCATCGGGATGACTGTGCCGGCCGCCCGTGACCTGTCCGTCATCGGCGTCCGGGTGAACACCATCTGCCCGGGCATCATCGACACCCCGATCTACGGGTTCGCGCCGGAAGCCGAGGGCTTCAAGGCCAAGCTGGCCGCGCCGGTGGTGTTCCCGAAACGGATGGGTGCCGCCGCCGAGTTCGCCCACCTGGTCCAGGCGCTCATCGAGAACGACTACATGAACGCCGAGGTCATCCGGTTCGATGGCGGCATCCGCTTCCAGCCCAAGTAGCCATCCCGGCCCGTCCCGCCCGGGCAGGCGGCTCCGGCCCGCCCGGTGGAGCGGGCTGCCAGCCGCGGAACTGAAGAAGCCCCGCCTGATTCGTGTTGCCGTTCCCCGGGCCACCTGGGTGAAGCTGGAGCCGTTGTGGCTCGGGTGGCATGTTATTACTCCTGGGTAATACAAGGGCTGCGCACCGCGACGAGAAGACCCATCTGACGGAGACGGCTAGGCAGACTGTGACGGCTCATGTGACGGGGGACGAACGGGAGCCCTCCGCCGACCAGCCCCCGCGCGGCCCCGGAGCAGCGATCAGCCACGAACTCAACCCGCTTCAGCACACGATCCATCAGCGGTTGCGTGAGCGGGACTGGTCATACGGGGAGGTTGCGCGGCGGGGTGGGCTGCCTCGTTCGACCGTGTATACCCTGGCGATGACCAGGAACCTGGCCCGGCCGCCGCGCCCGGCCACGCTCGATGGGCTCGCCAAAGGCCTCGATGTGCCGGTCTCTGCGGTCCGCGCCGCCGCCGCCGAGTCCACCGGACTCTATTACTACGACATTACTACGACGAGGTCCCCGCCGAACCGCAGCATCCTGGTGACCGCGAACGGGAACTCCTCATCGCCAGCATCGACGAGCTCGCCCCTGAGGACCGGCGGCACGTGGCCGCGCTCGTCGAATCGCTCCGGAAGAAGTCGTCCCGGGAGGGGCCAGAAGTCAGGCCGTGAGAAGATCGCGGACCCCTCCACGGCGGGCACGTTGCCTCTGGAGCCCGCTAATCATTCATATCTTGGCCACTGCCGGACAAGGCCCGGACAGCATCCAGGGCCGCGGTGAAGGGCCCCTAGCTGCACGAACGCCGCTGTCCAATTCGAAAGATACGAACAACCTGGGAGGCGACGCAGTGTCGGATAATGCGGAAAGCGCGGTAGCGGAAGGTCCGGGACAGGGTAGTCCGGCCGGTCAGGGAAATTCGGGCCCGGTGCTGTGTGAGGTGGACGGCCCGGTGGCGACCGTCACCATCAACCGGCCCGCCGCGCGGAATGCGGTGAACGGGGCGGTGGCCGCCGGGATGGCCGCGGCTCTCGACGACCTGGAGGCACGCCAGGACATCCGGGTCATCGTGCTGACCGGGGCGGGGGGCACGTTCTGCGCGGGCATGGACCTGAAAGGCTTCCTGGCCGGGGAGGACCCGCACGCGGGCGGCCGCGGCTTCGCCGGGATCGTGCAGCGCCCGCCGGCCAAGCCGGTGATCGCCGCGGTCGAGGGCTACGCACTCGCAGGCGGGTTCGAGGTCGCGCTCAGCTGCGATCTCATCGTGGCCAGCGAGGAAGCGGCGTTTGGCCTCCCGGAGGTGACCCGCGGCCTGGTCGCGGCGGCCGGCGGCCTGCTCCGGCTGCCTCACCGCATCCCCTACCACCTGGCCATGGAGGTCGCGCTGACCGGCGACCGCATCCCGGCGCCGCAACTGCACCGGGCCGGCCTGATCAACCGGCTGGTCCCGGCCGGGCAGGCTCTGGTCGTGGCCATCGACCTGGCCCGCAGGCTCAGCCAGAATGCGCCGCTCGCCCTGGCCGCCACCAAACAGGTCATCGTGGAATCCGCCGACTGGCCGGCGGACGAGCGGTTCGCCCGGCAGAACGAGCTCACCGCCCCGGTGTTCGGCTCAGCCGACGCCATCGAGGGCGCTGCCGCGTTCGCCGAGAAGCGGCCCCCAGTCTGGCGTGGCCGGTGAGCCTGCTGAGATACCGGAGCCGTCACGCGGCCCCGCGGAACGGGTGTCCTGCCTGGCCTGGGCCACACCGCGCGCGTCCGACCCTTAGGATCGGGGCGCAGAGGACCGGCCCACACCAGCGGCTCACCACCAGACTCTCTCGTTGGGGACACGATGTGCGGAATCGTCGGCTGCCTGGCTCTGGCCCTGGAGGCAGACCCGGATCAGGACTGGGTGCATACCGCCACCGAGCGGATCACCCACCGGGGACCAGATGATGAGGGGTTCTACAGTGACCCCGACGTCGCGCTGGGCTTCCGGCGGCTGGCGATCATCGACCTTTCCCCGGGCGGGCACCAGCCGATGCGGTCCGCCGATGGCCGTTACTGGATGGTCTACAACGGCGAGATCTACAACTACCTCGAACTCGGCCAGGAACTCCGCCAGCAGGGAGTGATGCTGCGGACCTCCTCGGACTCCGAGGTCCTGCTGGAGATGTACGCGTTGCTGGGCAAGGACGTGGTGCACCGGCTGCGGGGGATGTTCGCGTTCGCGATCTGGGACACGTGGACCCGGGAACTGTTCTGCGCCCGGGACCAGTTCGGGATCAAGCCCTTCTACTACACCGTGGATGAGGCCCGCGAGCACGACTGGCCGGACGGCCCGGCCGCGCCGTCCGCGGCGTTCGGGGGGGAGGCCCCCGGCGGCTCCGCGTGGGACACCCGCCCGGCCGGGCGTCACGCGGCCGGCCGGCCCGCCCCGCCGCCCGCCGCTCCCGCGCCGTCATCGGGGCGGCACGGCCGTCACGCAGCGGGCCCCGGCCAGCCGGCAGCGGACCAGCAGGTCCCGGCCGGCCTGCCCGGCACAGGCGTACCTGGGGCGGCCGGGCCGGGCCGGGTACTGCGATTCGCCTCGGAACGCAAGTGCCTGGCCAGCCCGGGTGAGCTGAGCACACTGGACCGGGACGCGCTCCGGCACTACCTGGCCTTCCAGTACGTGCCTCCGCCGGAGGCGCTGACCCCGCCGATCCGGGTCCTCCCGCCCGGGCACGCGCTGATCGCACGGCCCGGCGGCAGCGTGGACGTATTCCGCTACTGGCGCGCTGACCTGCGGCCCGCACCGGCCCCGAGCGAGAGCACCGCCAGCTCGATCCTGGCCGTGATGCGCGACTCGATCGCCGTGCACCTGCGCAGCGACGCGCCCCTGGGCGCGTTCCTGTCCGGCGGCATCGACTCCGCGGCGATCTGCGCGCTGGCCGCGGAACACCGCCCCGACCTGCTCACCTTCACCGTCGGGTTCGAGCGCGAGGGGTACAGCGAGATCGACCGCGCGCAGGAGACCGCGGCCGCACTCGGCGTGAAGTCGATCCCGTACGTGATCAGCGCGGAAGAGTTCTTCACGCATCTGCCTCGGATCATCTGGCACCTGGACGACCCGATGGCGGACGCCGCTGCGGTCCCGCTGTGGTTCGTGGCCCGCGAGGCCAGCAAGCACGTGAAGGTCGTACTGTCCGGCGAAGGGTCGGACGAGCTGTTCGGCGGCTACGCCATCTATCACCAGCCGGGCATGGTCCGGGCCGGGGAGCGGCTGCCAGAGCTGGCCCGGGCCCCGCTGAAGCGGGCCGCCTCGATGATCCCAGCCGGGGTCAAGGGCAAGGGCTTCCTGGAACGGACGTCGACCCCGCTGCGGCAGCGTTACATCGGGAACGCGCACGTGTTCGTTGACGGCCAGGTCGACCTGGTCGCACGGGGGCCCGGGTCACCAGCGGCCAGCGCGTACGCCGTCACCGCCCCGGTCTACGACCAGGCCGCCGAGGCGGGCCTGGACGACACGTCAACCATGCAGCTGGTGGACATCAACACCTGGCTGCACGGTGACATCCTGGTCAAGGCGGACCGGATGACGATGGCGCACAGCCTGGAGCTTCGGGTGCCGTTCCTGGACCGCGAGGTGATGTCGGTGGCGGCCCGGCTGGCACGAGAGGAGAAGATCGGCGCGGGCACGACCAAGCTGGCGCTGCGCCAGGCGATGGCCTCGGTGCTGCCCCAGGCCGCAGCGGAACGGGCCAAGCTGGGCTTCCCGGTGCCGATCGGGCATTGGCTCAAAGGCGACATGTACGGGTTCGCGGATCGCCTGCTGCGCGAGGCGAAGACCGACGAGTGGATCGACCGGGACGTTGCGCTCAGCATGCTGGAACGGTTCAGGGCGGGCGAGGCCGACGTCAGCTGGCGGCACATCTGGGTGCTGATCGTGTTCTCGCTGTGGCACCAGATCTATGTGGAGCGGGTGTACGACCCGGCTGCCCTCGGCTGGGAGCACGCGCCGCGCCCCGGCACTGCCTGGTGATCGCGGGTGCCTGGTAATCGCGGGCGCCTGGTGATCGCGGACCGGGTAATCCCGGGTCTCGTAACCTCCGGAGCAGGGCTAGGGTCAGCCCGTCATCGGGGCCAGGCCCGGACCGGGGCCGGGGCCGTAGGCGGCCAGCTTGTCGCGGAGCCGGCCGCGGCCGCGGTGCAGCCGCGACATCACCGTGCCGATCGGGGTGCCCATGATCTCGGCGATCTCCTTGTAGGCGTACCCCTCGATGTCGGCCAAGTACACGGCGACCCGGAACTCCTCGGGCAGGTCCCGCAGCGCGCGCAGGATCTCGGAGTCGGCCAGCCGGTCGAGCGCCTCAGCCTCGGCCGACCGGGCCTGGGCGGCCAGCGGGTCTGCGGGCAGCTGCCATTCCTGGAAGTCGCCACCTGACGCCTGCCGCGGCTCACGGCGCCGCTTGCGGTAGGTGTTGATGAACGTGTTGGCCAGGATGCGGTGCAGCCAGGCCTTGAGGTTGGTGCCTGGGCGGAACTGGTGGAACGCGGCGTACGCCTTGGCTGAGGTCTCCTGGACAAGGTCCTCGGCGTCGGTCGGGTTGCGGGTCATGCGGAGCGCAGCGGGGTACAGCTGACCGAGGAACGGCACGACGTCCTGTTCGAACCGCCGGTCCCGGTCCGGTGCCTCTTCGCTATTCCCCATCGGTTACTCCACTCGATTGTTTCCCCTTCACCCTAGAGACGTACGGGAACACCCATCCGGCTCGGTGAATCGGGCCACTTTTCCCCCGCTGTTCGTGCTGTCTTTACTACCCCCTGAATCTGAGAGATTCCTGAAGGCTCACTGTGGGCCCCCGTCGCGCTCCACCAGTACTTCGGCGCTGTGCCGTCTCCCGGACTGGCCGGCGGGCGCAAAGAACGTCCTCGTCCCGCGTGGGGCTGGGTCTGCCTCCAGTGTCGCGCAGCGCCGGAGGGCGGGCTGGATGCCAGCCTCGCTGGCATCCATGGTCGCTGCGGAGGCTACCGTCGGCCAGGGTCCAACGTCCCCACGGGAAAGGCCCGGCCGTGGCCCGCGACCGCGGGCCGGGGTGGCCTGCCGGCGGGGACGCAGGGCAGGCTCAGGCGAACCAGGTGGACTGACCAGGCATTAGATCCAGCCGTGGTACCACATATGCGACAGCCACGACGTGTACGGGATGACCTTGGCTGTGAGGATGGGGTACAGGTAGGCGAAGTTCAGCAGCACCCCGAGCAGGTAGGCACCGACCACGGCCGAGCCCACCGCACGGCGCATCGCCGAGGCCCGCGCCGAGCCGAGGATCAGCCCGAGGCACAGGGTGATCGACAGGATCAGGAACGGCTCGAACTCCAGCGCGTAGAAGAAGAACTCGGTCCGGTGGTCGTGCAGCGCGAACCAGAACCAGGGCAGCCACCCCACGGCCACGGCCAGCAGCAGCGCCCCGGGCCGCCAGTCCCGGCGGGTCAGCCACCAGGCCACGCAGACCAGCAGCGTGGCGATGGACGCCCACCAGATCAGCGGCGTGCCGATGGCCAGCACTTCCTGGGCCTTGGCGCTGGCGCAGGCCCCGTGCGAGCCGCCCGCGGGGCACTGCCAGAAGAACGCGACCGGCCTGCTCATCACCAGCCAGGTCCACGGCTGCGACTGGTACGGGTGGTGCGTGGTCAGGCCGAGGTGGAACTGGAGTATCTGCTGCTGGTAGTGCACGAACGAGGCCAGGGCGGAGATCACCGGGATGTGGTTGCCGTCCTGCGCGGCCCACTGCCGGTCGTATCCGGTGCTGGTGAAGAACCAGCCGGACCAGGTGATCATGTACACGACGAGGGGCAGTACGCCGAACCAGGCCGGCAGCCAGCGGTGCCGCCGCACGGTGCCGAGGAAATCGTTGGGCAGCCCGGCGGCCCGGCGCGCGCCGACGTCCCAGGCGATGACCAGCCCGGTCAGGCCCAGCACGTACCAGATCGCATCCCACTTCGACGCCAGGGCCAGGCCGATGCAGACCCCGGCACCCACCCGCCACCAGGGGATCGTCCGCCACCAGGGCCGCCTCGCGCGGCCCGGTTCCAGCCTGGCCAGGTCTCCGCTGGCCAGGTCTCCGCCGCCGGGCCTCGCGGATACCGCCACCGCCAGCCGGGCCCGGGTGACGTCCCGGTCCACGACCAGGCAGCCGAACGCGGCCAGTACCCAGAACATCAGGAAGATGTCCAGCAGGGCCGTGCGGCTCATCACGAACTCGAGCCCGTCCAGCGCCATCAGCAGGCCGGCGATGCAGCCGAGCAGGGTGGACCGGGTCATCCGGCGGGTGATCCGGGCCAGCAGCAGGATGGCCAGCGACCCGATCAGCGCGGTGGCGAAACGCCAGCCGAACGAGTTGACGCCGAACGTCCACTCGCCGAACGCGATGAACAGCTTCCCGACCGGGGGGTGCACGACGAACTCGCCGCCGCTGCTGAAGATGTGCGTGTTACCGCGCACGAGCATCGAGTTCCGGGCGCTCACGTAGTTGTGCTCGACGCCGTACCGCAGGATCCCCAGCGCGTCCGGAACGTAGTACGTCTCGTCGAAGATGACCTTGTCCGGCTTACCCAGCTGGTTGAACCGCAGGAACGCGCCGAACGCGGTCACCAGCAGCGGGCCGAGCCAGCCCCACAGCGCGCTGCCGGGCATGGGCGGGACCATCCGGGCCAGCAGGCCGGATGGCTGGTCGGTGGGCGCGGCGGCCGGCTGCGCGGTCGCCCGGGAGGCCATCATCGGACACATGGTATTGGGGCGGGCAAGCATTAGGGCGCCAGATTGCGACGTCGTGGTGTACCTAGCCCAAAGCGGCGGTGGCCGGGACGTAGCGTGGTGCCCGGCATGAACATCAGCGACTCAGCGCCCGGCGGCTCCTCGTCCCGCGCCACCAGCGGCGGGGCCAGCGCCGCCGCAGCAGCCACCGGCTCCGGGCCCGGCGCGGCAGCAGCCGTCACCGGCTCCGGGCCCGGCGCGGCAGCAGCCGTCACCGGAGAGGCCGGCCCCGCCCCGGCCGCGGACGGCTGCGGCACGCTCACGGTGGCCGCCGTGCCGATCGGGCGGCCCGGAGACGCGTCCCCGCTGCTCGCGCAGGCCCTCGCCCAGGCGCCGCTGGTGGCGGCCGAGGACACCCGGCGGCTGCGGCGGCTGGCCGCCACCCTCGGCGTCGAGGTGACCGGGCGGGTCGTCTCGTACTGGGACGCGGTCGAGCGGCTCCGCGGTGAGCAGCTGGTCGACTCGCTGCGCCATGGGCAGGACGTGCTGCTGGTCTCCGATGCGGGCATGCCCGCCATCAGCGATCCTGGGTACCGGCTGGTAGCGGCCGCGGCCGAGGCGGGCGCCCGGATCAGGGTGCTGCCCGGGCCCTCCGCGGTGACCGCCGCGCTGGCCGTGTCCGGCCTGCCCAGCGACCGGTTCTGCTTCGAGGGGTTCCCGCCCCGCAAGCCCGGCCAGCGGGCCCGCCGCTTCGCCGAGCTGGCCGCCGAGAGCCGGACCCTGGTCTTCTTCGAGGCCGCAAAGCGGATCCAGGTCACCCTGGGCGAGCTCGCCGCGGCGTTCGGGCCGGAGCGCCGGGCGGTGGTCTGCCGCGAGCTGACCAAGACTCACGAGGAGGTCCGCCGGGGCACGCTGGGCGAGCTGGCCGACTGGGCCGCGGGCGGGACACTGGGCGAGATCACCCTGGTCGTCGAGGGTGACCATGGAGAGCCCCGGCTCACCCCAGCAGACGCGGCGGCCGAGGTGGCCCGCCGGGCCGCGGACGGCCGGCCGCGCAACGAGGCGATCGCCGCCGTGGCCCGCGAGTCCGGCCTGCGCCGGCGCGACGTCTACGACGCCGTGGTGGCGGCCCGCCGGGCGGGCCCCGCAGGGCCATCCGCCCAGGTCCGTGTGCCTCCGGCCTGAACCGGGCCGCTGGCCTGCACCACGCCGCAGCCCCAAACCATGCCTTCGGCCCTTCGGCCCTTCGGCCCCTCGGCCTCATCCGTTCGGGAGCTGTCCGGGGTTGCCCCTAGGCTGGACCCATGTCCGCGACGCCCCGCCACATCCTGACCGCGCCCGCCTGGCCGTACGCCAACGGGCCACGCCACATCGGCCATGTTTCCGGCTTCGCCCTGCCGTCCGACATGTTCAGCCGGTACCAGCGGATGGCGGGCAACCAGGTCCTGATGGTCAGCGGCACCGACGAGCACGGGACGCCGATCCAGGTGGCCGCGGACGCCGAAGGGCTGACCGCCCGCGAGCTCGCCGACCGCTACAACCGGATCATCGCGGAGGACCTGCGCGCGCTGGGCATCTCCTACGACCTGTTCACCCGGACGACGACCCGCAACCACTACGCGGTGGTGCAGGAGATCTTCCTGGGCCTGCTCAAGAACGGCTACATCTTCCCGCAGACCACGCTGGGCGCGATCTCCCCGTCCACCGGCCGTACCCTGCCAGACCGCTACATCGAGGGCACCTGCCCGATCTGCGGCTATCCGCACGCCCGCGGTGACCAGTGCGACAACTGCGGCAACCAGCTCGACCCGATCGACCTGATCAACCCTCGTTCGAAGATCAACGGGGAGACGCCGAAGTTCGTCGAGACCGAGCAGTACTTCCTGGACCTGCCCGCGTTCTCCGAGGTGCTCCGCAAGTGGCTGGAGAGCAAGAGCGGCCAGTGGCGGCCGAACGTGCTCAACTTCTCCCTGAACCTGCTCGACGAGCTGCGCCCCCGGGCCATCACCCGGGACCTGGACTGGGGCGTCCCGGTTCCGCTGGACGGCTGGCGGGAGCGCACCGACAAGAGGATCTACGTCTGGTTCGACGCGGTCATCGGCTACCTGTCCGCGTCCATCGAGTGGGCCCGCCGGTCCGGCAACCCGGACGCCTGGCGGGCGTGGTGGCAGGCGCCCGACGCCGAGTCCTACTACTTCATGGGCAAGGACAACATCGTCTTCCACTCCGAGATCTGGCCCGCGATGCTGTTCGGCTACAACGGCCAGGGGGCCAAGGCCGGCACCCCGGGGTCCCTCGGCGCCCTGGACCTGCCGACCGAGATCGTGTCCAGTGAGTACCTCACGATGGAGGGACGGAAGTTCTCCTCGTCCCGGTCGGTCGTGATCTACGTGCGTGACTTCCTGGAGCGCTACGACGTGGACGCGCTGCGCTACTACGTCGCGGTGGCCGGCCCGGAGAACCAGGACACCGACTTCACCTGGAGCGAGCTGCTGCGCCGCAACAACGACGAGCTGGTCGCCACCTGGGGGAACCTGGTCAACCGGTCCGTCTCGTTCGCGGCCCGGAATATCGGCTCGATCCCGGAGCCCGGCGCGCTGACCGACGCCGACCGGGAGATCCTCGAGCGGTCCCGGCAGGCCTTCGACCGGGTCGGCGGCGCGCTGGGCCGGTCCCGGTTCAAGGCCGGGGTCAACGATGCCATGCGCTCCGTCGGCGACGCCAACAAATACATGTCCGACCAGGCCCCGTGGAAGCTGCGCGAGTCCGACCCGGAGCGGATGCGCACGATCATGCACGTGGTGCTGCAGCTGGTCGACGACGCGAAGACCATGCTCACGCCGTTCCTGCCCGAGTCCTCGTCCACGGTGTACCGCATGCTCGGCGGCCAGGGCACCTGGACCGGGATGCCCCGGATCGAGGAGGTGGACGAGGACGGCGAACCGTCCTACCCGGTGATCACCGGGGACTATGACGCCGTCTCCCGCTGGGAGTCCCGCCCGATCACGCCGGGCACCCCGCTTGCTGCGCCGCAGCCGCTGTTCACCAAGCTGGACCCGTCGATCGTCGACGAGGAGCTCGCCCGGCTGGAGCAGGGGTGACCGGGTCGCCGGAGTGAGCACCCCAGACGCCGATCAGTACGGCCGCCCGCCCGCCCCTGACCCGGAGCCCCTGCCGGCCACCGCGTTCGACAGCCACTGCCACCTGAACCTGCTGCCCGGCCCGGTCCCGGACGTGCTGGCCCGCGCCGCCTCGGCCGGCATCCGCCGGGTGATCACGGTGGGCACTGACCTGCCGTCCTCGTACTGGGCCGTGTCCTGCGCCGCTGACCACGCCGCGGTGTACGCCGCGGTCGCGATCCATCCGAACGACACCGGCGCCGTGAGCGGTTCCGTTGCGGAGAAGGAAGCGGTAGCGGAGGAGATCGCCGCGCTCGCCCGCGAGCCGCGGGTGCGGGCGGTGGGCGAGACCGGGCTGGACTACTACTGGGACGATGCGCCCCATGACCTGCAGCAGGAATGGTTCCGGGCGCACATCGCGATCGCCAAGCAGGCCGGCAAGGCGCTGATGATCCACGACCGGGACGCGCACGAGGACGTGCTGCGCATCCTGGACGAGGAGGGCCCGCCGGACCGGGTCGTGTTCCACTGCTTCTCCGGGGACGCCGCGATGGCCAAGCGCTGCGCCGGCGCGGGCTATGTGCTGAGCTTCGCGGGCACCCTGACGTTCAAGAACGCCCAGCCGCTGCGGGACGCCGCGGCGGCGGTCCCGGCGGACGCCGTGCTGGTCGAGACCGACGCCCCGTTCCTCACGCCGATGCCCAACCGGGGCAGGTCCAACTCCCCGGTGCAGGTGGTGCACACGCTGCGCGCGCTCGCGGCGATCAAGCAGCTGGACGTGGCGGAGCTGTGCGCGATCATCGAGGCGACCGGCGAGCGGGTCTTCGGCCCGTGGTAGGTGGCCTGCTGGGCCCGGGTGAGATCCGGGAACTCGCCCGGCGGCTGGACGTCCGTCCGTCCAAGCGGCTCGGCCAGAACTTCGTCACGGACGCGGGCACCGTGCGGCGCATCGTGTCCCTGGCCGCGCTGCAGCCGGGGGACGTGGTGCTCGAGGTCGGGCCCGGGTTCGGGTCGCTGACCCTGGGCCTGCTCCCGGCCGCCCGCCACGTCACCGCGATCGAGGTGGACCCGTCGCTGGCCGCCGCGCTTCCGGTGACCGTCGCCGCCCATGCCCCTTCTTTTCCGCAACGACTGACCGTGCTCACCGCCGACGCCGCGCGGATCGGGGCCCGGGAACTGCCGGGCGACCCGCCCACGGCGCTGGTCGCCAACCTGCCGTACAACGTGGCGGTGCCGGTCGTGCTGCACCTGCTGGCCGAGCTGCCCACCCTGCAACGGGGCCTGGTCATGGTGCAGGCCGAGGTGGCGGACCGGATGACCGCGCCGCCCGGCAGCCGGGTCTACGGCGTGCCGTCGGTCAAGCTCGCCTGGTACGCGGATTCCCGCCGTGCCGGGCCGGTGCCGCGCACGGTGTTCTGGCCGGTGCCCAACGTGGATTCCGGGCTGGTCGCGTTCACCCGGCGGGACCCCCCTGCGGCTGACGTGCCGCGGGCCGAGGTGTTCGCGGTCGTGGACGCCGCGTTCTCGCAGCGGCGCAAGACGCTCCGTGCGGCCCTGGCCTCCTGGGCCGGGTCGGCGGCGGACGCGGAACGGATCCTGCGCGCGGCCGGGGTGGACCCGGGCGCGAGGGGCGAGTCGCTCGGAGTCGCCGAGTTCGCCCGGATCGCCCGGGCAGCTACGATCGGGAGATCGTGACCGCTGTGACCGCGCGGGTGCCCGCGAAGGTGAATCTCCAGCTCTCTGTGGGCCCGCCCGGTGCGGATGGCTACCACGACCTGGTGACGGTGTTCCATGCCCTGGCGCTGTTCGACGAGGTCACTGTGGCCTCCGCGGACACCGACAGCGTGGTGGTCACCGGGGAGGGCGCCCGCAGCGTGCCGCTGGGCCCCGGCAACCTCGCCGCCCGGGCCGTCGCCGCGCTGGTCGCCGCCGTAGGGCCCGGGGTCAGGGACACGCCCGGCCTGGCCATCGAGATCAGGAAGCGGATCCCGGTCGCGGCCGGGCTGGCCGGCGGCAGCGCCGACGCGGCCGGGGCGCTGATCGCCTGCAACGAGCTGTGGGGTACCGGGCTGAGCCACCAGGAACTGGGTGACGTGGCCGCGAAGGTGGGCAGCGACGTCGGCTTTGCGCTGTTCGGCGGGACGGCCGTGGGCCTGGGCCGGGGCGAGCGGGTCACGCCGGCGCTGGCCGCCGGGACGTACCACTGGGTACTCGCGTTCGCGGACGGGCAGCTGTCCACCCCCGCGGTCTACGCGGCGTGTGACCGGCTCCGGGCGGGCCGCGCCGGGCAGGCCGATCCCCCGGGGCCGCCGCGGCTGGACAAGGCCCTGATGGCCGCGCTCCGCTCGGGCGACCCGGCGGAACTGGGCCCGTTGCTGAGCAACGACCTGCAGCCCGCCGCGGTGTCACTGCTGCCCCGGCTGCGCCAGGCACTGGCCGCGGGCCGGGAGCACGGCGCGCTCGGCGCCATCGTGTCCGGCTCGGGGCCCACCTGCGCGTTCCTGGCCCGGGACGGCGTGCACGCACGCGACCTGGCCGTCGCGCTGGCCGGGGCCGGGGTGTGCCGGACGGTGGCCAGGGTGACCGGACCCGCCCCGGGAGCGACCGTGATCAGCGTGCCCGCGGCCGGGGGGCCCGGAAGCCGCCTGGGCGGGCCCGAAGTCGGCGGGCGGCCGGTAGGCCGACCGTGATGCGGCCCGCACGCGCATGAGCAGTCCCGCGGTCAACCTGGTCAGCCTCGAGCGGGCGGTCAAGGCGTACGGGCAGCGGCCGCTGCTGGACGGGGTGTCCGCCGGCGTCGCGGCCGGCGACCGGATCGGCGTCGTCGGCCGCAACGGCGCGGGCAAGAGCACCCTGCTGTCGGTCCTGGCCGGGACCGGGACGCCGGACAGCGGCCGGGTCACCCGCACCCGGGGATTGCGGATCGGGGTGCTCGCCCAGCGCACCGAGCTGACCGGCACCGTGGCCTCGAACGTCGTCGGTGACCTCCCTGAACATGCGTGGGCGGCGAACCCGCGGACCCGGTCGGCGCTGGCCGCGCTGCTGCCCGGGATCGACCTGGCCGGGCCGGCCGACCGGCTGTCCGGCGGCGAGTCACGCCGGGTTGCGCTGGCCTCGGTGCTGATCGGCGAGCACGACCTGCTGCTCCTGGACGAACCCACCAACCACCTGGACGTCGAGGCTATCGACTGGCTGGCCCAGCACCTGGCCGCGCGGCCGGAGGCGCTGGTCGCGGTGACCCACGACCGCTGGTTCCTGGACGCGGTGAGCAACCGGACCTGGGAACTGGCCGACGGGCAGGTACATGCCTACGACGGCGGGTATTCCGCGTACGTGCTG
>Ga0187890_10000483_pt1 | contig 27839 bp, 24 predicted proteins | sample June2016WEW_21_1_FD_133005 | JGI IMG/M metagenome (GOLD analysis project Ga0187890, IMG submission 133005) | Peatland microbial communities from SPRUCE experiment site at the Marcell Experimental Forest, Minnesota, USA - June2016WEW_21_10 | ecosystem: Environmental > Terrestrial > Soil >... | reverse complement strand
GGAGAGAGCACGCAATTCTGGACGGAGCCGCCGGAAATGATGCAACCGGAAGAGACCAGCGAATCGAGGGCGTGGCCCATGCGTCCGGTTTCGGCAAACACAAATTTTGCCGGCGGATACTGCCGCTGGTGGGTGCGGATGGGCCATTGCTCGTCGTAAAGATTGAAGACCGGAGAAACCGAAACCAGGTCCATGTTGGCTTCGTAATAAGCTTCGAGCGTGCCCACGTCGCGCCAGTAGAGGGCTTCTTTCTTGTTTTCATCGACAAAATCGAAAGCATAGACGCGATAGTCATTCAGCATTTTGGGCAGAATATTCTTGCCGAAATCGTGACTGGAATCGGGATCCTCGGCGTCTTTGAGCAATACGGGAATGAGCACGTCGGTGTTGAAGATATAGATGCCCATCGATGCTGAAATTTTCGTGGGATCGTAGGGCGATCGCAGGTCGGTGTGTGGCGGTTTTTCCAGGAAGCCGTTGATCCGGTAGTCGCGGTCGATATCGACCACGCCGAACTGGCGGCATTCGGCCGGGTCGGTCGTCAGGGTCGCGACGGTTACGTCGGCGGCGGCGTCCTGATGCTGCTTGAGCATGCGCCCGTAATTCATTTTGTAGATGTGGTCGCCGGAGAGGATGAGCACGTGCTTGGGCTGCTCGGAGCCGATGGAATAGATGTTCTGATAGACCGCGTCGGCCGTCCCCATGTACCAGTTCTGGCTGACCCGTTGCATGGGCGGCAGGATTTCGATGAACTCACCGATTTCACGGCCGAAGATGTTCCAGCCTTCGCGGATCTGGCGATTGAGCGAGAGCGCCTTGTATTGCGTGAGGATAAAGACGCGGCGCAGGCCGGAGTTGACGCAGTTGGAAAGCGTGATGTCGATGATGCGATAGATACCGCCGAAGGTCACGGCCGGTTTGGCGCGGTCGCGGGTGAGCGGATAAAGGCGTTCGCCTGCGCCTCCGGCGAGCAAGATTCCAAGCGTATCTTTCATTGCCACACCGTCATCGGCACATCGTATGGAGACAGCGTGCCATGCGAACGCTGCTCTGGCTCAACGCGAAATACTAGCACAGGCGGCGTCTTCTAGCCGGTTGCGCCTCTCACAAAAAAGTGGCATGGCGGGCACTCCATCATGGGAGCCTGGTTCCGACCCAGCCGCGCCAGAAAGATTTAACTGACAGCTGAAAGCTGACAGCTGCTAGCAGTGCACGATCTTGTCGCTCTTGATGCCGCGCGTGGCGTTACGCGAATCCACCACCAACTGCGCCTCGTCGACGATCTTCTTGTAGTCGTAGTCGGTGTGGTCGGTGACGATGAGCACGCAGTCGTACTGGCCGAGATTGTCGAGCGAGGAACACTTCATCTGCAGGTCGTACTTGCGGCCGCGCCCGACGAAGGGGAAGTACGGGTCGTTATAGCTGACCACCGCCCCCTCTTTTTGCAGCAGTTCGATGATGGTGAGCGCGGGCGACTCGCGCAGGTCGTCAATATCTTTTTTGTAGGCAACGCCCAGTACAAGAATCTTGGATCCGTTGATGGCCTTCTTCTGGCGGTTGAGCGCAGAGATGGTGGAAGCGATTACGTTGTAGGGCATGGCCACGTTGATTTCGCCAGCCAGTTCGATGAAGCGCGTACGGAAGTCGAACTCCTTCGCCTTCCAGGAAAGATAAAAGGGATCGACCGGAATGCAGTGTCCACCAAGACCCGGCCCGGGATAAAACGCATGGAAGCCGAAAGGCTTGGTGGCAGCGGCGTCGATGATTTCCCAGATGTTGAGGTCCATGCGCAGGCAGAGCATCTTGAGTTCGTTAACCAGCGCGATGTTGACACAGCGGTAGATGTTCTCGAGCAACTTGGTCATCTCCGCGGCCGCCGGCGAGGAGACGGGAACGGTGCGGCGAAAGATGGAGCCGTAGAGCGCGGCTGCGATTTCGCTGGCCTGGGGATCGAGTCCGCCAATCACTTTCGGAATATCGTGCCGAGCCACCTGGGTGTTGCCGGGATCCTCGCGCTCGGGCGAGAATGCGACCCAGATATCGTGGTCGCCGGCAGCGCCCTTGCGGGAAGCTTTGAGGCCAGCCTTGTTTTCCTTTTCGAGAATCGGAATCAGTACTTCTTCAGTAGTGCCGGGGTAGGTGGTGCTCTCGAGGATGACGATCTGACCGGCGCGCAGATAGGGCGCCACGGCGTGGGCGGTGTTGGTGATGTAGCTGAGATCGGGCTCGTGATACTCGTTAAGCGGCGTGGGGACGCAGATGATGATCGCATCCATGGCGGTGATCTGCGAATAGTCAGCCGTGGCTTTGAAGCCGTTCGCCTTGGCCGCCGCAATCTCCTTGGGCGTGATGCGGAAAATGTAAGTGCCGCCGCTGTCGAGGGTGTCGATTTTTCGCTGATCGATATCGAAACCAGTGACGGCAAATTTCTGCTCGCTGTAGAGCAGGGCCAGCGGCAATCCGACGTAGCCGAGGCCGATGATTCCGACCCGAGCATGGCGCGCTCCGATGCGGCTTTTCAAATCAGTAAAGAGCGAAGAGGCGGTGAGTTGAGTAGTCATAGGGCAGGAATAATTCTAGCATTGCAGGTCGCGCTTGGCCCGCGGAAGCTGCGGTTGTTATGCGATTTTCACGCGATTCTTATAGGGTGGATTCCGATCTTGATTACTCCGGTAACCGAATTCGCCCGCGCCGCGCTTTCCTTAGTAACATGCGGTGTGCGGTAACCTGTATATCAGATGCGATTCTTACGACTACTCATTGTGTTGTTCCTGCTTGTTGTCCTGGTTGCGCTCGCGAGTCAAGCGGCGCGCTTTCTGGTGGTGGACGAACCGGAGAAGTCCGATGCCATCGTGGTGCTGGCTGGCGAGACCAACGTCCGGCCGGCTCGCGCTCTGGAGTTGCTGCGCCAGGGAGTAGCGCCACGCGTGGTTCTGAATGTCCACCGGGATTTGATCTACGATCAGCAACTGACCGAGATCGCGCAGAATTACGTGAACGGGCTTGGTGAAGCAAACCGCATTTCGGTATGTCCGGTCGTCGGTCTCTCGACCAACGCTGAGGCTGACGATGCCAGCCGTTGCCTGCAGTCGCTGGGCGCACATCGGGTGCTGATTGTGACCTCGGAATTTCACACCCGCCGCTCCCTGATGATCTTTCGCCATCGCCTGCCGCAGTACCGGTTCCATGCGGCTGCGGCTCGAGATCCGGCGCATTTCGGCGAAGCGTGGTGGACGAAACGCGAATGGGCGAAAGTCACTTTCGATGAGTGGACCAAGATGCTGTGGTGGCAAGCGGTGGACCGCTGGCGATAGTCAGTTGCCAAGAACATGGAGCCATTGGATCATTGAGCCATTGGATCATTGACTGCTTCTCAATGACTCAATACCTCAATGATTCAATGACTAAATGATTCTCTGGCAACTTCTTCTTTTGTGCGATAGTTTGAACTCTATTAATTTCTACCGGAGGTTCCATGTCGCAAGTCACGATTACGGTGCGCAAGAACGGCCCTTTGCGCGTAGACGATCCCAACGGCGTTGTCGAGATGGTGGACGCCGATGGCAACAAATACGACCTGACGGGCAAGACGGCGTTTTCCCTCTGCCGCTGTGGCGCTTCCGCCAACCGGCCTTTCTGCGACGGTAGTCACAAGGTCGCTATCCAGGCGCCCGATACGGCGATCAAGGCTCCCTAACGCCACACCTCTTAAAGAACTGTCATCCCGATCGAAGTGAGGGATCTGCAGGTCGCCCAGGGTCGGGATGACAATTCCTGAAATGGCTGGCGAAGGCTTGGACTGGATTCCCAAGCAATCGACTTGTCATTTCTCCCTAGTGTCTAACTGGAAACCGGGGCAGCGAAATTCCGTGCCCGGGGCTCTTCTGTGATCTAGCATGGTCAATGGACAATTGTCGTCCGAATTACCAGCACTGGTTCTCAAATCGAGGTTTTCAGGCCGAAGAACTCTTTGCCTGCTAACTCTATGGGCGCTTCGGAAAAAACACAGCACGCCATTCGGCGCAGCACTCGGCTGCCGCTGGAAGTTCCAGTGCTGGTCACCAGCCTCAATGCCGCCGTGCCATTTTCCGAACCGTGCAACACCACTCTGGTGAACGCGCACGGATGCGGCCTGATCGCTGCACGTGCGCTGGCGCAGGGCACTCAGGTCCGGCTGGAAATCGTTTCAGCAAAACGGCATACCACGGCGAGAGTAGGGGAGGTGGTTCCGCTGGGCGGCGATCCCGAGACCTGGCTGGTTGGGCTGGAACTCGATGTGCCCGGCAACTTCTGGGGAATCGAGTATGCGCCTTCGGATTGGAAGATCGAAGAGAGCGCGTTGCCGGCCGCGGAGCAGCGGCCAGATCACGAGCCGAGCGCGGCAGCGAAACCGGCTCGTTCGCGACGCTGGCGCCTCACCGACATCAGCGCGGGCGCCTGCTACCTGGAGACGGCCACGCCATTTTCCGCCGATACTCCGGTGTTGCTGAGCATTCGGGCGATGGACACGGAGTGTCTGCTTGACGGAGTGGTGCGCGTGTCGCATGCGCAAACGGGAATGGGAGTCGAGTTCACCGGAACGCCAGCGCAAGATCGCCGGGCACGGGTCGAGGAACTGATCGGCCGGCTGACGAGCAATCGCGAGGTTCCGAAAATCTTCGTCGGGCGAAAAGAGGGTTTAAAAAAAGAAGGTTTAAAAGTAGATCAACAAGCCGTGCCAAATCCCGTCCCCGACGCGGCGTTCGACGCCGAAGCGCCCGACCCGCTCCTGGAGCTGGTTCGCGAGGGCGCATCGTTGACCGCGGAGCAGTTTCTGAACGATTTGCGCGCGCAGCGGCTCGGCAAGCGTCGCGACCCGAGGATTGATCTCGAGTTGCCGGTGCTGCTTACCGGGACCGACGTCAGTGGCCGTCCCTTGGATCAGAGAGTGATGACGGTCAATATCAGCCGGCGTGGAGCGCTGCTCGATGGCATCCACGGAATGCTGGGGCAGGGCGACATAATTTCTCTAGCCCGCTCGCACAAGAAGGAACAGTTTCGAGTCGCGTGGGTAGCGGGGGACGACTCTCCGGTGGCAGGTCAGATTGGGGTGGCCGCGGTCGATCCGAATACTTTGTTTTGGAGTGAGGTGTTGGAAGCGACGGCGGAGTCCGGGCTCGAGACGGCCAGCCTTCGTGGAAATGATCGTGGGAATGACCACAGAGACGGCGGCGGGCCAGGGCACTAGCGGTGGAGTGAGTGATAAGTGAGCAATAAGAGTGATACACTGCCTCGCCGGAGGCATTTGTGCCAGACGAATTTGTATCTAAGGGACATGACCGAGCACTGGGGATGGGCGCGAAGATTACGCGCCGGGATTTTCTGAATGGAGTCGCACTCGCGGCGGGAGCGGCCATCGTTCCCGCGATCATTCCTCCTGAAATGTGGGCTGCGGCCGCCGCCGACCTGCAATCCGAAGCCCAGGGCGCGCCAGGTTACTATCCTCCCGGCAAGACCGGCCTGCGCGGCGACCATGCCGGTTCGTTCGAAGCCATGCACAAGCTCCGCGACGGCGCTTTCTGGGACGACGCTCCCAAGGCCGTAGACACAGGCGAATCCTACGATCTGGTAATTGTGGGTGGAGGCATCAGCGGCCTCGCCGCAGCCCACTATTTCCGCCAGGCCGCGGGTGGCAAGGCGCGCATCCTGATTCTCGAGAACCACGATGACTTCGGCGGACACGCCAAGCGCAACGAATTCCGCGCTGGCAGCCGCACGATTTTGGGATTTGGCGGCACGTATTCCATCGAAAGCCCGTCGCCCTATAGCGCGGTTTCGAGGGCTCTGATCGAAGAGCTTGGAATTGACGTGCCTTCGTATCCCAAGTATGTCAGCAAAGATCTCTACCGTTCGCTCGGAATGAAGCCGCACATTTTTTTCGACAAGGAAACATTTGGCGCCGACAAGTTGGTCGTGAACGCGGTGCACACCGGAGGCGACGAGAGCGGCCTTAGCGACGAAAGCGGCAAAGCCGCCCTGCGGGATTTCTTGAAAGAGGCTCCGCTCTCGGCGAAAGCCAAAGAAGATTTTCAGCGTCTGCTCACGGAGCCAAAAGATTATTTCCCCGGCCTCAGCTCCGACGAAAAAAAGGCGCGCCTGGCTCGCATGAGCTATGCGAAATACCTGACCGACACGATCGGCGTGAGCGACGAAATCGTGAAATTGTTCCAGGCCTTCCCCCATCCGCTGTTTGGCGTGGGTATTGATGCGGTCCCGGCGCAAGACGCCTGGGGCCTGGAAATGCCGGGATTCAGCGGCCTCAAACTCGATTCCGCGCCGGGCAAGGGAATGAACCGCGACGCCATTCGCAGCGACGAAGCGGAAAAATATTTCTTTCACTTTCCCGACGGCAACGCCACGATCGGGCGGCTCTTGGTGCGCAAGCTGATCCCGGCGGCGATTCCCGGAAGCTCGGCCACCGACGTGGTGCTGGCGAAGGCCGATTACGCAAAGCTCGACGAGCCGTCTGCTTCGATGCGCATCCGGCTGAACAGCACGGTGGTCAAGGTGAATCACCGGGGCGATCCGGCTTCGGCGAAAGAAGTGGAAGTCAGTTACTTCACCGAAAAGAAGCTGAAGACGGTGCGCGCCGCGAACTGCATTCTGGCGTGCTGGCATGTGGTGATTCCGTACATCGCGCCGGAATTGCCGGACGCGCAGAAAGCAGCGCTGGCTTCGGCGCAGAAGGTTCCGCTGCTCTACAACAACGTTCTGCTACGCAACTGGAGCGCGTTCCAGAAGCTGGGCGCGAGTGCGATTTATGCGCCCGGCATGTACCACACCAGCGTGAACCTGGATATCCCGGTCAGCATCGGCGGCTATGAATGCACGAAAAAGCCGGACGAGCCGATCGTGGTGCACATGATGAAGGCGGCCTGCAAGCCGGGACGCCCGGCGCGCGAGCAGCATAAACTGGGGCGCATCCAGCTCTATAGCACGACGTTCGAAACTTACGAGCGCAACATTCGTGAGCAACTGTTGCGGATGCTGGGCCCGGGCGGATTCGACCCGGCGCGCGACATCCTGGAGATCACGGTCAACCGCTGGCCGCACGGCTACGCCTATGAATACAATTCGCTGGCCGACCAGTTCTGGCTGGAAGGCGGCGAGACGCCGTGCCAGGTGGCGCGCAAACCGTTCGGGCGTCTGGCGATCGCAAACTCGGACGCGGACGCATATGCATACACCGACTGCGCCATCGATCAGGCTTACCGTGCCGTGCAGGAGTTGAAGAAGTAGTTTGGAGGCTCGAAGCTTTATGGCGAAGCGTGCTGCGAAGCGATCGTCCACGCGGCCGGCGACGACTGCGAAGTCGCAACCTAAAGCGGACCGTCCGTTTGCGCCCGGCTATGGCATCGTCGGAGCTGAAGACGGCAAGGGCTTGCTTCCGTGGGGATGGGTTGCCAACAAGATGAACAACTGCCGGACGTTCTGGCTGGCCACAATTCACGCGGGTCAGGGACGTCCGCATGTGATGCCGCTGTGGGGAGTGTGGCTCGACGATGCCTTCTTCTTCTCGACTGGACGTAAATCCCGCAAGGGCCAAAACCTCGCCGCCAATCCCGCATGCACGATCACGAACGACGATGGTGAAGAAGCTGTGATCGTTGAGGGACTGGCGACACAAGTACAAGTAGAGGACGCAGCGGCGCTGGAACGCATCGCGACCGCCTACCAGAAAAAATACAAGATGGACCCGCGGAGCATGGAAGAACCGATCTTCATCGTGCGTCCGAAGACGGTATTTGGATTCATCGAAGAGAGCTTTCCGAAGTCGGCGACACGATGGAAGCTGTGATTCCACAAGGTGGCAAGAAAATCCAACTTCTGATTTTCAGCCCCCTATTTCCAGTGATAGACGAAGCCGGCGATGGTGACCATCACGAACATTACGAGCACCACAAGACAGCCGCAGCCGACGAGTTGCATGCGGTCTTTGGCTAATCTCCAACCTTGGGGCGGCGGATAGCCCATCTCTCTAATGTCACGGGAGACTTCCTCGGCAAGAGCGACTACGTTTGAGTAGGCTGTGTCGCCTGCCTGTAGCATGGAGTGTGAGAAGCTCCTGGGATCCCTATCGAATTCCTCGGGAGATTCGGTCTCGAATATTCTGCTGATTAGGGCCTTCGCTTTTCGTCGCAACTCTTCTGAAACTGAAAATGGAGATTCGGAGCTAGCCTGAAGAAGGGTTTCTTTTTCCTGATCGGTTAATGGCGTCCCCGCCTTCTCTGCCTCCTTGGCGAGCAGTTCCACCATGTTCCTGGCAGCCTCCTCCGGGCTGGAGAATGGACTCTTCCGCCGCCAACTCATAACTCACGCAGCTTTCGCGCCGACAAATGGGCTCCCGTCAGCAGCAGCATTCCCGACAGAAACGCCCAGAACATCAGGCTGACCGAGATCGCGAACGGCCCGTACACTTCCGCAAAATTCAGCCGCGGCAGGGCGAACATATAAACGTACTTCAGCAACTCCGATAGCAGTCCCATGATCACCGCCGCCGGCAGGACCCCTTTGGCCGCAACCTTGCCGTTCGGCAACAGCCAGTAGATGAGGAAGAAAATTGCGATGCTAGCCATGATCGAAAAGACCTTCATGGTCACAAATTGCACCACCTGCACATACCAGGCGCCGTAACCGTGCAGCGCGCTCTTCACGATGGCAACGTTTCCGGCGGTCAATCCTACCGAGAGCAGGGCGAGCGATCCGCAGGCAAACACCAGCCCAAGCGACATCAACTGATTTCCCAGATACGAGCGGTTCTTGCGAAATCCCCAGACCCGGTTCAGCGCAACTTCGAGCGGCAGAAAAATTCCGGTGGAGGTAATCAGCAGCATGGCCAGCGAGAAGACTTGCGCGCGATGGTGCGCGCCGACCAGCACATTCAGATTCCGGATCACGAATTCCTGGCCGGTCGGAACATAGTCGCGCAACAGGCTCTCGACCACGCCATACATTATTTGGGAGTGAAAGACGTAGCGGATCAGCGTCATCAGCAACAGCAGAAACGGGAAAAACGACAGAATGGAGTTCGCGGCAACCGAGAAGGCAAAGGTGTGCACCTCGGTCCGGAGCAGATAGCGCGCGGTTGAGCGCACGATGCCTTCGGCGGGAGCCGCGCGAAACTCGGCCGCGCCCTGCTTGTCTGAAAGCTCGATGGGAGTCAGCGACGACACTGGTTACTCAAATATTATCAAATACTTACGGCTTCCCGTCGAGGCACGCTCGGCCGGGTCTCCGCGGCATGGTTTGGATTGAGCCCGGGGTCATGTTCGTTTTCAGCAACTTAGCTCTTGCCAACCGCCATCTTCCTGCTATTATCTGGTGCTTCGCCAGCCGGACCCGGTTGGCGAGTGCGTAGCAGGATAGACGTTTCTGTGCAGCGGTCCGATATCGCGCCTCCGTTTTCGCGGCTTCGCCGCATTTCGTTGCGGGCAACCGTTCGACGGAATGCAGAGGAGCCGTTTCTGTTGGTGCGGTTCGCCCGTGCGTGCGGCGACGCCGGCAAGAATTCTCACCGTCCATTTGAGGGGGTGTCCTGTTTTCCAGGGCAAACAGACAAGTGACGGAAGAATAATTCTTTGATCAGTCGAAAGGAGTAATCTTTGTGAGAGAGAAGGGTACTGTGAAGTGGTTCAACGGGGCGAAGGGATACGGATTCATCCAGCGCTCCACGGGAGAGGATGTGTTCGTGCACTTCTCGGCCATCCAGGAGAACGGCTACCGCTCGCTGAACGAGGGTGAAACCGTCGAGTTCGATCTGCTCAAAGGCCCCAAGGGCTTCCAGGCGGGCAACGTTGTGCGCGCGGCATAAATTTTCTCCAACCAGTTCGCAAACCCTCTCGTTTGTCGAGAGGGTTTTTTGTTTTGCTTCTGGATGGACTTTGTTCTGGTGTGTTTACTGTTGATATGATTCACCGATCTCCTCTGGCAACAAATCCCCGGCGGACGCGATGTTCGCCGGGGAACCTGTTTCGATGACAACTGAACGCGATGCATTGCTTGTAGCCGGGCCGCTTACTTCACGCCGGCACCCGATCCAGACTCCAGAGCCTCCTGATGGCGACGGAGTTTCTCCATCACCTTGCCAGGACTCCAGCTCTCTGGGCTCTGACGTGGCGGAAACTCCATCAGGCTCTTCATGAACATCGCGACAATAGCCCCGGCCGGCGCCAGCACAAATATGCGATCTGCACGCCACTTACCGTAGAAGATCGAGGAGACTTCTGCCTCCTCGAAAGGATCACTTCGCAGGTTGAAGAGCATCGGGAGTCTCAGTTCTTCCAATGGATCCTGCCACGCATTGATTCCCTCTGAGCGCTGGATGGCGAAATGGATCTTCCACTTGTCGTAGCGCAGCGCCATCAGGTCGCCTTCGTCACCCCAGTAGATGAAACCGGGACGTGGGTTCTGTTTCACGTCGCCTTTCAGATGGGGAATGAGGTTGTAGCCGTCGAGATGAACCTTGAAAGTCTTGTTGCCAGCCTTGTAGCCCTTCTTGCACTTCTCGACGATGTCCGGTTCGCCGGCAGCGGCCAGAAGAGTGGGAAGCATGTCTTGATGCGAGAATATCTCGTTGGAAACCGTGCCGGGCTTGATGACACCGGGCCAGCGGATCGCGCATGGCACGCGCCAGCCGCCTTCCCAGTTCGTATCCTTCTCACCGCGGAACGGTGTGCTACCGCCGTCAGGCCAGCTCAATTCCTCTGCGCCATTGTCGGTTGAGTACATGACGATGGTGTTGTCGGCAATTCCTAGTTGGTCGAGTTTGTCGAGGAGTTGTCCCACGTGGCCGTCATGCTCGACCATGCCATCGGGATAGATGCCCAGTCCCGTCTTGCCCTGAGTTTCCTTTTTCAAGTGCGTCCAGACGTGCATCTTGGTGGAGTTCCACCAGCAAAAGAATGGTTTGTCGGCCTTCGCTTGGCGCTCGATGAAGTCGATCGCACCCGCCGTGATCTCTTCATCCATGGTCTCCATGCGCTTTCTGGTCAAATGGCCAGTGTCTTCGATCTTTTGTGTGCCGTCCGGATTCGCAAAGCAGTGCAACACCCCGCGCGGCCCGAATTTCTTCGCGAAATCTGGATACTGTGAGGGCTTCGGATAATCCTCATTCTCCGGTTCCTCCTCGGCGTTCAGGTGATAGAGGTTGCCGAAGAACTCGTCAAAGCCGTGCACGGTCGGGAGGAATTCGTCGCGGTCACCGAGATGGTTTTTCCCAAACTGACCGGTCGCATAGCCGAGCGGCTTGAGCAGTTCGGCGATGGTGGGGTCTTCCGCCTGAAGGCCGAGCTTCGCTCCGGGCAAGCCGACCTTGGTCAGGCCGGTCCGAATTGGCGACTGGCCAGTGATGAACGCGGCGCGGCCCGCAGTGCAGCTTTGTTGGCCGTACCAATCGGTAAACAACGCGCCTTCCTTGGCAATGCGGTCTATGTTGGGGGTCTTGTACCCCATGACGCCGTGGTTGTAAGCGCTGACATTAAACCAGCCAATGTCGTCACCCCAGATAATTAGGATATTTGGTTTCTTTGCAGCCATGTTTCGCTCCTTTTGCGGGCCGAAGATTGGTAATCGAACACATGTAAAAAGATGTTCCCGAGAAGACGACGGTCAAACACCGCGCCACAACACTGGTGTCACTCGGTTTTTGTCTGTTCGCCTCACCCGATGGGCCAAAAGGCCGGGGTTCGGCCGACCATGTAGTTTATGAAGGTCGTGTCGCGCGACAAACTGGCAGAACTGACAGTTCTCGCAATGAATTCACAGACTGTCCCTGCGTCATCGTCACGTTCTGCCACTAAGCGCAACTCAGTTTCCGGCACGAGGAATTCCGCGATGCCACAGGTCACGCAGACTGTAAGCTCGGGAAATAGGAACACAGCAGATTTGTCAATTTGGCTCAGGCCAGGAAAATGGATGCAGACCTCCGCCGCTAACTTGCAACGGTCCGCTGATCCGCAACATTTGCATCGCATGTCACCTACTCTCTCCCCGACCCTAAGAGGAACACTAGAGCACCACGGCTTATTCGTCCAATGCATTTAATGCATTTAGGCTATACTCTGCGCGTATGCCAATGGAGTTGCGCCTTCTACGTTGCGCTCTGGCCGTTGCCGAACATCACAACTTCGTCCGGGCGGCCCGTGCTATACACATGTCCCAGCCCTCGCTGTCGCGGAACATTCAGGAGATTGAACGGCAGGTTGGCACGAGGTTATTTGAAAGAGGAACTGGAGATGTTGTTCCCACCGACGCCGGGAACATCTTCCTGAAGCAAGCTCGGGAGTTGGTTGCGCGCTCTGCCGACCTTGAGCGCGAGATGAACCTTTTGAAAGGACTTGAGAAAGGGGAACTGAGTATTGGTTCGGGCACTTACCCATCCGCCATGATGGTTGACCGAGCAATTGTACGGCTGATACGCGCCCATCCCGCGGTGCGACTGCACATCTGGAACGACAATTGGGCAAACCTCTTGCCGCCCCTTCGCAGACGCGAACTAGATCTTGCCGTGGTAGCTCCAATGGGAATTGAAGATGGAGAGGAACTACACGTAACCAAGCTGAACCCGCACCCGGGCTATTTTGTGGTGCGCCGGGGGCATCCCCTACTCTCATCGAAAGAATTACTGACACTGCAGAAAATCTTGCAATTTCCCGTGGTGTCGACCTCGCGCCTTTCCGGGCCCGTGCTTAAGCAATTTGCCGCCGGAAGGCGAGCAGAGAGTGTGGAACAGTCCAGATCGAAGTCATTTCCCGCGATTGCGTGCGAATCGATCGCAATGATGAAGACGATCTCCGCGGGAACGGACGCGGTAGGCCTATTGCCCCTAAATACTGTCATCGAAGAGGTCCGAGACGGACGACTCGCTCTTCTTTCTTTTGTGGCTCCGTGGATGACGGCTGATTGGGCCATTGTTCGGCTGTCGCATCGCACGTTGTCTCCACTCGGCGAAACCTTCGTTCGCTTTCTGCTGGAAGCGGACGCACAACTTTTCGAGTTCGAACAGAAAAATGCCCCCGAGGACGGTCTGTTGCGTGGAGACGCACTCTTTCAAGGCCAAGGTTCGCAACGAGTGTCAGCTAAAACCGCCACTCGGACACCTGACTCTACAAATCGTCTGAAAACCAAACGCTCCCCGCTCGCCCCGCTCACTCCTGCCATTAACTCATGAGTACATAGCCGTGTACTTCGGAGCCATCGGGTTACTTTTGCCGTCATACACGACCCTCCGGTCGTCTGATCCTTACTTTCTTGCGCTTGTAAGGACCGGGGAGACGTTCGGTTGTACTTTGAAAGCATTCTGGCGGAAAGTGGGTCAGTGACGGGCTGGAGTCTGTGAAAGTTTGTGAAAGCTGGCGTGAGTAAGATTACCTTTTATTCCTTTAGTTACCACTATAAAATCAATAAGTTGCGTGTTTTCAGCGCTGGCAGGCTATCCGCTGCGCCACCCAAAATCCAGGCGAAAAGCCCCCTGAGATTATTTTTCGACCGTTTTCATATCCAGGCTCTTCCACAAATACCAGCAGGCGATCGAACGATAAGGCGCCCACGGTTTCGCGATCTTCTCCATCACAGCAGGCTTAGGCCATTTGCGTTTCTTGTAATGCTTCTTGATGGCAGCCTGCACGCCGTAATCGCCGGTCGGCAGAATATCCGGACGCCGCAACGTGAACATCAGAAACATGTGCGCCGTCCACACGCCCACGCCCTTGACCTGGGTGAGATGCGCGATCACTTCCTCTTCCGGCAATTCTGGCAAGCGCTCGAACTCCAGCGAGCCAGCCTTGGTTTTCTCGGCCAGATCGCGCAGATACGCCGTCTTCTGCCGCGACAGCCCGACCCCGCGCATTTCGGCATCGGTGAGTTTGAGAATGCCTTGCGGCGTCAGCGGATCGCCGGCCAGAGCGGTGAATCGATCGAAGATGGTCGCAGCCGCTTTGCCGTTCAGTTGCTGATAAAGGATCGATTCGGCCAGCGCGTGAAACGTGGGCTCGCCAAACGTCATGCGGCACGGTCCCACGCGCTCGATAATCGCCGCCATCACGGGGTCGGATTTCTTGAGGTGGTGGATGGCTTTGCGCATGGTTGATCGGCTCCTCGCTTGACGGAGAGGAAGTTTAGCACATAGGCGAACAAATGGCGAATCAGAAAGATCGGGCCATCGGGCGATCGGGTGATCGGGTCATCTGACTTCTATTCGGTTCTTAGATCGCCCGATCACCCTATGCTCTTCACGATGGGAAATGGAAGTGCACGTCGTGCCTCGACGCGACCGGCGCGCCGTCTAGCGTAGCTGGCTGATAGTGCCACCGGCGAAGCGTGGCCTCGATCTTTTCGTCGACGCCGTGGCCGATCGCCTGCACAATCCTGGTTTCGACGACGTTGCCCTGCGAGTCGATCGTCACCTCGATGACAACATCGCCAACCAGGTCCCGGGGAAGTGCACTACGCTCCACCGGAGGATCTGGGTATACGACCGGATACGCGACGTGGACTTCATGGCCGGTGATCGGCCCGTCAATCATGGTGCCCAGCGGAGATCCGGCGTGGGAATTGTGATCGCCGGCTTCCGCGTCGGCGTTGACCATGGCCTGCTGAGGCTCTGGCGCGGGCTTTGGCGGCTGGGATTGCGGACGTGGACGCGGCTTCGTCGCCCGCGGCGGAAACATCAGCTTAGCCGTGTCCGGAGGCACGTCAGCGTTCTGGGCGGCTGGCGGAAAGTAAATCAGCCTGTAGGTGTGGGAGCCGTCTCCATAGGCAAGCCAGGCGGGGCTCAGGTCGATCACTCTGGGATTATGGAACGCGATGACGGCCAACAACGCCAAGTGCGCGGCTACCGACACTCCTACCGCACCATGGCGTCGGAATCTCGAAGCCATGGGCTGAAGATTCGCGGGCTGAAGACCAGTAAACACGCACCTACTACCTTACCTTATTGACGTGCAAAAAGAGAGAATGTTTCGGAGGACGGCATTACCGCCCGTCCCTGCGCGCTTCTGGCAACGAATTGTCAATCCCCCCGCCTACTTGCCAGCCTGCTGCTCGGCGATGTCGCCGATCACGGGCAGCTTGAACATCTGTCCCTGGTAGGCCTTGAGCACCAGAATCAGCCAGATCACAAACCCAGCCAGACTGACCAGCGGCCACACAAAGATGGTTGCCCACCCGAGGAATGGGATGTGGCCGATGATTGCCAGGATGATCCAGAGCACGGTCCAGGCAATCGCGAAGAAGATGCATTGGAAGGCATGGAAGCGGATGAATCGCTTTTTGTTGAACGGCTCGAGCACCAGAAATATAATCGCCGGAATGATGGTCACGTAGGCCAGCGCGCCGGCCACGTTATCAGTAAGTCCGGCGGTCGCGGGTACGACTGCCGTCGTAGTTTGTGCGGCGCCGCCAGCACACTTCTGACAGCTCGCTCCATCCGCGATCTGCGTTCCACAGGTTGGGCAAAAAGCCACGGGGGCCTCCTTTGAGAGACGAGAGGCACGTTATCAGAACCCTCGCCGCGACGCAATGGCCGAGTGGTGGGCGTTTTGGAGGCCGGTGCGGTCCGGGCGATCAGGCCGATTAGAATTTCTAATCGATGCTTCACTAGTTGTGCCCACCACCGGAGATCGACGTAGGTTTCAGCAACAGTTCCGCGGGGCCAATTCCGAATTCGAGGTGCAGTTCGGATAGCGATACGCTTTTTGACCGTGCCAGTTATGCCCAGCGTCTGGGTGAGGATATCGAGCAGGATTTGCGGGTCGGCAGTCCGGGCGGAATTCAGATGGCGACTAGCCAGTCCGTACCGTTGGGAGCGCGAATCCGATCTTGCTTCGGCGCCGGGACGCTGGGTTCATCAGCTTCTTGATGACGTTAATGATTTGCTGGATCGTTCCATGGTGTGTCTCGAGGTGTTCTTCCAATTCTTCTATCCTGGCGGCGAGTTGCTTGTCGGCGGCCAGCATCGCCCTTAAGCGGACAAAGGCACGCACCACAAAAACGCTCATTTCTACTGCCTGATCCGAGTTGAGCACAGTCGCTGCCATGATTGCGCCATGTTCGGTGAAGGCGTAGGGCAGAGAGCGTCGGCCACCGCGTTTCTTGTTTGAGGTTGCAAATTGCAACCTCAAAGCGGCGAACTCCCGGGGTGTGAGCTGGAACATGAAATCAGAAGGAAACCGCTTCCGGTTGCGGTTCACCTGCTGGTTGAGACGCTTTACTGGAGTTCCGTAGAGCTCGGCCAAAGCGTTATCAAGGATGACTTTCTGATGGCGCAGAATAGTGATTCGAGATTCGATGGGGAACACGGATGCGCTCCGACGGGCTGCTGACGGTCGGCGCGTTTGACTGGGTTTTGGTGAGCGGATTTGCATCCTGCAATCATAGCGATCGTACCCAGCGGAGGCTGTGATCAATGGACGCTCCGAATGTGATGAATCCGAAGCGCGGTCGAACGGCACCTCGTTATGGAAGCGGATCAGACTTTGAGAAATCAGGTGACGCTCACTTCCGTGTTGCCGGTTCCGAGTTAAGTACTGTCACTGCCACGAATCGCGCCGTGTTCGTTGAAGGCGTATGGAAGCGAGCGTCGGCCACCGCATTTCCTGTTTGAGGTTGCAAATTGCAACCTCAAAGCGCCGAACTGCCCGTGGTGTGAGCTGCAACATTGAAATCGGAAGCACCTCGCTGTGGAGGCGAACCAAACCTTAATTTATGTGATGCTCACTTCCGTATATGTCCCGTACACCTGCCGCAAGGCTTCGCAGATTTCGCCTACGGTGGCGTAGGCGCGGACGGCATCGACTATGTAGGGCATGGTGTTGGCGTCGGAAATATTGCCGTTGGTGCCCGCGGTGGGATTCTTGGCCGCGGCGCGTTTCAGGGCATCGAGGCGGCGCTGCACCTCTTCGTTCGAGCGGCGGGCACGCAGGGCTTGGAGTTTTTTCTCCTGAGCGCGGGCTACCTCTTCGCCGATGTAGAGAATGTGGGGCGACCCTTCTTCGATGACGAAATCATTTACCCCGACCGTAATCTTCTCGTTGGCTTCAACCGCGCGCTGGTACTGGTAACTGGCCTCGGCAATTTCTTTCTGGGGGTATCCGCGTTCGATGGCTTTGACCATGCCGCCCATCTGGTCGAGCTTCTCGAAATAATCGAAGGCGCCGTTTTCCATGTCGAGGGTTTGCTTCTCGACGAAGTAGCTGCCGCCAAGCGGATCCACAGTTTGCGCCACGCCCGACTCGAAGGCGATGATCTGCTGGGTGCGCAGCGCGATGCGCGCGGCTTCCTCGGTGGGCAAGGCGAGGGCTTCGTCATAAGCGTCGGTGTGCAACGATTGCGTGCCCCCGAGCACCGCCGCCAGCGCCTGCAGGGCGACGCGCGCGATGTTGTTCATCGGTTGCTGCGCGGGCAGCGAGACACCGGCGGTCTGGGTGTGAAAACGCATCAGGCGGGTGCGATCGTTCTTCGCGCCGAAGCGGTCTTTCATCAGGCGATACCAGACCTTGCGCGCAGCGCGGTATTTGGCGATCTCCTCGAAGAAATCGTTGTGCGCATTGAAGAAGAAGCTGAGGCGGGGGCCGAAATCGTCAACGTCAAGGCCGCGGCGAAGCGCCCACTCGACATATTCGACGCCGTCGTAGATGGTGAATGCGAGCTCTTGCAGGGCGGTTGATCCGGCTTCGCGAATATGGTAACCGCTGATGGAGATGGTGTTGAAGCGCGGGGTAAACTTCGATCCGAACTCGAAAGTGTCAATCACCAGGCGCATCGAGGGCGCGGGCGGATAGATGTACTCCTTCTGCGCGATGTACTCTTTCAGGATGTCATTCTGGATGGTGCCGGAAATCTTCTTCCAGTCGGCGCCTTGCTTTTCGGCCACAACCAGGTACATGGCCCAGAGCACGCTGGCCGGTGAATTGATGGTCATCGATGTAGTGATTTGTTCGAGGTTGATGCCATCGAAGAGGATCTCCATATCTTCGAGCGAGTCGATGGCAACGCCGCACTTGCCAACTTCGCCCTCGCTCGCCGCGTGATCGGAGTCGTAGCCCATGAGCGTCGGCAGATCGAAGGCAACCGAGAGTCCGCCGCCGCCGTGTTCGAGAAGATATTTGTAGCGCTGGTTGGTTTCTTCGGGCGAGGCGAAGCCGGAGAACATGCGCATTGTCCAGAGCCTGCCGCGGTAGCCGGTCGCGTGAATGCCGCGCGTGTAGGGCGGTTGGCCGGGATAGCCGAGATATCGATCGTAGCTCCAGTCAGCGGGAAGATCGGCCTGCGTGTAGAGGCGGCGGATGGGGGTATTCGAGATGGTGCTGAAGCGGGCGTGGCCATGCTCGTCGAGGTTGGTGCCGGTGGCAGCGCCGATCGGCTTTTCGGGAGTCTTGTCGAGCGTAGGCGCAAGCGTTTTCTCGGCCCAATCTTTTTCCGACGCGGCGGGATGACGGCCTTCAAAGACGTCGGAAATCGGGCTTTCAGCTACGGTCTTGCGCAGATCGGCTTTCGGTTTGTTCTCAGGCATTCAGTTCCCCACCTCGGCTCCCACCTCAGTTCCTACTATGACCTTGATGATAGAGGAGTGGTCAACATGCTGCAAAAGATGCGACCGACCGAGCGGTTGGTGGAACGAAAACTTACCCTTGTGCGCCTCTGTGGTGAAGACCTTCATTGTCGCTCCCTTGACGCCGCTTTTCGTGCCCACCTATGCTTGGTCTTCCTTTAGCGGAGGAGACTCTGAAAGCGTTCCGGCGATTATTGCAGCGTACTCCCGTGTACGGCGCGTACAAGGCGCTTGGCCACTATCCCGACTACTGGTATTGGATACTGCGTGGACGGCCGGCGCGATCTCCGCACCTGTTGAAACAGAAAGTCGTGCGTGAATACGGCGAGAAATTCGGGTTGAAGACCCTGGTTGAGACCGGAACTTACTACGGCGAGATGGTTGCCGCCATGAAAAGCCGTTTCGACCGTGTCTATTCCATCGAATTTGTGCCCGCGCTGGCAGAGCGGGCCACGCGCAAGTTCGCGCGCGACGAGCACGTTCGAATTTTCTGCGGCGACAGCCGGGTGGTCATGCCCGAGGTGCTCGCATTGCTCAAAGGGCCGGCACTCTTCTGGCTCGATGCCGGCTACTACGGCTGGGTCGGCATGGAAACCGACAAGCAGCGCCTCTCGGCGGAGATGGAGATGATCCTCAGCCATCCCTACCCACACATCGTGTTGCTCGACGATGCACGCTGCCTGACCGGCCAGAACGGCATTCCCACGGTGAGCGACGTGAAGTCCTACATTGAGTCGAAATTTCCCCAGAGAGCGGTGGAAGTCGAGTTCGACGTCATGCGCATCACGCTGCGAAGATAGCCGACCCTGCCTGAGACGCGGACGCCGCTTCTCTACGTTAATTATTTACGTTGATTGTTTCGGGCGCGCCAGTTCCCATGCCTTCGCATACTTCCACGAGACATACCCCGCGTGATAGAGGTGCAGCAGCAGGCCCTCGCGCCCGTCGAGGAATCCGAGGCGGATGAAGTAATTGTATATAAACGTAGCCAGCGGCCGCGCCACGATGTTGAGCACGCTGAAGCGGCGATGCCCCTTCTCCACCGCCATTTTCGCGCCCAGTGACGAGTAACGGTTCATGTGATCGAGATACAGAGTGAGCGTGGGATAGGTGTAATGCACCAGCGGGTGACGGAAGCGTTTCACCGGTCCCTGGCTCTTGAGTTCGTAGCGATCGTGCGGATCGAAGCCAGTGGAATAGCCGGCGCCGCGCCGGAACAACCGCAGCTTCGGATCGGGATAGAAGCCGCCGTGCCGCATCCATTTTCCGAGGAAGAGATTCTGGCGCGGCACAGAATAACCGTCGTAGCCCTCGATCTTTCCCCCGCCCGAGACAACGCCACGGATCTCGTCAGCCAAGCCGGGCGAGACCTCCTCGTCGGCGTCAAGCGCGAGGATCCAGTCTTCGGTGCAGAACTCCAGTGCGTAATTCTTCTGCGCCACGTAGCCGCGCCATGGCTCGTGGATCACCTTCGCGCCGTACTCGCGCGCGATGTCGCAGGTGCGATCGGTCGAGCCGGAGTCGACCACCACGATCTCCTCCGCCCAGCGCACACTGGCCAGCGTTCGGCCCAGGTTCGCTTCTTCGTTCAAGGCAACGATGGCGACAGAAAGACCCATGGGTGTGTTTGCGCGCGCAGAAAGCTCTTCCGGACCGCATATTATCGCACACGGAAAAACGCCTCGGAGATCGCGTGGAGATCAACTCAAAACCGCAAAGGACACCGGCAGACAAGAGCAAGAATAAGGATATGCGCGACGCGGCTGGTCGCCAAAGGAAAACGCCGGGCGGGGACGCCCGGCGCTCCATGCCAACGGTTGCGGCGCTACTGTTGCGGTTGCACCGGAGGGTTCGCCGGCGCTGTCTGCTCGATTGGCCGCGCCGCTACGTGCGGAATACTCGGCGTGTGCGTGACCTGGCCCCGCTCAGCGTCAGCGACCAGGATGCCGGCGTGATCGAGCAGGAGCCCGATTGCCCGGTCCAGTTCGACTTCTGCTTTTTCGTACAGTGCCTTGGCGGAGACGAGCGTGACTTCGGCCTGGGTCATGGCCGCCTGGTTCTGCAGTACAAGAGTTGAGGTGGATGCGCCGAGCGCATATTTCTTTTGTTCTGCATCGAGCGACTGGCGCGCCAGATCCACCGCGGCTTGAGCGGATGCGACGCTGGCGCGATTCTGCTGCACGCCAAACTGCGCGTTGCGCACCTCGATGCGCACCTGGTTCTCGATCTGCTGAATCCGCAACTGGGCTTGCCGGTACTCGAACTCCGAACGTATCTGCGTGGCCTGCGCGGCACGGTTGCGAAGCGGAATGCTGATTGTGACGCCCATGCCCTTATCGGGAGCGGTGGAATTGATCAGCTGGTTTAGTGTTGCACTGTAAGAGACGGAAGGCGGGGCCGTGTAAGTGGTGGCACCGGGAGTGCAGAATCCCGGTTCCTGAGCGCATATGTAGCCAGGATTCGGATCGCCGCCCAATCCAGCGCCGCCGTAGTAGGCAAACAGGTCCACCGAGGGTAACAGAGCGCTGCGGATTGCTTTGTTGCTGATCTCGGTGTTAGTAAGATTGATGCGAGACTCCGCTAATTCCGGGCGATGAGCAAGCGCATCGTTCACCAGGTCTTGAGTCGGGACAACCGCTTCCGGCGTCGTCAAGTCCATGGTCGAGGTAGGAATTACTTCGGCATCGGCCAGCACCGGGTCGACGAGCGTGCGGCTGATCGCATTCTTCATCAGCAGTTGCTGCAGTTCAAGATTAGTCAGCGCCAGGGTCAGTGTTTGCTGATTTGAGGCGACCGTGCTTTGTGCACGGACCACTTCGATCGGCGCGAGCGTTCCGATCTGCACCTGCTTTTGGTTGTCGGAAAGAGTCCTCTGTGCGAAAGCCAGTTGCTCTTTCTGGACCCTGACGTTTTCGTAGGCATACACCAGGTCCCAGTACATGTTTTCGATCTGATCGACGGTGCTGGTGATTTGCAGGCGGAAAGCCACGTCGGAAATTTCACGATTGTTCTTGGCAATCTGAATGAAGCGAGTGTTTGGAGTGAATCCGAAGCCCTGCAACAAGTGCTGCGTCAACTTAAACTGAAAGCTGGAATTCAGGCCCGGAGTCACCGAGTTGAACGAGTTATCGGAGGCCAGTCGGCTGTTGTTGAAGCCGACCGTCATATTCGTGCCCCACTGGAATCCCTGCGTGTAGATAAAATTGCCCGTGGTCGTGGTCTGGCTGGCGCCGCAGAAGGGGCTGCTGCAATTGACCTCCTGGCGGTCGAACTGCAACGTACCGGTGATGACGGGATCGAAGCTGGTGATCTGCGGGCCGGCGCCGAAGGTTGATCCCACCAGGCCGGCTGAACCGGCGCCGGCGCCGCCCGCCGCGACCGAGGTCCCGCCCTGGCCCGAGCCCACTTGCGTGCCGAGCCCGCCGACTCCGCCGCCGGGCGTGTTCTGCACGACACCATTGTTAACGCCGAGAATGGTGTTGGAGCCAGACTTAGCGCGCCACACATCGGTATCGGCGATGTTCAGGTTGTAGCGGGCGATCGCGATATCGAGATTGTTTTCAAGCGCCAGCGCGACCGCATCGTTCATCGAGATGTAAAGTTTGCCGTCGTGCAGGAACTGGTCGATGCGGGGCGTGTTGGCCAGGTTCGGCGGCGCTACGTGGCGCGGCGTATAGGGCGCGAGCGGGTTGGGGAAATGCGACTGCGGTTTAGAATACTCCTGCACATCAAACGGCTGCGACGCCGACGGCACCGCCCTTTGGACCGGCATCTGCGCCGACGGCGCGCTCGGCACCTGTGAGGCATCCTGCGCCCACCCGGCAGGTATCATGATTACAGCAAGGAAGACGGCGGCAATACAAGGGGTGGCAGCTCTCTGAAACGCAGTCAACACTGTAGGACGTTGCATTCGCATCATCTCCATTGGTCCATACTTAAGTGACCACACTCAAGTGATCAGGTTCGAGAGGAACGGACGTAGTGGTTCGCACGTTTGCTAACACTCTGCTAATACGTAGAACGGCCGGCAAGAGTTCCTTGCAATACTGGCGAACGGCGATCTTTTTCATTGATCGTAAGTAATAGTGGTCGTAAGTGAAATAGTATAGCTGACGCGCCGCCGCGCTTTCCGCGACGGCAGCGGCAAAACTTTGCCAATACCACGGATGATGCTCGGGCAGCTCAGGACGCGAAAACCAACGTGCGCAATCTCAAACTGATCCTTTCTTATGACGGCGCGGACTTCGCCGGCTGGCAGGTGCAGCCCGGCCGGACCACGGTGCAAGGCGCACTGGCCTCAGCCATTGGACGGTTGAGCGGAGAAAATGTACTGCCCCAGGGTTCCGGCCGCACCGACGCGGGCGTGCATGCGCTGGCCCAGGTGGCCAGTTTTCTGACCGCGTCGGCAATTCCGGCGGAAAACTGGATGCGGGCGCTGAATGACATTCTGCCCACTTCGATCCGGGTGCTGGAGGTGACGGAGGCTGCGCCCGAGTTCCACGCGCGCAAGTCGGCGCGCGCCAAAACTTATCGCTATCGCATTCACCGCGGAGCGGTCTGTCCACCGTTTCTGGCGCGGTATGTGTGGCATTACCCCTATCCGCTGGAAGAATCGGCGATGGTTGCCGCCGCCGCTGTGGTCGTGGGCGAGCACGATTTTACGTCGTTCGCAGCGGTGGATCCGGAGCGGGTGGAACGAATGTCTGCCGGAATGTCTGCCGCCGAAAATACCGGGACGAGCGGTACGCGAACGACTAATATCCGCACGATCTTCTCTTCCAGTTGGACGCGCGAGGGCGAAGAATTAATCTATACGATTCGCGGCAGCGGGTTTCTTCAGCACATGGTGAGGAACCTGGTGGGCACATTCCTGCTGGTGGGGAAGGGAACGGTGGCCCTGGAAGATCTGCGCCGCATCCTCGACGCGTGTGCGCGCACCGCGTCCGGGCCGACGGCGCCCGCCAGCGGACTGTATCTGGTCGCGGTGGAATACTGACCGAAACAGTCCATCACCAAGTTGTCATCCTGCGCGAAGCGAAGGACCTGCTGTCTCGTGCACTGACAAAAAAGCAGGTCCTTCGCTGCGCTCAGGATGACAATTCATAATTAAAGATGACAATTCATAAAAAAACTGAAGGTGGTGGCGCACCTGTGCCGTCCCGCGTACACTTCTTCGCAGATGGCCACCAACGTCCCATTCACCGTCTCCCGCATCGCGTCCGTGAACCCGGCTACGGGCGAAGTTCTGGGCGAACTGGATAGCGCCGGTCCGACCGAAGTGCGCGCTGCGGTGGCCCGCGCACGCGCCGCGCAGCCGGACTGGCAAGCTTGGGGCATCCGCAATCGCGTCCGGGTAGTGCGGCGCTTCCAGCAGATTCTGCTCGCTCACAAGGCCGACATCGCCCGGCGCATCACGCAGGAAGCCGGCAAACCCCTGGTTGAGGCGCTGCTCACCGAAGTTCTGGTCGTGCTCGACGCCGCGCGCTTCCTGATCGACAACGCCTTCGCGATCCTGTGTGAAGAAAAGCTGCCACACGGAAATCTCGCCATGAAGACCAAGTCTGGGCGCATTCTGCACGAGCCCTACGGCGTGGTCGGAATCATTTCGCCCTGGAATTATCCGTTCTCGATTCCGGCGACTGAGGCCCTGGCGGCCCTGGTGGCGGGAAATGCCGTGGTGCTCAAGCCCTCCGAGTTGACGCCGCTGATTGCGCTCGAACTGCAGACGCTGCTCGGCGAGGCCGGAGTTCCCGACGAGATTTTCCAGGTGCTGCCGGGCGAAGGCGCAACTGGAGCGGCGCTCGTCGGAAGCGAAATCGACAAGCTGGTCTTCACCGGAAGCGTCGGCACGGGCCGGCGAATTGCCCAGATCGCCGCCGAACGCCTGCTTCCGGTGGTGCTGGAGCTGGGCGGCAAGGACCCCATGCTGGTGCTCGAAGACGCCGACGTAGATGTCGCGTCGAGCGGCGCCGTTTGGGGAGCGTTTGTGAACGCGGGGCAGACCTGCTTGTCGGTCGAACGCTGCTACGTGCATCAGAGTTTGTACCCGGCGTTCCTGGACGCCTGCCGCGAGAAAACGCGCAAGCTGCGCGTTGGCAATGGCATGGATCCGGCTACTGAAATCGGCCCTATGATCCATGAGCGGCAAGTGCGGGTGGTGGAATCGCAGGTCGAGGATGCCAGGCAGCGCGGCACCCGCGTGCTGGCCGGAGGCATGCGGTTGCGCGAACTCGGCCCGACGTTTTTTGCGCCCACCGTGCTGGCAGACGTGAATCACAACATGCGCGTGATGCAGGAAGAGACCTTCGGCCCGGTGCTGCCGATTGCGCCGTTCGCCGACGATGCCGAGGCGGTGCGCCTGGCCAATGATTCCGACTACGGATTGGCCGCCAGCATTTGGACGCGTGATCGCGCCCGCGGCGAGTGCCTCGCTCGCCAGATCAATGCCGGCACGGTGATGGTGAACGACGCCGTGTCTTGTTTTAGTGTTAGTGAAGCTCCGCACGGCGGCGTGAAGTCGAGCGGCATTGGGCGCACGCATGGGCGCTGGGGTCTGGAAGAAATGGTGCGCGTGAAGTATGTCGACAGCGACCGGGTTCCGCGCATGAAAAAAATCTGGTGGTTCGGCTACGGTGGTGGATTCATGGGCGAGATGGAAGGCTTCCTCGACTTGCTGTACGCCCACCCGCTGCGCGAGAAGCTTAGAGCCGGCGTGCGCTCCGCCGGAGCGCTGTGGCGGAGAAAACTGTAAAGGTGGAAGAGATCCCAAAATGTTTGTCATCCTGAGCGAAGCGAAGGACCTGCTTTCTTGTCAATGCAAGAGACAGCAGGTCCTTCGCTTCGCTCAGGATGACAAGAAGGTAAGGTAATCTGCGTCATGACCGACTCCCGCGCGTTCCTGCGCCACACCCTCGCTACCATCGCGTATCGCGGAGCGAAAGCCATCCGCAATGCTGGGCCGAATTTTGGCGAATATGGCTCTCCCGAAACTTCGCGCACGCCGGCGAAAATTCTCGCGCACATCGGCGACCTGATGGACTGGGCCCTCGCCATGTCCGATGGCCGCCGCGAATGGCATGAGTCCGCTCCGCTCGCGTGGGAAAAGGAATGCGAGCGCTTCTTCACTTCCTTGAAAAAATTTGACGACTACCTGGCGTCGGACAAGCCGCTCGAAGCCCCCGCCGAAAAATTGTTTCAGGGCCCGATCGCCGACGCGCTCACCCACATTGGCCAGCTCGCAATGCTGCGGCGGATGGCCGGTGTCCCGCTGAAAGGCGAAAACTATTACGTCGCCGAAATCACCGTCGGCCGCGTCGGCGCGGATCAGGCGGCACCGCGCAAGGAATTCTGACTAGAGCCTTCACGAGCAACTGCTGCCCAACCCCTCGCAGTTCGCAGCTCGCAGCCGAGAACACGGAATTGGACCACTCCCGGCTCCGCTACGTCCTTGGTCGGAAGGCTGAGGCTGAGTAAAATAGCGGGAAAGCCGCCTTTGCAAAAGGTGGACAGGAGAATGAATGGCTTCCGGCGAAACGGCAACCGCTGTCACGAACAAGATTCCGCAGCTTCCTAACCATAAAGTCAAGATCAAGAAGCCCGGCCAGCGGTCCTGCAACGAGAAAAACGACAAGGGCAAGTTCTGCGGCGGACACCTGAAGCGCTGGTTCTACACCACCGACGTGCTCGAACAGGAGTGCGGCTGCGTGGAGAAAGCCTGGGGACCGGACGCCGAAGTCTATCGCTGCGAATTTTGCCAGACGCTCTATCTGCCCAGTCCGAAAGATCCGCGTGGGGTGAATGTTGCCGGGACAGGCCAGCTTTCGGTGTTCGGGCTAACCGTTCCTCCCAAGGAAGAGAAAAAAACGTAGCGTCGCGTTTGGAGCTGGGTGGGGCGTGATCGGAATATCGGGCCGGAGGGGTGCCGGCGCTGCCTGTGAACATTTCTGAACTCATCTACGACTGGAATCTCCTGTATCCGCAGTCGCTGCATCCGCCGGGACCGGTGCGCCTGACGGATGAAACGTTGCGCGACGGCCTGCAATCGCCGTCCGTCCGCGATCCTTCGATCGAGCAGAAGATCGAAATTCTGCATCTGATGGAGGCGCTCGGCATTAACACGCTCGACCTCGGCCTTCCCGGAGCCGGTCCGCGCGCGGTCGAACACGTCACCGCGCTGGCGCGCGAAATCGTCGCCCACAAAATGAAGATCACGGCATACTGCGCCGCCCGCACACACGAGAACGACATTCGCCCCATCGCCGAAATCGTCCAGAAAACGGGCTTGCCCATCGAGGTGGCTGCGTTTCTTGGAACCAGCCCCATCCGCCGCTACGCCGAGGGCTGGACCAGCGACTTCCTGCTTCAAACCACTGAAAAGGCCGTCAAATACGCGGTCTCGCTTGGCCTCGAGGTCATGTACGTCACCGAAGACACCACCCGCTGCGATCCGGCAACCGTGAAGCAACTCAACTCGGCGGCCATCGAGTACGGCGCGCATGCCCTGGTGCTCTGCGACACCGCCGGGCACGCCACGCCGATGGGCACGGTCGCGCTGGTCAAGTTCGTGCTTGAACAAGTGGTCAAGCCTTCCGGTGAAAAAATTCGCGTCGACTGGCATGGGCACTGCGACCGGGGACTGGCAACCGCCAATGCCATGGCGGCTTTAGTGGCGGGCGCGGATTGCATTCATGCGACCGCGCTCGGCCTGGGAGAGCGCGTCGGCAACACCCAGATGGACCAGATGCTGGTCAACCTGAAGCTCATGGGCATCGCACCATGGGATCAGCAGGATCTGACCAAGCTCAAGCGCTACTGCGAGGCCGTTTCCGCCGCTACCGGCGTTCCGATTCCGGCGAATTATCCTGTGGTGGGTGAGGACGCCTTCCGCACCACCACCGGCGTTCATGCCGCTGCTGTCATCAAAGCGTATAAGAAAAAAGATATTGAACTCGCGAACACCGTGTATTCCGGAGTGCCCTCGCACTACTTCGGCCTCGAACAGATCATCGACATCGGCCCGATGAGCGGGAAATCAAACGTTCTCTTCTGGCTGAAGCAGCGCGGCCTTCCGGTCAGCGACGAGGTAGTCGAACGCATCTTCAAGTGCGCCAAGTCGAGCGACCACACGCTGAGCGAAGCCGAGATCCTGGAGTGCGTGCAGCCCGCGCGCTGAGCCAGGTTCGTCGTCCGGACAGTTCTTCGCCCGGCTGCTTGACACTCGATTCGTCGTCCTGTAGTGTCCGCCAGCAAGAGG
>Ga0187890_10000482_pt1 | contig 27859 bp, 28 predicted proteins | sample June2016WEW_21_1_FD_133005 | JGI IMG/M metagenome (GOLD analysis project Ga0187890, IMG submission 133005) | Peatland microbial communities from SPRUCE experiment site at the Marcell Experimental Forest, Minnesota, USA - June2016WEW_21_10 | ecosystem: Environmental > Terrestrial > Soil >... | reverse complement strand
TGCTCATTTCCGCATCAGACGAGTTGCGAAAAGGAAATTCTGTCGGACTCTGCTCCGGGCGTCGCAGTATAAACCGAACTCGCCTGCTTCGTCAGGACTACTCCCGTTTCTTCCGTTGCCTGCGGAGGTAAGGCGTCAAGCTGTTGCCAGGCGCTCCGCACATGCAGAATCATCTCTATCTGCGTCTCGAGCAGGCTCGCCGACTTGGTTGCACCCGCCTCCATCATTTTTGCTCGCAGATAAGCATAGAATCTGGTTAGAGTTTCAGCTGACTCGCCTCCGTTCTTCAGATCGATCCAGCTCTCCAGTTGGCCGAGGACGAGCGCAGCGTGATTCAACTCTTTGCATCGCGTTTCAATGTCGCTCTTGCGAAGAGCGGCGCTCGCCCGGCGAAGGTCGCCGGCTAAAGTGTCAAAAAGGGCGATCACCAACCCGATGGAACTGGCCCCGGCAATGGCGGATCTTCGATAAGACAGTTCTGTGGTCATCGTCATCACCCGTTGTTGTTTCCAGTTGGAGTCAGACCCAACAGCGCATTGAGTTGCGCCATCTCCGCAGGTAGCTGCTGCAGCGCGGTCTCAGCCTCGCTATAGTCGGCGGTAAGAATCGTTTGCTGGCTTGCGATATAGCCTGTCTCAAAATCGTTAATCTGCGAAGTTAGAGAGGCGTTTGTCGAGGCGATGCTGCTCAAGTCCACCTCGAAGGCGCCGTTTGAGGGACTTGTGAAAGCATTCAGCGTGTTGTAAAGAGAGTTGGCAAATCCGTTCAGGGCCGTGCCTTCAAAGAAACTCTGGACGTCGGATGGATCATTGGTAAGCGCGTTATCCAAAGTGGTTGTATCGACGGCGAGAGTTCCGTCATCGCCCATTGTGATGCCCAAGTCGCTCAGAGTTGAAACCGTAGTGGTTCCGGTCGCCGGCGTATTCACATAGTTGAGCGCCTGTTCCAGGGCGCTTTGCAAAGAGACGACAGTGGGATCAGTGCCGAGTACCCCCTGCGAATTTGTGGTTGTATTGACGCTAAACTGCGCGGTCACAAGGCCGATGGCAGTGTTGTAATCCGAGACAAACTGGTTAATCGCTGTTGACACCTGCGAAGCGTCGGAGGCGACAGTCAGGCTGATCGGGGATCCGGGAGCGGCGCCCAAGAGGCTCAACGTAACTCCACTGATAGCTCCGGTGACTGTGTTGCTCGCACTTTGAATAGGAACGCCATCCACGGTTAGTGAGGCGTTGGCTCCCGCAACGGCCTGCGTGAAGCCAAAGGCCGGCTCGTTGATGGTGAAGGGCGTGACGCCGTTGCTGCTTGCGATGGTCAAGTTCGTGCCGTTCGCATCGCTGCCGGCAGTCGCGGTCAGACCAAGAGCTATACTGGCGGGCGCATTCATCGCGCCCAGCACGGAATCATTGGTTGAGACAGCGATGCCTTTGCCCGCCGACCCTCCTGAGATCACTTCATTGCCGCTTGTAATTGCGCCAGCGATGTTGGCGGGGAGCGAGCCGGCAGATACCGCGGCGGCAATCGCATTGTTCAAATCGTCGACCGTGTCTCCCGATGCGGCAATAAAGGAAAACGTCTCGCCCGTACTATTGTCCGTGATAGAGGTAACTGAGCCTGCAGTCAGCAGCGTGTCGGCGGTCAACAATCCTTGTGTCGAGGTGTAGCTTGTTGGTACTTGCGGAATTGTCGCGTTGTTGATGGCGGTTGCAAGCTGAGCATAGGTTTCGCCGGAAGTTGTAGCAATGTTTACGGTGCCGGCAGCACTAGTAAGGGTTACCGTGTTGACGCCAAGCGTGGAGCCGGTGGGCATATCGGGAGAGGTCCACGACGTGCCCGTGTAGTTTGCCGAGGTGATAGAGAAATCGGCGGCGGTTCCGGAGGTATTGGAGATAATCGCCAACCTGGAGCCAGTCGAGTCGCTTACCACTGTCGCTGTAATACCTAGATTCTGTCCGTTGATCGCAGTTGCGAGATCGTTCAGCGTATCGCCCGCATTCCCGCTTCCCGTAGCGATCGTCGCTGTAGCGCCGGCCGTGGTGGCAATCGTGAGAGATGAAGTCGGCAGTATTGCCGTCGCACTGGATTCCAAGTCGGAATACCACGATCCCATTGTGGCCAGGCTATTCACAACAACGGTGTGCGTGCCGGAAACTGTTCCGGTGGCTGCCGTTGCCGTGAGGTCATTGCTATCCGAGGAGGTTACCGTCCTTGACGCGAGGGGACCAGCCAAGGTATTCAGCGATTGCATATCGGTGGCGACAGCTTCGGTCGCCGTCTGAATCGCGGTCAGCGCGGTCGTCTGGCTGGTGAGTGTCGTCTGGTCGGCCTGCCACGCTCGCTCGGGTGCGCGGTCCGCATAGATGCCCGCGGCTACCGCGGCAGTAACATCGATGCCGGGCGTGCTTGCGCCTGAGCTTGCGGCCAGGATGGAACTTAAATCGATCGCTGGAGTCGTAGGGGCAGTAGAGGACAAAAGCGTATTGACTGCGGAAACGGAGCTCATAGCTTCTACCTGCTTCTGCGAACGCAACCTCAGGCGCCCGCCAGCCCTTGCATCCGGATCGTCAATTCTGGGAGCTACGTGTCGGCGGCGATGAATCGCAAGTCAACGGAAGGATCGACTCATTTTGCGCATGAGGCAGAGGTGGAACCTTGTTGCGGCGCCACCTCATGCATTCCCTTGCACTTTACGTTAAGTTACTGGACCAGTTTCAAAACTGCCTGCTGGGCCTGGTTCGACTGTTGCAGGGCGGCCATGCCGGTCGACTCCAGAACGTTGTACTGGGTCATGTTGGCCACGGTTGTGCCGATGTCGGCATTCTGAATGCTGTTGGCCGCGCTTTGCAGGTTGGTGACCTGGCTGCTCATGACGTCCGAGGCCGCGGTGAGGCGGTTGACGGAAGCGCCGATCGTGCCGCGCTGTTGGGAAACCTGATTGATGGCTCCCGCTGCTCCTGCCAAGGCCGTTAGCGCCGCAGAAGCGCCGGCGGTGGTAAGCAGATTCCCGGTAACGCCCAGTAAGGTTGAATTAACGGCAGACATCGCGGTCGTAATCGTTGTGTTCGCGGTGCTGGTGCCATCGCTGATGAAAGCAATGTTGGCGTTTGCGCTGGACGCGGTGGTGGCGGCGGTCACTGCAACAGCGCCAACCGTTGTGGAGGTTCCGGTGACCGCCAGGGTAGAGTCCCCCGACGAGATAACAAGATGGCCGGTAGCATTAAGGCTTGCATTCGCTCCAGCAACATTTTGGTTGATAGCCGAGATCGCATCCTGGACGGTACTGGTTGCGGTTGACGTAAATGTGTAGATGTTCGCGCCACTATTCGTGCTGACGGCTATGGTCTCGCCTGCTCCGGCAAAGACCGTTGCGCCCGTGAGGGCAGCGACGGTACCCGTATCGGCCGTTGTTTGGCCCAGAGAGAACACATTCTGGCCGTTGAAGTTGGTGTTGGTGCCGATCTGGTTGATTTCAGAGGCGATCGACGAATACTCCGTTTGGAGGGCGGTAGCCTGGCTGGCGGTAATTCCGCTGGTCGAGCCTTCTGTGGCCAACGTTACAGCGCGGTTAAGGAGCGTGGTGACCTGCGACAGGGCGCCGTCGGCGGTCTGCAGCATGCCAATAGCGTTGCTGGCATTTTGCTGGGACTGCGTGAGGGCGGCGATGTTCGCTGTCAATCCGCTTGCAATCGACAAGCCTGCCGCATCGTCCGAACCGGAATTGATCTTCAGGCCGGTTGAAAGCTGTGTCAGGGTCTTTTGCAGGCTCGCCTGGGTGTTGGACAATGCATTCTCCGCGTTCAGCGAAGAGATGTTATTCAGGACTGTTAGTGCCATTGGTGTTTCTCCTTTTTTGCCCTTTTGCGCCTGCACTCGGCTTCTTTTGTAGGGCCTGCTTTGAGGCTCCTGATCGTCGAGAAGGAGGTCGTCTTGGACAATTACCCTATCGGCTACTTTGGAGAATCAATTCAGTCTGATTGTCAAGCCCATGATTCTTTTACAGATTGTTATGTTGAAGTTGGGCGCTCATGTCAATATGCCGAGGCCAATGCCGCAACAGGGAGATTCGGTTGAACCAAAGCTAAGTCTGCATCGGGCAGGTCTGGCATGCACCCGTTAAACCTTTTCGATAGTGAAGGATACGCCGGTCTTGTCCATTACTTGGCCATCGGCAATATGTACAACAATGCATTACTTGGCCATCGGCTATATGTACAATAATGGGACACCCCGGAAGGCCGGCCGGACTGTCCGAGATAGATCTTTTGTCCTATTCCGGTACAGCAAAAGGCTATTGCAGATACTGAAGCAGGGTTTGGGGCATGATTTTGGCGGCGGCAGCCAGCACAGTGCTGTTGTCCAGTTGCGCTTGGGAAAGGTTCGTGGCCGCCTCAGCCATATTGATCCCGACCAGCGCGGTCTGCTGGGTTGTCAGGGTGATTTTTTCCTGGCCGAGGTAACTGTCCTGGGAGTTCAATTGACTGATCGTGTTATCCAGAGGGATACGCTGCTGGCCGACATAGGTCAATCCGGAAAAAACGGCGGCGGTTGCCGTGCCGATTTGCGCAGCGGACCCATTCTGGAGGGCCGTAATCAGATTGGTAAGCGCGCCGATCACGTTTGGCCCCGCGGTGAGCAACTGGTTGCCGGGCAGGTTGGTAGCGACATTCATAGAGTCGCCTACTTGCACGGTGTTGAAATCGCTGTTTCCAACGTAAGCGTAGGCATTCGGAACCTCGGTTCCCGACGCCGCGGTCATTGTTCCGAGCACCGCGTCATTCGAGCTGACCACGATGCCGGCCGCAGCGGAGTTTGTTCCAATCGACAGTTGGCCGTCCCCATTGATGGTGGCGCTGGCGCCAGCAGAAAGCGTGCCTGCCGAGACTGCACTGGCGATAGCTGACTGCAATGTAGCAATGGTGGCGCCGGCCGCTGCTTGAAAGGTCATCGTCTCGCCTGTGGTGGCGTCGCTGATGGTGGTGACCGAGCCGGCTGTCAAAGCGGTAGTAGTTGCCAGGGGGCTGGCAGTCGATCCTTGCGAGGAGGTGTAGGTTGTTGAGGCGGGCACGAACGGCGGCGTAGTGCTATCTGAGCCGCCGAAGACATAGACGCCTTGATACGATGCGTTGGCCTGGGAAATCACGCTGCTGAGTACGCTCTGCACCTGGGTGGCGATGGCCTGCTTATTGGCTGCCAACATGGCTGATCCGGCGCCGGATGTGCCCAATGTGACCGCGAAGTTCAGCGACGTCACGATGGAACTGATGGCCGAGTCTGCCGTCTGCATCTGGGGCAGGACAGAGCTGACGTTGCTTGTGTACTGGTCTACATTTGCCGAGTACGCGAGCGACCTGACCATATTGGCCGAGGCGGCTGGGTCATCGGAAAGCTGGTTGACCCGCAAGCCGGTTGACAGCTGCTCCGTCGCGGTTGCCAGAGCCTGCTGGCTCTGCTGCATCTGGTATTGGATATCGGGAAGCATATTCGCGACGCGCATTTTGCCCTTCTTCGCGCGGCCATACGCCGCGCCCCTGAATGTTTACTCCGCCGCGGCTGTGCCCATGGTCATCGTCACGGCGAACAGCGCCTGAATAGTCGTGACGACTCGAGCGGCGGCCTCGTAAGCCTGCTGATACGTGATCAAGTTAGCGGATTCTTCGTCGATCGAAACTCCTGAAGCCGAACTGAGCTGGTTGTTGAGCTGCGCCAGACTGGCCGTGGTTGCAGTCGATTCCGCGTTGGCATTGGAGGTAAGGCTGCCCACCTGGTAGACAATGCTCGCATAGGCATTGCCCGGAGTTTGGCCGGAAACAATGCTCGTCGTACTTATCGCGCTAAATTTGGCAAGGTTGAGATTGTCTATGGCAGTGCCGACCGAACTGGCGGCAATCTGTGTGGGATCCGTGATTGCCATTTTGATGTTGGCAGCTGCGCCTGGATACAGGTCAGCCGCCGGTGGAATCGTGGGGGCAGGTGTCGCAGGAAGCGTAAAGAACTCCCCTCCCTTGTTGCCGTTTTGATCGTAGCCCATTGCCTGAGTCGTATTGAATGCGGCGCCAAATTGATTGGCCAGCGTGTCCAACTGACTCAAGAGGCCGGGAATCGTCGTGTCGCGAGTCTGAATGGTTCCGCCCAGATCTCCGCCGGTAAGCGACGATGTGATGTCAGTGCCGTTCTGGTCGAGGACGCGCGTCATGCCGTCGCTGCCGGTGGCGGTCTGCAATGCGAAGGGCTGCGAGCCCACAACCAGCGGCGTTCCATTTCCGGTTGTCAACGTCTCGCCGTCGTCGCCCTGCGTTACGGAGACGCTTGTCAGCGCCGATAGCTGCAGTACGAGTTGGTCCTGCTGATCCTGAAGTGTGCCGCCATCCTGTACGCTCCCCTTCAGTTGGGCAATCTGCGGGTTCAAGGCGGCGATCTGCTGCGCGAGCTGGTTGATCTGGCTTACATCCTGGCTGACCTGGGCGTTGAGCCCGGTCTGCTGCGCAGTCAAAGTGCTGGAAGCTGTGTTGAATGCCGTGGCCAGATTCTGGCCGGCTGTGAGAACTGCCTCTTGTGAAGTAGAGTTAGTAGGATCGGTGGAGAGGCTTGAGATGCTGGAGAACAGGGCCGACATCTCCGTTCCTATGTCCTGTGTCGATGTGGTGAACGTAGGCTGTATCTGCTGCAGCGAAGCCAGTTGAGCATTGGCGCCACTCTGCGCCTGGGTCTCCTGCTCGATCTGCGTCTGCAGCAGCTCATCGCGAACGCTCTGGTAGCCCTCGAGGTCGACCCCGGTCCCCGCGCTGAAGTTACCGTTGCTGACAGGCGCCATCTCCGCAAGAATGGGCACTTCGCGGGTGTAGCCGGGCGTGTTCGCGTTTGCTATGTTGTTGTTGGTTGCCTGCAGGGAGCCGGACGCAGCGTTCAGCGATTGCACGGCTATCGACAGTGAGCTACTCAAAGAACCCATGGATTACATCTCACAGGACCAGGTCTGATATTTCAACCTGGAACCGCGGGCCTCCTGGAATCGTCCTGTGTGGCTATTGCACAACAGAGAGAGAAGAGCAATTGACTTGCCGGAATGCTTCAGCAGAGCCGCATACTGCGAGTTCAGCTCGCGGATCGCTCTGCTTGTCGCACGTATCTTCAGTTCCACCGCGGCGTCAATGTGCTCGAGTAAAGGCTGGTCGGATGAACGAAATCCTTCGCTGACGGTATTCGCCATTGTCACCAGGCCGGAACAGAGCATTTCCTGCTTGGCGACACTTTCTTGAAACCGCGGCAATGCATTGGCGGCGATAGCATCCGTAGCAACGGAAATCTCGACCGCCAATGCCTGCAATTGCTGCAGATACCGGGCGGCGATCTGATCGCGCGTCTGGAGTGCTTCGCCGTTCATTTACAAGCCCTTCTGGCAAATCTCTTTTCCGTGGCGAAAGAAGCTTTCACTCGCCGTCGATGCTTTTCTACACAGCTTCGCTTTCGATCATGGCCTCGGCTGTTTTCGATGCGTCAACCTGGTATGCGCCACTGCTGACTGCTTGGCGGAGAGAATCCACCGTGTCTTGACGGATCTCAGGAAAATTCATCGCCTGACTGGTCAACGCCTGGACCGATGTGTTGTCGGTGTGGAACGTCGTCCGGTCTTCCGTCGCACCTTGAGTACCGGCTAGGCCGTTGTTCAAGACCTGCTGCGCACTCCGGTCAACTGGCAGCTGGATTGCTGCCGGACTGTTCGCTTCAATCTTCATCGCGAATTCTCCTGTCTCAACGCTAATGCTATCGGCCCTTCCCGGAGAAGATTTCAATCGATTACTGAAGCTATTGAAAACAAGCGAGTTGCCTCCATCAAGGTTCTTATTCGGCGCGTGCGGGGTGCGTCTTTGCTTCAAGAGCAGCCCGTGAGTCCTCCGCTTTATGAAGTTGTTTTGAAATCATCTTAGCGATGCCAATGCCTCCTGCCGCGGTCATCGAAGTCCCCAGCGACTGCATGGCCATCCCTTGAAACTGTTCCTTGCCGGCGTCTGCGTCGTCATCGTCGTCTCCCCCAGGCACCGAGCCAAAGCTCTGCTCAGCTTGCTGCAGCCAACTCCCGAGAAGAATCGACTCGAAGTCCTTTGCCGATTTCTCGATCTTTGAATTCTCCGTTGCCCCCGAAGCAGCCTGTCGGATCACCTGGCTTGCACTGGAAGCCAGAGGTCCAACGACTACTCCTGAAAAGCTGCCAAACGCCGAAACATTGGCCACTAAATCACCTCCAGATCGGCCTGCAATCCACCTGCTGCTTTGATTGCCTGCAGGATCGCAATGATGTCGTGGGAGGTCGCGCCAATGGCATGTAATCCTTTGATAAGCTCATCGACGTTCGCCCCCTCTTCCAGTTCGATCGATTGTGCCGGCGCATCGTTCACGGTCACTTTTGTTTCTGTCACTATCTCCGGTTTGCCTGTCGAGGACTGTGCTGGCTGCACAATTACATGCGCGGTCTGCACGTCGATGGTCAGGCTCCCATGGATCACAGAAACCGGCGAGAGCTTTACGTCGCCCCCCATCACGATCGTGCCGGTGCGTTCGTTGACCACGACCTTGGCAGGTGAGTGGAATCTGATCGAAAGGTTCTGGACACGCGAGATAAGGATTGGCACCGATTGAGCTCCGCTGCTTGCAACATTGACGTCGATGCGGCGGCTATCGATTGCGGTGGCGATCGTGCTCCCAAACTCCTTGTTGATCGCATCCGCAATATCGCGTGCTGCTGTGAAGTCGGAGTTCAGCAGCAACAGGGAGACGATCCGAAAACTGCTGAGGTCGACGGCTGCGTCCCGTTCCACTGTCCCGCCTTCGGCAATCCTGCCGACGGTCGGATGATTTACGCTTTTGACATTGCCGGATGCGCCCTCGGAATAACCACCAATAACCAAGGGTCCTTGCGCCTCGGCATATACCTCGCCATTTGCAGCGCGAAGAGCCGTAAACAATAGCACTCCACCTTCAATGCTCTTTGCATCGCCCACCGACGACACGGTGACATCGATCTTCATTCCCGGCCGGGCAAACGCCGGAAGTGACGCTGTTACAAACACGGCGGCCACATTCTTCACTACCACTACGCCGGGCGCGATCTGTACCCCCATCCGCTGCAGCGTATTTGCCAGCGTCTGCACGGTAAAGAACGTCTGTTGCGTGTCGCCGGTGCGGCTCAGGCCAACCACCAGACCATAGCCGACCAGTTGATTGTCCCGCACCCCCTCAATCTGGGTTACATCGCGGATCAGCACCTTGCGGTCGGCTTCGGACCCAAACAGCACATGCAAGGAGAAAAACCACATTGCAGTAAGCAAGGCTAGCCGCCCGGCCCATTGAGGCCGATTGGCAGATTTCGGATAGCGTAACATTCCGGTTAAAAATTCAATAGCCATAGAATCGCCCTGGTGATTGGATTCGGCGGACGTACACCGTCCGCGATGATTCCCTTACCCTTCATTTCGATTTCGAGATTGCTCAGAGACGACGAGAGCACAGTGTTATTGGGACCTATGTCTCCCGGCCGGATCATGCCTCGCACGATTACATTTTCATGCTGGTTATTCATGAAGATCTGGCGCCCAGCTTCAAGCACCAGGTTCCCGTTTGGAAGCACGGCGATTACCTGCCCTGTAAGGTTCGTCTGAAACAGCGTATTTGAGGCCGTGGATCCCTGTCCCTTGAGCGCCGAAGACGAACTCCCCGACAGAAGGGGGTTGGTTGCCGCGGGAGTTCTTCCCATGATGCCGGTGATAGCAGAAGTGCTGGTAAAGCTTCGCTCGCTGTCAACGGTGCCGGACTGCGTTGCCGTTGTCTGGACGGCAACCTGAATTGTTATGGTGTCATTCAGATGGTGCGCCTTGTAATCGACCGAGAAGTCGCCCAAAGGGCTTTGGCCGGTCCACAGACTCCCAACCGTGTGCTCATCGGAGGTTGGAACATACTTCTCCTGCAATCGCGTAATGTAGTCCGTACGCAGTTGTTCGGGTTTTTTGGCATGTATCTTCGGCATGTTCTGGCTGAGGGCGAAGATCGAAGAGACTCCGAGCAGGGCGGCGGCGGCAGTTAGTTTGACGGGTATCGATTGGAACCGCATCTCAGAAGCTCTTTCTCAGTAAACTTGCGTTGACCACTTCGGCGACATAAACCTGCTTGTGGTCCGGACTTGCAACACGAATCCAGTGGCCCGCGATTCCGTTCTCAAGACTTATGACGGCGATCTGGATATGCGCCCGGTCATCGTCCATCACCAGCGTTGCGCGCGCGCCAGCCCGCATGGTGATCGCAACATTCGGTTTCAATCCGGTAGGGGTTGCGCTCGACAGATTCGGCGCTTGCCAGGCTTGCTCTTTTCGCCAGCTCACGACGGCATAGAAAGGTAGACATACACCAGGCAGATGGCAGCCGAGTTTGGCCCAGGAATGAGTTCCGGAATGCCCTCCGGACCACCTGTCGCCGAGTGGCTCGACTGACAAGACATCCAGCAAAGGATTCGGTTCGGTCGCGACCACGTTGGCGAGCAGGGAAACCTGATCGCCGGCGACCTCAATTCCTTCCCCGGAGACGGCTCGCGCAACTTGATCGGCTGTGAGCACAAAGCGGTCTTGAAGCTGGGACTGACTCCACGCTGTAATACTCATGGCCGCTAGTGAGAACACCGCAATCCATCGTGACGTCATATATCCTTTCTACCGCTGCTTCTTCTTTTGAGTCCAACCGTCTACTGCGCAAGTTGGTTCAGTTGCTGCAGCATCTCATCGGCAGCTTTAACTACGCGCGAATTGGATTCATAGGACCGCTGCGCCAGAATCATGGCCACGAATTGGTTGACGACGCTGACGTTCGACTGCTCCAGCATGCCCTGCTGCAGGCTTCCCAACCCTTCCGCGCCGCCAGGCGTTCCGACTACCGGCTGACCGGAAGCAGTTGTCGGGAGGTAAATGTTGTTTCCCACGCTATTCAGGCCGCCGGGATTGATGAACAGGGCCGTCTGAATAGCACCCACCTGCGTGGCTGCGGTCTGGCCCGGTTGGGTCACGCTGACCGTCCCGTCGCTGCCAACCGTCACGCTCAAAGAATCCACGGGGATCGTCACCGCGGGTTGCAGCGGATTGCCATCCGCTGTGACCAGCGCTCCCTGCGCATCGGGGTGAAACGAACCGTCGCGCGTATAGCCTATCTGCCCGTTAGGCATCAGGATTTGAAAAAAACCGGCGCCCTGAATCGCCAGGTCGAGAGGATTTCCAGTAGTTGCGAAGTCACCTTGAGTCTGGATGATCTCAGTCGCCGCTGGCCGAGTGCCAAGACCTATCTGCAGACCAGCCGCCACCGTGGTCTGCTGCGTTGCGGCTGAGCCAGGCATAATTTGATTCTGATACAGAAGGTCGGTGAAATTCACCTGACGCTGCTGGAAGCCCGTGGTACTTGAGTTCGCTAGGTTGTTGGCGATATTGTCCAGATTCAACTGCTGGGCCGTCATCCCACTGGCGGCTGTATAGAGGGCACGAAACATATTCGGTTCCTTTCAAAGTTGACTCGGTTGGCAACTGAAATGGCATCAGCTGACGCGGGGTAAGTCTTGCGCGGCGGTCTTGTCAAGCTCGGTACTGAACATCGTTAGCACGCGGCGCATGGTCTCGACCTCGCGCTCGGCGGTAATCATCTCCACAACGCTGGTGACGGGGTTGACGTTTGAGCTCTCGAGCATTCCCTGGCGCACCTGAGAATCCTTGGCGGCAACCGCGGCGCCGGCTGGCGCCGTGTAATACGTGCCGCCTGCACTCTGTACTTCCACTGTGGGTGCGAACTCTACCAGCTTTAGCCGTCCTGTGATAGCGCCATTTGCCGAGATTGTTCCGTCCGTGCTCATCGAAACAGGCGTGCCGGCGATCGAGATAGGGCCGTTATCGCCCATCACAGGATCGCCGGCAGCCGTGATCAATTGCCCTTGCGGCGATACGCGAAAGTTTCCTCCGCGCGTGTAGACTGGACCCGTTGCGGTCTGGACCGCGAAGTAGCCGGGCCCTTCTACGGCGACGTCGAGATCGTTGCCCGTCGGCACCAGAGCACCTTGCGACGTGTCCAGATGCGTACCGCTCAATACTCCAAAATCATTCGCATCCTGGTTGAGGACGGAGAGAGGAGAGTTGCCCATGGTAGCCAGAACGGAGCCGAAAACGTTGTGACTCGCTCGGAAGCCAGCGGTGCTCACGTTCGCCAGGTTGTTTGCTATCGTATCGAGAGCCTCGGTGCGGGACATCAGCCCGGTACAGGCTGCGTAGTAGCCACTGTTCATCGTGTAGCCTCAGGCAAGTAATATGCACGCCGGAGGCCAATTGAGCCTACACCCGGTTTATGTTGGGTTTGGCTCCATTTCAACAAGGAAGACGGTTAATGTACAGGTCGTGCTCCACCCCGGCCTAGGCATGAATGAGAAACACATGAGATGAATTGCTTCATTCCCTATCGCGCCGGACCTCTCGGCTTGCAAAGTGAGATTGTCCCGACAGAACCGGAGTAACACCCATCCATAAGGACGTGACTGAGTCCCCTGGCTTTTCCGGCTTTATGCCGCTTCTTGCTCAGAGTGCCCCGTTCCCATAGAGTGGATGGCGTCGCAAGCAGATCCACTCAAATCCTCCCGGGCGCCTGCCAGTTCGTGCGCGGCGTTGAGGATGAATCTCCAAGTAGACGATAAGCAGCGGTCGTTCACGCTGCGTAAAGCAGCGAGAACAAACAACGGCAGCGATCCCTCAAGCGCGGACAATGCGACAGGGTCACATGCGCCCGAGACGCCGTCTGGCCAGCCCAGAACCTTTGGAATTGCCCCTACCTCATGCAGCAGCCCAACCAGGTATGCGTCTTCCGGGGAGATGCGATCGAGCGACTCAGCAACAAGCTGGGCGTATTGCGCGATAAGGCGGCCGTGCTTCCAGAACGCAGTCGCTGCCGAATGTCGGCCTTCGAACGCAACCCTTCGTGCTGACATTGCGCCGAACCATGTGCCCAGATCCAGACTGGCGATGCAGTCACCCATCCGGTTCGGGAGTTCCGTGGCGAGGTCATAGTCTCTGCCAATCAACCGCAGCGTCTGGATGGTTGCTCCGATATCGCTCAGGACGAGTTCGGAAGCCTTCCGCAAATCGATACATGGCTCATAGAGGAGCATTTCCAGACCCAGAACTGTTGCCGGCATCACCGGCACGTCATCCAAATAATTCGCGCCTTCCTGCTCGAGCTTGCTCGGCTTTGGGAATTGGAGACATTGCCACGCGGACGAGGGAATCCAGCTATGGTCAATTGCCGGGTCAACCGTTTGATCGAGCACCATATCGCACCTGCTGCGTCCCTATCGGCACGGGCAGACGATTTGTCTAAGCAAAAGCACAACCTTTCGATTGAACGGAAGACAATTTGCATTGCGTAAAAAGAGATTAGAAGCCCATTAACAGCCGCCGGCAAAGGAGCGAGCTTCATCCGGCCCTGAAGAAGAGGTCGACTGCTTCTGCTCCGTACTTGAGACGCGCCCATAAGTATTCCCGGCACCTGCTGATGATGACTTCATCGGCCTCGAGATCGACTCCCTGGCTGCAAACGATTTGGGCCATTTCGGCAGGAGTCTGAACGCTTTCGAACGTCAATTCCTTCAGAGTTGTATCGCCGCACAGTTCCTGGATTTGCTCTCTTAGTTGCATCTGGATCTCAAAGTCGCTGGGCGTCACGAAGCACGGCTGCGTATTGCATCCGGTCATTTGCTCGATGGCATACAGCAGTCCATACTCAATGCCATGAACGAAGCCCACAAACAGGCGCTTCGTCTTGGGCACGTAATGTAGTGGAATTGCGGAATAAAGCTGGATAAGAACGGACGGAATTTGGATTTCTATCTGGATCGAATGCTTCGGAACGGAGAACATCGGGCAGCTCCACTGCAGGGCGCGGACGCCTGTTACCTGCTTCTCGCTCACGAAGCCGCGCCGCGCCAGGATTTCGCCGATCTCTCCTCCAGCTTCCTTCTGTTCGTCAGTCGCTTCTCTGAGTTGTTCGGCAGTCACCAAGCCTCGGTCCATCAGGATCAAGCCCAAAGGCATGCGCGAGACATGATTCACCTGCTCCTGCCCTGTTGACAGCAGATCAGAAAGCTTCTTTTCAGCTGCCGCCTTAAAGCACGCGGAGCTGCAATACCGGCAACCGTGCATGGTGATCTCGGCCTTCTGGCCGGTGAGATGTCGCAGGGCCAGCGATCGGTGGCAGCTTTCGCATCTGGAGGTCATGACCCTGAATCCAGCAGCCCATGCCGGCGAGGCTATCGAATGGATCAGATTCATGGGTTCTTTCGCTCCTGGTTCACTGTTCTGTCGATTGCGTCTTCGATTGCGATGCTTAGCAGAGTGCTGGGGGGAAAATCGGTTGCAACACCTCAATAACTCGAAGCCCGTAGTTCCCATCGATCACTACCGCTTCGCCCCTGGCGATCACCTTGCCTTCAAGAAGAAGCTCGACTGGCTCTTCCACCTGTCGATCGAGTTCAACGACAGACCCGCTTGTTAGCTCCAGCACTTCGCGCAATGTGAGTTGGCGCTGCCCAAAACGCAATGTGACATTGAGCTCAACGTCCATAACCAGATTCAGGTTGTTCTGCTCAGGGGGTGCCCCCCCAATAGAACTCTTGATCGAGCGTTCAATGCCCGTGGCCGTGCTCCCAGCCTGGGAGTGGAGAGATAATGCTTCGGCCAACGCCGGGTTCAAGGACATCAGAATTGATACACGATTGGCCTCATCGTCGGCAACGGTAAACTGCGTAACGCTCGCAGCGTCTAACGCCGGCTCCGAAGCCGAAGAGGCTTCAATTGTGAATGTGCCGTAATCCTTGGCGAGCGCGGAGACAAATTCACCGATTCCATCTCTGATCAGCATCAGCAGGCGCTCGGTCTGTTCTGCGCCGAATTCAACGGCGGGCTGTCGAAGGATCTTCGATGCCAGCATCGCGGCTTCGGCACCGCGAAACTCCAGCAGAAACTCCCCGCGAAGGCTCCCGCCGAGCGCAAGCCTTATCCGTACCGGTTCAGAGTTCTTCGGCGTCAAGTCGGCGTCTGGCACCGCGGCGATCAGCCAAGTCGAACCGCTGGCTTCGTTCAGAGCCCCAACCAACGCACTGAAGAAGGCGAGCGAGAAAGCCTCGTGAGCCTTGTCGACTGTAAGGTTCTTCGTCATAACTACTCCTTTCTCGCGACCGGTTCCTGCGACCGGGATGAGAGTTGTGCTGCCTTCCGCGCACCGTTGCGAACTGGCAGTGCCTCAAAGATTTCGACATCTTCTACGGTAAGTCGCCCGGGAGTCCTCACTGGCGCCTTCATTTTCAAGATCGTCCCCGGCTTCAGGTCGATTAGATCCTTCACTACCACGCGCATCTGCGTTATGTCTGCGGCTACCGTGAAGTCGCAGTCGAGAATCCGTTCGCGAAGACTCGGATTTCGTAGAAGGCGCAGGCTCGATATCTTCTTCGACTGCGCTGCTTTCAGGTGTCTCAGCAGGAACCCCACAAACGATGTTGGCAGCACGATGTTGAACGGTCCAGTTGTTCCTCCCAACGTCATTTCGAACATCAACAATACAAGCTTTTCGTTCGCCAGAAATACCTGCTGAATCATGGCTGGCTTGATGCAACGGCCAGGTGTCAAGGACAGGTTCAGGGTCCGCCACGAGCGCTCCACTTCCTTTATGATGAGGGCAGTAACACTCTGCATGATCTCTTCATCGATGTCGGTGAGCTCGCGTGCATCTTCTGAGGCAGTTCCCGCGCCTCCGAGCAAAAGATCGATGATCGGAAAGATCAAAGCTATGTCCATCTCAATCAGAAAACTGCATTCCATCACATTCAATGCGCAGGGCAGTAGATAGCTGTTCGAAGCAATCTTGCTCGTGTAGTCCAGGATAGCCATCTGTTCGAGCGATAGCAGCTTCAGCCGCAATGAGGTACCAAGATACAGTTCCAGCGAGTTGGTTACGCTGAGGGCAAACTTCTCATGCAGGGCAGTCAGCGCGCGCGCATTCTCATTCGATAGCCGGCCCGCGTAGCGAAAATTGCAAGAATGAATCGTCCGCGGCTTTGCATGCTGCTCGCTTTTCATCGCTGTGTTCATCGTCTTATCCGATCCCGCCGATGCAGTCATGCTTCCATCCTGAGCTGGCGGCCTTCCGTATTCCGGCAAGATGTTTGCAGCCGGTTTGGCTTCACCGCGGGTCGTTCGCTAAGATGTTGCAACGAGGCGCGCAACTTCACCATCGCCGCGGCATGGATTTGCGAAACCCTGGACACTGCGATGCCCACTATTTTGGAGACCTCCATCATCGTCAGCTCCTCGCGGTAATACAACGAAAGAATCAGCTGCTCTCTCTCCGACATATGGGATACAGCTTCTGCAAGCTGCTCCTTCCGTTCGCCTTTGAGGCAGAGTTCAAAGGGGTTGTCCTCACCTTTGCTTTGCGCCGATTCGATCAGATCATAGGACTCGGCGTGGTCGTGAGACGAATTCGTAAGCTGCCCAACCAGGTGTAGGCCGTCGAGCTGTGTTTGCGTGTCTTGCAACTCGTCCAGACCCATCTGCATGTCTGCCGCAATCTCTTCTTCGTCCGGCTGCCTTCCCAACTGCGATTCGAGCTTGACGATCGACGAACTGATCTCTCGCCCTCTCCTGCGCAATGTGCGCGATCCCCAGTCGAGCTTGCGTAGACTGTCCAGAATTGCACCGCGGATTCGGAATTTGGCAAAGGTTGAAAATTGCGCATCCTTCGACCCATCGTAACTGCGGCAGGCTTCGAGTAAGCCAATAACGCCCGCCTGGACCAGATCTTCCAATTCCACATGCTGGGGCAGCCGCTCTCGGATTCTCGCCGCCACGTAATGGACCTGCGGCAGTTCACGCACCACGAGTTTGTTGCGTTCATCAACGTCATCGCTGCTCGCGCGATAAGCCAATTCTGCTGTTGTCATTCAATCGCTCCATTCGTAAGGCACTTGATACCTTGTGCTTCTGCATTCCAAACGCAATGCCCGCTCAAAACGCTTTGCCTGTCTATCTCCCCGTCGCTCCATGACTGTTTCAATGGAGAACCCCAACGGACTGAACCGGCGTCATCGGGGGAATCTCCCCTGGAGAAATGACAACGATCCTGGGAATTAACGGCTCCAGTAGACGGCGAAGATAGTAACGGCCGGGAGAGGAACACAGCAGGACAGGCGGTGCCGAGCTAATCTCCTTGCCGAAGTTCATCCGCAACCCATCTAGCACGCGACGGGCCAATGTTACCTGTTGTGGAGTCGAGATCGCCTGATTCGGTGGCAGGTTTGACCCGCGCATGCATTCATCCTCGATGACCGTGTCAAGAGTGACCACCCTAAGTTCACCGTGGTCGTTCAGTAACGGCCGGATCAGCGCACGCCCAAGTGTGTGGCGAACCGCCTCGACAAGGGCGATTGGGTTCTTGTTGAATGACGCCGTGTCGACGAGTGTTTCCAGGATTGTGCCAAGGTCGCGGATTGACACATGCTCGCGCAGCAGTTGTTGTAGAACCTTTTGAACTTCACCCAGGCTCATTAGTTTTGGAATCAGTTCCTCGATTAGCTTTGGATGAGAATCGCTAAGCCGGTCAATCAGTCTCTTGGTTTCGTGTCGCGACAAGAGTTCATGGGCGTTTTGCTTAATCACCTCCGACAGATGGGCAGCGAGCACGGACGTTGGGTCGACCACTGCATATCCGGCTGCAATCGCCTGGCCTTGTGTTTGAGGAGTAATCCACTTTGCCGGCACGTCAAAGGCCGGCTCGCGAGTATCCTGGCCAGGCACGTCAGGTGCATCGGCATTGGAACTGATCGCGAGCAGACAGTCGCGGCGGAGCTCCCATCGGGCGATCTCGACCCCACGCAGGTAGATCACGTACTCCCGCTCCCGCAGAGTAAGGTTGTCGGTGATGTGGATTGACGGAACGAGAAAGCCGAGCTGTTGAGCCAGACTCTTTCGCATCGACTTTACGCGCGAAAGCAATTGGCCCCCCTTCTGTGCGTCGACGAGGGGCACCAGGCCCATACCCACTTCGAGCATGAGTTCATCGAGCTTGAGAACCGCATCCATGGGGTCCGCTTGAAGAGCGGCAACTCCACCCGGCGATGCCGCTTTAGCCATCGACTCTAGCTCATCGACCTCGTCTTTTATTGTTTGCGGCTTCAGTTTCCATGCCGCGAACATCAGCACGGCAGCCAGGCTGAAGAAGGCGATTTTCGGTAAGCCGGGGATCAACCCCAGAGCCGTCAGTGCGCCACCCGCGATCCAGAGCAGACGCGGACTATTGAATAGCTGCCTGCCAACATTTACGCCCAGCGATTCTTTCGATGCGGCCCGAGTAACGACGATACCCCCAGCCACGGAGACCAGCAAAGAAGGAAGAATCGTGACCAACCCGTCGCCCACGGTGAGGATCGTGTAGGTCTTCAGCGCTTCCTGGAAAGGAACGCCTTGCTGAAATACACCGATCAAAAACCCAGCGATAATGTTGATGGCCATAATTAGAATGGTGGCCAGCGAATCGCGCTGACTGAAGCGAGCCGCGCCATCCATCGCGCCGCAAAACTCTGCCTCCCGCGCGACCCGCTCGCGGCGTGCGCGGGCCTGCTGCTCATTGATGATGCCGGCGTTCAGATCGGCATCGATCGCCATCTGCTTGCCAGGCATGGCATCGAGTGTAAAGCGCGCCGTTACCTCTGCCGTACGCACAGCGCCGTGAGTGATTACTAGGAACTGAATTGCAATGAGCGCCAGAAAAAGAACGAAGCCGACGATATAGTTGCCGCCAACCACAAACTGGCCGAATGCTTCGATCACCTTGCCGGCGGCCGCGGTTCCTTCGTTGCCGTGCAGCAGGATGCGGCGAGTGCTGGCCAGATCGAGAGACAGCCGGAGCAATGTAAGTAGTAACAAGAGACTTGGAAAGACTGAGAATTGTACCGGACGTAGAATCTGGATCGCCGTCAGCAGAACCAGGATTGAAGCGGTAATACTGACGGTTAACAGCAGATCGAGAAGGAAGCTGGGCAACGGCACAAGCATCACAAAGACCATCGAGACTGCCGCGATAGGCGCGATCCACTCGCCGGATTTGCGGAGAAACGCCGCCACTTGCGCCATCATAGCGTCACCTTCGATTTTGGAGCGGATAAACCGGTTACACTGTCGGTCTTCTGACCGGAGGCATTCCTTGAACGCCGGTCCGCGTCGGTGCGGCGGACCTCGGCCTGTGCTCGGAAAACCAGAGCGAGAATCTCTGCTACTGCCTGGTACAAACTCGCCGGGATCGAATCGCCCACTTCCACGCTCTTGTAGAGCGCCTGCGCCAGTGGCCTGTTCTCAATCAGCATGATTCCGTGCTCGCGCGCCAACTGCTTGATCTTCTCCGCCAGCAGGTTACGTCCCTTGGCGACAACTACCGGCGCAGGCATATCCATTAAATAGCGGAGTGCTACTGCAAAATGAGTGGGATTTGTCACAATAACTGTGGCGGTCGCGGCAGCTTGCAAGGATTGCTTCTTGCGCATCGCTCTCTGTATTTGACGGATGCGCGATTTGATCAAAGGATTGCCGTCCGTTTCCTTGTATTCCTGGCGCACCTCCTGCTTGGTCATCTTCATGTCGCTTTCCATCTTCTTGAGGGTCAATACATAGTCGACCGCGGACCAGGCCGCCAGGACGAGCCCCGACTTCCACGTCAACTCCAGCACCATCGATCCTTCAAAGTTCGCGAAAGGTCTCAATCCAAGGCTGGATGCGTGGGTCATCGTCTCCCAATGCGCGCGCACCGTGTTGACGGTGATCCAAAGAATGGCTGCAAACGGTAACAGCGATTTCAGCAGATTGCTGAGACCTACGGGTGAGAATATCTGTCCCAGCTTGCTGGCAGGATTGAATCGCTCGAACTTCAAGGCCAGCGCCTCGGGCGCAAAGTTGACACCTCCCTGCGCCAATCCGGTCAGCATCGAAGCCATCATCCCGGCCAGCAAGATGGGAACAATCCACCGCATCACCTCAACCGCGCTCCAAAAGAGCACCGGCCCATTGCATTCGATATCGCCTGAAACTGCCGCATAGAGAGTATTGCGATAAAACGACGTCCAGTGCGTAACTGCGGTCGGCGCCATCAGCGTCATGACCCCGGCCACGGCAGCAAGAGCAAAGACGCCCGGCAATTCGCGCGAACGGGCTACCTGGCCCTGTTCCCGCGCCTTGTTCCGCCGCTTCGGTGTTGCCTGTTCTGTCTTGTTGCCGTCAGCCATGTTGTCCTATCGCGCCAAGCGCTATCGAGCCAGGTGGAGAATATGGTCGGTCACAGTCATCGAGTTGAGAAACAAGTGCTCAAATAAACTCGGCCAGTACTTGAGTGCGGAAATCAGAATCAAGAGTCCGAGAATGCTCTTGACCGCTGGGCCCAAGAGCATCAGCGGCAGTTGTGGAGACGCCTTGCCCAGCAGACCGAGCGCGATGTCGGCAAGCAATGTCGCCGAAAGTACCGGTGCGGCAATCTGTATGCCGATCGAGAATACGCTCGCGCCTGCCTCCAGCGCGGCCGACGTGAAGGCTGCCCCAAAGTGGCCGGAGGCAGGGGGCAGATAATCGAAGCTGCGCGCCAGCGCGCGCAATAACCAGAAGTGCACATTCAAGCGCAGGAAGATCAGCATCGCAATGGTCTGATGGAACGTAGCAACAACCGTCGATTCCACCTGGGTCTGCGGATCGAGGATATTGACCAGCGAGTACCCCATCTGCACGCTCAGTACCTGTCCGGCCATCTGCACGCCGTCGAAGACAATGTTGGTGGTGACTCCAAGAGCGACTCCTATGAGCAATTCACTGAAGACCATCATGGGCCATTGGCTGATGCTCATCGGCGGTATCTTGGCTGCAGTCATCGGATACAGGAGCGCGGTCAAGGCCATTACCAGCACCGCCTTCACGCGGGCCGGAATCGCGACGCTTCCAAAGAAGGGCGCGAAGAGCATGATGCCGGTGAGCCGGACACCGATCGTCAACAATGCTCCGAAGATCTGGACCAAAGATATGTTCACTACCGCAGCACCCGGTGAAAGTCGGTTAAGAGGTTGATCGTGTAGTGCGCCAAGTGCCGCCACATCCACGGCATCATCATGAAAAGGGCTGCGCCAGTTGCCACCAGACGGGGAACGTGGGACAGGGTCTGGTCCTGAAGGGATGTAAGCACCTGGACAATGTTGACCAAAAGGCTGACGGCGACGGCGACCAACAGGATCGGCGCAACCAGAATCACAACCTCCTGAAGCATCATTCGGCCCAGCAAAACTACTTCATCGACGCCCATCAGTTGAAACTCCTCATCAAGGCGCCGATAAGAAGGTGCCAGCCGTCCACCATAAGAAAAAGAAGAAGCTTGAGCGGCGTTGAAATGACCACTGGCGGCAACTGCATCATGCCAACTGAAGTGGTGATCGACGCGACGACCATATCGACAACGAGGAAGGGCAGAAAGAGGACGGCGCCGATCTGAAATCCTGCTTTCAGCTCAGACAGAATGTATGCCGGCAACAGAACGCGGAAGGAAACGTCGTTGATGTTCGCCGGCCGAGGCTCCTTGGCCATTTCGAGAAAGAGCGCAACATCCTTCTCGCGAACGTAGTGTGACATGAACTGACGCATTGGTATACCGGCGCGGGCCACAGCATCGAGCGCGGTGATCTTGCCCTCCTGCAGCGGCGCCACCGAATCGTTGTAGATTCTCAGGCCAATCGGTTGCATCAGGAAGAACGTCATGATCACCGATAGGCCAACGAGCGTCTGGTTGGATGGCGTAGTCTGAAGGCCTAACGCCTGTCGGAGGAAGTGAAAGACAATGAGTAACCGTGCGAACGGCGTCATGCAGATGAGAATCGATGGTATGAGGGTCAGGAAAGTCAGCAGGATGACAATGGTCCATTGCGCTGAGCCGCCGCCTAGCCCCGTAATCCGCAATTCGTTCGGATTCGATGCCGCGGTGCCGAGCTGGATAGGGGCGGGAGCTAAAGGCGCCGCTGTCGATCGCTGGAGTTCCGCTACATGCTCGGCTCCCGCGACTGCGTTAGCTTGCACGGGCGAAGCCTTTGCCGATGTCGCCGCCAGGAAGATCGTCAGGCAGAGCAATGCTCGGATGATCAAAGAATGTTTCACGCCTGCTTCTCCCCTTGCTTCATAGCCAGTTCTAACGTCTGCGGTACTGCGGGCTTGACGATCTGCTTCCTCGCGCCCTTCGCGGGCCGCCTCTTAGGGACAGCCATTCTCTCGCACAGCACCTCTTCGAACGAATCTTCTGTCCCTAGTTTCGCCAGCAGAGCAACGTTCGAGGCTCCGCCGCCTATGAGGTACTGAAGCCCGTCTACCTGGATCACGGCTACGAATCGCTTTTCGCCGAGCGAAACGGATGCAGCTATCTTCAGCCGCCTGGTGCTGGATCGGGATACCTGTCGCGCTCGGATCCATCTCCATGCGCGCGAGAGGAGCCCTATTGCGATTTGAGGGCTTGTCGAATACGCACCGTCGGCAGAGACTGGAAGCAGAATCGTCGAAGTAGGCGCGTGAATGGATGCGCTATAAGGATTTGCACTCATGAAAGGTCCGTGAGCCGTACGGCGAGACGTTCGCCAACAACTTCAAATTCAGTCCAACCAACCAATTGCCCATTTACTCGCAGAGGCAAGTCGCTGCTTTGGTGATACGCGGTTTCTACGATGGAACCAATTCCGAGGGTCAGCAGATCGCCAACTGAAAACCCGACCACGGGGAGATCCAGCGTAAGTGTGCAGGGGAGCCAAGGCAGCAATTCGCAAGGATCGAGCTCCAGGGCCTTTTCCACCAACTGAGGGCCGGCCGGCAACTTGGGTTCAATCAACGAAGTCGCGATGTTCATTTGTCTCTCTTCCCTGGCGGCCCGGTTTGCATCGCGCCGCCGCTGGCGAGTGTCTCGCTGATTGCATGCCATGCAGCCGGACAATCGTTAGCATGCCCCTCTTCGATTCTCCGATAGGGGTGAATGCAATCGAGAGACCATTGGTGCTATTGGAGCGGGCTATTTGCCTGTGGAGTAGAGATAGAGAGGTCTAAGTAGCCGAGAAATAAGGGCAAAGAGACTTCAGCCCAGCGCCGTCACTCTCAATGACGGCAGCCGGGAACATGAGGTCGCGATGTCTTCGTGTGGCCTATATGAGAAGAGATCGAAAACAATGGGCCAGGCCGCCCAGCAAACGCGCTGAGCGGCTGACCGTTAATGCAATGCTAAGAAACTGCCGGCGCAATGGCTTACTGAATCATTGCGAGGGTTGCCTGGGAGAGCGTATTGAACGTAGTGATCGACTTGGCATTTGCCGAGTAGGCCTGCTGCGCCACGATCAGCTTGGCAAATTCGGTAGCGATATCCACGTTGGACTGTTCAACACTGCCCCCGACAATCGTACCGCTTCCGCCCGTTCCAGCCAGCCCAATCACAGCCGCTCCGGAGGCCGCGGTCGATAGGTAATCGTTGTTGCCGACGCTTGCAAGCCCCTGGTTATTGGCAAACGAGGCCACTGCAACCTGCCCCAGCGCCAGCGTGTTCCCGCTGGTGAAGGTTCCGTCGATGGTGCCGTCCGGCTGCACTGTGAAGGTTGTGAGCGTGCCGGGGGCGAATCCATCCGTGGTAGTGGCGCTGGTGGCGCTTGCCATGGCGGTCTGGGTGATGGTCGGATCGGCGACCGTCCCAAATGGCCCAGCGAGTGTCAAGGGCGACTTTGCGCCATCGGCAAGGGTGGGAATGCTGATGGGAACAGGGTTGGTTATCGAGGTCAACTGTCCCGCATCGTTGAAGTTCAGCGTGCCTGACCCTACGGTGGTGGTCGTGCCCGTTCCTCCGGTTATTGCGGCAGATGGCACAGAGACCGTGTAAGTCCAGGTATTTGGCGCTGTCATGGCATAAGAGACCGTAAGGTTCAGCGACGACCCGAGCGAGTCGTATACATTGAGCGAACTGCTCGTGGCCGTGCCGCCGACCGCGGTGTCGGAATCGAGATTGGCCGTGATCCCAACTGTCGTGCTGGCCACCGCCTGGCTGGTCATGCTGCCGACCTGCATAGGCTGCAGAGACCCCGAGGTGTTGACAACCCCATTGACCGCTGGATATCCCAGCAACAGTTGCCCGCTCGGCGTGACAAGCTGTCCGTCATTGTTAGTCGTGAAGTCGCCAGCGCGCGTGAAATCTTGCGTTCCATTTGCGCCCTGTGTGACGAAGAACCCATTGCCGGAGATGGCCATATTGGAAGAAGTGCCCGTGGCGTTCAGATTGCCTTCCGTGAAACTGGAGTCCGTGGAAGAAACCGCGACACCCGATCCGATTTGGATAGGGTCGCCGCTGCCGCTTGTGACGCCAGTCTGGGCGAATATGTCGCTGAAGGTTAGAGTCTGATCTTTGTAGCCATCGGTGTCGATGTTGGCCAGGTTGTTAGAGACGGATTGCAGCTGCTGTTGGGCGGCCATAAGTCCCGAGAGTGGTGTTGAAAAGGATCCCATTACTTGCCTCCAGAGGCGTTGCTTGTCGAACCGGAATAGCCCATGGTCACGGGGTTCAGGGACGAGTTGATCGAGGCTGCCACCGCGGCGGTATTCCCGGCACTCAGTGGCATCATCGTGTTAGGGTCGAATGGAAGTTGGCTGGTGGCCGCGCCTGCGGCTGAAGGTGAGAGCATACTGGTGGCGCCACCGATGGCCGAGGCGAGCGCGGCATTGGCGGTTGTCCCTCCCGCTGCCTGCGCCGCGGCCGCCGTCGTTCCCGTGGATGAGGCGCCGGAGATGACCTGATTGATATTAATGAGCTGTTCCAACTGGTTCAAAGAGATCATCTGGCCAACCATTTCAGTGGGATCGACCGGAGCCGTGGGATCCTGATTCTGCAACTCCTGTGCCAGCAGGCTCAGGAAGGTCGTGCCCAACCCGGCGGCCGAAGTGCCGCTCGACGTCGAACCGCTCGTGCCTGTCGAACTGGTGGCGTTGGCTTTCGCATTCGCTGCTGTCGATAGCGCGTTCTTTGCAGCCGGTACGAGTGAGTTCAATACCGTTGGCATCGTATAGTTTGCTAATACGCTGTGCATGATCGTTTCTCCTCTGGTTCGTTGATTTCCTTGAATGTTACTTAAACTCTGATGTCGAGCCGTGCGCTGACCCCGCCACCGCTGGTTGCCGTAGCCGAAGCGACGGGTGAAAGCTGCTGCCCGTCAAGACGGTTGCCTGAAGAGCTTGAGTCCGCGTTGCCCACTTGATGCCGGCCGCCGCGGGATTGGTCAGCCGAGCCGTTGTACATCCCGCCCGCGGTCCCTGTCTGCCCTGCACTCGCCCCATTCATATCGATGCGCACGTCCGCTGGCTGATTGCCGCCCAATCTCGCCTGTATCTCCGGCAAATGCGCGGCGAGTGTCCTGGCCAGTTCTCCGTGATCGAGCGAAATCTGCGCTGAGATCAAGTCCCGGGTCGAGGAAGTGCTGATCGAGATATTGCCGAATTCGGTTGACCGCATGCCGACTCGCATCTCGGACTGGCCCATACTCTGGATCAGCTTTGCTGTATTGATGACCGGCAAAGCCTGCGGCGCAGAGATTGGAGCGGGAGTAGCGTTGTCCTGCGTCTTTGCAGTGTGCGCCGTGGCGCCCGCTGGTATTGCGGAATCCTGAGCCGGGGAAGGATTGACCGTCGCCTGCGTGGCAGAAACCGCGGCATCTGCGTGATTTGCAAAGTTCATCTCAGGCCGCACCGTGTTTTGCCCCTGCAACGCCGAGCTGTTTTGGCCCTGATCGCCGGATGGTGTCATCTCCTGATTGTTTGTCTGGAGTTTTGGCTGGCTCGCTTCCGGCGATGCGTGTAGTTTCGTGCTCGCGTCGTCGTCGCTGGCATCGTTGAACTCATCCTTGCCATTGCTGGCGGATAGATTCAATGGTTTCGTTGACGAGGCCGGGTTCACGCCCGTTAGACCGGCCTGACCTTCCACGAGCGATCTGCTGCTGAATTGAGCCAGCGAGCCAAACTGATCGACTGTCGCGGCGGGCAGGCTGAGGCCGTTCGCAAGTATGGTCTGATCTGGCGAGGCCGCTGGCGGATTCGTCGGCGCTGGTGACACATTGCCAGGTGGCGTAGCGATAACTCCCTTTGTGGATGCGGGTGGGACGGCATGCGGAACCGGGAGCTGCTCAGCGCCTGAAAGCGCGCCCGAGGCCGGGTTCAGCACCGCATCTGGAGTTGCATTTTGAACTGAATTCGGGACGACATTGCGAACCGCGCCCAGAACTTCATCTGGGCCATTGTTGGGAATGATGCGTGCGGGTGCGTTTGGCGCAGCGTTTGAAAGCGTGCCAGGACCTGCACTGGCAAATGCTTGAAGAACTGCTTTGAGGAATGACTTCTGCAGCCAATTGGGTGCTGGGTTCTGGGCTGTGCTCTCAAACGAATTCGGCGCCACATTTGAAGTAACGGTTTTGGGTGCATTTGACAGGCCGCTCAGGTCTGCGTTCGGGAGCGAATCCTGCATTCCGCCAGGGACCGCATTGGGGACTGCATTTGAGGAGCCGTCCGGAGTTGTAATTGAGAGCCCGCTCAGGTCTGCGTTCGGGCGCAACTCTTGCATTCCATTAGGAACTGGATTCGCGGCTACACTCTGAACTGCTTTCGTTGCTCCATTTGAACTGAAGTTTGTTGCTGCTGTCGACAAGCCGCTGAGGTCTGCGTTCGGGAGCGAATCCTGCATTCCGCGAGGGCCTGCATTGAGGGCGCCACTCTGAACAGTATATGGGGCAGCAATTGAAGAGCCGATCGTAGTTGCTATTGAGAGTCCGCTCAGGTCTGCACTCGAAACCAACTTCCGCATTCCATCGGGAACTGGATTCGCGGCTACACTCTGAACTGCTTTCGTTGCTCCATTTGAACTGAAGTTTGTTGCTGCAATTGACAAGCCGTTGAGGTCTGCGTTCGGGAGCGAATCCTGCATTCCGCGAGGGCCTGCATTGAGGGCGCCACTCTGAACGGCATTTGGAGCGGCATTTGAAGAGCCGTTCGGAGTTGCTATTGAGAGTCCGCTCAGATCTGCCTTCGAGAGCGAATCCTGCATTCCAATGGGAGCCGAATCTTGTGTTGCATTTGCACCATCGATCGGTGCAGCAACAGACAATCCGTTCAGATCGGTTCTGGGGAACAAATCTTGCATTTCACTAGTTACAGCGCTTGGAGCCGTGCTCTGAATTGCATTTGGGGCGGCGATTGAATTGGCGTTCAGGCTGGTATTTGATAAAGTGTCGATGAAGATTTTCGCGAACGAATCCTGCGTTCCGCTTGTTGTTTCGTTCGGGACCATGCCCTGAACTGCATTTGGCGCTGCATTGGAAGTGGCGTTCAAGCTTGCACTTGCAGGTGCGTTCAGGACCGCGTTTGGCTCCGTATTTGAGGGAGCCTGCGGGGCCGCAATCTGAACTGCATTCGAACCTGAAATTGACAGTTCGCTCGGGTCATCGCCCGGAAGCGAATTCTGCATTCCAGTTGGAGCAATGCTCGGTCCGGCTTTCTGGCCCGGGTTCTCAAGTCCGTTCGATGCTGCTGCCATGGCTGAATTCGCCCGGTCATTCCCGGCCTTGGAAGAATGCGCGACCGGAACTCCCTTGCTTTGAAATTTGGCGCCGGCCAGTTTCGATTGAGTCTGCTGCGGATCGCTTCCCAACCGGGCATGACCTGACTGAACGCCAAACGACTGAGCCTCACTTGACTGGTCACCGGACAATTCGTCCGCTGTCGAACCT